>VFQQ010003055.1_pt1 | contig 17046 bp, 18 predicted proteins | sample 3512341 | NCBI WGS metagenome assembly VFQQ01 (sample SAMN10412373, study PRJNA504923) | tailings metagenome | isolation source: Relicate 2 Philex TSF1 revegetated site | place: Philippines: Tuba, Benguet | collected 2017-08-29 | reverse complement strand
CGGCATCGAAGCCAATGTCGCCACCGGCTACCACGCCATCTATTGCCTGCTCTGGGGGCAGGATCTCAACGGCACCGGGCCGGGCGCCGGTAACCGACCGGCAACCGATTATTCCACCGCCGAGCACGCCGACCGCCGCGCCGCTTATCTCAAGGCCGCGACGGATCTGCTGGTCTCGGACCTGGGGGAAATGGTCGGCAACTGGCAGGAGGGTGGCGCTGCCCGCACCGCGGCCAATGAGGGCGGTCTCGCCGCCATTCTCACCGGCATGGGCTCGCTGTCCTACGGCGAACTCGCCGGCGAGCGCATGAAGCTCGGCCTGCTGCTGCACGATCCCGAGGAGGAGCACGACTGCTTCTCGGACAACACGCACATCTCGCATCTCTATGACGCCGTCGGCATCCGCAACGTCTATGTGGGGTCCTACACGCGCGTCGATGGCAGCGTCGTCTCGGGCCCGTCGGTCTCCGAACTGATCGCCGTCAGGGATGCGGCGCTCGACACCGAGATCAAGGGCCTGCTCGACGACACCGTCGGCAAGATGGAAGCCATGAAGACCCGCGCAGAGACCGTCGAGGCCTATGACCAGATGATCGGCGAGGGCAATGCCGAGGGCAACGCCGTCGTGCAGGCCGCCATCGACGGGCTCGTCGCGCAGACCCGCGGCATCGAGCGGGCTGTGGCACTGCTGCAACTGGGCGACGCCGTCACCATCGAACAGTCCGACAGCCTCGTGAATCCGGACGCTGTTTTCCAATAGTTTTTTGGCGTCGCGGGTTGCGCGAATCCGCGACGCTCTCTTTGATCCCGGCATGACCGGGACGTGCTAGAAGTGCTGACATGCACATGCGCCTCACTGCTGTCCTGGTCATAACACTCCTCACCGGACTGGCCTTCGCGGACGATCTGCAACGCACCGACCTCTCGGCGAAGGATTTGGCGCGCGTCCGCACCGTCACGGCCCCGACCACGGATTTCAGCAGCCCCGAGAATTTCGAGCAGTTGCCCGGCGGCGCTGCGACGACCAAAAAGATCGTCAATGCCGACGCCTTCTCGTTCAGCCAGGCCAACCTGACATTCGAGCAGGAAGGGCAGTTCAAGCTGGGCAATGCCCTGTTCCGCAAGGTCTGGGTCGCGGCCCCGTCCTCGACACAGGCGTCCGACGGGCTGGGGCCGCTGTTCAACGCCCGCGGCTGCCAGAACTGTCACCTCAAGGATGGGCGCGGCCGGCCGCCGACCGGCGACGAGACCGGTTCGGTCTCGATGTTCCTCCGCCTATCCGTGCCGGCCAAAAGCGCCGACGAGCAAAACCTCATCGACACGCGCGGGGTAAAACTCTTTCCCGAGCCGACCTATGGCGAGCAGCTGCAGGTCTTTGCCGTCACCGGGCTCAAGGCCGAAGGCCGCATGGTCATCGACTACGAGAACGAGGACGTGACGCTGGGTGACGGCACCGTGGTGACGCTGCGCCGCCCGGGCTACTCGGTCGCCGATCTCGCCTATGGTCCGATGAGCCCGGACGTCATGCTCAGCCCTCGCGTCGCGCCGCCGATGATCGGGCTGGGGCTGCTCGAAACCATCCCGGATGCCGATATCCTCGCCCATGCCGATCCCGACGATCAGGATGGCGATGGCATTTCCGGCAAGGCCAATTTCGTGCTCGATCCGGTGGGCAATCAGGTCATGCTGGGCCGCTTCGGCTGGAAGGCCGGTGCCGCGACCATCCGGGCGCAATCGGCCAGCGCCTTTGCCGGCGACATCGGGATTTCGACCCCGCTGGTCAATCTTCCGCATGGCGATTGCACAGCGGCGCAGACCGATTGTCTTGCCGCCCCCACCGGCGAGCAGGCCCGGCTCGGCGTCTCCGAGGCGCCCGATCCGGTGCTCGATCTCGTCACCTTCTACTCGCAGAATCTGGGCGTGCCGCAGCGCCGCAAGGTTGGCGATCCGCAGGTTCTGGCCGGCAAGCAGGCCTTCTACGCCGCCGGTTGCACCGGTTGCCACACGCCCAAATTCGTCACCTCGCGCGACGCGCCCGACAAGCAGCACCAGTTCCAGCTGATCTGGCCCTATTCGGACCTGCTGCTGCACGACATGGGCGAGGGTCTGGCCGACCACCGGCCGGAAGGCGCGGCGGACGGCTACGAGTGGCGCACGCCGCCGCTCTGGGGCATCGGCCTCACGCAGACGGTCTCGGGCCATACCTTCTTCCTTCACGACGGGCGGGCGCGTAACCTCACCGAGGCCATCCTCTGGCATGGCGGCGAGGCGCAGAAGTCCCGCGATACCTTCGCCAATTTGCCCCAATCGGAGCGCGAGGCTCTGATCGCCTTCCTGGAGTCGCTCTGATGCGTCTGATCCGCTCGCTGCTTGTCCTCCTCGCGCTGACCGTTCCGGCCGCCGCGGCCGTGATCGAACCGGCCGAGGTGCTGCGCAAGGCAGTAGACAGCTACATCCGTCCCGCCTTCTCGCAACTCGCCGGCCGGACGCTGGGCCTTACCAAGGATCTCGACCAGCTCTGCGGCATGCCGTCGGAGACGCAGCTCGAACTGGCGCGCCAGCAGTTCCGCAAGGTGGTGCTCGCCTACGCGCGCATCGAGTTCCTGCGCTTCGGCCCGCTCACCGAGGACAGCCGGGCCGAGCGGCTGCTGTTCTGGCCAGACCGCAAGGGCATCGCGCTGCGGCAGGTGCAGGCCATCCTCGCCGACTATGACGAGACCGCCACGCTGCTCGAAGACCTGCGCCAGAAGAGCATCGCCGTGCAGGGGCTCGGCGCGCTCGAGTATGTGCTTTACGGCGAGCGCTCCGAAACCCTCGCCACCATCGAGGCCGATTTCCGCTGCCGCTATGCGCTGACCATCGGCGAGGCGCTCAACGCCACCGCGCAGGAACTGGCGCAGGCCTGGGCGGTGCCGGACGGTATCGCCGCGCATCTCGCCACGCCCAAGCCGGAATACGATGACTATCGCAGCGACCGTGAGGCGCTGGAAGAACTTGTCGGCGCCGTCGCGCATGGTCTCGAAGGTATCCGCGATACCAAGCTGCTGCCCTTTGTCGGGCGCGAGGGCGAGACGCCGAAGCCGAAATCGGCCCTGTTCTGGCGCTCCGGCCTCACCGTCCCGGTCATCCGGGCCGGCTTTGAGGGCCTGCACGACTTCATGACCGCTACCGGCCTCTCCGAGACGAGAGGCGGGGTCGCCGGTCTGCCCATGCTGATGCGCGACGGGTTCGCCGCCAGCCTCGACGCCTCCGCCAAGGTCACCTCGCCGGTCGCTGAGGCGGTCGAGGATCCAACACAGAAGGCGGCCCTCAACGACATGGTCGCCGCGTCGAGCACGCTGCAGACGCTGATCGGCGAGGACCTCTCCACGGCCCTCAATCTCTCGGTCGGCTTCTCGTCGCTGGATGGCGACTGATGTGGCAGCGGCGCGCCTTTCTCCGAGCGGCAGGGGCCGGTTTTCTCGCCTCGCTGGCGCCCCGTGCCGCCGAGGCGCTGGAGCGGAGCGAACTGGTCTTCGCCTCCTCCATCCAGCGCAAGGCCGGCGGCTACGCGGCGGCGCTGGTCACCGAGGCTGGCAGGCTGATCACCAGCGTCGATCTGCCCGAGCGCGGGCATGACATCACGTATTCACCGATCACCGGCCAGGCGGTGGTCTTTGCCCGCCAGCCCGGGACCTTCGCGCTGGTGTTCGATCCTGCCGGCAATGCCCCGCCGCAGACCATCGCCAGCAGCGAGGGCCGGCATTTCTTCGGCCACGGCGCCTTCTCGCCCGACGGCAAGCTGCTCTATGCGACAGAGAACGATTTCGACAATGCGCGCGGCGTCATCGGCCTCTTCGACGTCACCGACGGCTTCCGCCGTGTCGGCGAGTTCGACACCTTCGGCACGGGTCCGCACGAGCTGCTGCTGACGCCCGATGGCACCACATTGGTGGTTGCCAATGGCGGTATCGAGACCCACCCCGACTATGGCCGCGCCGAGCTCAATCTCGACACCATGGACCCGTCAGTCTCCTTCGTGGACGCCGCGTCCGGCGCGCTGATCGGGCAGCTTCGGCTCGGTGCTGACCTGCACCAGCTCTCCATCCGCCACATGGCGTTCGATGCGCAGGGCAGGGTGTGGTTCGGCTGCCAGTTCCGCGGCTCCGACAAGGACCGCCCGCAGCTTGTGGGCTACGCCACGCGCGACGGCGATATCCGCCTCGTCGAGCTGCCCGAGGGCACCATCGCTGACCTCCGCAACTATGTCGGCTCGCTCGCGGCCTCGCGCGACGGCAGCCTGATCGCCGTCAGCTCGCCCGAGGGCAACACCATCATCGCCATCGATGCGGCGACGTCGGAGCTGGTCGCCACCACCACCCTCGGCTCCGGCTGCGGCATCGCGCCGGATGGCTCCGGTTTCCTCGCCTCGAGCGGGCAGGGCGATCTCGTCGGCATGGCGGGTTCGGCCGCACCGCACCAGCTTGTCGGCTTCAGCTTCGACAACCACCTGCGCCGCGTCGGCTAGGCCGGGCCGCGTCCGGTCGACTGGCGCAGCACCAGGTCCACCGGCCAGAGTTCCTGGATGGTCTCCGGCGGTCGCCCGCCCACCACTTCCAGCGCCAGTTCCGCAATCCGCCGTCCCGCCTTGCGGATCGAGGATAGCGTCGTCGACATCGCCGGCGCCATGGTCTCGGCACTCAGATACGGAAAGACATCGTCATGGGCGATCATCGAGATGTCCTTGCCCAGTTCCAGCCCTGCGGCGCGGATGGCGCGTGCGGCGCCCAGCGCCGACATCATCGAACCGGCGACGATGGCGGTGGGGGCAGGGCGACGGGTGAGCAGCGCCTGCATCAGACGGAAACCGATTTCATCGGAGAACAGACCTTCGGCCATCAGGCGCGGATCGGGCGTCATCCCGCGCGCCGTCAGTGCCGCCACGAAACCAGCTTCGCGATGCGCCGCAAAGGTGAAGCCGCGCGGCCCGTTGATCAGCGCCACACGCTCATGCCCATGGTCGAGCAGGTGGGCGGCGGCCGTCTCGCTCACGGCGTGGTTGTCGATATCGAGCCAGGCGATCTTGCCGGGCGTATCGGTGCGGCCATGCAGCACGAAGGGCACGCCGAGGTCGCAGAGCAGCGCGACCCGCACATCGGCCGGGCGTGGCGAATGCAGGATGATGCAGTCGACCTTCTTGCTCTGCGCGGCGCGGCGATAGGCGTTCAGTTCGTCCTCCAGCGTATCGGCGGTCGAGACCAGCACGTCGATCTCGTCCTCGGCCAGCCGGGCGCCGAGCCCGCCGAGGAACTCGCTAGTATGCGGGCCATAGCCCTCCGAGGTCGTATAGACGATGCCCACGGCGCCGGCCCGGCCGGTGGCGAGGCGGCGGGCGCTGGCATTGGGCCGGTAGCCCTGCCGCGTGGCTTCTTCGCTCACGCGCTGGCGCGTCGCTTCGTTGACTTCGGGATAGCCGTTCAGCGCCCGGCTCACAGTGGTCTGTGACAGGCCGAGGCTCGCGGCGAGCTCCTTCAGGTTCATGCGTAGTCCCCTCGAAACGCATGATCCCTCCCCCCGAGGTCACGCGTCCCATCGCAACGTTAGGACGGAAGCGCTTTGCGCGCCAGACCTTGTCTTTTGGCCGCGCGCGGTGCAGGAAACTGCCGCCGAGTCAAAACGTTTTGGATTTCGAGGCGCCCGGGACGGTTCCCCCGCCTCTTCCACACAAGAAAAGGGAGGCTAGCATGCCGATCCGTGCCACTGTCTGGGGCGAAAACGTCCACGAGCAGAAGAACAAGTCCGTCGCCGAGAACTATCCCAACGGCATGCACGGGCAGATCGCCAAGCTCCTCGCGGAAGACAAGAACATCGTTGCAACGACGGTCACCCTGCAGGACCCCGAGCACGGCATGACCGAGAAAAAGCTCGACGAGACCGACGTGCTGCTGTGGTGGGGCCATGCCGCCCACAAGGACGTCGATGACGCCATCGTCGAGCGCGTGGTCGAACGCGTCTGGCAGGGCATGGGCCTGATCGTGCTGCACTCCGGCCACCATTCGAAGGTGTTCAAGCGCCTCATGGGCACTCCGGCCAACCTTCACTGGCGCGAAGCCGGCGAGCGCGAGCGCCTCTGGGTGGTCAATCCGGGCCATCCGATCGCCAAGGGCCTCGGCGAATATTTCGAGCTCGAGAACGAAGAGATGTATGGCGAGCCCTTCTCGGTGCCCGAGCCGCTCGAAACCGTGTTCGTTTCGTGGTTCCAGGGCGGCGAAGTGTTCCGCTCCGGCCTCACCTATCGCCGTGGCGCCGGCAACATCTTCTACTTCCGCCCCGGCCACGAGACCTACCCGACCTATCACGACGCCAATGTCGGCAAGGTGCTCCGCAACGCCGTCAACTGGGCCTACAATGCCGACCGTTCGCTGCACCTGATGAAGGCGCCGAACACCCCGGTGGACAAGGCGATCGAAAAGATCGTCGAGCGCGGCGCCCGCCTCACCCATCACCCGAAGTAAGACAAACCGGACCCGCACCATCATGCGTCTTCTGATCCTGGGCACTGGCGGCATGGCCAACCAGCATGCCAAGCACTTTGCCGCCATCGACGGCGTCACCCTGGTGGGTGGCGTCGACGTCGATCCCAAGCGGGTCGAGGCCTTCAATGCCACGCACAAGATCGAGCGTGGCTTCGGCTCGCTCGATGCGGCGCTGGAGTGGGGTGAGTTCGATGCCGTCGCCAATGTGACGCCGGATTCGATCCATCACCCGACGTCCATCGCCGCCCTCAAGGCCGGCAAGCACGTGTTCTGCGAAAAGCCGCTGGCGACCGATGCCGCCAAGGCGTTCGAGATGGTCGAGGTCGCCGAGCAGGCCGGCCTCGTCAACATGGTCAACCTGACCTATCGCAATGTCGCGCAGCTGCAGAAGGCCCGCGAGATTGTCACCTCCGGCCAGATCGGCGCCGTCAAGCATGTCGAGGCGAGCTACCTGCAGAGCTGGCTGGTCTCGAAGGCTTGGGGCGACTGGCGCACCGAGAGCCAGTGGCTGTGGCGCTTGTCGAAAAAGCACGGCTCGAACGGCGTGCTCGGCGATATCGGCGTGCACATCCTCGACTTCGCCTCCTACGGCGCCGGCCAGGATATCGAGCACGTCTTTGCCCGCCTCAAGACCTTCGACAAGGCCCCCGGCAACAAGATCGGCGATTACGATCTCGACGCCAATGACAGCTTCACCATGGCGGTCGATTTCGCCAATGGCGCGCTGGGCGTGATCCACGCTACCCGCTGGGCCACCGGCCATTTCAACGAGCTGCGCCTGCGCGTCTATGGCGAGCGTGGCGGCGTCGAGGTGCAGCACCGCCACAATGGCAGCCAGCTTCGCGTCGTCCTCGACGACGACATCGAGACCGCGACCTGGAAGGAGATGGAGGTCGATCCCGTCCCCACAAACTACCAGCGCTTCGTCGAAGCAGTGAAGACAGGCAAGACGCTCGAGCCGAGCTTCCGCCACGCCGCCGAACTGCAGAAGGTCCTCGACCTCGCCATGGTCGCCGAAGTGGAACGCAAGGAACTGCTGGCGAAGTAACGCAGCGGCTTCGATGCTTTTGGGCTCCGGCACCGCCGGGGCCCTTTTTTGTTGGCGCGATCAGTCGCTCAAGATGTGCTGCTCGAGGAACGCCAGGCACAGCGCGGCGAACTCGGCATGGTTGTCGCGCAGGGAATCGGTGGGGAACACGTCGCCGCCGTCCACCGTGTACAGTCCAAGGTCGCGGCCCATGGCCACCAGATGGGTGATCTGGCTCTTGCTGAGGCCGAAGCGGGCGGCGAGTTCGGCCCGGCTGGGCGGCGGCAGGCCTTGCGCGGCGGCGCTGAGCAGGCCGAGCGAGAACACCGCGGCGCCTTCCTTGTGGCCCCAGAACTGCATGAATTCGAGCTGCACCGTCATCGGCTGCACGCCGGCCGCAAACTCGCGACCGGCGCTGCGCAGCATGTGCACCACCGCGTCGCGCTCGCGCTGCAGCCGCTTGGTCCGCTGCGAGCCGGGCTGCAGCTCGTCCAGCGCCACCGCATTCGCCAGGCCCCACTGCAGGGGGTGCTCGATCATCCGCTCGGTGGGCGTGTAGAGCCAGCTGCGGCGATCGTCAGGGTTGGGCGACTTCACCAGAAAGCCCGAGAATGTCGCCAGCGACAGCGTGGTCTTGAGGACGCGCGGGGTCACTTCGCCCCGCCGGCAGATTTCGTAAAGCTGGCCATAGGTCATGGCGCCGCTGCCGCCGGCGGCGACCATCTCGGCCCAGAGCGCGCAGAGGAAGTTGACCACGCGATAGCGGTCTTCATTGGCGATCAGCTTGCCGAACGGCTTGCTGGCCTCGCGATAGGCGGCGAGCTCGATGATGTAGGTGTCGAGCGCCGCGGGAAAGCCCGGCAGCGACCGCAGCTGGGCGGCATGTTCGCGGAGTTGCGCCATGGTCCTGGGCGGCGCGAATGGGTACGTGGTGGTCATGGATGGGCGGTTTGATGGGGATTGGTGTTGGGAGGGTTCGCGTACCCAACGCACGAACCCGTGATCGGGCTCCCTGCAGCGATTGGGTACGAAAATGACCTCGCCTCTATGCGCCTATCGGCGTTAGGTCGGCAAGGGGTTGCAGCAGAACGAAAAAATGGCGGCGGACCTCGCAAAATTCCGAGGCATTCCCGCTTGCATCTGACCACCGCAAAAGCCCTGCACAAGCGCCTGACCGCCAGCGATCTCGATCTGCGCATCAAGAATTCCCGTGTCGGCCTGCTGAGCTGGGCCCACGCGGCGACGCTCGAAGAGGCCGACGGAGAGCACATTGTGCTCATCTGCGATACCGAGATCGGACTTCTCGAAGGGCTGCGCGGGCTCGGCCCGGACCAGCAGGTCGCCGTCGACCTGCTCCTTCACCGCTGGCGTGACCTGCGCAACCAGTGCGGGCCGGGGCAGGCTGCCGCGATGCCCAAGCCGCGCATGACTTATCCGCGCCGCCGGCGCAGCCGTTCGGCGGCTTAGGCGGAGACGGCCGCGCTAGATCCCGCCGTACCAGTCGTAGCCATTGTCTTCCCAATAGCCGCCCTTGCCGCCGTAGAAGCTGGCAAAGCTGTCCACCACTTCGATGGTGTGGACATATTTGGCCTGCTTGTAGCCGAGCGCTCGTTCGATGCGGACACGAAGCGGCGCGCCGTTCGAGATCGGCAGCACCTGGTCGTTGAGGCCGTAGGCGAGGATCGTCTGCGGGTGATAGGCGTCGACGAGGTCGGAACTCTCGTAATAGGGCACCGGCCCGGAGAGGCCGCCGCCCATGTCGTCGTAGCAGTGGTAGACGAGGAAGCGCGCCGTCGGCTTGACGCCGCACTGGTCGAGCACCGGGCCGAGCCGCGTGCCGCTCCACTTGGCGATGCAGCTCCAGCCTTCGACGCAGTCGTGGCGGGTGATCTGGCTGCGGGCCGGCATGTTGCGCAGCTCGTCCAGCGAGAACGAGGTCGGCTTGTCGACGAGCCCAGTGATGCTGAGCCGGTAGCCGGCGAAGTTGGTCTCCACCAGCGCCGCATATTCGGCGACCGCGCGCGGGTCGGTCGAGCCGTTGGGGCGCTGGCCCTGGCGGATTTCGCTGGCCGAGAACTCCCGTGCCAGCGCCTGTTCGGGCACCAGCGCGCGCTGCGCCGCATAGGTCAACTCGTTGGCGCGTTCGAGGAAGTTGCGGACGGGATCGTCCCGGTTCACCAGGAAATCGAACTGGTCGCAGCCGGTCAGGATCAGCGACGAAGCGCCGGCGGCGCCAAGCCCGAGCAGGCGGCGGCGGTTCATGATCAGCTTGCTCATTTGCGCGCCTCCTCGTCGTCCGCCCCCGGGCTGATGCGATACCAGCCGGTGATCATCGAGCGCAGTTCGTTGAACGGGCCGGCGAGCAGCACCATGGCGATGTGGACGATGAAGAACAGCACCAGCGCCAGCATCACGACGAAATGGATGGTTCGCGCCGTCTGCCGGCCGCCGAACACCTCGACCAGCCAGGGCCAGGCCGCATCCATGCCGGGCGACATGGTGAGTCCGGTGAGGATGATCAGCGGGAACAGGATCACCAGGACCACGAAATAGGCCACCTTCTGCAGCGGCGAGTAGCGGCGGCGATGCTCGAACTTGAAGCGCAGGTGGTCCCAGATGTCCCGTGGCAGGTCGCGCAGGTCGCGCGGTTTCAAGATGATGTCGCGCCAGAGGTGGCTGTTGAAGAGGCTGGCCACCAGCCACACTGTCAGCGTCGCGACGAAAATCCAGGCAAAGAAGAAATGCACCACCCGGCCGGTGGCGAGGTCGCGCGACGACGGGATCGTCGCCCAGCTCGGGAAGCCGACATAATTCGGCCGGCCCGCCCGGTCGCTGACGCCCAGCACGCCGGTGGTGTCGAACTTCTGGCCGAAGATGGTGGTGTAGCCGCGCACGCCCGCATCGGTGTTCTCGGCGCCGATCGCCACCACCGTGTTGTCGAACTCGAAGCCGGACTGCTCGCCGATATAGAGGGCAGGGTGGGCATTCCAGATCTGCAGCCCCGATAGCAGCAGAAAGAACAGCGCAATGGCCCAGATCCAGTGCGTCACCCGGGTGAAGATCGACTGACGGTAAACCAGCGGTCCCTTGGTTTTGGCGGGTTTCTCGCCAACCGGCATGGCATCGGCGGTATGGTCAGTCATCCCCATCTCCCTGCGGCTGCGCGCCGACTCCCCTTAAGCAACGGGAGCCGACGCGCAAATGTGAGCCTATCACAGGAAATTTAGTTCGCTGGTGCCATTGCGCCGCCGCTCATGGCGTCGGTCTGCATGGCTCCACCCATGGCATTGGCCGCCATGGCATTGTGCTCGTCATGGCAGGCCTTGGTGGCTTCGTCCTTCTTCATGGCGTCGGCGGCCATGCCGGCCTTATCGAGGCATTCGGCGAGCATCGCGTCGGCATCCATCGGCGCCATGGCATCGGTGGCCATGCTGTTGGGCGCCATGGCGTCGCCCGACATCGGGGTCGACATGGCGCTTTCGGCGAAGGCCGGGCCGGCCAGGGCAGCGGTGGCGACGAGCGCGAGCGTCAGGGTGCGGAAGGTCATGGTGAAAATCTCCATCTGGCCGCTCCGTGGCGGCGGTTACGAGAGGGAGTTCGCGCGGCAGGCGGTCGCGGTTACGGTTTCACCGCAACGTGATCGCTGGCCCGGTCGCAATCGCCGGTGTAACCATTCGGGCTGTTCGCGCGAACTGAGGATCGATGGACAGCACGGCCGACACGGAAGCCCGCCTCAAGGCGCTGATGCTTGCCGCGCTCGATGGCGACGCCCGGGCCTATCGGAGCCTGCTCGATGCCCTGCGCCAACACCTGCGCCGCTATTACCTCAGGCGTCTCGACGGAGCTCTGGCTGCCAATTGCGACGACCTCGTGCAGGACACCCTGATGGCCATCCATACCCGCCGCATGACTTACGACCGCAGTCAACCGCTGACCGGCTGGGTTTACGCGATCGCGCGTTACAAGCTGGTCGATCACTTTCGTCGCCAGAAGCTGCGCGCCACGCTGCCGCTGGAAGACGATGCGGCCATTTTCGCGGCGGACGACGCCGGCAGCGCGGCTGATCGCATGGACGTGGACACCGTGCTCAATGCCATTCCGGCGCGGCCGGCCGAACTCATCCGGCAGGTCAAGCTCGAAGGCGCCAGCATCGCCGAGGCGGCGCAGCAGGCCGGCATGAGCGAATCCGCCGTCAAGGTTTCCATCCACCGTGGCCTCAAGGCTCTCACCGCGCGTTTTGCTCGAGGAGGCGCCGATGAGCGATGACCTGATCGATCAACTCTCCGGCGAGCTGAAACCGGTCGGGCCGGCCGCAATGCGAAGCCGCCTGCTGCTTTGGCTGGCAGCCGGTATGGTCGCCAGCGCCGTGCTGATGCTCGCCTGGCTCGGCGTTCGCCCCGACATCGCCGCGGCGATAGCGACGCCGGTCTTCTGGCTCAAGTTCGGCTTTGCGCTGGCGCTCGCCGTAGTCGGCTTTGCCTCGGTTCAGCGGCTGGCGCGGCCCGCCGGATCGCTGCGGGTGCCCTTGCGCTGGGTGACGGCCATCGTGGCGCTCTGCGGCATTGCCGGCATGGTGCAGCTTCTGCTGGCTCCGCCCGACGCGGTGCGTGCGCTGATCTTTGGCGGCAGTGCGCTGGTGTGCCCATTCTACATCGTGGCGCTGTCGCTGCCCGTATTGGCCGGCAACATGCTGGTGATGCGGCGGCTGGCGCCAACGAACCTTGTAGCCGCCGGATTCGCCGCGGGGTTGCTCGCCGGTGCGGCGGGGACCTGGGTCTACGCCTTCCACTGCACCGAAAACGGTCTGCCCTTCATCACGCTCTGGTATTCGGCCGGCGTCCTCGCCACCGCGCTGCTCGGCGCGCTCATCGGGCGCTGGGCATTGCGCTGGTGATCAGTCCTTCCGGGCATCCGGGTCCTCGAGTTCCACCACGCGGCCGTCGTCCTCGACGCGGACATAGCCGAGGCCGTCGATATGGGCCTCGATGCCCTTGCCGCGGCGGGTGCGGGCTTCGGACAGCATCTGCTCCCAGCTCGCATGGCCGCCGAACAGCTGCCAGAGCGTGGATTCGAACTGGCCGGTGAGCCGGCCCAGCGCGGCCCATTCCGCCGGGTGGGCGAACCTGAGTTCATGGTTCTCTTCGAGCCGTTCGAACAGCTCGAAGAGAATGAGCATCTCGTCGTCGGTGAGGGTGAGCGTGTGCTCGTCCTCGCCGCTGGGATAGGTATGGCCGTTGATCTCTACGGCCATCGCCTTACTCGGTCCGTGCCGCCCAGTTGATGCCGCGGCGCAGGATCGTCGCCATGTTCGGGTTCTCGAACTCGGACGCGCGGTGGCCGAGCGACGAGTAGAAGACGCGGCCCTTGCCGTACATCTTCTTCCACACCACCGGCATCACTACGCCGTCGATCCAGGATGCATGCGCGCCGGTGAAGGTGGTGGTAGCCAGCACTTCATTGGCCGGGTCGACATGCATGTAATACTGCTCGGACGTGTAGGGGAACGACTTGATCCCCTGCATGATCGGATCGTCCGGCTTGGTCACGTCGACGGTGTAGTCGATGATGTTGCCGGGGTGCGAAACCCACTGGCCGCCGGTGATGAACTGGTAGACCGGCGAGTCGTGGAAACTGTCGCCCATGGTGCCGTGATGGCCGCCCAGGCCGACGCCGCCTTCGATCGCCGCCGCCAGGTTGTTGGCGGCTTCGCGCGAAATCTTGTCCATGGTGGTGCAGGGGATGATCAGGCTCAGGTCCTTGATCTCGGGCTCGAGAAAGACCTCGGGGCTGGTCTCGACGCGTACGGTGAAGCCGTCTTCGTGCAGCCAGCGCCGGTAGATCGCCGCGCACTCCTCCGGATCGTGCCCGTTCCACCCGCCCCAAACGATCAAAGCACTGCGCATACGAAAAGACTCCTCCCGGAAAAGCGGGCGGAGCTTAACTCAAACCGGCCGGGACGCCAGCCCCGGCGGTCTGAATATTATCGTTATCGCAGATTGTTGCCGCGGCCGCTCAGCGCGCGGTCGCGAAGGCCCAGGCGCGCAGCACCACGAACTTGACGCCGGCCGTCAGGATCAGCGCCACGAACGCGCCGGCGGCCGTCTCCATGCCCCAGACATTGTAGGACACGTAGGAGAAAAGGGCGGTGACGATGATCGAGCCGACCTGCACGGTGACATAGCGCGGCAGCGCCCGGCGGTGCGGCGCGTCCGACTGGAACGCATAGCGCCGGTTCGCCAGATAGGCCGGGATCAGGAAGATCGCATAGGCCACGGCGTTGGTGGCCCAGGCCGGGATGCCGGTGTTGAAGCCGACAAACACGGTGCATAGCCAGACATAGGCGCCCGACGCGATGGCGCCGATGACCAGATAGGTCGCCAGCTGCATCCAGACGGATGCCTTGGCGGGTTTGGCAGGCGTGGTGTCGTGCATCAGGCTCTGCAAGGAAACGCTCATTGGTTCGCTCTCGGGTTGCGATCTTAGTCCCGATGCTAGGGGCAATCCCTTGCCAACACGTGCGTTTGATCAATCCGGGCGGGAATTCGGCGGTCGTGGTTGATTTTGCGTGAAATACGGGGGTCGCCGCCGATTGCGTTGTCACAATCGGGCGCGTTACGCTCTCGGTCCCACTGAAGTTGCGGGTGGTTAAATTTGGGGGCGCACCGGGCGCTGTAATCGCGGCGTTGCAATGCAGTGACAGACAAGTCCGCCTCACGGACGACAACACAAGGACAGGGACATGAAGAGACACTGGTTAGGCCTTTCATTTGCCACGCTGGCTGCCGGTATTGCGGCCCCCGCTTACGCGGACTTCACCCTCAACATCCTCCACATCAACGATTTCCACTCGCGTTTCGAGTCGATCACCGGGACGGATTCGACCTGTAACGCCGAAGGCGAGACTAAGGGCGAGTGCTTCGGCGGCATTGCCCGTCTGAAGACCGAGATCGACCTCAAGAAGAAGGCCGCCGCCGATGCCGGCGAGAATGTCGTGCTGCTCTCGGCCGGCGACAATTTCCAGGGTTCGCTGTTCTACACCCAGTACAAGAGCCAGATCGTCGCCGACTTCATGAACGACATGGGCTTCGACGTGGTCGCCACCGGCAACCACGAGTTCGACGATGGCCCGGCCGAATACGCCAAGTTCCTCGCCGCGGCGAAATTCCCCGTCATCGGCGGCAATTTCGATTCCAGCGCAGATCCCGACCTCAAGGGCCTGCCGCCCGGCGTCTACATCAAGGACATCGGCGGCCAGAAGGTCGCCTTCGTCGGCGCCACCACCGAAGAAACGCCGGAGATCGCCTCCGTCGGTTCCGTCGCCTTCCAGAGCGTCACCGACTACGTCAAGGGCGCCGTCGAGACGCTCGAAGCGGCCGGCATCAACAAGATCGTCGCCATCACCCATATCGGCTACGGCCTCGACCAGGAGCTGGCCAAGGCCGTTCCGGGCATCGACGTGATCATCGGCGGCCACACGCACACGTTCCTCGGCACCGGTGAAGGCGAAGCCGGCCCGTACCCGACCATGGTCGGCGACGTGCCCGTCGTCACCGCCGGCCAGTACGGCAAGATCCTCGGCGACCTCAAGGTCACCTGGGACGACGCCGGCAAGGTAATCTCGGCCACCGGCGCGCCGATCCTCCTCGATGCGTCTGTCACGCCCGACCAGGGCTTCCTCGATCGCGTCACCGAAGCCGGCAAGCCGCTCGAAGAGCTCAAGGCCAAGGTCATCGGCACCGCGACCGACGTCATCCAGGGCGACCGCAATGTCTGCCGCGTCGAAGAGTGCTCGATGGGCAATCTCGTCGCCGATGCGCAGCTCGATCGCGTCGCCGATCAGGGCGTCACCATCTCCATCGCCAATTCGGGTGGCCTGCGCGCATCTATCGATGCGGGCGAGATCACCATGGGCGAAGTGCTGACCGTGCTGCCGTTCTCGAACACGCTCGCCACCTTCCAGCTCACCGGCGCCGATCTCGTCGCCTCGCTGGAAAATGGCGTCAGCCAGGTTGCCGACATTGCCGGCCGCTTCCCGCAGGTCGCCGGCCTCAAGTACACCTTCGACACCTCCAAGGAAGTCGGTTCGCGCATCTCCGACGTGATGGTGAAGGACGGTGACGCCTGGGTGGCCATCGATCCGGCCAAGACCTACGGCATCGTCACCAACAACTTCGTGCGTGGCGGCGGCGACGGTTATGCGCTGTTCGGTTCGAACGCAGTGAACGCCTATGACTTCGGGCCGCCGCTCGAGCAGGTCGTGGCCGACTTCATCGCCAAGCAGGGCGGCACCTACACGCCCTACACCGATGGCCGCATCACCGATGCGTCGCCGGCCGCTCCGGCCGAGCCCGCGGCTCCCGCCGAGGCTCCGGCTGCTGCCCCGGCCGCACCGGCCGCCGCTCCGGCGGCTCCGGCCGACGGCCCCGCCGCCGCTCCTGCGGCTCCGGCCGAGGCGCCCGCCGCTGCACCGAACGCCATGGCTCCCGCTGCCGAAGCTCCGGCGGCGCCGAATGCCATGGCTCCGGCTCCCAATGCGATGGCTCCGGCCGACGCAATGGCCCCGGCTGCGCCCAACGCCATGGCGCCGGCCGCTCCGGCTGCTCCCGCCGCGAACTGAGTTCGGCGGTCACCACATATGGAAAGGGCGCCCTCGGGCGCCCTTTTTGTTTTGAGCTGGTTCAGCTCCTGGGGGCCAGTTGCCGCCAGAGCAGCAGGATGATCACCGCGCCCACGATGGCGCCGATGAAGCCGGCGCTGTCGCCAGGCCCATAAAGGCCGATCGCCTGGCCGAGATACTTCGCCACGATCGCGCCGACGATGCCCAGCACTGTGGTCAGGATGAAGCCCTGCGGCTTGGGCCGGCCGGGCGTGATCAGCTTGGCGATGACGCCGGCAATGAAGCCGATGATGATGGCGCCGAGAATTTCCATGTGAGCCCTCCTGAGTTCGCGCATTAATGTGGGACGGGCCGCCCGGGTTGCAATGGGCGAGAGCTAATCCCGACGATACTGCCGGTGCCAACGAACCATCGGTCTATCCCGGTCTCCCCCAACCACCAGCTGTCATCCCGGGCCCGACCCGGGACCCACTCGTCAGCTCGAATGGAGGACAGGTGGCTCCCTGCTTTCGCACGGATGACAGCCGAGGGCAGCACAAGATCGCCGCGCTCTCAGTCGGCGCTCCTCTCCCGCTTGCGGGGGAGGATACCGGCCAAAGGCCGGAGGAGGGGGGAGCCGCTTGCGCCGGCCTCACCCCACCCACCGCCTTCGGCGGTCCCCCCTCCCCACAAGGGGGAGGGAAAAGAGGTGCGAGAGCCGCAAACTCTCAGTCGGGTTTCCCTCCCCTCTGATGGGGAGGGGGGACCAGCCGAAGGCTGGTGGGTGGGGTGACGGAGAGCCACCAGTCACACGATGAACGTTCACGTGCCGCGGTTACTCACCACGACACCCAACCTTGATCCCCGCGTTGGACTTTCTCGTCAGCTTTGCGTCATCCACCGTTCAT
>VFQQ010003054.1_pt1 | contig 17055 bp, 15 predicted proteins | sample 3512341 | NCBI WGS metagenome assembly VFQQ01 (sample SAMN10412373, study PRJNA504923) | tailings metagenome | isolation source: Relicate 2 Philex TSF1 revegetated site | place: Philippines: Tuba, Benguet | collected 2017-08-29 | reverse complement strand
CTCGAAGATCGGCAGCGTGAACTTCGGGAATTCGGGGCTGCGCATGTCCTCCATCGGGAGGTTCATGGCCATGCGAACGGCCTCGGGAATGTTGGTCGGGCCGGGGATGAATAGGTGCGGCTTCACCATATTGGTCATGTGCGTCTCCTCAAGAGTAGAGCTTCGAGTTTTTTTGCCCAACCTTAGCGTTTCGACCGCGAAGCGTCAGCCAAAACTGCCCTCGCGCCGCGCAAAAAGGTCGATCCTTGCTGCGTGAGCGTTTGAGTTTCGCTGCGCGTCGTGGAAGTCCCTGGATGCGAGTGGCGGGAAGTTGATTTCGAAGGCCCTAACGGGGCCACTCGTATCAGCTCCGCTCTCGTGCGCAACACCCGCGAGGGCGACGGCAGAAAATCTCTTGGGTAGGCTTATGAGCGGTGTTGGTCGCGCTGGGTATTGCCCACTTGGGTAGTTTATAGCCTACCCACCCTGCGGCTTAGCGTCAGCGTATTAGGACGTAGCCGGAGGCTGCTTCAGGTCAGCGTCCGTTGCGCTGACCTTGCCATGCCATGAACAGCTTCACGGCCATGGCGCGATTGTTCACGTCCAGCTTATCGTAAAGATTTTTGAGATGATATTTCACCGTGTTGCGCGAAATACCGATACGGGCCGCGATTTGCAGATTGGTCCAGCCGTCCGCGAGCGCGCCGAGCAGTTCCCTTTCTCGCGTCGTGAGCACGTCGAGCGGATCGTGACTCGCGGCCTCCATGTCGACGTAGGGAAAGGAGACGCGTCCGTGTGAAACGGACGAGATCGTTTCGAGCAGAACCTCGGGCTCGTCGCTCTTCGACATGAAACCCCAAGCGCCCGCCTTGATCGTGCGCCGCAACACATCCGAGCCGGCCTCGCCCGTGTAGACGATGACCCGCACCGGAGAGCGGCGCTTCTTGAGCTCGGCAAGGATGTCCCCGCCCGTCATGTCGGGCATGGCCCAGCCTATGATCGCGATGTCGATCTCCTGGCTCTCGAGCAGGGCCAGAAACGCGGTGCCGGTCGAGACTGCCGCGGCCACCTCGAAGCGGCCGTCGCGCGCGATAATGTCGACAAGCCCGGTGCGGACCACCGGGTTCTTGTCGGCAATGGCAATGCGGCGGCGATTCTCGGTCGGCATCAATAAGTGGACTCTTTGGGAAGGCGGCCCGTAGCGGCCGGGATATGGAATTTACTGTATCTGCCGGGGCCGCGCCCGCGTAGCATCATCGCAGGATATGGCGAACTGCGCCTCAACCGGCCGCCGGCCCCCGGTCGCGAAAAGCCGTAGTAGCCCGAACGAGCTCATGGACGATGCCAGGCTCGGTCATGGCGTGACCCGCGTCAGGGACGATACGCAACTCGGCGGACGGCCACACCTTCTTGAGATCCCAGGCGTTGCGGACAGGTGTCACTACATCATAACGGCCGTGCACGATGATGCCCGGGATGTTCGCCAGCCGGTGCGCCTCGTCGAGCAGGGCGCCATCGGCTTTGAAGAAGCCGCTATTGATGAAGTAGTGGCATTCGATACGGGCGAAAGCCAATGCGTAGGACGGATTGGCGAATGAACGCACCCGGATTGGGTCTTCGATCAAGGAAAGCGTCGTACCCTCCCACACGCTCCAAGCCTCGGCGGCTGGGATATGGATGCGCGGGTCCGGATCGGTAAGCCGCTTGTAGTACGCCCGGATCATGTCGCCACGCTCTTCCGGTGGGATGACGCGCTCGAAGGCGTCCCACGCTTCCGGAAAGAGCGAGCTACATCCGTTCTGGTAGAACCAAACCAGCTCGCTTTGGCGCAGAAGGAAGATGCCGCGCAAGACCAGTGAGGCGACCCGCTCGGGATAGGTTTCCGCGTAGGCGAGGGCCAGCGTTGAGCCCCACGACCCGCCGAAGAGCTGCCAGCGGGAGATGCCGAGCTGTGTTCTCAGCCGCTCCATGTCCTCGACGAGATGCCAGGTCGTGTTGTTCTCGATCGAGGCATTGGGCAGCGATTTCCCGCAGCCCCGCTGATCGAGAAGGATCACCCGGTAGTGCTGAGGGTCGTGAAAACGCCGCATCGCAGGATTGCAGCCGCCCCCCGGCCCGCCATGCACGATCAGCACCGGCGCCCCGTTGGGATTCCCGCATTCGGCAAAATAGAGCCGGTGCCCGTCGCCCGTCTCGAGGAAACCCTCGTTGAAAAGCTCGCGCGGAGGATAAAGCGTCAATCGCTCGCGAGAGGACATGCCTAGACCTTCTTCCGGCGATGGAAGCGCATTTCGCGATCGTGAAGGATTTCGCCGCCGGGCACGCGGATGTCTCGCACCAGTTCCAGCAGATTGCGGTGCGGACCGGGTGTCGCCAGCGCAACCGCGATCGTGGCCGCCGCGCCTGCGGGCAACCCAATGGCCGCGGCGAGCGCGCCATCGGTTCCAGTGAGCCCGGCCTCGCCGGCTATGATGGCGAGAACGGTCACGCCGAAGCCGGTGAGCATTCCGGCCATGGCGCCGAACGCGTTGAGGCGCTTCCACCAGATCGAAAGCACCAGCACAGGGAAGGTCGAAGCACCCGTGAGTGCGATCGCCCAGAGCACGAGCTGAAGCGGATCCGTCGGCGCCGCGAGTGCGATCAAGCCCGCGATCGAGGCCGCCATGCCGAGCGCGAGCCGCGAAACGATGAGGCGCGGCCCGGACTTCGGCGGCGACCAGCTCAGGCCGTAGACGATGTCCTCCGAAAGGATGTTGCCGAGCGCGAGGGCGACTGCGCCGGCCGTCGCCAACGCGGCAGCGACCACGCCGCCCGCCGCGAGATAAACGACAGCCGATGGCATTTCAGCAGCGACAGGCAGGCTGAGAAGAACATCGTCGCGGCTGATGCTGAAGCTGGCGAGGGTCGGTCGTCCTTCGCCCGCCACCGCCAGGATGCCCTGCGCCTGAAGCGCCTCGAACCACTGCGGAAAGCGGATAGGTCCGGCTGCCGTCACGATGTCGGTGAGGTAGTCGCGCATGAAAATGCCGACCGATGCGACGGTCAGCATGGCCACGCCGAAGAGCAGGGTAGCCCAGCCGAGCGACTTGCGCGCTTCGTAGACGCCGGGCGTGCCGGCGACGCGCGGCAGCAGCCAGGGCGCGCTCGCGATGCCGGACAGCAGCGACAGGATCATGGTGACGAAGGCGAGCGGTCCCACGCTTCCGAACGGATCGGAAAAGCGCTTCGCGATGGGCTCGAGACCTTCGCCCGGCATGTCGAACGCAAGAAGCGGCGGGAGAATGATCGGAAGCCCTTGGGCCGCTTCGGCACGTGCGATTGTGCGCAAAACTGGCCCGGCCGAGAACTGCGGCAAAGGCAGATTGGTGACGATAATCCCGACGATGGCGATGGGCACGAGAAGGGCGATGAGCGCGGCGATGCTCTGGGCCGCCGAAGACCACGCGAGCGAACGCATGCCGCCCGCCGCGACCGTGACCACGACGGCGGCGACCAGCAGCATCACGGTAGCGGCCGGGGCCATCGGATGGAACCAAGCCGCAGCATGCGCGCCAATCCTGAGCTCCGCAGCCATCACAAGCAGCATCGGAACGGCCAGGATCGCGCCTGCCACGAGCCGTAGCGCACGGCTATCGAAGCGCTTGCCGAGATAGGTGGGCACGGTGAAGGCGCCAAACTTGCGAAAGAAAGGTGCAAGCAGCACGGCCATGACGACAAAGCCCGCAAGTCCGCCGATGACGATGCAGAGGGCATCGAAGCCGATCAGGAAGAAGGCGCCGGTGAGGGCAACGAGCCCCGTCGCGCCAAGCGCCGTTTGCGCCAGGGCGAGCCCCGTATAAAACGCTGGCACGCGCCGTCCGGCTGCGAAATAGTCGATCGGTTCCCGGTTGAAGGCCGCCAAGCCGATGATGGCATAGAGCGCAATGGGCCCGAGGAACATGGTGAGGCGGAGCGCTTCGCTGCTGACGCCGAGACCTTCGAGGATCAGCGTCATCAACGCGAGAGCCACGAAAGCGCTAATGAAGATTCCGAAGTACGTCCCGAGGCGCGGATTGACGTAGCCGGTCCGGTGCGAGAACGGCATGGCTCAGCGCTCCGCGCCACAACGGGGATCAAAGACGGCTTTACGCATCCTCATGGGCACCGTGCCAGTGGTCGATGGCATCCTGCCGGTTGACGAAGCTCGCGACCGTGATCACGGCGATCAGGACCAACCCATGCAGGCAGAGGAAGTAGCCGAGCGGGAAGCCCATGAACCGGCTCGAATTCAGGCGGTCGGCATAGAGCGGCAACACGAGGATGACGAGCATAAACGGCACGAGGCTCGCCAGCATCTGCCACTTCGTATGCCGCCAATAAGGCTTTCGCTCGCGCCGTTCGATCATGAAAGTCCCTGTCTGCCAGAAGCCGGATGCTCGCACTGACGTGCGTTCAGGATGTGGTTCCTTTGAGGCAAGCCCTTGAGGCCCCTCAAAAGCCCTACCAATGAGCAGTTTGCTCCGGGCTGGAGCCTCCCTTAGGGTTGATACGGACGACTCCGAGCGAGTCGGGATTGAGAACGGCTTAAGGGAGCCTGCACATGATGAAGATACTGTCCGAATTCAAGGAATTTGCAATGCGGGGCAATGTCATCGACCTCGCGGTCGGCGTCATCATCGGTGCGGCGTTTGCCCCGATCGTCTCGACGCTGGTCGAGAATATCATCATGCCGCCGATTGGGTACCTCCTTGCCGGGATCGACTTCAGCGCTCTGGCAATTACGCTCCCGACCCCGACCGGCGATGGAGTTCTGATCAAGTACGGCCTGTTTCTGAATGCCCTCCTGAAGTTCCTGATTACGGCGTTGGCAATCTTCCTGCTGATCCGCGCGATCAACAAATTCCAGAAGCCGAAACTCGCCGAGGCACCGCCGCCGCCCTCGCAGTCCGAGATCTATCTGCGGGAAATTCGCGACGCGCTCGTCAAGAAATAGGAGCGGTCATCTCTCGATGCGGTCGGACATGGCGTGCCGGCCGCATTTCTCTGTCTGAAGAGGCGCGTCAGGAGATGGCTGTAGCCAGCGGCGCGCGTTTGGGAGGCGTCGCCCCCTGCAGCGCGCTGCGAAACGCCATGTAGCTTTGGTCGATGCGAGCAGCCAGTGCGTCCTGCCCGGCCACATGCGCGATGGTCGCCTCCGCGACCCGATCGATCGCCTCGGCAATGTCCGAGGGCCAGGGCGCGAACGTGACGCCGAACGAGGCCGCGAGAACGCGGCGAGCCACGTTCTCGTGAGCGCGCGCCTCGGCAAGCGAGACTTGATACTCTTCCACCGCCGCCGCCGTCAGAATGGCGCGGTCATGCTCGGGCAGGCTCTCCCATACGGGCAGCCGCACGCTGAGCGAAAGGGCGGTGCCACGTCCGTTAAGGCCGGTACCGGTTGCATAACGGGCCGCGCGCGCAACGCCACCGGCAAGACTGGTCAACAGCCCGGCTTCTGCCGCGAGCACGCGTCCATCCTCAAGCGCCGCGGCGACGTCGCTTGGAGCGATTGCCAGCGCTTCGGCGCCGAGCGCGCGCGCGACATCGGCCCCCAGTCCGGGCGCCGAGAGACGCTGGCCGGCAAGGTCGCTCAGTCCGTCAATGCGCTGACGTGACCAAAGCGGCGGGGCCTCACCCGAGTGACCGGCAAGGAGCGGCTTCCAGCCGTGCTGCCCGGCGAGATCGTCCCACAGCATTTGACCGCCGCCGACTGTAAACCAGTGGGCAAAATCTTGCGCGCTCAGTCCCGACGAGCCGGGGAGACCTGCGAAATAAGCGAACGCCGGGTGCAGCGTGGAAAAATCGTGGGCGGTGCCGTGGACGAGATCGGCATCCGCGACAGCGCCCCGAGCTTGGGCCGAGATCTCGACCCGGTAGCGGCCGTCCGTCATGGTCTCGAAGCGGTGGGTGAGGCGCCGGACGCTATCGGCAGGACCCTGAGGGGTATCCGCCCAGGGCATCGAAAGCCGGAGCACGCGAGCGCCCGTTTCACGGCCAGTCAAGGAGGTCGCGCCCGAGTCCGCCGCCTGGGCGGCGGCAATCGGTGATGTTGCTGCAACCGCAGCGCCACCGCTGGTGATCAGGAACTCGCGACGATCCATCTGCTGGCCCTCCCCAGGCTGCAACCGGTCCGCATCAAAGCCCAACCCTGCCCCGAAAACAACGGCCTCCGGGGAGCGGAACCGGCCCCGGTAGGGTCTCTATCGGGCAACTGATGCAGTTTAACCACGTCTTATCAAATCGATACTACGGTGGGAGATCGGAGTGAAAGTCTCGACGTTGCATTCACATGCTTTCTGGCGGTTTGAGTAAGAGTAGATCGAATACTCTGATGCAGGAGTACTCCGCGCGGATCGGCGATGCCGTTCTGCGCCAGCGCACCCGCATGGCCGAACGCCAAGCCAGGCTCGAGGCCGAGCTGGCGAACCGCGTGAAATCCGAGTTCATCTCCAATATGAGCCATGAGCTGCGCACGCCGCTCAACACGGTGCTGGGGTTCTCCAAGCTCTTGAAGGAGCACGGCGAGCGCCGGTTGTCGGACGAGGACATCGTCCAGTACGCCGGCCTCATCAGGGATTCCGCCGACCGCCTTCTAGCCGTCATCAACGACATTCTCGATATCTCGAAGATGCAGAGCGGCACCTATGCGCTCGATGCCTTCGAGGTGGACATCGGCGCCGTCCTTCAGGACTGCGTGGAGGCGGCAAAGCCCGCCGCTGATCAAGCGAGTATCGATCTTACGCTGCGTATGGCTTTCTCCGTTCCGGTTGTGCGCGGCGATGACACCAAGCTCGCGCAGATCTTCACAAACCTCATCTCCAATGCCGTGAAGTTCACCGGCGAGGGCGGAAGCGTCAGTGTCGACGTGCTGGAGCAGGGCAACGGCGGTGTGATGGTCTCGGTACGCGACACCGGCATCGGTATGACGCCCGAGGAGATCAGCGTTGCGCTGGAGCCTTTTGGACAGGTCGATGCCGCCCGCACGCGCTGGCGCGAAGGCGCTGGTCTCGGATTGACGATTGCCAAGTCGCTCGTCGAGCTGCACGGCGGCGAGCTGATGATTACGAGTGCGAAGAACAAAGGCACTGACGTCACGATTACACTGCCGCCGGCACATCAGGTGTCTGCGGTCGGAGCCCGCGACGCGATGTTCGGCGCTGGCCGTCGTCTGGATGTGGATTGAGCATAGCGATGCAAACGGGCCCAACCATAAAAGAGCCTCAGCACCACGTGCTGCCGCGATCCATCGGCCGGATTGCTTCGGTGACCGGTTCGAAGGCGATCCTGTTGCTCGATGTCTCGCACGAGAACGACCCGAAGAGCAGAGCCGACCGCCCCGAGATGGGCACGCTTCTGGCAATCGATACGGGACAGGCGACTGTGCTCGCCATCGTCTCGGCTCTGAGTGTGCCGGTCCCCGCCCATGGCACGGAGCAGGAAATCCGTATCGCCGAGCTCGGCCTCGTCGGCGAGCTGACTAAGAACGATGACGGCAAGCCGGTAAACTTCAACCGCGGGACCACGACCTATCCGACGCTCGGAGATCGCGTGCGGTTCGCGACGAAGTACGAGCTGCAGCTCACGTACACCGCCTGCGACCAGGATACGGTTCGTATCGGCACCATCCGCCAAGACAACTCGATCCCGGCCATGGTCCGTGTCGACGAGCTGCTCGGCAAGCACTTCGCAATTTTGGGCACGACCGGAACCGGCAAATCCTGCTCGACGGCCCTTATTCTGCGCGCGATCCTTGAGCGCAATCCGAACGCCCATATCGTTCTTCTCGATCCGCACAACGAATATGCGACGGCCTTCGGCGAGCGCGCCGAGGTGATCTCCCCGCGAACGCTGCAGCTTCCGCTGTGGCTCTTGAACTTTGAGGAAGCCGTCGAGGTGCTCGTTGGCGACACGGAGCGCAAGGCGGAGATCGAAATCCTGCAGGATCTCATTCCGCTTGCGAAGGCACGCTACAGCGCCGGCCGCGCGCAGGACTCGCAGAAGATCCGCAAATCCGGGCTCGACGGCTCGCGCTTCACGGTCGATACGCCCGTTCCCTACCGCATCTCGGATCTCACAAATCTGATCGATGAGCGCATGGGCAAGCTCGAGAACCGCCGGGATCTCGCACCCTACCGCCAGCTCAAGACCCGTATCGAGACGTTCTCGCAGGACGGCCGCTACGCCTTCATGTTCGGGTCGGTCACCGTTTACGACGGCATGACCCAGGTGCTCTCGCGCATCTTCCGGGTGCCCGTGAACGGCAAGCCGATTACAATTCTGGAGCTCACGGGTCTTCCGCCCGAAGTCGTGAATGTCGTCGTGTCGGTGCTCTGCCGCATGGCGTTCGATTTCGCATTGTGGGGCGAAGGAAAGATCCCAGTCACTGTGGTCTGCGAAGAGGCACATCGCTACGTGCCGCTGAACCCCGAGATGGGATTCGAGCCGTGCAAGCGCGCCATCGCCAAGATCGCCAAGGAAGGCCGCAAGTATGGTGCTTCGCTCTGCATCGTGACGCAGCGGCCGGCCGAGATCGACCCGACCATCCTGTCTCAGTGCAATACCGTGTTCGCGCTGCGCATGTCGAATGATCGCGACCAGGCCATCGTTGCCTCCGCCGTAACCGATACCGGCACCGGCTTGATTGAGTTCCTGCCGGCGCTGGGAGCGCGCGAGGCGATTGCGTTCGGCGATGGCGTTCCCATTCCGGTGCGCATCAAGTTCGACGAGATGCCGGCGCACGCGTTGCCCCGCTCGACGACCGCGCGCTTCTCCGAGAAGTGGCAGGAATCGCTCGGCGACGAGAGCTTCCTCGAAGCAGTGGTAGAACGCTGGCGCGCCGCTGGCGTCACAGGACAGCTCGACACGGCGACGCAGGCCCAGATGTTCGCCGAGGCGATAAGCCTTCCTCCGTCGGTCGGCGTGCCGCGCCGTGCAGAAACGTCGGCTGGGTTGGACCGGGCATTTCTGGAGCGCTCTGCCGGCGATCGGGCTGAGCCGGAGCAGAGGCCTGCCGAGCGTCAGGTTCAGGATAGTGACCCGGAGCGCGCTCCCGTCCCGTCTATGCAGGTGCCCCGGAGTGAGCAATCGATCCTGCGCCGGCCGCTCGCGTCCGCGGACATTCCGCGGGGCGCGCCCGCCGGGTACCAGGGACGGCCGCAACCGCCTTCGGGGGGCCTCCGTGGCGAGGCCGCGCCGCCGTCTACCCCGCAAAGCACGGCTGATAGCTCCGCGCCGGCTTCAGGCAATCCGCGTCTTGCGCTGCGCGAGCGCTTGCTGAAGCCCTCGGCGCAACGCTAAGCGCCTAAGCGCTTTCTTTGCTCGCTTCCGCAGCCTTGCTGGGCCCGTCGCTCCAGTCGTTGAGCACATCGAGGATCGGTGTCAGCCCTTCGGTGTCGACGAGTCGGTAAACCTCGACGTCGCGCCGTGCAGGCTCGCTCCATCCGGCGATGGTGAGTGCCTTCTCCGCCTTGGAGAAGAGCCCGTGATTTCTGAGCGCGGCTGAGTTGCGCACGTCCTCGTCACGCTTTGCCGCGTCGGGCCCGTCCGTGTGGCCCTCCTTGTCGAGCCAGGCCTTTCGGATAGCGGTGAGATCGGTGTCACTCGCCTGGCCTTCCTCGGCCTTGAGCTTCTGCAGCTCGCTCTTGCCGATCCCCATCCACGCCTTCTTGGGCCACTCCACGAGATCCAGATCGTCCAGCACGCCCGCGAGCTGGTTCATGGCCAGCGCTTTCGCGCCCTCTTTCTCGGAGTCGCAGCTATAGAGATTGGGAATGACGAGATACGAGTGCGACCGGTGATAGATGAAATGCCGCCGGACCCACTCGATGTCGGCATCGGGCGCCCTGGCAATGGCCGTTGCAATTGCACCTTGGATCTGGCGCACGCGGTCGCCCGCCATCTCGGGGCGCCGTGCTGGCGGGTTGAGGATTGCGAGCACCAGAAGTCCGAAGTCGATGCCGATCGACGCAAGCAGCGCGATCAAGTCACGCCCGGTGATAGGGTCCCCCGCTTCGGTTGTTGTCGCTGGTTCCGAGCCTAGTGTGAAGACGAAGTGGCCGAGGCTGTAGCCATAGGCGCCGATGTTCTTCCAGAGGTTCTTGACCGCGTTGGCGACGCCTGCGGGCCCTTCGCTGAAGGCCGCATCCCGCAACTTGACCTCGGCGGGCTGGTTGGCCTGTTCGGCCGCCTGCGTCAGGCGTTGGGCGAGAGTCGGATCGTAGCAGGAGAAGCCGGGCTGACCCGGCGCCACCGAAACGGACTCGGCGAGCGCCCGCATCTCGGCCGCCGTCGACTTGCCGAGCTCATTCGACCGCGCGGCGATGTTGCGCGCCGAGCCTCGGATCTGCGAGGCCATCGTCTCGAAATTGCGCTGGCGTTCCTCGAGGCTGGCGCCCGCGAGTGATTGTGCGCTCTGGCGCAGCTGCTCGACTTCGGCTTGCACCGGCTCGAGCCAGCTCTTCACCATGCCGTCGCGCAGCGTCGCGACGGAGTCGCGCACCCCGCGCCGCGCGTTGTAAAGCGGTCCCCGCCCGGCGCCGGAGGCTGTGCCGCAACTTCCCCCGCTCGTTTCCTCACGCGCCATCTGGCTTTCGGACCACGAGACGACGTTGTCGAGTTGGGAGCGCACGGCATCGAGCCGTGCGGCAACCACCGCGCTCGCATCGCGCGCATCCTCCTGCAGCCCGGAGAGGCCGGTCCGCGTCGCTTCCTGGCCGGAGATGAGGCTCCACCAGAAGCCATAGCCGAAGCCGATCGACCAGATGGCCAGGAACACGTAGAGCACGAACATGATGATGCGGTCGCTGAAGTCTCGGCCCGCGCCGAATGTTTCGCGCAGGGCGAGCCACATCAGGAAGGTGAGCGCCACGACGACGCCGATCACGAGTACGTCGTTGGGGATCGACATGGAGCCGGCGTCGGTCGGGGTGTCCGAGACGCCGATGATGAAGTCCCGCATGCCATGCCACGTGGCGTAGCCGGACAGGAAGAGCAGCATCAAGGAGGCGACGCCGATCATCATGTTCCGGCCGAGAACATAGTCGAGGCGTTTCCGCCAGGATGTGGACGGCTTGGATGCAGCTTCGGCCATGACGCGAGACCCCCCGGCGAAACGAGATAATGCTCCCTGAAGAGAACATTAGGGGAAATCGCCGCATGTGTCCCGCGGTTCCGCGAACGTGCGTACGCGGACGCAGAGGCGGTGCATCTGCGCCACGCCGGTCTTCGCGCGTCGGCTAGCGCTTCTGTTCGCCCGGCCGGATTTCCACGATGCGGGCGGAAGCGGGTTCTTGAGGCGTGCTCCGCGCCGCGTCGTCAGGCTTCGCGGCTTCGTCCGGCTGAGCCGGGGTCTCGCTTGCCGCGGGCTGATCGGCTCCCACGACGGAGGCGGGTGAGCCAGGCACAGCCGCTGTTGCGGGAGCATGGAGCTGCTCCAGCTCGCGGAACCGCTTCCAAGTGTAGGGCAGGGCGGCGAGGTAGGTGATCGAAGCAATGGCCAGCGTCGCATAGGGGTAGGTGAGCAGGCACGCGACGGCCAGCATCGAAAGCACGAAGAGCGGCAGCACCCATTCGCGGCCGATCCGCTCGCCGAGCAGCTTGCCCGAATAGGTCGGGATGATCGAAACCATCATGAGCCCGACCAGCATCGTGTACGCCAGCACGATATTGAGCAGGATCGGGGACGACCTGAGATCAAGGCCGAGATGGGCGAGATAGACGGGCAGCAGCACGAGGATCGCCGCAGCCGGCGTCGGAACGCCCATGAAGAAGTCCGATTGCCACTTCGGCCGTTCGTCGTCGATGAGCGTGTTGAAGCGCGCGAGCCTCAACGCCGAGGCCAATGCGAACAGCATGACCGCGATCCAGCCGAGGCTCTTGTGGTCGCCGAGCCCCCACGTGAAGATCATGATGGCGGGCGCCACGCCGAAGTTCACGAAGTCCGCGAGGCTGTCGAGCTCCGCGCCGAAGCGCGAGGAGGCCTTGAGAAGACGCGCGATACGCCCGTCCAGACCGTCTACCAGTGCCGCGAAGACAATCGCGGCCAGCGCGAAGTCGTAGCGGCCTTCGATCGACATGCGGATCGAGGTGAGGCCCGCGCAAAGCCCGAGCAGGGTGAAGAAGTTCGGCACCATCATGCGCACCGGGATGCGCGAATGGCTGAACATGCGCCGCCGGCGGCGCCGGCGCGTTTCCTTCTCGAGTTGCGGTACGATCGGGTCCATGAGAGCCCTCCTCAGTGCTTGCTCAGTGACCAGCCTGCGGCTCAGTGGCGCCGGGCTTCGCGTTCCGGCTCCGTCGATCTCAGATCCGAAAGAATTGTCTCGCCGCCGATCGCGCGCTGGCCGATCGCGACGGCCGGGAATGCGCCCGGCGGCAGATAGGTGTCGACGCGCGAACCGAACCGGATCAGGCCGAACCGTTCGCCCACGCCGATCGTGTCGCCCTCGGCCGCCAGCGTCACGATGCGGCGCGCCACGAGCCCGGCAATTTGCACGACGGCGACCTTGGTCCCGGTTGCGGTTTCGATCACGATCGTACGGCGCTCGTTTTCTTCGGACGCCTTGTCGAGCGCGGCATTGAGAAATGCACCCGGCATGTAGAGAGAGCGGATGATACGGCCGGCCACAGGCGCGCGTTGGATATGAACGTCGAAGACGGAGAGGAAGATCGAGATCCTTGTCCGCTCCTCGTCGCCGAGGCCAAGCTCTGCCGGAGGACGCACCTTCTCGATCAGCGAGACCTTGCCGTCAGCCGGCGCGATGATGAGCCCTTCGCGCAACGGAGTGACGCGGTCCGGATCGCGAAAGAAATAGATCACCCACGCGGTGACGATGGCCGCGACCCAGCCAAGCGCTGGCCAGATGAAGAAGAGGATCAGCGTTACGCCAAGCCCGATGGCGATGAACTTGTGCCCGTCCCGGTGCACCGGCGCGAGGCTGTCGGTGATGGTGTCGAGCAAGGAATGATCGGACAAGGTGTCCTCCTGAACCAATATAACAGAGTGCGCGCGGCGCTCCTTCCGCGCACGAACTTAGCATAAGCCGCCAGTGAGGGCGCCCCGTTCGTTGTGGGTATTCCGTTCTCAGAACGGAATGGCGACGAACCGCGTATCCCCCTTGGCGTCCTCGACCAGAAGCAAAACGCTCTTGCCGCCGGACTTCTTGACCTTTTCGATGGCCGCTTCGAGGTCCTTCGGAGCGGCGACCGGCTCTTGCTGGGCTTCCGTAATGACGTCGCCCGGACGAATGTTCTTCGAAGCAGCCTGGCTCGAAGGATCGATCTCGGTGACGATGATGCCGCTGACCTTGGCGTCGAAGCCGAAGCGGCTCCGCAGGTCGTCGGTCAAGGGAATGACCGTAAGGCCGAGGATCGAGGTCGAAGCCTGAGGGGCCTCTTCCTTTTTCTCCTCGGCTGCGGGTTCAGGCGCGCTCTCTTCGTCGTTGAGCATGCCCACGGCCACGGGAAGCGTTTTCTTTTGCCCTTGCCGCAGTACCTCCACGTCGACCGTCTTGCCGATCTGCGCTTGTGCGACGAGCTTCGGCAGGCCGCGCATGGTCGTGACGTCCTTGCCGTCGAACTTCATGATGACGTCGCCGGCCTCGATGCCGGCCTTGGCCGCGGGCGAATCCGGCGTCACGCCGGCCACCAGCGCACCGGTGTTCTCCGGAACGCCGAGGCTTTCGGCGATGTCTTCGCTGATCGACTGGATTTTCACGCCGAGCCAGCCGCGCTTGACGGCGCCGAACTGCTTGAGCTGCGCAATGACCTGCGTAACCGTGTCCGCAGGCACGGCGAAACCGATGCCGATCGAGCCTCCGGTCGGCGAGATGATGGCCGTGTTCACGCCGACGACCTGGCCGTCCATGTTGAACAGCGGACCGCCGGAGTTGCCCTTGTTGATGGCTGCGTCGGTCTGGAGGAAGTCGTCGTACGGGCCCGCGTTAATGTCGCGCTGTTTGGCCGAGATGATGCCGACCGTCACCGAGCCGCCCAGGCCGAACGGATTGCCGATCGCCATGACCCAGTCGCCCACTCTGAGATCGGAGGAAGAGCCGAACCCCACGGATACGAGTGGCTTTTTCGGTGTCACTTTCAGGAGTGCCAGATCGGTTTTCGTGTCGCGGCCGATCACCTTGTCGACCTTGAGCTTCGAGCCGTCGTGGAAATTGACGATGATCTCGTCAGCGCCCTCGATCACGTGATTGTTGGTGACGACGAGACCCTCGTTGCCGTCGATCACGAAGCCGGAACCGAGAGAGGACACCTTGCGGTCGGCCGGCGGCGCGCGGCCACCTTTCTTATTGAAGAAGTCCTCGAACAAATCCTCGAACGGCGAGCCCTTCGGCACCTTCGGCAGCGGAACGCCTTCGGGACCTTTGGCGACCTGGCTTGTCGAAATGTTGACGACCGCGTCGATGAGCTTCTCTGCAATCGGAGCGACGGACTGTGGGCCACGCTGCTGGGCCGAAGCGGGTTCCGCAGCCAGCAATCCCGCAACGAGAGCAATGAGGACAGGGACCGAGACCCGGCTGAAAGCCGTCGCGCGTGGTCCATTGCTCGTGATCATCAGGATCTCCTTGCTCACCCGCCGGTTACCGCCGGTCCGGTCTGCCAGCCGCCTACTCAGGACACTCCATCCCTAGGGACCGTCTTTTCCAAAGTGTGAGATCGCCAGAAGGCTGTCAACGCGGCTGGAGGCCCGCAAATATGGTGCCGTGTAAGTTAAGGCGCGCGCCGAATGCCCTGTTAACCCCGAACCATCCAGATGATCAGGGCGCCGACGGCGACCGCGATCCACCCGGACCGCCTCAGGCTTTGCTCCGGAGTGGCCGCCGCCGCCGCCAGAAGACGGCGCCCGAGATCGGGGGAAAGCGCCCAGAGCAATCCCTCGATGACGAGCACCAGTCCTACGGCGACGGCGAGATCGCTCATGGCTTAGGAGGTGTGGGGGCGGTCCCCGCTCCCAGCGGGTCGGAGAAGTACTTGAAGAAGTCGGAATCCGGCGAGATTATCAACCGCGTATCGCCGGGCTTGAGGCCTTGCTCGTAGGCTTGCATGGACCGGTAGAAGGCAAAGAAGTCGGGATCGCGCCCGAACGCATCGGCAAAGATCTTGTTGCGCTCGGCTTCACCCGTACCGCGCAGCTCCTCGCCCTTGCGCGTTGCCTCTGCCTTGATGACCGTGACCTCGCGATCGGCGGTCGCCTTGATGCGGTTGGCCTCACCCGTGCCCTGGGCGCGGAACTCGGCCGCTTCGCGCAGACGTTCCGCCCGCATGCGGTCGAAGACGCTCTTCAGGTTCTGCTCCGGCAGGTCGGCGCGCTTGATGCGAACGTCAACCACTTCGAGACCGAAGTCCTTGCCTTCATCGTTCACGTTGGCGGCGATCTGCTTCATCAGAGCCTCGCGCTTGTCGCGAACCACGTCCTGGAACGTCGCGGCACCGAGCGCGCGGCGCAGTGCGGATTCGACGATCGGTCCAAGCCGCGAGCGCACGGCGCTTTCGAGGCGCAGCGTCTGATAGAACTTCAACGGGTCGACGATCTTGTACCGGGCGAACGCATCGACGAGCAGACGCTTCTGGTCGGAGGCCGTGACCTCCTGCGTCGTCGTGTCGAGATCCAGAATGCGCTTGTCGAAAATGTCCACGGTTTCGACGAGCGGCAGTTTCCAATGCAGGCCAGGCTGTTGCACGACGCGCTTGGGCTTACCGAACTCGAGCACGAGCGCCTGCTCGTTCTGATGAACGATGTAGGCCGAAGCATAGACCGCTGCAGCGGCGGCGCCGAGCAGGATGACGAGAAATGCGAGAAATGCACGCATATTAGTTGCCTCCCTCGCTGGGCTGCTGGCGGCGCTGCTGGAGCTGATCCAGAGGCAGGTAGGGCACGACGCCCTGGCCGCTCTTGCTGTCGATGATGACTTTGTCGGTGCCGCCGAATACGCGTTCCATGGTCTCGAGGAAGATGCGCTTGCGCGTCACGTCCGGCGCCTTCTTGTATTCGTCATAGACCTTGAGGAAGCGGGCCGTCTGACCCTGCGCCTCGGCGACGGTCTGCTGTTTGAAGCCTTCGGCGCCCTGCAGGATGCGCTCGGCTTCGCCGCGCGCTTCCGGAACCACCTTGTTGGCGTAGGCGAACGCTTCGTTCTGGAGGCGCTCCTTGTCGGCGCGTGCGGCCTGCACGTCTCGGAAGGCGTCGATCACCTCGCTCGGCGGGTCGACCTTCTGCAGCGTCACCTGATCGATCTGGATGCCTGCGCCATAGCTGTTGAGCGTGTCCTGCATCAGCTTCAAGACCGCCGCTTCGGTCTTCTGCCGTGCCTGCGTGAGGAGCGGCTGGATCTCGGATTGGCCGACGACCTCGCGCATGGCGCTCTCGGCGACTTCCTTCACCGTATTGTCGGGGTTCTGAATGTTGAAGAGATACTGGGCCGCATCCTTGATGCGCCAATACACCACGAAGTCGATGTCGACGGTGTTCTCGTCACCGGTCAGCATCAGGCTCTCTTCTTTGACGTCCTGGATGCCGCCGCCGCCGAAACCGCGCTCGAAGCTCGCCGAGCGCATGCCGACCTCGATGATATTCTGGCGCGTGACCTTGGGACGGATGACCTCTTCGATCGGATAGGGATACCGGAAGTGCAGCCCGGGAGGCTCCTGGCGGACGAACTCGCCGAAGCGCATGACGACGCCGAGCTCATCGGGATCGACACGGAAGAAGAAGGCGTACCAGGCAACGACTGCAGCCGCGACGAGAGCGGCAAGAAACGCGAGAGGTCCGGGAATGCCGCCGCCGTGCATGACCTGCTTCATGCGGTCCTGGCTGCGCTTGAGCATCTCCTCAAGATCGGGAGGCTGCGAGCCCGGCCCCTGTCCCCACGGCCCGCCGCCGCCTCCGCCACCTTTCCAGCCGCCGCCGTTTCCGCCGCCGCCGCTCTGATTGCTCCAAGGCATAGTGATCTCAGCCCTTCGATTGTGAATGATGGACGGGAACCGCGTCAGGAGGGGCCCAAGCGGGAGCCCGGGATCGCGTAAGTCCCGGAAGGCAATTGCGCTTCG
>VFQQ010003053.1_pt1 | contig 17055 bp, 15 predicted proteins | sample 3512341 | NCBI WGS metagenome assembly VFQQ01 (sample SAMN10412373, study PRJNA504923) | tailings metagenome | isolation source: Relicate 2 Philex TSF1 revegetated site | place: Philippines: Tuba, Benguet | collected 2017-08-29 | reverse complement strand
AGCAATATATGACGCTAATATGACAGATTGATGAACGTGATTAAAGTACATCTAGTGTACCTGGCAGTATGAGTTGCTACTGGAAGTTTCGCGGATTCAGATGAATGATCGCAATGACTCGCGATTCATGTACAACACATTGATACGCATAAAATGCGATCTAGGCCATAAGTTAGCGCATGATCTGCTATCGCGTATCCCACGCTATGAGGTTTTATCCGCAGAGCTGGAGCTATATTACGTTAAGAAAACAGAAAAAACATGAGCCCACTCGAGGCATCAGCCTCAAAGAAATCCTAAACTCCACTCAGGACAATCCGGGCGTTGGAAGGTATGGTTCTGTTGCACAGCAGACATATTCTGCTTTGATGCCATGCAGTCTGAATGGCAACTGGAAATTTCACGTATCGGTAATGAGCCTAAGCATCAACGATGCGCTCAAGCGTACGTTCCGGATTCAATCTGTTGCAGTAGTTGGGCAACTAACTGCCGTCCGACCGCGGTATCCATGAGCGTCCAGGGCGCGAGCCCGCCGAGCGCCGGTATCGGTCGCTCCAGCCATCGCCCCAGCCAGGAGGCGGCATCGAAACCTTCCGGTCGCCCTGACGTTTCGACCATGGCTTGCACCTGACCGATCAGGCCCACGAGTCCCAAATAGCGCTCGGTTTCGGCAGGCGCCAGGCGTTCCCCCTTTCTCGCTTTGCGTACGATCGTCGAGCGCGAGAGACCGATCATCCTAGACGTCCAGTCCCGGTCTGCCTGCACCTGCCGGATGAGCCCGAGCACGTCGGCGGCAGGGATTCCCGTACGTACGATACGAATGATCTCCATGTCGGGAGCGCGGTAAGTGTCGACATAACTTGGAGTACCGGCATTCATCGTCATTCCTTTCTGCGAATATTCCTGAACGTACGGGAGTCCATGCAAGATTGAAGCGTCATTATCCAACTCCAGACCGTCATTTAACAAGATACCCATGAGCAGTAAGCCTTCATTGTATCGGCTGACCGTTCCCCATTTCCGTTGTTTGGGCTAATCCCATGCCTAGTCCTCGGCGAACGCTAACCTTCCCTGTTCGGGGATTGCATCGATGCCGACGCGTATTCCGTATCGTCGAGAAAACTGAACCATCGCGTCATGCATGAAAGCCACTTCTCCAGAAGCGGAACGGTGCTTGAACATGCATTCGTACAACGACAGGAACGCTCCGCGAAGAGATATGCCCTGCCGCCAATGATCCGATTTCGTCAGGCTTTCCTGGAGGCCGTCGGGCCAGCGTTGCAGGATGGCTGCAGCCATTTCCGTAGCGGAAACTTCCGCTGCGCTGCCGTTATCCGGTGCGGGGATGTTCTCCAGACGATACAGGACGTCGAGCAATGTCTGCAGCGAAACGCCTTCCAATGCGGCGAGCGGGAAGCCGGCAGCCCGCAGCGCGTCGGCATCGACCGGCTGCTGCGCGAACTTCGCATGCAACAACGCCATCAACGCGATCATGGCCGGATCGTCCACAGTCTTGCCAAGATCCAGGTCGAGGTCGTAGCCGCATTTGCAACGCGTCAGCCCGCTCCTCAGCCAATCCAGGGGATGATGGCATTCCGGGCAACCGCTCAGCGTCATGCGGCGATGGAACGGGCAGGCGACCGCATGCCGCAACTCCCAGAATGCATCGATGCAGCCTCGCTCGCGAATGCAGTCCATGCACAGCCAGGCACGTCTCCTGAGCAGATGACGGGCCGGCAGGAGATATGGTCCGAGCCCTAGCATCCTGCCCTTGTCCGATTGGGCATGTCCCAAACCGGAAAAAGCTGCCTCCGGCCACTGGAACAGGCGGGCCAGCTTGTGCAAGGGAGGACGTGCCGAGCGGATTTCGCTATTGGACATGCCTGCGTGGCGCAGCATCTGCTGGATGGAGAGATAACCGTTTTCCTCCGCAGTGCGCAATATGAAGCCCATGTAGCTTTCTCCGCACTGCGGGGCGGGCGTGATCAGGAGTGGACGGCATGCGACATCGTCATACTGCATCGGCATCACCTCGGGTTACGTCCCTCCGGCCTCCGTCGGTTTTCTCCCTACGTACGGGCCTCGAATACGTGGCCGCCTCGGCAGGGTCGCCGACTCTCGTTGCCTCGCCCAGCATCGCGAGATTGGGGGAAGGATCGAAATCGAGCTCGAACGGGTTGAGCCGCGTCTGCGAGGACGTTTGCCAGACCGCTTCCTCGAAGGCCTGTTCCAGGTGTTCCAGCCTCATGTGCGTGCGTCCCTCTGCAATCGCGTTCCAGACGGCCTGGCGCAGAATCTTGATGACGTAGCCGATCAGGCCGCCGCTGGCGCAATAGAAACGGAACGCCATGGATTCGCTCTTGAGCGCCGGCATCTCGTAATGCGGAAATGCCTGCTGGAGGCCATGCAGTATCCCGATGAACTCCCGGCGCGACTGGACATTTTTCCAATCGTACTGCGGAATGTGCACCGCACTGGCGAAGCGGCCGCTGAGCTGGCTGTTCTGGTCGATCACGGCCCTGCAGCTCGGCAATCCCGCCACGACCAGGAACGTCTTGCTGGCCTCGATCAGGTTCTTCAGCCAGTCCGACACTTCGTGATTCACTTTGCCCGTGACCGGATCGTGGAAATGCTGGAATTCGTCGATCACGATCATGCTGGTGCCGGCTTTCTCCAGCAGCACGCCGAGCCGCCGGGTTTTCTCGATTTCTGTGGCGCGCTTGTTCCACAACGGATCGCCCAGGGCGTCGAGCATGATGCCGGACAGTCCTTTGACCGTGGGCTTGGATGGCGTCGAGATGCGCAGGATGGGCACGTGCATGCCTCCCGGGCCGCGTTCGCGGGGATGTTGCCGCATCAGATCGTCCAGTACCCGGGATTTACCGCTGCGGGATTTGCCGATGATGCCCAGGCACACCGGTTCCTGGCAAGTCTTGGATGCCTCGAAATGTTGTTGAAGGCGTCGTCGCGCGGTTTCGAAGGCCGTGCTCGGGATCAGGACCCGGTCGATGGCATTCAGGTCGTTGAAGGTATCGTTCATTGCGTTGCGTCCTCGTTCGTCGATGATGTGCCGCGCGGCCGGATGATCGGGATGAACTCCGGCATTGCCGCATCGCCCATGCCGGCGACAGGCTCAGGAGCGTCCTGTGCAATGGCGATGCGCGGCCGCGGCGCCGACGATTCGGGCTGGGACGACGAGGCGGAAGTTCGCCGCCGGTCTTCCAGCCTGCCGCGATGCCGTTTCAGGGAACGGGCTATTGTCTTGCCGCGTCCCATGGCAGCGATTTCCATCTTGCTTTCCGCCCATTGCGCCAAGTCGTCCCGGCCGCGTCGTTCTCGGGCATGGCGCCGGATCAGATTGTGTTGCCAGAGCGAGAGACCGTCGGCGTAGGCGAGGTCGATGCACGGCACGGCGATGAAGACGTCGTCCTCCGGGTGCTTGACGTAGATACGGCCAAGGTTTTCCTCGTCGCTGCGGATTTCTACCCGCATGTCGTCTCCGTATTGTTTGCGCAGGCTGACGATTTCGCTGGAGTTGTAGGCAAGAAGGTGAAGCCTGATGCCTCTATGGTCCAGCCTGACGGTGGCCGGCTTGCCCAACAGCACGTCGATCTTGCCGAGGTCGTCGGCGACGGGCGTGTCGGGGATGGAGGATGAGGAGGCCCACATCTTCGCCGGCGAGACATGCTCGAGTCCGTAGTGGGGCGTCTGGTGATAGACGTCGCAAATCCAATGATGGAGCTGCGCACGTATCGTCGACAAGGAAATCACGGCATGTTTCGCCGGATCGTATTCGCCCTTTTCGAAAATGTTGCTGAACGTCGTCCCCGGCCTGCCGTGGGCGAGCTCCTCGTTCATCCTGCGAAAGAAGCGCTCGATCTTGCCCTTGTACCAAGGCGATTTACGCGGCGTATAGACGATGTCGACGTCGAATGCCGCGCATGCGGCTTCCAGCGCGGTGCCATGGAACTCCATGCCATTGTCGACGACCAGTTTCTTCATGACGCCGAATGCTTCCCAGGGATGGCGGATGTTAGGAAACTGTTCCTGCAAGGCGGTCTTGGGTTTGAACGCATGGCTCAAGCAACGCGATACGGACAAATAGCTCGGTGGCTGGAATCCGAGATGCACGCCCAGGATGCAACGCGTACGGCGATCGATGCAGGCCGTTACCCACGGGCGTCCCAGCGGCAGACCATCGACATCGCTGATCACCATCAGATCCAGCTGCGTATGGTCGATCTCGGCTACCTCCAGGCGATGCTCCGTCACCTCGTGCCGGAGCTTGGCGCGGAATTGGCGTATGGCCGCCGCATACCCGTAGCGGGCGACGTGCTTGTCGAATGCCGGCAGACGATCGATGCGGGCATGGATCAGCCGTCGCGACGGTTGCGGCAGGCGATCGGAGACCAGCAAACTCTCATTGGCCCGCTTGACCGCACAGATCGCCGCGGCGAGTACGTCGTTGACCGACTTGCGCTCCTTGGTCAGATACTCGTGTTCGACGACCTCGTCGACGATGGATAGCAGTTCCGGCGAAAAACGGGGACTGTGATTGCCTTTCCGGTGACGTGCCTCGACGAGTGCATGCATATCGCCGCCTGCGGCAAGGAACTTGGTTCTCCAGCGCTGTACCGTCGTCCAATGCGGCATGACCGCAGGCTGTTTCAGCGTTTCCCAAGTGCGACGGATCTCGATTTCGAGCAAACGCCGGGTCGCCGGCAGAAGCTCCACGGCCTTGACGTAGGCGCGCCTGGTCTTGGCATCATTCCATAATGCGCCGGATGGTTCGGGCCGGATGACGATCGCCCGGGAGGCTTTATCTCCGTCAGATCGGAGCAGGGTGTCGACTGCAGGGAACATCAGTTTGCGTTCTGCGTACAAGCGCAGCAAGGTGTCGATTGCGTAAATCTTCAACAACCCGGTCAGGACGTTTTCGATCTGCCATTCGCCGTCGGCGATTTCACGTTTCATCCGGTACTGCGTGCCTTCGATGTCGATTATCGAATGTCTGCGGAAATAAGCGATGCCCATGATGCGCCTCCTGCTTGAATTGAGTCGAATGTCCAATAGATACCTGAGTCCGGCGAGGTCGGCGGCGTGATCCAGCCTTCCAGGATTAGGCGGCAGACGTACCGGGACAGCTGCCGGTCGAGATGGTGCTTCACGGATTGCCAGGACAATGAGCCGTGTTGCGCGAAGAGTCTACGCAGCCTTTCGCGTTCGAGTTGGGAGCAATGGACGTTGCCCAGGCGTTTGACGGTTTCCGCGTCGGACAGGCGCAAGAGGGTTTGCAAGTGTTCTGCGACGATCAGGTGATAGCTGAAGCCGTGGTGCGGCAACGTGCGCATCATGAATGCGCTGCGAGCCCGGATGAACGAGTCCTGGGCGTCCCTGGCCGTCTTGATTTCGAATAAATGCTGACCGAAACGGGTGTTCACCAGAATGTCCGGGTAATGCATGAACGACTGTCTGTCCAGCACGAATTCGATGCGGCACGGTTGTGGGTGGAAGCCTAAGACCAGCGGACACACGTCTAACAGCAACATGCAATTGCGCTCGTGCGTCGATTCACACTGCAACATCGACTGCATCTTCCAGCTCGAATACTTGATCGTGCAGCGGGCATTGGATCGCTTGACGACCTTTCTGGCGAGCTGGCCGGGCGGGGCCATCTTGATGACAAGGGGCGGCTGCCCCCATGGCGGGTATTTCATCTACGTCTCCTAATGGTGGGAAGCGGATCGGAGGAACGCTGGAATTCGCACGCAAGAAGGGTCGTACCCTCGGACCGGAGAATCCGGTGTGCAAGGGTTTCGGGCATGAGTGCGCAACGACGCACGCCGGACTATTGCGAAAATTCCGGCGTGTCGTACAATGGAATCATCTGGAAGCAAACAGATGATTTTTAAACGGCTCGGGACTCTCACATCTCGGGCCGTTTTGCATTCGATGTCCGCAAGGACGCTATTTCGTCATTTCAATTCGCGGTCGTTCTTTCCTTTCCTGAAAATGGCAACCCGAAAGCTGCCGTCCTAACCGGACAGCGAGGCTGGATGCCCTTTTTGCTGTCCAGAATCCAAGTTATCCGGAATGCCGGAGTGCGCAAGAGAACGCCTAGGGAGCAAATTATTGTGAATAATTTGACACCTTTAGCATAAAATCCGTGAAAAGTCGGCAGACAAAAAAACACGAAACGATGATTTCACAGGGAAAAAGGCGGTCGCCGGGCCGGCCCAAGGAAAATAAGGCGATACGGGAGCTCAAGGTCAAGGCCTGGTTCAATGCTGTTGCCGAGGCGAGCGGCAAGACTGCCTATGAGTTGGAAAAGGAGTTTGCACCGTCCTATGTGGACAGGACGAAATTTACCAAGCAGCGCTCGCGCCTGTGGGAAAAGTACCGTCTAGGCAAGACGATGCCCACGGTCAAGGAAAAGAAACGAGGCCGGCGTCCTATCGCCATTTTGGTCGAAGAGAAATATCCGGGTACGCTTAAGTGGCTTGTGCACCCCGTCTGGTCCATACTGGACATGGAGGCCGACATTGGTATGACGGAGATCAAGCATGCTTATCAGCAGCTGGGGCCGGAAGTCGGCCAATTAATCTTGGAAAGCGACGATAGGAAAATTCGGACGGGCTTCTGGAAAAAGTCCTATACGGACATCAATGAGGTTATTGCCTCTCTTCATTCGACGGGGACGGAGTCCGCTTACATGGCGCTCATCGTGATGCTGAGGGAATCATTGATCTGTCAGCGGGATGTGGACTATCAATTGTTATCTCAGTCTTTAAAAGACTTTGAGGTTCATGCGTCGACTAAATGGTTGAAAGTTCCAAGTGAAGTTTTGCAGACACTGTTTGCAACTTAAATCTAGTTTTTTTACAGTTTTGCGCTCTGCGGTTGTTACGGTAGTGACTCCTGCTCGACAGAAGGCTTAGGGACCTTGGTTCAGAGGGTTTATTTTCAAAAAGGAGGCTGGATACGCGACTGCAAGAGGCAAGTGTGTTTGTTTTTCTAGCTGAGCGTTGGTAGCAAAATACTGAATTAAGTTGTACAGTTTTGCTTAAGTTCTTAACTATGTGCGCATAGATGTTGCTCCACTTAAATTTGGAGTCGATCAATTATTGATGTCACAGCTATTACAATTATATAAAGAGCTATTAATACGGGTTTTGCATCGCTAACAATATCTGTAGAAAGTTGTACTTTGGGGAAACCATACGCAAACGAAGTGGCTTATATTCCACAGGCCTATCAATGGGCTATGGAACAGGAGATCAAACCACTTGCTGATGTGGTTGGAAGACTGACATCTCATGGCTTGATCGCGGTGGGCTCGGGTGGCTCCTTCACAGTCGCGTCCTTCCAAACTCTTCTACATGAATCGGTGACTGGTAAGCTCTCTTATGCGTCCACACCGTATCAAATGCTGCTCAAGCCGAATGTCCTGCGGAATGTAGCGGTCAGTGTACTGTCTGCAGAAGGCAAGAACAAAGATGTACTCGGCTGTTTTCAGTACGTCGCGGACAACGAGCCGCAAGACTTGGTCGCCTTCACTTTGAAACCGACGTCTCCGCTGAACGAACTTGCCACATCCACGAATTTTGCTTCATCTCTATCTTATGCCATGCCATGGGAAAAAGATGGTTATCTAGCGACCAACTCCCTTATATCGACATGTGTTCTGCTTTACAGAGCATATCAATCAAAGTTCGGTGATTTGCTACCAGAGTGTCCCGCATCAAGTGACGATCTGATAAAGGCCTGTGTTGAGATAGACAAAGGCAACCTATCCGAATTTCTATTGGCGATTAGCAACGATAGAAGTAAGTCATTTCTGGTCATCACGGGATTATATGGCCAGATCGCTGGTATCGATCTCGAATCCAAGATTGCAGAGTCCGCTATGGGTACTTCTCATGTGGTGGACTTCCGTAGCTTTGCGCATGGGCGCCATCTTTGGGCCTCTCAGAATCAAAGTAATGCTGCAGTGATCGTAATTTGGTCGGATGAAGAAATAGAGCTATATCAGAATTTTCTCGAAAACTTACCGGATTTGCTGCCAGTACTATCGATCAAACTCAAGGGACCTTCCTATTTAAGGGAATTGGCAAGTGTCATAGCAATTGTGAAGCTGATTAAAGAACTGGGAGACCAGCATTCGATTGATCCGGGCCAGCCATTTGTCGCGGATGCTGGAAGAAAGATATATGCCTTTGATGCTTTTTCTGAACACAGACGACACAATTGTGTATCCAACAAAACGAGAGCGATTACCCGAAAATTCGGCGGAGCAGATATCTACGGTGATTTTCATACCAGTGAGTTTGGCAAAGCCTATGATGAGTTCATTAATAGACTCACGAAGGCTACCTTCGGTGCAATTGTATTCGATTACGATGCGACCTTGTGCAAGCCGGATAACCGATTTAAGCGAGTTGATGAGGAGGTTGCTGCTGTACTGAATGACTTACTCGCTCATGGGGTCAGGATCGGAGTGGCGACTGGTCGGGGTAGATCCGTTCCGGAAAAGCTCAGCGAGGTGATCGACACGCAATATCACGACCAGGTACTTATTGGCATGTACAACGGTAGCATGATCAAGCCATTATCTGCAAAACTAGTCTCTAATCAGAAGACCGGCTCACCCTTTAAACAATTTGAGAAACGGGTCAGTGAAGAGCCATTCTTTAATAGTGTGTTCAAGAAGATTGAAGGTCGCTCAACTCAATTGACCTTTGAGGTTAAAGATGGTGCTTGTTGTGAGCTTGCATGGAGAGGTATCTGTGAATTGCTACAAGAAAGGGACTTTAAACATCTCAAGGCGCTTAGGTCTACGCATTCGTGGGATGTGATCAAACACAATACCTCAAAGGTACTTGTCTCGGACAACTTCGTCAGCCAAGGTTTTGAAGTACTCTCGATCGGTGACAGAGGACTCTGGCCTGGCAATGATTGTGAGTTATTGAGTCAAGGGCTGGGACTAGGCGTGGATGAGGTTTCACCAATTATCGCCAAAGCATGGAATATCGCACCACAAGGACTTAAAGGGGTAGCGGCGACACTTTACTATTTGCGGCAATTGGATATCAAAGAAGGTAAGTTCATTTACAGGCGGCCAGAATAACATGAATGAAAATCTCGCCCTTAAAACGATCAGCGAGCAGTTAAAGTGGGATAACAGCGTAGCCAAAAAAGAATTCGAATGGCTAAAGCTGTTATCTGCCTACAAATACGATGCATATGAAGGGTATGAGCCTGGCTCAAGATTCTATGTCAGCCTGATCGGCTGGTTAAAGCAGTTCAAGGAGGTCAGCGACCGTAAGATAGCGTATGCCTATTTGAAGAACAATCTGGTTTTCTTTAGCCGACGAGAGATCATTCATCTCGTTCACCGGTTATGGCCAGTGGTGCAAAGAACGATCATCAAATCTGTCGCAAATGATTTAAGTATCCCTACATGGAAGGTCATGGCAGATAAGCTGGCCAAAGAAGCATTTGAAATTCAGTTGAGACAAAGTCTATTCGTGGGGATCAGCGATGGCGCAAAGATGGATGTCTTTAGGCGCCACAATGAAGGGCGCATATCGAATGAGCAGACGGTGATTGGTCATGAGATGTCTACAGAAAAATGGAATGCCATGATTAAGGAGAGTCTGGCTGATATCTCCAATAGGGGCTGGGATGCCAAACCAGTATTCAGGCATATCTTCCTGATTGATGACTTCACCGCATCGGGAACATCCCTTATCAGAAAGAAACCCGATGGCTCATGGGGTGGAAAGATCCAAAAATTCATCAGTCAGGCAACCGAGCATCTAGACAAGATACATCAGCCTTGTGAAGTGCATGTGCATCATTACATTGCGACGAAACGCAGTATGGACGCGGTTGTCCCACTGGTGCAAGAGTACTCCGAGGCACTGAAGGAATTTAACATCGATCTTACCTTCGGACTAGTACTCGATGAAAAATGCAACGTCAGTGCGGCTGATTGCCAAGACTTTTACGCGCTGCTCGGTAGACACTATGACGCCACCGTGGAGACGGACATCAGTGGATGCGTCCAATACGGATACAAGCAATGTGAATTAGGGGTTGTGCTGGAGCACAATACCCCGAATAACTCTGTGAGTCTGATATGGGCAGAAACCAGCGAGGGAAATGTAGGTAAGGTTGCGACGCCCATGAAGCCGATATTCAGACGCAGGACAAGGCACGCTTAATGTATAACCCATTCAGAAAAAGAGCCTCTGAGAACATCATCGGTAGTGATGCCTTCCTGCCATTGGTGAGCCCATCCCCTATAGAGTACATACTGCAGCACTACATAGGTGATGAGCTGAAAGAGAAGCTCGTCTTCGTGCTTGGGACGCCAGGTAGCGGTAAGACGACGTTTGGCAGGTTGTTTGAGCTGGATAGCTTATTGACATTACATCGCATGGAGAATTCCCCTAGTTTTAAACACTTAGCGAAAGTGATGAACGACTATGGATACCTCACAGAGGCTGGTCCAAGTGTGCTTGCAGCCCGTTTGCCTATGGATGCCGAGTATAGGGAGATATGGGAGTTGCCCTATGAGGAGCAGATAAAACGAAATTTGTGCCTGCTATTGTTGCAAAGTCGCTGTGTATTGGTCTGGTGCAACGCGTTGATCGAGCAAGGTGTAGACGACGAAAATATCGTGATTAACACCTCGAATGTCTCCCCTGCTGCGGTTGAGAGCATAGGAGGGGACGAGTTCTCCAATCTTCGGTCTCGTGCGGCCGAGATCGAAGGTCTCGTCTATAAGGTCATCCACTCCTTAGTGCCCAAGTCTGTGACCGAGATAGGTGATGTCCTTGCCACACCCTATGACCCACTCTCGTGTCTGCAAAGTTTTTCCGTATATTTCGACAACGCTGAGTCTGCCTCGGTACTGACACCGATGTTGATTGTCGACGACGGGCACGAGTTGCATAACAAGCAGTTCTCTAGCATGACAGATTTTCTGATCAGGCGTGACCTGAAGATCGCAAGATGGATCATGACCCGTTACGACGTTGCGATTTCTGCCAACGAATGGATCCAGGATCAGAGTGCCGATGGCCATGCTGGCCGCCAGATGGGGCGAGATTTCTTGGTATTGTTGACAAATCAGGGAGATGTACAGCAAAAGCGTCAATTCAGATCAGCAGCTCTGGATATTGCCTCGAGGTATTTGCAGGAAATGCCCGTTTTTGTGAGAGCACATCAAACGAAACTAAATGCGATGTTGATGGAGAAACCGAAATGTATCTCCAGCAGTAATATGCAGAAGTTACGGGAACGTATCGCATCTGACGTGGATGTGCTCCGTATCACAAACGATCGCCTTAAAAAGTTGAACGCGTTGGTAAAGGCCTATACTGGAGCTGAGAACGAAACGGATGACATCCACTTGGCGATGTTGAGGATATTGCTCCATCGCTATGCCAAACGTACACCTCAGCAAGAGCTTTTCTCAGAGATCATCGATGCGGAACCCAAGCGTGAGCTTAGTGCGGATGCAGGTGTCATGGCTGCAGCACGACTTCACCTGTTACATGATTACGGCAGACCTTTTTACTATGGTGCGGATATGCTCGCTGATTCGGGAAGTGGCAACATCGAGCAATTTCTGAGGACAGCCGATGAGCTGGTTTCCTTGGTCGAATCTAAACTGATCAGAAATAAGGGAGAGGTACTACTGACGGCTGAGGAGCAGCATAAGGTCATCACAACGGTTGCGAACAAGACGATAGATGACTGGGATTTCCCGATGCATAAGGAAGTGCTGCAACTGGTGGATTTCATTGGAGCCAAGGCAGTGGAAGCCTCTATGCAGCCTAATGCCTATCTTGATCATGGGGCTAATGCCTATGGGGTGTTGAGACGTGATTTCCAGAAGATGAAGTCGCAGTTCCCCAATCTGGTATTGGTGATGCATTACGCTGCAGCGTACAACGCGATATCGATCAACCCTTCATATCATTGCAAGAACGAGACTTGGACATTGTTCCAATTGGGTGGCTTTCCCATCATCAAACATGGTCTTACTTTCAATAAAGGGGGCTTTGTAGAGGGCGGGATGCAATCATTATTTGAAGCAATCGAATGGACCGATAGATGAAGCGCGACTACGTTTGGCATGCGGACAGTGAGGCTGAGGGGTTTGTTAAGGAATACTTTCCGACTGCCCGGAAGATACTCTATATCGGTTCTATCGGATTCGACCCGAGGACACTGAAGACATATAAAAAGCTCAAGGAGGTCGCTGCAGAAAAAATTACCACATTATTCATTCAGGAAGATCGCCAGCAAGGGTCGGCTGCACTCAGAGCGCGAGCCAAAACCACTGAACAGGGCCTTGCTCAAGAGCTGGGACATGAACCTGATATCTGCAACATACCGATCTTTGCGGAAGATGGTGCCACTATCGGTGGTGTAGAGCTAATTAAGGCCATGAGTCATCGTATTACCAACGTTGCTGAATATACAGATATCGTGGTCGATATCTGTGCGATGTCCCGTGGGGTATTCTTCCCTTTGATTAAATACCTGCGTGACCTCATCAAAAAACCAAATCCTGAGATATCTTTACATATCCTCGTGGTCGATCAACCCACGGTGGATTACAGCTATATCCCTGATTACTACGACAGAGCCGGATGGATGAAAGGTTTTGATGGTGGAGCCGGGTTGCTGAGTGCAAAATCGACAGCGACTAAACTTTGGATGCCGCAACTGATGAGTGATCGGCACCTTGTTTATAATAACCTTCATGTCTTTGTCTCTCCTGATGATGTCTGTCCGATCCTGCCGTTTCCTGGTATCAGACCAAAGATGGTTGACGAACTTGTGATGGAATATAAAGACGAGATCAACACGGTCTGGAACACTGCGCTACAGAACATTGTGCTGGCGTCAGAGAGCGATCCGCTGGATATGTATCATTCTGTAGCCAATATGGATGCGGAACGTAAAAAGATATTCAAGAATGCATTTACTATATTGTCACCGATGGGCAGTAAGGTATCGACGATTGGTGGATTGTTAGCTGCAATGGATTTAGATTTACCAGTCGCATATGTCGAGACTCTGGGGTACCATGAGGTAAAAGCAGCTGAGAAAAATCCTACCTTGTCCGATGCAGAAAGACTGGTGCATGTATGGGTCGATGGCCCTATCTATCTATAACGCTTGAAAGCAATGAAGCCAGACGAAACACAAAAAGAGAAACCTCTTTCTCCTAAGATATTGGGGACGGGTCTGATCGCCTTGGATATCGTGCTTGATTCGCAGGAGAAGCTGCTTGGATATGGTTTGGGCGGGTCAGCAGGAAACGTGCTGTCTATCCTCGCATCGCTGGGGTGGCGGAGTTCACCTGTTGGTAAGTTGGGATGCGATGAGGCAGGTGCGATCATCATTGAAGAGTTCAAAAGCCTGAACGTCAATGTGGAACTCATCGTGCAGGAGCACGACAACGCAACACCTGTGATCTATCAGCATCAGCTTGAAGGTGGAAGTAGTAAGACTCATAAATTCAGCTTTGCCTGCCCAGTATGCGGTAAGAAGCGGCCATGGCACGCCCCCAACATCGAGTTACCCTCCAAAGAAGTGTTGGAGGGAGTCAAGCCTAATGTCGTTTATATGGACCGCGCAACCACGATCGGTATCGAGATCGCGGAGTACTATAAGGGCAAGGATGTTCTGGTCTTTTTTGAGCCATCTACCGTTGGGAACGACCCGGAGCTGTTCCATCGGGCACTTGATGTGGCGGATATAGTCAAATATGCGGATGACAGGCTTGAAGATCTGGAAGCCTATGACCGTTCACATATCTTCGTCGAAATATGCACCATGGGCAGTAAGGGTTTGAAATACCGTGCTCCTTCTCTAGGGAAGGAATGGGTTACTTTAGATGCTTTTAGTTCCCCGGAAGTCGTCGATACTTCAGGCGCAGGTGACTGGTGCACATCAGGGATGCTTTATCATCTATTTCAGAGCGATCCCAATTGCACGATCGCAAAGATCAACTTTAACAACCTGAATCGTGCACTACGCTTCGGTCAGGCGCTGTCAGCACTGAATTGCATGACGATGGGTGCACGGGGTCTGGCTAAAGCCTTGCCGAAGAGCAAGATATACAAGCTTGCAGAGAGTCTTCAAAAAACCAAGCTAGAAGCTCGCAGTCTGTTCGGGAGCGATCCCGAGGCAGATATCATCCTGAGAGAAGGTTGGGCGAACCTGTTGACCAGCAGACTCAATCCCAAATCTGCGGTACCATCAGGCAGCAACCACCCTCTCTGCTGCCGTATTCAATTCTAGGGTTGTTTCTGTGATCGAAGTCTTTTTGCAAGAAAGTTTCTCCCTGATCTCGTCACGGACTTCCATCAATAACACACCAAGTTTATTCTGACCAACCCCGTTTACTTCTCCCCAAAGGCGGTTGACTGCATTGTCCACTGTCGCTGTCTCGATTAGTCTTTTGTTGCCAGTGCTAAGTAGCAAATCTTGCAGATCTTGATGCTGGGTGAATTTGCACATTAGGATTCTCTTCATGCGGTCGAATTTTGTCTTGGACCATTCAGGATGAACATCCCACACATAAAGTCCATGGGCGGCCATTGCTAGCAATGAAGGCGAAGGGGCTGCCATCAGCCACTTTTTGACTTCATCTTTTCGAGCTTTCCCTGCCTGATAGGCATGTTCTGAAGTTTGATATTCCTCACCCTCGAACACAATGGTACGCCGGAAAAGATTGCTGAAAGCCCCATAAGGTTTCTCGTTAGCTCTGTAGAAACGTATTTCGTTGTCCATACAACTTCCTTTCTCTAAGTCGTGTTTATTGGTTCCAGTTGTCATTGCTTCTTCCAGTACTCAAGTATTTTTTGAACGTCATCGTTGGGCAGTTTAGAAAGTAACTCAAAGACCGCTGTCATGGCGGGAGGAGCTACCGCACCTCGCATCCATTCATCGACAACACGCTTTTTAACTCCAGCCCATTCAGACATATCTTTGTGGGTCACTCTGCGCTCAAGCGATACGCCAGCCATACGCTGTAGCTGTTTGAGTGTGTTTTTTAATCTTGTTTCAGTTCGCTCTTTCACAATAACATTTTATTGTAATTTAATACATTTTAAAATAGTTTAAATACATATTTAACTGTATTTTGTAGTGATTAAATGTAAATTTATTTCGATAAGTTATTGTGGCACGGTAGAGAGAGGCAAATAAGGGAATGCATTGCGTTTGGAAAGAAGGAAAACGGGAATGGCCTATAGTATGGTTTTTGGAATCTCGTCTCATCGTCCGTTCTGGCTCAGAGGAGAATCGCATATTGAATGCTTTCAAGTAGAGACTTACGTGTGCGAACGTTTCCGGCTGGATTTACGACACAGACAAGTGCGCTTTTACTTGATGAAGACTATCCGCTTGAATAATCCAACTTTTATCCTGGCGTTTTAGCTCCATCTTGCTCTATTGCTCCTAGACTTCTAGTTCATAGCTCGAGGAGTCGTTGAAGCTTATGATGTAAGGCATTGCAGCTTATGCTGTGAAAGATGCAATTTATACTGCAGGGTACACTAGGATTGCGGTTTTATTCGACTTGTATAATGATTTGTAACAAAATGTTTCACTTTGTTATTTTGTATTCATTCTAAAAATTCAGATAAAACTCGGGAGTGTGCATGGCTGGCTTTTTTTCCAAGGAACGTATCACCGCAGGGCCGGGGTATAACCGTTGGCTGGTGCCGCCAGCGGCGCTGGCTGTGCATCTTTCCATTGGCATGGCGTATGGGTTTAGCGTGTTTTGGCTGCCTTTGTCCAAGGCGTTGGGTATCTCCGAGCCGTTAGCGTGTGGCGAGGATGTCAGCTTCTGGATGCGGGCAATCACGACCAGTTGCGATTGGAAAATTAGTGACCTGGGATGGATGTACACCTTGTTTTTTGTTTTTCTGGGGTCATCTGCGGCGGTGTTTGGTCATTGGCTAGAGCATGCTGGCCCGCGTAAGGCGGGAGCTGTGGCCGCTGTCTGCTGGGGTGGTGGGCTGCTGATTTCCGCGATTGGCGTATATACGCACCAGTTATGGATGATGTGGCTAGGCTCGGGCGTGATTGGCGGCATTGGGCTGGGGCTGGGTTATATTTCTCCTGTCTCTACGCTGATCAAGTGGTTCCCGGATCGGCGCGGGATGGCCACCGGCATGGCCATCATGGGTTTTGGCGGTGGCGCCATGATTGGCGCGCCATTGGCGAATACCTTGATGAACTACTTTGCTACCGAGACGTCGGTGGGTGTGTGGGAAACCTTTGCCACCATGGGTGTGCTGTATTTCGTGGCGATGATGATAGGTTCGCTGGGTTATCGAGTGCCTGCCCATGATTGGAAGCCAGAGGGCTGGACGCCATCCGCAAACAAGGGCAAGGCGATGATTACGCCACATCATGTGCATGTGAACCAAGCACATAAGACGCCACAGTTCTGGTTACTGTGGTGGGTATTATGCTTGAACGTCAGTGCTGGGATTGGTGTGATTGGCATGGCTTCGCCGATGCTGCAAGAAGTGTTTGGCGGCCTGTTGATTGATGTGCCACAGAAGTTGGCTGAATTGAGTGGTGACCAGAAATTGCAGGTGGCGGCTATCGGTGCAGGGTTTGCTGGCCTATTGTCGTTCTTCAATATTTTGGGGCGGATTGGCTGGGCTTCTTGCTCCGATTTCCTGGGACGTAAACGTACTTATATTATTTTCTTTGCCCTGGGGTTCGTGCTGTATGTGCTATCGCCTTGGGCAGGCAACATGGGCAGTGTGGCTTTGTTTGCGGGCTTGTTCTGCGTGATTCTCACTATGTACGGCGGTGGTTTTTCTACCATTCCCGCTTATCTTGCGGATATCTTTGGCACCCAGCACGTAGGGGCAATCCATGGACGTCTGTTGACAGCCTGGGCAACGGCGGGTGTGTTAGGCCCTGTGATCGTGAATTACTTGCGTGACTACCAGCTTGATCGAGGCGTTGCGCCTGATCATGCCTATAACATGATCATGTATGTGC
>VFQQ010003052.1_pt1 | contig 17061 bp, 28 predicted proteins | sample 3512341 | NCBI WGS metagenome assembly VFQQ01 (sample SAMN10412373, study PRJNA504923) | tailings metagenome | isolation source: Relicate 2 Philex TSF1 revegetated site | place: Philippines: Tuba, Benguet | collected 2017-08-29 | reverse complement strand
GAGGGGGAGGGGGGGGAAGGGAGGGGCGGCAGCTGCTTGCATTGCAGGGTTGGACGCAGAGGGGGCCCGGGCAGCCCAGGGCAGCTTAGCAGCTGTGTTCCGACGCTTCAAGGGGCTGGCCTGGTCGGCCGAGTGTCGCTGCAACGTGGCGGCCGCCTTCCTGCAGCCCATGCACAGTCCCATCAGCTGCCTGCATGCACCTCCACCCCTATAGAACGTGCCCGAGACGACGCACTTTGCGCCGCACGTGCGGTACGAGATCGGCGCTTTTGGCTGGTACCTCATTGAGCACCTGCCCGCCACGTACGATGAGAGCAAGCAGGTGCGGCGGCCAGCGCTTGCTACAGCGGTTGTGCTGAGCTGATGCCGCTTGGCTGTTGGACGGGATGCAGGAGCACAAGATGCTGCATGACAGCAAATGTTTGGTTCTTATCCAAATTTTGCTCTGCTGAATGTACCCCACTCACTGGACCCTCTCCTGTGGATTTGCCTGCAGGCGTTTGTAAATGAGCAAGGCGGCCGCCACAAGTTCTTCAACGTGTGGCCCTACGTCAAGCCGCTGCGCGCCTGGATCAAGTGAGGTTGATCTGTGGTTGCAAGCTGGGTGTGTTGCATGGAGCATGTGGTGACGATGCGTGCAGAAAGAGCCCAGCTGTGACTGCTGCCATGTGGAAAGAACTGCACCACATGCTTATAGGCTGTAATGTACCTGAAACTGCGGTTGTGTGCTTGCTCTATCAATCTGGCTTGGCCCTGCAGGAAGCGGCGGAAGGGCGGGCAGCCCAGCCGGTCGGCAGCGCCCACCCCACAGCCCACAGCAGCAGGCGCAGCAGCGGCAGCATCGGCAGCGGCAGTTCCGGCAGCAGATTTAGCAGCAGCCGCAACAGCAGCTGGAGCGGCGCGGTCGGCAGCAGCTGTGGCGGCACTCACTGCCGCTGATGTGGCAGCAGCGGCGGCAGGAGGGGCGGCAGCAGCGGCGCCTGGGCGGGCGTTCCGGGAGTTCAAGTTTGACCGTGGCCCCATTCTGCAAGCGCTGAAGTTTTGTTGACACCCCCTAGCACTGATTGACCAACTGCACTGACTTGCTGCTGACCGACATCTGTGACTGAGCCAACTTGATACTGCGCGAGTATTACACCTTGCAAGAATCCCAGCAGGGCACATGTGTGGATCACAGAAGCAGGCGGCTGGCTTGAGGAGCAGACGGGCTTGGGAGGGTAGCAGGAAGCAAAGGAAGAATCGATGAAGAATCCACGCAAAAGGGGCTTGGTTCACTGAAACGGTTTGCAGAAAGCGGGGTGGGTTCGCATGGCTGGCGCCGCCTGGTCGGCTCGGCTCAGCGGCTGGCTCACAGGCGGCGGCCCACAACGGGCAGGCAGGAGGCGGCGGCGGAGGCCTGTGCCACCGACTGGAATTTGCCGCCGTTGCCCTGGGCGATGGCGGTGGCCTGGGCGGCGGCCAGCAGGTTGGCGGTGGCAGGGGTGCAGCCGCCCGCCACGATGGCATTGGAGATGGCCAGGCTGCGTGGGCGGGGAGGGAGGGCAGGAGAGAGGCGGAGGGTCGGTGGAAGGTGCAGAAAGATTGGCAGACACGGCGCACAGGGTATCGCTGCATCGCTTCACCTGTGAGAGCAAGCCACCACAGCACACGGCGTTTCTGCATCGCCTGCCACACAAGCTTTAAATCCTCTGCCCACCAAACCACTGCATCGCCTGCCACATAAGCTTCAAACCCTTCGCCCACCAACAAACCAAGCCGGCAGCAGCGCACCTGAAGGTGAAGTCGCCGATGCTGATGGCCACAGCCAGGGAGAAAGCAGCTGCCACGGCGTTGCCATTGGTCACGATGGCCTGGCTGAACGCGATGGCAACTGCATTGTCGCCGCCGCTCTGCGCGAATGCGGTGGCGGCTGCCATGGCCGCGCTGCGCCCTGCCTCCTGCGCGTTGCCGCCGCTGCCAGCACCCGACAGGGCCTCGGCAAAGGACTGGGCCAGCACCTGCTGCGCCTGCTGGCGGTTGCCTGCGGCGGGGAGGGGTGGAAAGGTTTGATCACTCAGCACAAATCATCCCTCTGCATGGCCCAACCGCTGCCTCGCCGTACCACTGCGTTCTCACTCGCAGCCGCCACCTATGCCTGGCCATCCGCACTTACCCCTGCGCAGCATCTCGGCGGCGCCAAAGCCAAAGGTGGAGGAGTCTCCGGACCTCAGGGTGGACAGCAGGGCGCCCTTGGCCTGGGTGGGGTTGGACAGGTCCAGCTGGAGGCCTGCGGGGCGAGGGAGGGCAAGGATCCCATGGGGAAGGGGTCACGATGAATCTGGTGGGAGCTACGGGGCGGGGCTTGGGCAGCGCAAGCACATGGTAACGTTGGAGAGGCTACCAGCTGATTGGGTGCATTGGCAACAACTGCAAGGCAGAAACAGCTGTTGCACTCACCGGTTGGCAGGGTGATCATGCTGCCCTGGTCGCCGCCGCTCTGCCGCCCGCCATGGGTGCCATCACCAGATGGGGGACCGTCGGCAACCTCCTTCACGCCCTGCAAATTAGTAGAGTGAGCGGGCACGTGATGAGTCAGTCCATGGCAAAGCTCACTTGAATTCTACTTGATCCTTTTAACCAGCCTGGTGCAGCTCGAGGCGCAGTAGCCGGCGGAAGGTGGGGAGGCGGGCAGGCACCGCGGCCGTTCCAGCGGCAACGGCTCACCTTGCCCTGGCCCTGGCCATTGGCGCGGTCGATGACGTCCTGCACTCTGGGACCGAGATGGATATCCGCCACCTGCTTGCCGCCGGTGGCCTGCAGCAGGCGCCGGGCTGCAGCAGGGGCAGGGCGGTTGGGCACTGGGTGGGTCACAGCTGGGTGGGTCACAATCCCTCATTGCGCCTACACATGAACAGCTGAAGGGCGTAACTCACTGCGTGCCATGCGGTGTCCATCCTGGGCGGCCTGGCCGAAGGAGGCGACCAGCAGGCCGACCAGCAGCAGCAGGCAGGTGGAGGCACGGCTGCGGGCCTTCATCTTGAGGTTGGGACAGAGAAGAGGAGGAGGAAATGGTGCAGATCGAGAGGCGCAGGCGGGTTATGAGGGCTGGAGAACCCTGCCAGCAGGCAGCTGCGGGCAGCTGCCGCCAGCACCGCGGCACACGCGCAACTACTTTCCATTGGCTGCAGCTGACTGCAGCCCCCTGCTGCCCTAGCTTGTGATCACTGTTGCTCACAGAAGTGCAGAGCAAAAGTGCAGTGTGAAAACAGCAGCAGACAATGCAAAGCGTGCTGCCCTGCCACTGCCGCTGCCGCCGCTCAGCCGTCCGCCTTGACGGCGTGCCCGCCGTGGAAGTGTGTGCGGCAGGGGTGGCCGTACGTGCCGCCCTCGTCCGCCAACACCACCGTGCGCATCTCGCAGTTCTCGTACCTGCAGGCAGGGGTTGGTTTGGTAATAAGGAAGTGTCAGCGGGCTGAGGCAGAGGCCGAGCCCCAGGCACAGGGTCACCGAGCAGCGCCACACAAGCGCAAAGGCACCCAGCCAACGGCAGGGCAGCTGAGCCTGGGCAGGGCTCAATGCTCATGCAGCCATTTCCAATGTTGCTCAACGCGCAAGTTCTGAGAATGGGCATGCAGTGTGCAGCGTGCATGCCGTCATGCCAGTGCGGTTCACCATTTGTGCAGCTCGCCCTGCACCGTGGGCGCCGCCGCGTGGCCGAATGCGGAGCTCATGAAGAAGAGCATGCTGGAGTGGCCCACCACCGCCAGCTCGCGCTCGCCGCGGCCCATCAGCCACTGCACGCATGTGTTTGCACACAGAGCGGGCGGGTGCAGCAGGAGTGGTGGGCGGCTGGGCAAATGACGAGGGTGGGCTTCGAGTGAGCGTGGTGGGCCGGAGGGGGGCGGGATGGGCGGGGGAGTGGGCGGCAGCAGCGGAAACATGGTGAGTCGGGACAGTAGATGTTGATACTGCAAGCCATGAGCGCAGCAGGCTGCTTGCCAGCGCTGCAGCTCCATCATGGACTGTCCCGCCAGGTGCCCGCCAAACTGCGACAGCGTCCAGTGCAGGAAGCTGCCGTGCGCCAGCACAGCCAGGTGCTGCTCTGGCCGCGCCATCAGCCACTACCACCCGGAGGCATGGTGGCGGCGGGTGAAGAGGGCGGCCGGCAGCCAGGCGCAAGGGACAGCGGCAGAACGGCGCAGCTGTCCTGCAGCCTCACATCTGCTTGCCGTGCAGCCACACCGCTCAGCCGCACGCACATGTGATCCCCTTCCCCTGCCCTCGTTCCACCTCGCACCTGCACAAACTGCACGCCGCGCCGCCGAATCTCGTCGTGCGTCTCCCGGTGCTCCAGCTGCCACAGCACGTCCTCGTCCGACTCGATCTGCAACAGCATGGGTGAGGGTAGAGGCGGCAGTTGAACCACGATAGGGCTGGCAACAAGCTGTTCAAGCAGCCGGGCAGACTAGCAACAAGTGCACAACAAGCCGCACTCTGGCTGCTGCACTGCACACCAGCAAACAGACCAAGCAAAGTCACAGGGAGCCCGCTGGGCGACGTGATCCACCAAAGGGAACTGCCTGTATGGCATTCCAGATCACCACCAACCGACCACCACAGCACAACCTCCAGCACACTGCAGAACGCACCAGTGAGAAATCGACTGCTGGGAAGGAGTGCGCCAGCTCGCGAGTGGGCCGCCGCTTGTCGCATGGGTGCTGCCCCAGGTGCTCCCTGCAGCAGCAGCAGCACAGCTGGAGCTGCTTTGCTCAGCAGGGAGGCAGGTGGCTGCCTGCCCTGAGCAGGACAACAGAGACGAGCAGGCGGGCACCACCTCTACCCGATCAGTGCAGCCACTGCGGCCCAGCCGTACCTGCAGCCTTCCCAGGCGATGAATGGCGGGCAGCCTGATGCGCTGATGGCGTGCTGTTCAGAGCGCTTGCCAGGGACTGCGGTCTGCGGGTGCAAGGAGCATGCGCTGTGAGTGGCACACAGCGTGCCACGCAGCAGTGTACTTCTGTGCACGCATGTTGGGGCAGCGCTGCAGTCACCAGGAGCACCCGTCGCATTCCCCTGGCGCATCCAATTCAACCTCAAGTGTCTGCCACCTGCCCCCTGCCACCCCACCCAGCTCCAGCCACCCACCTGCTCCAGCATGAGCGGCGGCTGCGGATCGCCGCTCTGCCATGGTCCCGCCCCAAACACGCCCGCCGCAGTTTCTAATGTCCGGGTAAGAGGGGACACGATGATCGCATCTGCCCGAAAGGCTGGCCCCAGTGCTCGGATGTGCTTGCCTAGCGCCCGTGCCTGGTGGGCAACAGCAGCAGGTGGGAGGCTTGTTTGTGACCGGCCATGGCAGTAACGGTCTGGCCAGAAGGCATCCCCGCAGCATGCATCGTCCGACTAGCTGCAAACGCGGGCCGCTGGGCACTACCTGCCGCCAGCCAAAGTCGGTCAGGTGGGCATCCAAGTAATCAAAGCTCCTGCAAGCAAGCAAATAGCAGCGGGAGTGGCTCAAGCTGCCGCTTCCCGGCAGAGGGCCCATCATGCAGCGCCCGCCAACCCGCAGTTGACAGCCAGCACAGCAACCTGCAGCATCCCTGGTCACAGACTAGCGGGATGCCCCTCACTTGTAATTCTCGTGGTTTGCATGGCCGGCCTGCAAATATGGGTGGTTGGAACGCCAGGCAGCGGCTCATGGATGCCCAGCTGATGCCCCCAGCATGGCATGGCATGCCAGCAGGCATGGTGGTTTAGAGCGCTCCAGGCAGGTGTGGCGGAGGCAGCAATGGCAAAAAGGCTTGGTGCTACACAGCAGGAGACCACCGGCAACGCACCACGTTGTGGAAGCCCTCGCCGTGCCGGATGAAATGAACCACCTGCAGCAATTGCAGCACCCCTAGGTGAAGACTGCAGCCTAACATGGCTGCAGTGTAGTTGAGGCTGCCCCACACGGTGTATTGGCAGCGCTGCAGTGCTGCTTGGTGAGGCCATGGTGCCAGCAGCAGCGGCGGGCAGTGGGCGGGCACGGCTCATGCCCGGGAGAGCGGCAGGGTGCAGCGACAGTGCACGCGGTGCCAGGGGTGCTTGCCTTGGTGTGGCGCGCCGGGATCATGCGGATCATGGGCATGGGGTGCTCCTCGTGGCTGCCATCGGCATGCGTGTGGGCTGCGGCAATCACATTGTAGGGAGAGGGCGGAGGGTCGGCAACCTGGCCGGCAGCGGCGGCGGCGGCGGCGGCCATGAGGGGCGCTGATCCGCAAACCGCGGCGCATTATGACCTCTTAGAATTGCCTCCATCAGCCAGGGCCGGCCTGATCTCTCACCAGAAAGCGGGGCCGCCTTCACGCCCCCTGCCTGCTCCACGCCCTCCTCTGCGTTCTGCTGGTTGCTGGTAGGCATGTGGGGCGTCTATTGACGAATAGGGACAATGCACCCGGTGTGCGGGCTGGCAAGCATCTTATGGCAGCGCGCTCGCCCACGTGGGCGGCGGCATGCGGTGCGAGCGGCAGCATTCTCTGGGAGCCAGATGCAAGTGCAATTGTGGCTCATTCTCGTGCCAACTGCTTCATCCTGTCCATTGGTGCATGAATGATGCCGCCGGCAAGCCGGATCTCACATACAGTCGGACGCTCGGTGCCCTCGACAGCCACTTCGCCTTCGTTCGTTCAACCGTCGCCAGCCCTCTGTCCTGGCTCTGAACTTGGAGCAGGTGCCTGGCTGGCTGCATCGGCGCGTACCCACGCTTGCTGGCCACGCTGGAGCAGCCCAACTGGGCACCACGCCCACTCGCGCCAAGCGGACGCGGCAGCACGCTGCCGCTGCCGTCGGTGTGTTGCCGGGGCAGCAGGGGTGGTGGCTTGTAGAAACTTGCGCCACATTCATCGCACCCCGGCTCCTTCCTCATCCTCTGGCGAGCGCCCAGGCCTGGCGAGCCACCCCAAGTGGAGCAGCAGCTTGGAGCAGCGGCAGCAGCGCGGCAATGCGGCTCGCAGCGGCTGCCGGGGCGCCGGCAGTGGCCTCGGCAGACTGCCAGGCGTCCACGAGTGGCAGGGTGGCGGCCTGCTGGTGAGCACGCCCGCTGCGCCTGGGCCCGGCCGGCACACCGTGCCCACCCCTTTCTCACAGCTGCTGATGGCTGCATGTGTCGCTTGCAGGCGCGTGGAGCGCTGCGGCTGGCGGCAGGCCCCACCCCAGCAGCAGAGGCCGCAGCCCGTCAAACGAGGCGCGCGGCTGCAGGCAGCCACCTCCCCGCCCTTCTTTGAGCGGCAAGGCGGCAGCAGCAGCGGCGTGCCAGGGGGCGGCGCCGGCGCGGCCGCCGTCGAAGCGGCAGGTGGCGCGGCGCTCGCGGTGCCCCCAGCCACGCCAGCGGCGGAGCGCATCGGCGTGCTGCTGCTGAACCTGGGCGGCCCAGACAGCCTGGACGATGTGCAGCCCTTCCTGTACAACCTGTTTGCCGACCCAGACATCATTCGCCTGCCCAGCAGCGTGCAATTCCTGCAGCCCGCCATCGCGCAGCTCATCTCCACGGTGAGCACTGGCTGGTGTGCTGATTTGCGAACGGTGGGAACTGCAGCAGCGTGCAGCCATTGCATGCAGGGCACACAGCCGTGCCGCCGCCGCCGCCGCCGCCGCCGCGCCAGCAGCTGCCCAACAGGCCAGCTGCCGCCCGCCTGCCCACCTGCAGGTGCGTGCACCCAAGTCGCGCGAGGGCTACGAGGCCATTGGCGGCGGCTCCCCGCTGCGGCGCATCACAGAGGAGCAGGCAGAGGCGCTGCGAGCAGCGCTGGAGCGGAAGGGCGTGGATGCCCACACTTACGTGGCGATGCGGTACTGGTTCCCCTTCACAGGTGCGCCCAGCGTACGCTGGGGCTGGCAGGCAGCTGGGAGCGGATGGAGCCACAGCAGCCAGATGCAGCTCCCAGCATGGGCTGCTCCCGCTGGGATTGCTCTGTGCATTCAGCCATATTGCAGCTCGCAAGTTGTGCGTTTGCTGCTCTGCGCTGGCTGGCGCGTTAGATCCAGCAACCAAGCCTATTCAGAGCATGAGCCGTGCTGTGCTCTCCACCCTGTGCTGCTGCAGAGGAGGCGATTGAGGACGTGAAGCGGGACGGCATCACGCGCCTGGTGGTGCTGCCGCTGTACCCGCAGGTGCGCTGCGCATTGCACTTGCAGGCTGGTGTGCTGCTGGGCAGCCTATCATGCTCCAGCAGAACTGCACAGCACCTCAGCAATAGCAATGCACAATCGTGCCTTGTGCTGCAGCTGCGCCTGCCAGCTGCCTCAGCGAGTTTGGCTTCACGCGGGCAGCTGCCTCCCTCCTGTCTCCAGCCTTCGACCTTCCCTGCACTCCCATCCCCCTGCCGCAGTTCTCGGTGTCCACCAGCGGCTCCAGCCTGCGCCTGCTGGAGAAGCTGCTCAAAAGCGACCCCGTGCTGGCGCGGGTGCGCGGTGCAGCGGCAGCCTGTCTGGGCTGCAGGGCAGCTGGCCTGGCTGGTACCTGAATGGCTCCAGGCAGTGCCTGCCCAGCGGCGGCGCTGGTACAGGCGGCACCGGTCAGCAAGGGTGGTGGCTGCTGGCATGTTTTGAGATCACCATGCACATGTGTCCTGACTGGCTCTGCTGCTGCTGCTGCTGCTGCCACTGCTGGTCTTGCAGATGCGGCACGTGGTCATCCCCAGCTGGTACCAGCGCCCCGGCTATGTGCGGGCGATGGCAGACCTGATAGAGGAGCAGGTGCGGTGACGGAGGGGCTTGCAAGGAGTGGGGTGTGGGATGGAGGTGCAGCAAGGGGATGAGGAACGTCAGCGCTTTGAGCAGCAGGGAGGTTGTCCAGCAAGCGGCAGGCTAGCCCTGGGAAGCTCTGGCCGCTGCCTTCCTCACCCTCGCCCCTGCCTGCCAATCTTGGCCACTGACCGCATATGCATACATTGCCCACCGCCCCTGCAGCTGCGCGGCGGCGACTCGCCCTTCCCGCGGGACCTGGCCGAGGATGTGGAGATCTTCTTCTCTGCGCACGGCGTGCCGCTCAGCTACATCGAGGAGGGTGAGCACTCCGGCCATGGCAACATTGAAGGCCAGCCAGGGCACCAGCTGGAGGGTTTGGGGAGCCCCGCTGCCGGTGCAGCGCTCTTGCACTGGGTTGAATCTGCACAAGCGGCGCTCATGCTCCTCGATGTCTTCCTGCCCCCCCTCTCCAACAACAGGCGACCCGTACCGCGAGGAGATGGAGGAGTGCGTGGAGCTGGTGATGGCGGAGCTGCGGCGGCGCGGGGTGACCAACTCCCACACCCTGGCCTACCAGTCGCGGGTGGGGCCCGTGGAGTGGCTGCGCCCCTACACAGACGACTCCATCCGGTGCGGGGAGGGGAGGGGGCGGGGCCAAGGAGCGGGCAGCATGATCAGAGGCCGGGAGGCGGGATTGCTGATTGCTGCTGGATTGCTCTTCCTTGGTATGTGCGCTGCTGCCCGCTGTTGTGCAAAGCGCAGCTCAGCTGGTTTCCCTTTCCCAGTTTCCTGGCCTGCCAAACCCACCTGCATTCGCCCCATTGCCGCGCCTTCATCTGCTGCAGGCAGCTGGCGCGGGACGGCGTGCGCGGCCTGCTGGCGGTGCCCATCTCCTTTGTCAGCGAGCACATCGAGACGCTGGAGGAGATTGACTGCGAGTACCGGTGCGCCTGCCGCTGCTGCTCCTGATGCTGCACCTGCTGCTGAACCTGCCGCTGATGTGAGGTGTTGGTTGGCGGCGCCGCACCCACGCCGGCCGTGCCCATGGCGATGGCAGGTGCACTGAAGGCCTCTCTGCCACCCTACGTGTCAAATACGGAAAGGCTGCAGCTGGCACCGTGCGGGGCCTGCCGCTCACCGGCCACCTCCCATGCCTGCTTGTACCCTCACCCCTTCTTCCCTTCAATCCTTCGCCCTCCTCCCCTTCACTCCCCCCGCAGCGAGCTGGCCGAGTCGGTGGGCATTGAGCACTGGGGCCGCGTGCCCGCGCTGAACACCAACGAGTGAGCCCTGGGCAGCTTTGGTGCAGACGGTTCTGTTCACGCCGCAACCTGCCCAGCAGTGCAACACGAAGCAGCAGTTCAGGAGCAGTCGCAGCGGCGTGTTGCAATGCACCATGGGGTGCGCCGTCTGGATGCCCCTCTGACTCGCCCAGCCCACGCTCCGGCCCTGCAGGGTCTTCATCGATGACCTGGCGGACGCTGTGGTGGAGGCGCTGCCCTATGTGTCGAGCCTGCAGGTGAAGCCGCCGCAAAGGATTCGAATGCTGTGGGCAGTGGGACTGCTGTTCGCTGCTGTTGCTGCGCCTGCTTTTGGGGGCTGCTCGAGCCGCCGAATGTGCCGCTCTCCAGCCAGACTTGCTGACGCCCTCCTGCTGCCGTGTTGCTCCCCAACCTGCTCTGCAGCGCTCGTCCTCCTCGGTGGCGAGCCTGTCCTCCGGAGACGCGCTGGTGCCGCTGGGTGAGCGCCCTACTGCTGCGCCTCCCTGCCTGCTGCTGCTGATGTTTGTTTGCAAGTGGGTGCCCCTCAATCATGGTTTGGCTGCCTTGTGGGGCGGATGGGGAAATGGGCACAGCTTGGCAGGTGCTAGCGGGCTACCAAGCTGCAGATCGCTGCCGGTGGCTGTCATGCTGGGGTAGTGGCTGCGCCAGGCCCCTGCCACCTACTCCCCAGCCAGAAGCTGCGCTCTCAGCAGCAGGCAGCCCGCCCGGCTCCGAAGGGCTCCCCTGCAGAGCTGCAGCTGGCGGGTCGCATCAAGCGCGCACGGCGCCGCGCCCGCATCGGCTGGGCCCGCACGCTGCTGCAGCTGGCCGCCGAATTCAATGGGGAGGCGCCGCTGTGACGCCGCCCTGTTGCGCTGCTTGCCCTGCACAAGCAGCGCAACAGGGCGCTGCCGCGCCGGAGCAGGCAGGCAAACCTCACGCACACTTTAGCGCGCCATCCGCCCACTGGGTTGCACCATCCATCCAATCATCCCACAATTGCATGCTTGCTCCCTGCTCGCCTTGCAGCTGCACCGCAGGCCCACCCAACCCACCCTCCGCCTGCTGCGTCATCCATCCACTCTCCTGCGCACACTCCATCTAAACAAGTGCTGCACCTGCAGAGCTCTTACCCTAATTGTACCCCCACCCATTTGTGTCCTGCAGGCGAGGTCGATGCGCTGCTTGAAACGTACGACCGCGACCGCAAGGTGCGAACAGCCAGCTGTTGGCAGCTGAAGTATAGATGTTGAGACCGCCCGCTGGCTGCTACCAGGACGCGCCTGCCTGCATCGCAGCAAGCCCACCTGCCTGCTTTGCAGCGGCTGCTTCCGCAGCGTGTGCTGTTGCCGCGCTGGCCCCCTCCGTCCCGCCTTCACCCGCCTGCCCCCCCGCGCCCCTGCCTGCAGGTGCTGCCGCCGCCCACGCTGATGTGGAAGTGGGGCTGGACCAAGTCTGCGGAGACGTGGAACGGGCGCATCGCCATGCTGGCGCTTGTGCTCATCCTGCTGCTGGAGGCGACCACGGGGCAGGGCGTGGTGGCGCGCCTGCTCCAGGTGCACGGCCTCACCGCCGCATCGAACGCCGTCAGCGCCGTGGGCGACGCCGTCGAGGCGGTGAACAGCGGCGCGGCAGAGGCGGTCAGCAATGCGGTGGAGGCAATGACGGACGCCATGGGCATGTGAGGCGCCCTAGATGCACCCCACCTGTGTCGCCGTCCTGTTGATGCACTGTGACGGGCAGTGCCGCCCGTGCGCCGCCCCCGCTGACCCGACCCCACCCCTGCTGTTGCCGCCCCGCCGCCCGGGGCCCCTTGTACAATTTGATGCCTCATGCCCTGCCCCTCGCTTGTTTTGCCCGCTCCTCCTGCCCTATTCACCCGCCAGTTTTCCCTTGCTGCACCGCTGCACTGCCGCCACCGCGGCGCCTGCGGCCCGGGCGGGCGCCGCCCCCACCCATCCCATGATTTCATTGATTGGCGACAATTGCCAACGCCCCCCGCTCGCTCGTACGCTTTTCTCCTCTGTGCTCAGTCAGACTTTCAGCTCGCCCCCCTCGGTTGATCGATTGTTTGCCTCTACATGTCTGCTGCCGGCGGCCTCCCGCTGGCAGCTTGTAACTACTTGCGGTTGGCTTGCACCAGGGGTTGCGAGGCGTGGCAGAGCGAGCGCCATGGTATTCGGCACATTGCACTGCTCACCAGCGGCAGGAAGGTGTGTTTGGGACAAAGCTGCAACTGCTGAGGGGCTTGGCACAGAAACTTTGGCCCGGCTCTGGAGTAATCACTGCTGTGGAACTTTGCCCTCAGGTCACAAGCACAGCTGCCTGGCTCGGCAAACAAGACATTCATGCGTACTCTTTATGCATACTGAACAGAAGTAATGCAAGCAAGCAAAGCGCGTCTTGTGTGCATGCGGCGTGCAAGGGCGGGTGGCAGGCGGCAGCGGCTGGTACAGCGGGCCCACCTGCAGGCAGCCATGGCGTCCGGAGTGGCACATACATCACCAAGTTGGTATACTGGAAAGGCGATGTTCAGCTGCAGCCCCTGTTCCATGCCACAGCCAGAGGCATCAACTGGGCTGTCGGCTGGACTGATGCCACCGCCGCGGGCACACGCTGCGCTTACTCGAGCGCAGCGCGGTGTTTGTCTGCTCCTTATGCAACCCCAACGCGGAGCTCTCTCGCTTGTTAACAACCTCTCTACAGCACTGATTGCTCGATTGGTCGCCCCCAAAGCCCCCCTGACCAGTTCCTGCTTACCCCGCAGCTCAGTAATGGCGGCGGTCGTGTGCAGCGCCCCCTTCGTGGCTGGAAGCGTTTCGCTGGGCCGTGGATCGCCGACCGGAAATGCGACCGCCCCGCTGCGCAGCCTGGCCGCAACCTGCGCCAGGCCCGCCCGCCGAGTGGCGTGCTCAGCCACAGCCATGCCCTTCGTAGACGACAGGGTGAGACTGGGGGCGATCCAAACTGACACAGGCCGCCCAGCAAGACCGGCACCCTCGCCGCTGGTGCCGCTCCGCCACTGCTGCGATGTCGCCGGCCCGCGCCCTGCCGCGGCCCCGTTGCTTGCGGTGGTCTGCTTCCTGCCCTCCTGCTTGAGCGGCCATGAGTGCAGCCTGGTGGCCACTCCACACCACGGCGGGCATCCATCCAAACCAAATCTCGTTTCCATGTGTCCGCAGAGTGCCGGGTCCGCCACGGCACAGGCTGCCAGCCTGCAGCTCGCGCCGCCTGCGCTGGCTGAGACTGGCCGCAAGACCAGGTGCGCAGCTGCAGTTCCCCCAGCTGCTGGAACAAGGCAGGAGTTGCACGAAATGTGTCTGGTCGACATTTGGTCAAGCCAGCCATATGCCAACTGGTGTGCGCCCTTGCGCATGGCCACCGGCAGGCGCCAGCATCGGCAGCAGCACGAGCTGGCTTGGCCGCCACAAGTTGCTCCCGCTGCTTCCCCCGTCTTGGCTGCAGGGTGGTGGTGCTGGGCAGCGGCTGGGGCGCGGTCAGCCTCATCATGAACCTGGACCCCGCCGCCTTTGGAGGCAAGTGGCCACAAGCAGGGGCAGGCAGGGCCGCTGGGGCAGGGAGGAGGTCCCGCCCTGCTGCACATGGTGGTGCCGCTGCGGATACTGAACTTTCTTGATTTTCCAGAGTTGTGAACCGAGATCTGGCCTGCTCACAGCCGCTCAACTTGCCTCGCTGTGTCCCAGCCTGCCTCTGCTGCTGCAACGCAACCCTGCTCATGCAGAGCATGGCGACTACGAGCTGGTGCTGGTCAGCCCCCGCAACCACATGGTTTACACGCCCCTGCTGCCCAGTGAGCGGCAAGGGCCTTGCTGTGTGTCGGGCAGGCAGAAGTGTGATGTTGATTGATGGCTAAGCGGCTGCTGCTGACATGCTCCGTGCATTTGAACGAGCATAGATGCACGACCCTTTCCCTGCAGGCGCTGTGGGCGGCGTGGTGAGCGAGACTAGCATCGTGGAGAGCATCCGCACGCTGATTGAGGGCAAGGTGCGTGGAGCACGAGGCACCGCGAGGCCTGGCACTAAACACAGCGCGCCCCTGATTGGTGGTCCACCTGCCTGCCACACTTGCGTGCTGCATTGCCCATGCATGCCTAAGCATGCAGCCCTGCCGCATCCACTGCCTGCCGCAGGGCATCTACTACGAGGCCCGCGCCACCAACATCGACCCGTTCAACCGCAAGCTGACGCTGGTCAAGGAGTACTGCGAGGTGCGCAGCGGCAGCGGGTGATTGAAAACAGCGGCATGCCCTGGGGCACCTGTTGCTGCACAAGCCTGCCGCCATTAGCGTTCCTGCCAGCGTTGCGACGACCCTGCTGTCCAATCGCCTCGCGCACGCAGGTGTGCGCCCGCAAGAAGGCGGCTGGCCAGGCGGCAGGGCACCACGGCCACTCCGAGGCAGACCATGAGCTGACGATCCCATACGACATCCTGATCTGCTCGGTGCGGATGAAGCTTGGGGGAGCATGGAGGCTCGGATTGCGCAAGTTGACTGCTGCTATGGCCGCCAAGAGGCGCCATGCGGTCCATACATCGACACGTGTTAGCAACCGCATCGAGACCATCTTGTGTTTGCTGCAGGTGGGCGCGGTGAACGCCACCTTTGGCATTAAGGGCGTGCAAGAGCACTGCTTCTTCCTGAAAACCATGGAGGATGCCAAGACGCTGCGCCGCCACATCAGGTGCGCATGCCCGGTGTGCAGCCGAGATTGCAATTCGTCCCATGCAGGCTGGAGTTGAGCGCAGCATTCATGCCCTGCTGCACTCCGTGCCACAAACCAAGCCCCTCACACCCTGTGGCCTGCCTGCTCCCCGCAGCAAGGCGATTGAGCTGGCCGCTCTGCCGGACGTGAGCCCCGAGCAGCGCAAGCGCATGCTCAACTTTGTGATCTGCGGCGGCGGCCCCACGGGTGTGGAGACGGCGGCGGAGCTGATGGACCTTGTTAGCGAGGATATCGCGCACCACATGCCACAGATCAAAGTGCGCTGCCGGTGGCGGTGGCTGGGAAGCATGTGCGGGCCAGGGTGGAGGGGCGTGAGGTGTGGAGGGTGGGGATGTGGTGTGGCAGATTCAGTCAGGACGAATGGTGTGCTGTGGGATGCACCCTGGCGCTTTCCAGTACCAGCGGCGCATCACCGCCTGCTTGGTCATCGCCCCTGCCGTCGTTCTTTCTGCTCCGCAGGAGGATGTGAGCATCACTCTGGTGGACGGCATGGACAACCTGCTGTCCTCGTATGACAAGTGAGCTCTGTTGCAGTTTTCCTGGTTGATGACACATCGGTGCGACAGCCTTGGCCAGCAGCTTCGCAGCGTGGGCACATTGCTCTTGCTGGGCGCAGCACGCGGCGTCCTGCTGGCTGGCTGGCTGGCTGGCATCAAGGGCCCGCCACCCCGTTGCCACACACCGCTGCAGGGAGATCCAGGACTATGCCCGCAGCGTGTTTGAGAGCTCCGGCATTAAGCTGCGCATGGGCTGCAGGTGGGCGCTGGTGGGTGGCTGGGTGGAGGGGTTGATGCGGGGCAGGGTGCCACAGCTGTGCGCAGGGCCATGGCACGACCACAGCTCGTGATGGCCACTGCTCAGGAGGCTTGTTTCTGACACGTGTTCGGGCCCTCGCTAACACCCAATTTGTCCCTGCTGTCCGTCCGCAGGGTGAACCAGGTGCTGGACGGCCAGCTGGAGGTGCAGACCAAGGAGGGCGAAACCGACCTCATCCCCTTCTCCACCTGCGTGTGGGCCGCAGGCATCGCCATGCACCCGCTGGTGAGCGGCGGTTGGGAGCGCAGCTTGTAGGCCAAGCGCCATGTGACAACACAGCTCAGACGGGGGCAGATGCTGGGTGGCAGGGTACTCATTACCTGCTCGTGTGTGCTCGCTCTGCAGGTTGCAAACGTCAAGGACAAGCTGCCGGCCGACCTGCAGACGTCTCGCAGGTGGGGCTGGGGTGGGAATGCGCAGGCGGGGCTTGCAGTGGTTCAAGCGCACTCCACACCACACCAACTGCCTCCCTGTGCATCCCCCATCCTCCAGGGGCCTGCTGGTGGACGAGCACCTGCGCGTGGTGGGCAGCCAGGGCACCATCTACTGCCTGGGCGACGCCGCGGTGACAGGCACCACCCCGCAGACCACGCTGCCGCCCACCGCACAGGTGGCCAAGCAGCAGGGCGTGTACATGGCGGCCCTGCTCAACCGCAACAAGCTGGCGCTGCGTCCTGCGTTCTCGGCCTGGTGAGGCAAGGAAGTGTTGAATGCAGCGAGTCTTGGAATCGCATGGAGTGTGCAGGGACGCCATGCCGCTGCCTGCCCTGCTGGTACGGGCCGCACCCGGCCTGCCTCTGCACACAGCCGCACATGGTGTTGCTGAGGAAAACCAGCACCCGCACCGCCTCTCCTCCCACCCAGGCCCGGCCGCTCCTCCTGGCCCTCGCACGAGCGCGACGAGCACCATGCACACGACGACGATGAGAACGCCCCCGACCTGGTGCCGCTGCCGGAGGGCACCAAGCCCTTCAGGTGGGGAAGCGATGCGCTGTGCGCTGGTTGTCTGAGCTCTCTGTTTGCTCGCTCAGCATGCTGCCTCAGCCGGCCGGCAGCGCCTGGCTGCACAGTGCACGTGCAAAATTGTTTCAGCTTGCAGCCTGGAAAGTGACTTTTCAAGTTCTTTGCCCCGGCCACCCCTGCAGCTACTTCCACATGGGCGCCCTGTGCTACCTGGGCAACCACAAGGGAGTGATGGACCTGCCAGTGAGTGCTGGTGGCTCGACATGTGCATATATTTGGGGCTAAGGGTGGTGCAGCGCCTGGGTCAAGCCATGCACCCTGCTCTCAGCTGCATGGACCTGCGACGTGCCCCAATTGCGACAGCTCATCAAGCTACATGTCATTCCCTCTGCCCCGCAGTTCAAGTTGCCCTTCCTGCGGACGCTGAAGGGCACACTGGGCGGCCAGTGAGTGTCAGCACAATCAGCCCCGGGTCCTCCGCCCTCCCAACCGTGTCTGCCTGCTCTCACCGCTTGATTCATGTCCAGTCAGTGATGCCATTCCACCCGCTGTTCGTCTGCTTCTGTTGGCT
>VFQQ010003051.1_pt1 | contig 17062 bp, 17 predicted proteins | sample 3512341 | NCBI WGS metagenome assembly VFQQ01 (sample SAMN10412373, study PRJNA504923) | tailings metagenome | isolation source: Relicate 2 Philex TSF1 revegetated site | place: Philippines: Tuba, Benguet | collected 2017-08-29 | reverse complement strand
CTCTGGCGGCCTCGACACTCTCCCACTCCTCGCAGGATGTGCAGACGGTGATCAGCGACTACCGCGCAGCACGCGAAACCTTCGCCAGCGTAGTTGACGGACTACGGGGTGCTGTGGAAACGGCAAAGCGCGAAGTCGCGATGACAACCGATATCGTCACACGGATGGAAGCCGCAGCTCAGAAACTTATTTCCGCGCAAACGCAAGCAGACGCTTACCTCGACAGGGTGAATGAAGTTCTTGCAGGCGCGCACGGGTCCTTCAATCAGCAGATGCTGAGCTCCTTAAGCAACGCGAATGCAGAGTTCCACACTCATCTCTCCAAATCGACACAACTCCTCGCCAGCGCCATCGACCACCTACAGGATACTCTGAGCGATTTGCCCGACCCTCCGAAGAGAGCCGCGTAGTCCACCATGCAGGGGCGCAGACACAGCCTAAAACGCGGCAACCGTGACGAAGCAGAAAAGCCGTTCTGGATCTCGTTTGCTGATCTAATGACCGCGTTGATGGTGCTGTTTTTGGTGTCGCTCACTGGCGCACTCGTGCAGGCTCAAAAGGATACCGAGCGGGCAACCCTGGCCGAAAAACAAGCCAAAGAAGCCCAAAAGGAGCTTGAAGCCGAAAAGCAGAAGCTGGCCAATGCGCTGGCCGAACTCGAGCGGCGGGAGAAGGAACGCGACACACGTCGTGAGCAGCGCAATGCCGAGATTTCGGCTTGTCATGGCGAGCTTGAGCGCATCATTGCCGCCTTTAATGACAACGCCTCTGGCGGCGTGCGGTTGGATCGGGCGCGCAACGTCATCGATTTCGGATCACGGGCACAGTTTGGATTCAACAGCAATGAGTTGAGCTACGAGCAGGCGAAGACGCTGCGCGACTTCACTCTGCAATTCCTGACAGTGCTTAAGCAGGATCGAGATGTATGCCGCTCTTGGCTCAAACGGGTCGTTGTCGAGGGTTTCACGGACAAAAAGGGTACCTATCTCCACAATCTGAACCTCAGCCTGAACCGTAGCCAGCGCGTGATGTGCGTATTGCTGGCTGGCGAATACTCCGCGTCTCCGCGGACAAGTCCCGCGTCACCACCGGCACAGGATCTCTTTGCGCCGGCTACCACAGGTGCGATCCGGCGCGAGACCACACCCTCTTTAGAGCCGATACCGCCTGAAGACGAGACACGCATCAAGCAACTCTTTCTGGTCGGCGGCTACTCGTCGAACTCGCTCAAAGCCACAGATGAGGAAAGCCGTCGCATCGAGCTTCGCATCGAGTTCTACCAGGTCGATGAAAATAGAACTGCAGCGGTCCCAGTGACCAACCTGTCCGGCCGTTGCGGCATTGGAGGCCGTTGATGAGTCCAATCTCTGCGCTCACAACGTCTCTCGCGAAGATCAACAATGATCTGCTCGCATCGTGGGTCGCGCCTACTGCCGAGGGCATGGCAAAGGCAACCGAGGCGATCGCACAGCGTTTCGGCTCCTCACCACGCCGTTCGTCTAATCTTTCGGGTGACCGCATGATTGAAGCCATACGGCGAGTTCGCGATCAGAACGGCGACGTCGACTTCAGCACGCTCCGCCGTGCCTGTTATGGCGTCACCCAACACCTGGCATCTGACGACTACGTCATCCTGGGTGACCACGCCTGCCTAAGTATGCTCCTTGCCGCTGTCTCATCCCACCGTCAGAAGCCTCGCCGATTTCGCCGTCTCTACGACGGCCTTCTTAATTCTTATCTCACCGCTGAGCACACGCGTCCATGGTTCGCGGATCAGTTGGTTCGCGCAGGCAACGATCAGTTGCGCAAATTTCTCCAAGATAATGTTGATCTAATCCAGTCTGTCGAACCCGCACCGGAATGGGTGGGGGCGCTTACTGACTATGCCGGCATTCTAGGAGCCGACCCCGGACAGCGCTTCGGTGCTGCGTGGATTGCAGGCGACAAAGTCCCGTTCCAGGATGCCATGCAGCGTCTGAGGCTTCCGGGGACGTCATGGCTTGCCGCGGAAACGATACGATCTGCGCTTGCAATCGCCATTAGCTTCGACGACCATGTGTTCCCCCCCAACATTCCAGCGTTTCTTGAGGCGGCGATGGAACCTCGCTTCCAGCATCTTCGCGACGACATCTATGTCGATCTCATTAAACGGTATGCCGCAATTCCGTCCCCGCCTGTCCACGCGCCGCTCCGCGACGCACTGGTTTCAGCGTGGAAGAACCCATGGCTCAATCGCAATGATCCAGCATGGAGCCGAGCAGGGGCAGCTCGCTCGATGGTCGCTGGTTGGCTGAAGCTAGATCTCATCCATCAGTTTTTTGAAGTTCTATCCGAGGATGGGCGGCAGGACAAAAGCCGCTTCGAATTCTGGCGCAAATATCATGACCGGATGGATGACGTGTACTTTGCGCTCGGCAGCGGCACTTACTCGTCGACAAATCCCGACATTGAAAAGCTTCGCCGCTCGATGGACGGCCGCCTGCTCAATTTGACAGGCAGCGAATCCGGCAACAATGCCTTCATCATGTGCATGGGCGACATTGTTGTAGTCGAGTTTAGCAAGAAGGGTAACGCCGCCTATCTCTATCGTCGGCGCTCCGATTTGCCTCTCCGGGACGGCAAGCAGACTATTTCAGCCTCACGCCTGAGGCGCGAGCCGGGCAAACAAATGCGCCATGATGCCGGTTGGCAAGATCTATTCGCGCGGGAGCTATATGCACGGGATCTTGGTGATCAGCGCTCGGCGTTTTCTGCAAAACAACAGACCGGTGTTCGGCTTGCCGATATCACTGCCTTTGCCTTTGCCAACGCTATTGCCCTCGAAGACCACCGCTCCAAAGGCGGCAACCTTTGGCTCCGCATCGATGATGCGGATCCGGATATCGTCCGGCAGCTTAGCCAATGGGGCTTCAACTACCGAGCCGGCCGCGGATGGTGGAGGTGATACATGAGGCTACAGAGCCTTTTTCGTGATCGAACGCCCCCTCAAGACGGAACCACCTTTCAGTGGCTGGCAACAGATGAGGGTGTTCTGTTCACGCTTCAAAACTCTGCGCATCCACCTGTCCTCGGCGCCGTCTTGGCTTCACCCGAAATTGGTACCCTGCTCGACCAGCTCGTCGCTGAGGATCTCGCCGCACGTCATGATGACGTCTACACGATGACATGGGAGCAGGTTCATGAGCTGAGCCGGTCGCGGGCCTATGCGTCCAGTCTGCCTCTGCTTGAATTCCCGCCCTTCGTTTCCTTGGTCCCTCACCTGCAATCGCACGGATCGTTGACGGATCCAAATTTTTCCATCGCCATCACGGGATGGGGGGATGTCGACGGTGGGCCCGTCCGCCTCCAAGCCCTGGCGGGCAGCATGATACATGCCAATGGCGCACTTGGCCTTTTGTCGGCGCCGGTCTGGCGTTTGCTCGTCGCCGTAGCGGCGTTTGACGCGCGGCCCCAGCAAGACCGGACCGCTGTCACGACGCGCAGACACTGGGGCCATATCCGGCGTCTGGCCATCGAGGCAGACGCCGTTCTTGATGACTTCCTCGTCCGCAGCATCGCCGTCACGCCGGAGACACTCGATATCGGATTCCGCCGGGTTCACGTCGGCGACATGTCGGTCGTCGAAATCCAACCCGGATTTGAGGGCTCTCCCGAGCGCTGGCTCGAGGTTTTCGACCAATGGGAGTCCGTGCCCCCACATATTAATATTCCGACCCCGCTGGGCGCGGTCCACGTTGCCTTCACCGAGCCTGTGCGCTCGGTCTTGCGTGAGATCAAACGCCTACCGGGACGGCGCGCGGCAGGCGCCAGGGCGGAGGCGTTCCTCCTCAACCCCATTTCTGCGCTCGGCGAAGACGCAGCAAAAGTCATCGATATCGACCAGTTCACGGCAGCACGCGATCGCGCAGAGATTCAATTTGAGAAGTTCCGCCCAATCATCCTTCGCGACGCCGCGGGTTATCCCGGCGAAGTCGGCATCGAGATCGATCTTCCCGACGGCAACACCGTCGACAAGATGTTTTCCGACACCCCGGATATCCAGGCTTTCGTAGCTGCACTCGAGCAACGCCTCCAAAAAGGCTTACAGCTCCTTTCTTGGCAGGAGTTTGAATTCGAACTGGACGGAGATGCGCCCCGCCATCTTGCCGATCTGAAAGCCGCGCTTACGGCGCGGGCCAACCCCACCCTCATCCGTCACGACCGCGTCTATGATCTCTCGTCATACTACGATCGCATCCTTGGAATCGGCGAAGCTCAGCCCTTCCTGTCAGCTTACATCGTCAAGAAAAGCGATGAAGAAGGATGGTTCCAAAAGAATCTCCTCGCCGTCCTAAAGTTCCGGCCGCACAACACAACGGAGGAAGTGACGTTTCCGCTGAGCTCGGACGGCCTTCCAGAAATCGCCACCGCCATAGCCGAGGCCAAGCAAGACGGCTGCGCAACCGTGAAGCTGCCGGGTTGCCCGACCGAACTCCCGCTCGATGAGGTCGACGCTGCGGTCGCGGCGTTTGAAGCCGCGCTCAATCAGCCTCCGCCGCCGGAACCTATCGCACCAGAGCAGGAACCTCAAAGCCGATCGCGCCCCACATTGCTCATCAAGTCCAATATCGATGCACTGGACCATCTGGAATCCCGCGAACAGCGCCTTGCTGATACAGGCGCTGCACTGGAGCGCCCTCGGGCACTTAGGCCGGAGGTTAGCCTCCTCCCGCACCAGGTCTCCGGTGTCGCCCGCCTCCAGCACCTTTTCAAGGCCTCTCCTGACCATTGCCGCGGCGTCCTGTTGGCCGACGATATGGGCCTCGGCAAAACCCTTCAGCTTTTGACCTTCATTACGTGGGCGTTCGAACAGTATCCCGATCTGCCCGCGGCCATGATCGTGGCACCGGTCTCGCTTCTCGAAAACTGGCAGAACGAGATCGTGCGCTTCTTTGAGCCTGGCTCAACTCCTGTCCTGACCGCCTATGGCGACGCGCTTGCCGATCTCCGAGTCCCGCGCGCCAGCATCGATGCCGATCTACAAGACGAGGGCCTCGTCCGCTTCCTCAAGCCCGGCTGGCGCGGCAATGCCAAGATCGTGCTTACCACCTACGAGACCCTGCGCGACCTTGAGTTCACATTCGCACAGGATCAGTGGTCAATCCTTGTCTGCGACGAAGCGCAGAAGATCAAAAACCCAAACGCCCTGGTCACCCGAGCGGCCAAGAAGCTCAATGTCCGTTTTCGCGTTGCCTGCACCGGCACGCCGGTAGAAAACAGCCTGACGGACATCTGGTGCCTCTTTGACATGGTGCAGCCCGGCCTGCTGGGAGCCCTCAACACCTTCGGCCGGGAGTACGGCCGGATCATCGAGACCCGCGCGGACACCGCACCGCAGAAGCTTGAAGCCTTACGTCTCCTCATCGAGCCGCAAGTCATCCGCCGCACGAAGAAAGAGGTGGCGACGGATTTGCCCGAAAAAAAGAAGGCTCCAAACTGCACTGTGTCGATGTCCAACGAGCAGCGCGTGCTTTATGCCGGAGCCTTGGAACTTTTCGACGGTCAGTCCGATACCGACGGTCAAGCGGCATTGCACCATCTAGGGCTGCTCCAGCATCTCCGCCTCATCTGCGCTGATCCGCGACACTACGGGATTGAGACATTTGTCCCCGAAGCGCTTGCAACCTACCGCCGCAAGGCGCCCAAGATGGACTGGCTTCTGCGAACGCTTCATGACATCCAGGACAAGGGCGAAAAGGCTCTCATTTTTGCCGAGCATCGGGACGTGCAGCGTCTGCTGCAGCACTATATCCGCGCCGAGTTCAAGATTGTTCCTGCCATCGTCAACGGCGATACCGCGGTCTCGGCTACAGCCCACAGAAGCCGCCAGAAGATCATCACGGAATTCCAGAATATTCCCGGCTTCGGCGTTTTGATCCTGTCGCCGTTGGCGGTCGGCTACGGCGTTAACATTCAAGCCGCCAATCACGTGATCCACTATCTGCGGCACTGGAACCCGGCAAAAGAGGACCAGGCAACTGACCGCGCCTATCGCATAGGACAAAAGAAGGACGTCACCGTCTATTGCCCGCTGACGACTGCAGACTTCAAAACTTTCGACGAGAAGCTCGATGAACTCCTGGAGAAGAAGAGATCCCTCGCCGGTGACATGCTCCAAGGCGCCAGTGCCGTCTCACTCGCTGATTTCGATTTGCGCGACATCTCGCCCGATGCCGAGAAGACGCTCCGCAACGATCGCATCACACTCGATCTGGTTGAACGCTGCGCGCCCGGCTTCTTTGAGGCGCTTTCCGCCGCCCTTTGGCAAAAACAAGGCTATCGGTGCCAACTGACCCAGCAGTCAGATGCTGGCGTCGATGTTGTCGGAATCCGTGGTCAGGAAGGCATTCTCATCCAGTGCAAGACATCGTCGTCAACGGACAGACAGCTTGGTTGGGAGGCCGTTAGAGACGTTGTTGGTGGTACCGCAATTTATGCGGAGAAGTATCCCGCGGTACGCTTTCGGCGCATTGGCATGACAAACCAGCACTTCAACAGCCGAGCCCACGAGCGAGCGCGTGCGAGTAATGTTCAGCTCATCGAGCAAGACGGCATTGCGCGATTGCTCGATGAGCATCCGATAGGACGGCTTGATGTTTTGGCCAAGCTCGCCGAAGAGCGAATTTATTGAGTGCGCTGCCCACCGGAAAGCGACAGCTCGGCACTGCTGCCATCGGCCTTGTTCACGCCGCCAACATCAGGCGGATGCGACCCAGCCTGTCCTTAGCCGCATTCGACACAGACTCCGAGATCTTCACGGGGAACTCCGCAGGCAAATTCTCGATCGCGCGATCGATCCGCTCCGCCCCGGTATCCGCCAGTTCCTCGAGCATTCTCCGCACCGCATCGGCTGGAAGCCCAGACGTAGCGCCCGTCTGAACGAACTGACGCGGTGCAATGCGCATCACGACATAGTGCCGGCTGTCGCCGATCGCCATTGCGAGCTTCATCTTGTTGTGCTGGATCTGTCCCGCATCGAGCGCCGGCTGTGCGGACATGACGCCGTACAAAGGCGTCATGCGAAATCGGCCTGCCACTCCCAGCCGGATGCTGAAGTTCTTGGCGTGGCCATCGATCGCCGAGAGAAGCCAGAAGACGACCTGAGCTTTGAGGAACATCAACCGGTCCGCTTCGGGATCGTCGCTTGCCTTCAGAAGGTTCTCGATCGGAACGATCCCCGGACCTCCGTCCGACTCATATTTGAGCGATGGCGGCACAGACAAAGCCTGGCACAAGTCCTCCTGCGGAATCCTGAGCAGCCGCTTGTCTTTGGTCCAGAGGCGGTCGAAACGCTCAACGGCGAGCACGCGGCGACCGGCAAAATCCTTGATCTCGCTTTTCGCTGCCGGAATGCCCAGTGCCTCGACAAGACGCAAACACAGATGCTCGTTCTCGACACTGTGCGACATGTCGATGCCGTTCGGCAGCTTTCCGAGTTGCGGCTTCAGAATGTGCGTCGTCGCCGTCGTTCCGTGCGGCACATGCCAACGCCCTTTCCAGAACAGCAGCGCAGTCTTCTCCTGCGCGCCTGCGATCGAAATCCGGAACTCATCGTCATCGCCGACCCCGAGCGGATTTCTGGCCAGGTTGGCGATGATCCTTTCGATCTCCTCATCCGACACCCTGCGCCCCGACACAGACCCTGCGGCTTCCGGCTCCCCGCCTTCAGGCAAAAATTGCAGCGCGCCGACGCAATCACGCCCAATGGCCGACAGCAGACTATAGGCGTCATCCCTTCCGCACCCGTTGTTTCGGCAAGCCGGCGCCGAATGCTGTCATTGTCGGGCAATAGATTGTCGAAAAACCGCGATCACGCGGTCGCCGATGAACCGATCTTCGCGCAGCGGAAGCGATAGCGACACCGGGATGGCGCTCTCCCAGCCCAGCCATTCCGCATCGTATCGAAAGTCGATCGCACCACTTGCTGCCCGCTGCAGCCGTCCGACCAGCCGGCTATTCAGATAAACATTGAGCGGAACACGCGCACGCCTGCGGGCCATCAGAACAGAGCCTCGATGTCTTCCACGCGCCCGCTGCTGCGCGGCCGGATCACCAGCTCCAGATCGAGTGCCGCCAGCGCATCCATCAGCATTTTGAGCTGCGTCGCAGGCTCCCCCGCCTCAAGCTTTGACACTGTGGCCTGCCGGACGTGCATTTTCGCGCCGAGCGCACTTTGCGACAGCCCACGCTGCCGCCGCACACGCCGTATCGCTTCACCTGCCTGTTTGGTTGTTCTGGCGACTTGCTCCATTCGCCCATGATACGCGAATGCGTATTAACAGTCAATATACGTGATAGCGTATATTATGATTTTATACGCGATCGCGTGTGTAACAACATTATACGCATACGCGCATACGACGATGACAGCAGAAGCTTCCGCCAGGAGAGCAAAATCGAACCCTTCAGTGGTGGGTGCGTCTCACTTCGCATCAGAAGTCATCGCTCACCTCCGCCCGTTTCGGGCGTCGCACCGAATGCGGCAGTAGGGCCTGCTTGTCGATGGGGCGTTCTCGCTGGCCGCGTAGCGTGGCGCGGTCCACGCATCCTTCCGCAGCATTGACCGTCATGCCGGTCACGAAGTGCCTTCATGACTGCCACAACGCCGCTCTCGATATCAGGAAATCACCGTCCTAGCCGTTCTGACTCGGCACTAGACCTGCTTTACCGGCCATTTTGGCTCTAGCTGCTCAGGTTTGCGCCATATTCGGCGTAGGAGCCATATTCGCTGCGCAGCGAATATTGGCGTTAGAGCGAATATGGCTAAAACCTGCTCACTCATTGTGTGCGTCGTTTCGACTTTCACCGCCCTGAGCTCGCCACGGTCTAAGCACGAGGGCGGCTCAACGACTATGTCCTCCGCTACGTCTCGGAACTCGATCTTTGGAGGGAGGCAGAATGATCATTCCGGTGCCCTGCGGCCAGCGTCCTAGCTGAGCTTCGCTCCCCGGCCACCATTTGGGTGAGAAGCACCGTGCTCGTGTGAGGGAACAAAGTGCTTCCCTGGAGCGCACGGCGCTCTCTCGAGAGAGCATATGTGCTTTCGACAGGACATGACGCTACTTCACGAAGCAAAAACTGCAGCGATTTATGTCATATGCACGGCACGTCCGGCCTGGATAAACCTCTGATCCCGCATCATCTTCTATCCACGCTGCAACGCTGTCAGGGATGAAAACCATGCTTGATACTCGACCGCCTTCCATCGGCGAGCCCGATCGTTTTGTTCGCACAACACAGATCGAGCACCGTGTTGTATTTTCCCTCATGCATGTGCGACGCCTGGAGAAGGATGGGCTGTTTCCCAGACGCATCTCACTCGGCGGACGAAGTGTTGGATGGTCCCTTAGGGATGTGCTGCAGTGGATGCAGGAAAAACTCGATGAGCGCCCGCGCGGATGGACCCCAACTCGGATCATGATCCAGCCGAGCGACAGGTTCATCAGTGCCAAAGAGGTTTGTTCTATTGTGGCGTTAAGCAAGCATAAGATCGACCGCCTTGAATCGCACGGCGCGTTTCCCCGCCGTGCGCAGATCGGACTGCAACGCGTTGCCTGGCTCGAGCGAGAGGTGCAGGCCTGGATCGATACCGTGAAGATCAGGTCGATCCTTTATTTCGACGAACTGCTGGCTTCGTAGACAGGGACCGACCAGAGCTATGCTCCAGCCGCCGGCGTTATCGCCGGCGGCTTTTTTTTGAGATGTGACCTAACTAGGTGTCCCGCCAGTGAATTGTCGGCCGTATGTCACCTCCCGAGCGAACTTACGACCCCCAGTCCCCCAGAGAAGTACTCACACTTGTAAAATCTCATTTCATCTCCAATAGTTAGGCAGCATCTGACTTCTTGTTCCGGGACTTTTTCCGGGACTCGGCGAAGCGTTCCAGAGCATCGGCAATCTCGCTATCCAGAACGTGGGCGTACTTCGTCGTGGTCTTGATGCTCGAATGGTTCAGTACCCGCTGAACGAGCTTGAGGTTGCCAGTCTCGCGAAGGGTCTTCGTCGCAACGTCGTGGCGAATGTCGTGGAAGCGGAAATCTACGAGCTTCGCCCTGGCCCGCGCACGCCGCCATTGCGTCTTCGCGCCCTGTGGCGTGATCGGATACCGCTTACCCTTCTCCTGTCCTCGCAGAGGGCGCTTACAGACGTAGGCGAAGACGTATTCGGGATGATGTCCCTTGAGTGGTTCGAGGATGGCGCGAACCTCGGACGTGATCGGCGTTGTCACCCATTTGCCGCCTTTGCCCCGCGTCCTGATCTGGTTGGTCGTCCAGTTCACCGCTGTCCACTTGATCAGCGTCTCAGCGCGCCGTAGGCCCGTGAGGCGGGCGAACTCTAGCCAAGGCGCATAGTCGTCTCGGATCGCTGCATCTAGGGCATCGCTCTCGTGGTCATGAAGCTCACGGACACGTTCCTCGGGTTCTTCGAGCCAGTGATCGCGCCAACTCGGCTCCAAGGGGAACTGATTTTTCCAGGTGCGCTTAGCCCGGCCGAAAACCTTCTTGAGCGGCGCGAGCGTGGAGCGGTTGACCGTGGCTGGTGCAATTAGTTGCACTGGCTTGCCGTCCTTCCGCTTCGTCTTGCCCTTGATCGTGTTCTGACGCCGCCACGCCACAAGAGCGGCAACGTCGGCGTCCGTGATCTCGTCCAGGCGCTTGTCGGGGCCGAAGAACTTAATCAGGCGCTCAAGGTCTCGCCACGTATCCTTGTTGCCGGCATGGTGCTGCCCGACTTCGGTCCAGTAGCGACCGCAAGCGATGTCGAGCGTAAGCGGTGCATTGCCGGTCCGCTTCAGTTGCTCGATGTCGGCTTTCGCCTTGGTCTTCAGATCGCGCTCGACTTGCTCGGCGTCGCGCTTCGTCCTGGCTTTGGTAGAGCCGTGAAAGCGATGACAGTCGATTTGGAAGTCGTAACTATAGAAGGGGCTTTTGGGGCTCTTGTAGACGGACACGCGGACACCTCGCGCACTTTCTGCGACTCGATGAAGGTCTTGATGTTCTGATCTGTGAAGCGGCGACGGGGCCGCTTGGCCCCGCCTCCTACCTTGATCGAGCGTATGCGTCCGTTGCGGACGTGCTCGCGAAGCGTCTTGACGCTGATGCCGAGGATTGTCGCCACCTCTGCCGGTTTGTGCAGTTTAATGGACGACATCGTCCCACTCGCTCGGATCAAATTTGCGGAGGTCAACGTCTCCGAGACGAGTACCGCGACGCTCGCACTCGTCCTTGACCTCCTCCCATGCGCTTTGAAGCGTAGGCTGACTTCCCAAGAGCTCGTTGGTGTCGTCGAGAAATATATCGTAGTCGCCGCCCTCGCTTGAGAACTCGATAACGAAATTCAGTTCGTCGCTGTGAATGTCCTCGCACACTTCTTGGTGTCTGCGTTGAACCACCTCCGCGTCGTAATTTATCTCGACAGCGTGGTTGACCTTGAGAAATGCCAGGATCTCGCCTACCGGGTCTGTGCATTTGGGTAGGCACTGCAGCAGCGCTGCAGCCTCGTGGCTCGGCACTAGAAAGTCAAACACGCGCTGTGAGGTGGTGACCTCAAGAACGGCGAGGCCATTGTGCTGAGCGAGTATTTCGATGCGGGCCTGCTTCGCCAGCGTTGCGCAAAGAGGGACGATCTTGCTCATCAAAGCGCCTCCCCCGTTGCCGCTTCGTCGGCCGCCTTTACCGGGCTGAGGATCACTTGAAGCTCGGAACTCACCGTCCTCAGATTTTCGCCCGCCCGCTCCTCCAGCCATGCCTTCAGGTCTTCAGGGATGCGCACCAACAATTGCTTTTTAGCCGACATACCGCACTCCTTGGCTATCTGATTGGATATGTCTTACTATCATTATTGGATAGTATGCGTCTATCTGATATTGCTATCCATCAAACGGTGTGGTTAACGAGGCAAGGATCTCTATGTCAAAATCTCCGAGCCGAGAGCTGAAGCAGGTGCTTCTTCGCATCCCGGCGGACATGTACAAGGCCCTCGAGAGATCGCGAGAAGAGAAAGACCGACCTTCCATCACGGCAGAAGTGTTGGCCCGGCTCGCTAGCACCTTTGCCAACGGCGAAGAGTGGTTGAGTCAAATTCAGAACTCGCCTTCCATGCGGTTGGAACGGCGGCTGATCGCTATCGAGTCTCAATTGGAAGCCCGCATTGAGGCTCTTGAGGTGTCGGTGAATGAGCTAAAACGTCAAAAACAATAGGAGGGCTTTTCAACCTTCTATCTGCTCGACCGGGTGGAACTACTTCGAAACACATCACGAGAGCTCGTCGATTGCACTTCCGTGATCGAGGGGTCGTGAGCGACATGCATTGCAATCAAATGCACGGCCGCCGCCTGCGTTGTCGCTCCTCACTTCGGCAATACCGAGTTTGGGGACGTTGCTGCGGCGCTTTGATGGTCGCCATGACTAGCCGTCGGCGTGTCCGCATTCCTCCGGTCAGCGGACTTCCGGCCGCCATAGCATGTTCCAAGTCGATCAGGTTGTCGCGCGCGTTCGTTGTCGCCCGAATCACCTCGTCCAGTTTTAGCTGGACCGCCCGGCCGTCCTTGCTCTGCGTATGCTGGATCAAAGACACCGCCAAGCAAGTCATGACTGTGGTTGCGGTACAGGCGGCTGTGGCGATGACGAAGGTACCTGCGAAGCCTATCGCCTCGGCAGACCACCCCGCGAAGCGCGCGAGAACGCCTCGCGGATTTTATCGGTCGGCTTATCAGGCGGCGGATCGTTTGGTTTTCGATTTCTGTGCATCGGCTGCGACGTTAATTTCTGACTCCGCAAGCTTGGTCAGGTTTGCATCGGTCTGTTTTTCTTCTTCCAGGGTCTCAAGCAACAGCTCTGCCGCGTCGCGCATGCCAAGCTTGTTTGCCCAAGCTGCGAGCGTGCCATAGCGCGAGATTTCATAGTGTTCGACAGCTTGTGCAGCGGCCAAGATACCAGCATCCCTCACGGTCGCGTCTTTTGTCTCCTGCATGATTTCGCCGGCCTCTTCGGCGAGACCATCGATGGCGGGACAACGCTTTCCACGCGGTGCCTTGCCGAGCATTTCGAATATTTTTTCGAGCCGCTCGACTTGACCCTCGGTTTGCTCGAGGTGATCTTCGAAGGCAGCAGCCAATTTTTTAGAGCTGGACTTGCGCGCCATGTGAACGCCGAGCCCAGCCGGCCACCTCGCTGACCTCGGGGTTTTGCTCTGAGCTCCGGACTTGAGTAATATCTAGAGACAAATGCGCGTACCCCGATTTCAAGCAGCGTGTTGATCGGCCCGTGAACCGCGCTTTCGGCGGATTGCCGCAATAGTTCTGGCCTCGGCCAAGTCCGCGACGAATGCTGCGTACGCAGTCGCCTTGGCTTCGTCGCCCGTAATGCGCAGAAGGTAAGAAGGGTGTACCGTAACGAAACCAGGGCCTATCTCAAACTCGAATGGTCCGCGCACCTGTGCGATGGACAGGGCTTTGCCTGCAAGGGCGTATGTCGCCGTTCTCCCGAGCGCAATAATCAGACGAGGTTTCACGAGCTCCAACTCTCTGATCAGCCACCACCGATAGCGCTTGATCTCGCCCGCGGTGGGTGATTTGTGGAGGCGCCGCTTTCCCCGCTGCTCATACTTGAAATTCTTAACCGCGTTCGTGAGGTAGCTCTTGCTTCGCGCGATGCCGGCGCTAGCCATGGCGCGGGTCAAGAGTTGCCCCGCGGGTCCGACAAAGGGGCGCCCTTGAAGATCCTCTTGGTGGCCGGGTTGCTCACCCACAAATGCCAGCAATGGACGCAACGGTCCTTCTCCGAGAACCACTTGTGTGGATCCAGGAACGCGAGGCCCTGTAACGGCGATGAGTGAATTGAGTTCCGCAAGAGAGGCTGGCACACCATCAGGTAAACGATCTGCCATGATCCCACCTCGCTTATTGGGATGATGGGGTGGTTCGCCCAATCCGAAGCTATCATTCAGGTGCTTCGGTAACGCCACTTTTCCGATCCGGTTCCCCAAAGGCATCCCCCGCGGCGATCAAAGATATGCTCTCATCACAATCAACATGCGAGCCCCTCTGGGACTATTACACGGCTCAGATTGTGCTTTTCGGCGCCGAGGTGCGTCGGGTCAGCGTAGCAAGGCCGCCCAACCCGCTCTTAACCCCACGAGTTGCACCGCACCTCGGCCCAAAACGTCTTGAGCCCGGCTTTCCAGTTCTTCGGGGTTGTTCCGAGTTATTCCTCCTCGTCGAGATGGTCAGAAGTACGCTTCGCGGGCGCTGCTCGCTCAACCGGAACGCTCCGGGTGTCGTCTTGAGGATGTTTTAATTTTTGCTGTTGCGCTGGAGAAAGGGGAGGCCCGGGCAAGACTGAATAACTGCCGCCTTCGGGCACCGTAACTGTCTCCTCCACCGCCTGATTCTTTTTCCGCTCGATTTCGCGAGCTTGTGCGCTCTCTATGTGGCTGTTTTGGCTGGCCATGAGAACCTCCGTAAGCTTTTTCACAGAACGCTGCATCACCGCGCCCGTTCCGTTGATGAGTCTCCTTCGCACTAGGCGGGAAACGAAATGGCCTTTGTGCGCGTTGCCGCGGATGCCGTCCACAGCGAGCATGGCCCATTTCACGTTAGCCCGATGGGGATTGTAGGCCGAAAGCCGATACCATGGGTATCTTGTCGACAAGGCCGCTGTAGATGCCAGGAATGGAAATGACGCCCGCGGGCGGCGCACGTAGATCATCTCTCTTAATAGTGCGCCCGGTCGCTTTCCATCACAGCAACTGCTTGTTCCATCACAGCAACTGCTTGGCGCGATCGTAGACGGTATCAGGTCGGGACCATGAGACGCGAGCCTCGAGGCCGGTCGCGTCGATGCATTTATCCGGGCCCTTGTTGTCGGTGAGCTCGTTCAGGCGCTCGAGAACGCAACTTGGCGCACCAGACCTCAACTTAGGAGCGTCCCGGTGCCGAGTTCGCCGCAGCGCATCATCAGCGACCGCGGCGCATATTCGCGCGTCGACCTTGAGAAGGGCGAAGCGCAGAGTCGCACAAACTGCCGCTGTACCGCCCGAGACCTTCTTAGCAAGTCTAGCTTCGCTGGGTTGCACCGTCGTCGCCATCTGCGCCAAGCGCCTTCATGGTGGACTGGCCAAGTCGATAAGTCCGATCCGGGAAGCATCATCACGACCCCTACGGCTGGTTCTCCCTCGATCCGGACGACCTAATAATCCTCTCGTGCTCGTACATGTTGTTGAGGGTGGCGGTCATGATTTGCAGGAGTTCCTGGGCAGAGGATGTGTCGTACCCCCCTCGAGCAAGACGAGAAATGATACGGCGTATCCGCTCTATCCGTTCTTCGCCTTCCTGGATGTGACGACGGGCAATTGTCACATTCGCTTCCTCTCTGACTTTCAGTAACGGCAAGTCTCCGCCTGTGCGTTTGCTTGCCGTGATCACAAATTTGATGGCCCCGATAAGCGCTTCTGGAATTGCCGGCTTATGGACGATGGGAGCGAACGCTCCGTAGAAGTCCGGCGCATTGAAATTACATCCGGTGTAAAAGACGAATGGCACATCGAGCTTCGAAAGCTTTGCGCAGACAGGCGCAATATCGCCATCTCCCAACTGGCAATCGAGCACTGCAGCCGATAGAGACGGATGATCAGTCAGCGGCAGCGCTCCGTCGACTGAATGCGATGAAAGAACGCGCGCGCCGGCATCTTGTAGAATGCTTTCGACGTCGAGAACAATAAGCGGCTCATCCTCCACAAGGAGGATAGAGTGTCCCGCCAGCGCTTCCTGACTTGCCGGCGTAAACATGTGCTGCCTCCACGAGGCTCAATTCACGTCGTCGTCATGACCATTCGCACTTGTCTCACTGAGGGGCATGGACAATGTGGCTCGCAGACCATCAGATGGATAGGTAATTTCCGCGCGACCGTCTAAGGTTGCCATCTCCTGCTCGATGAGGTTTGTCCCGAAGCCCTTCTTTGCAGGCTGCTTAACTTTGGGACCATTGGTCTCATGCCACCGGATGACAAGCGCTGGCGCGCTAGCCACCTCGACCTTCCAGGTGACTTCGAGCCGACCCGTTTCCGTCGATAGCGCCCCATACTTGGTGGCGTTCGTTGTCAGCTCGTGAAGGACAAGCCCAAGGGCCAGCACAGCGCGCGGCTTCAGAGAGATTTCAGGTCCCTTTAGCGAGACGCGATCGTTGACGCCGAACGCATGCAGCTTTGCCTCCAACACATCAAGAAGGCGGACGTCGCTCCACTGTTGCTGAGAAACTAACGTGTACGATCTGGCCATGGACTGGATACGCCCCAGGAACTTATCCACGAAGTCTTGGGGCGAGGATGTTCTCGCAAGTGTTTGCTGAGCGACGGCACTCACCACGGCGAGCATGTTTCTCACTCTGTGATTGAGCTCGGAAATGAGCGTCCTTTGCTGGCTCTCAGCTTCAACCATCTTGGTCACGTCGAAGAATGTGACTAGAACACCGTCTACGACATTGTGTCTGCCTCGGTACGGAAGGATGCGCATCATGTAATGGCATCGACCATCAGCACGGGGGACTTGGCGCTCGATCGGCCGGCCGTGCTCCAGTACCGTTTGGATTTCGCGCTTGAGGTCTGGCGCAACGACGTGGCTCACAATGTCGGTCAGCGGCCGTCCGCGATCGCTCGAGATAAGGCTAAAAATCGATGTGACAGCAGGTGTGAAGCTCCGAATGACGAGGTCCTTGTCGAGAAACACCGTTGCAATCTCGGTGCTTTCAAACAAATTCCGCAAATCGGCGTTGGCACGGTCTAGCTCTTCGATTTTGTTATTGAGCTCGGTGTTGACTGTCTGCAGCTCTTCATTCACCGACTGCAGCTCTTCCTTCGAGGTTTCAAGCTCTTCGTTGGTCGACTGAAGCTCCTCGTTAACCGAGACCATCTCCTCGTTGGCCGCTTTGAGCTCTTCGAGGGCCGTTTCATATTCTTCGACCGTCGCCTGCAGACGCTCGCGTGTATCGCGCAGCTCCCGGTCGAGCTGATCGACCGTCGCATCACC
>VFQQ010003050.1_pt1 | contig 17062 bp, 12 predicted proteins | sample 3512341 | NCBI WGS metagenome assembly VFQQ01 (sample SAMN10412373, study PRJNA504923) | tailings metagenome | isolation source: Relicate 2 Philex TSF1 revegetated site | place: Philippines: Tuba, Benguet | collected 2017-08-29 | reverse complement strand
GTAGTCGTCGACGGCGGTCACTTCTTCCACGTCGACGTGGAGCTGGCGCATGTTCGACGCTTCGGACCGCGCGCGGTCTAGCGAGAAGACCACGTCCTCGGCCGTGAAGGGGGCGCCGTCGTGGAAGGTGACGCCCTCGCGCAGGCGGAAGACCCAGACGGTCGGGTCGTCGGCCTTCACTTCCCACGACAGGGCGAGGCGCGGCTGGAGGGTGCCTTCGTCGTCGCGGTCGACGAGCGTTTCGTAGATGTGGTGGGCGAAGTTGTGCGTGACGCCCTGGTTCTGCGAATGCGGATCGAGCGTGAGCGCGTCGGAGGCGCGGGCCCAGCGGATGGTTTCGGCGGAGGCGGCCGAGACGAGCATCGTGCTGGCCAGAAGCGCCGCGCCGAGGCGCAGAGCGTTGTTTTTCATGGTGATCTCCCGTTTTGTTGTTGTCGAGGGTCCGCTGGTTCCCCGGGTTGATCGGGGAAGGATGCGGAAAGACGCAGCGATTGCAACCCAATAACGCCCGCTGGCGCTGCCCGGAGCTTGCGGGTTCCGCAACGTCACGGCCCTGCGCGGGGGATTGAGTGAGGGGCGCAGGGCGGGGCCGAGGGGGTCGCGCCGGGGCGGCTCCTAGCCCTTGCGTCCCCGGGGAGGACCGCCCGGACGCGGACCCTTGCCGCGGGGGCCCTTGCCGCCGGGACCTTTGCCGCCGGGGCCTTTCCCTCCGGGACGTCCGGCCGGCTGGGCGCCGGGGGATGCACGCCCGGGCGGCTCGTAGCGGCGCGAGGTGTCGGACGGGTCCTGGCGGGGTGCGGCCGGGGCGGCGGCGCGGGTGGGTCTCGCCCCGCCAGGTGCGCCCTTGCGCGGGGGCGCGTCGCCCGCGCGATCTGGGCGCGGGTCGGAGGCACGCGGCGGCCGCTTCTGCCACGGCGTGCGGTCCTCGGAGCCGCGGGCGCCGCGCTCCGGCCGCGCGGGCTTGCCCTTCGCGCGGGTGTCGGCGGCGTCGCCCGTGCGGTCGGCACCGTGCCGCGGGCGTTTGTCGGCGCGGGCGGGCTTGTCGGCGGGCTGCGCGCGGGGAGGCTGGTGCGGCCTGTCCTTAGGACGGTCGGCCGGGGCCGGGCGCGGCCTGTTGTCCGGGCGCCCGGCGGCCGGCGCGTCGGGGGCCGCCTCCTGCAGACGGGGCGCGGCGGCGGGGCGCGGCGGCGGGTCTTCGACAGCGGGCGGCGGGGGCGGCGGGGCCGCCGCGGGGGCGTCCTGAGCGGCGGCAGATGTGGCCTTCCGCGCGGGCGGGCGCTTTGGCGGGGCCGGGGCGGCGGGCATGTCCGGGGGCGCGTCCATGCGGCGGGCGGTGATGCCGTCCTCCAGCGTGCCGTCCGGCCCGAGGGCAGCGAGGAAGCCGGGCACGGCGGCTTCGGCGATCTCGACATGGGTTTCGCTGTCGCGCACGCGGATCGCGCCGATGGCGTCCTTTCCGATCCGCCCCGACCGGCACAGCATCGGCAGGAGCCAGCGCGCCTCGGCCCGGGCGTCGCGTCCGACGGAGAGGGTGAACCAGACGCCGGGCCCGAACGGCGCGCGGTCCCGCGCGGGCGCGGGCGCGGCGGGGTCCGACAGTTCCTCCGGCGCGGAATGCCGGGCGCGGTAGAAGCGCAGGCAGGCCGCCGCGATGGCGCGCGGGCCATGGAGGGCGAGCAGGCGGTCGGCGAAGGCGTCCTCGTCCTCGGCCGGCTCCTCGCTCCAGGCGGGATCCTCGAGCAGACGCTCCTCGTCGCGGCGGCGGATCTCGTCGGCGGCGGGGGCGGTCGTCCATTCGGCGGTGACGCGGGCGGTCCGGAGCAGACGTTCGGCCAGGCGCATCGCCTTGGGTGGGACGATGAGCGCCGACAACCCCTTGCGCCCCGCGCGGCCGGTCCGGCCCGAGCGGTGGAGCAGCGTCTCGGCGTTCGTGGGGAGTTCGGCGTGGACGACGAGATCGAGGTTCGGCAGGTCGATCCCGCGCGCGGCGACGTCGGTGGCGACGCAGACCCGCGCCCGCCCGTCCCGCATCGCCTGGAGCGCGTGGGTGCGCTCGGTCTGGCTGAGTTCGCCCGAAAGGCTGACGACGGCGAAGCCCCGGTTGGCGAAGCGCGCGGCGAGGCGGTTCACGGTCGCGCGGGTGTTGGCGAAGACGAGCGCGTTCTGCGCCTCGTGGAAGCGCAGCACGTTGATGATGGCGGTTTCGCTGTCCTGCGGCGCGACCCGGAGGACCTGGTAGGCGATGTCGGCGTGCTGGGTCCGGTCGGACAGCGTCGTCACGCGCACGGCGTCGCGCTGGTAGCTGCGCGCGAGCTCCGCGATCGTCGGGGGGACGGTGGCGGAGAAGAGGAGCGTCCGGCGGTCGGCCGGCGCTTCGCCCAGCATGAATTCGAGATCCTCGCGGAAGCCGAGGTCCAGCATCTCGTCCGCCTCGTCGAGCACGATCACCCGAAGACCGGTCAGGTCGAGCGATCCGCGGCGGATGTGGTCGGTGAGGCGGCCGGGCGTGCCCACGACGATGTGCGCGCCTCGTTCGAGGGCGCGCCGTTCGTCGCGCATGTCCATGCCGCCGACGCAGGTGGCGAGCCGCGCGCCGGTGCGCGCATAGAGCCAGCCAAGCTCGCGCGTGACCTGGACGGCGAGTTCGCGGGTGGGGGCCACGATCAGCGCGAGCGGCGCGGCGGCGGGGTCGAGCGTCAAGGCGTCGCCCAGAAGGGTCGGGCCGATGGCGAGGCCGAAGGCCACCGTCTTGCCCGATCCGGTCTGCGCCGAGACGAGGAGGTCGGCGCCGTCCAGCGCGGGATCGGTGACGGCGGCCTGCACCGGGGTGAGCGCATCGTAGCCGCGTTCGGCGAGCGCGTCCGACAGGGGCTGGATCATGGGCGAATCCGATCTGGAATGCTGTGCAGGCGCAGGTGCCGCGGCTGCGGTCCTCGCAGGTCATCGCTCCTGCCGCAAGACGGCGGGCTTGTCCACCGCGACCGTCCCGGACTCGGGGAAAGAGCGATGCGCCTCTTGCAATCCCGCAGGGCAATGGCCATGTGCCAAGGGCATGGCTTTCGCCATCGGCCCTCTCGTGTCCGTGAATTCGGTCGCCAGTTGATCGATCCGGACAGACGCCCTGCGCCCGCGCGACGGCGCCTCCGGGCCTGACGCACCCCGACGCTTCCGGTCGAGAAGGACATTTTCCATGGTGACGAAGCAAACCCTGTTCCGCCCCTCCAGGATGGAGAGCAAGGCGGACGCCACGACGACTGCGGCCCGCAGCATCATCGACTCCGAGACGTCCGCCCGCGACGCGAAGGTCGCCCGGCTGCGCAAGGCGCGGCTCGAGCGCGAGGCGGCCGAGGCGGAGGCGCCGGCGGAGCCGCCGAAGGCTCCCGCCCGGCGCCGCGCCGCACGCCCGAAGACCTGAGCGAACCCGGGTCAGACGCTGCGCAGCCGGCGTGCGGCGATCCAGCTTGCGAGCGCCATCAGGCCGGCGGTGGCGAGGCAGAGGGGCAGGCCGCCCATCTGGTAGCTGACCCCTGACAGGAGCGTGCCGAGGAGCCGCCCTGCGGCGTTCGCCATGTAGTAGAAGCCCACGTCCCGGGTGATGCGGTCGGCCGATCCGAAGGCGAGGATCAGGTAGGAATGGAGCGAGGAGTTGATCGCGAAGACGAAGCCGAAGAGGAGGAGGCCGCCGATGAGCGTGGCGGTGAGGGCGGGGGACGGCCCGCCCGCGAGGAGGGCGGCCGCGGCAAGCGCGAATGGGATGGGCACGAGGAGTCCCGCCCAGAGGATCGCCTTGGCGGTCATCGCCTCCTCGGGCTGGGTCCTCGCGCCGAGGATACGCGGAGCGGCGGCCTGCACCGCGCCGTAGGCGATGATCCAGAGGGCGAGGAAGCTGCCGATGAGGAAGAACGCCTCCCTCCGGCCCTCGGCCGTGCCGTCCGACAGGACCGCCTGGAAGTAGACCGGGATGCCCACGACGAACCAGACGTCGCGCGCGCCGAAGAGGAACATGCGGGCGAGGCTCAGGCGGTTCACCCGCGGGTCCCTGGACCGCCAGCCGCTCCACGCCTCCTCCGCCTTCATCCGGCCCGGCAGGCCCGCGGGCAGGAACAGGACGACGGCTGCGAGGATCGCGGCCAGCACGCCCGCCATGGCCCAGACCGCCGTCTCGAACCCCGCGAGCGCGAGGAGCACCGCGCCGAGGAAGAAGCCCAGCCCCTTCACCGCGTTCTTCGATCCCGTCAGCGCCGCGACCCAGCGGAACAGCCCGCCCTCCTCCCTGGGCGCGAGCAGCTTCACCGCCGACTTCGACGACATCTTGGCGAGGTCCTTGGCCACGCCCGACACCCCCTGAACCGCCATCACGAAGGCGACGGACGCCGCGACGCCCCAGCCGGGGTCGAGTTGCGCCAGCGCCACCAGCGCCCCGATCTGGAGCGCGAGCCCGCCGTAGAGCGTCGCCGCCAGCCCGAAGCGGGCGGCAAGCCACCCGGCGGCGAGGTTCGTCACGATGCCCGCGAGTTCGTAGAGCAGGAACAGCCAGGCAAGCTGGATCGGCGTGAAGCCGAGCGTGTTGAAGTGGAGGAGCACCAGCATCCGCAGCGCCCCGTCCGACAGCATGAAGGCCCAGTAGGCCGCCGTGACGGCGGCATAGGCGCGCAGCGGATTTGGGGGCGCGGCGGTCTCGGTCACAGGGACCCTGCCACCATGCGGGCGATGTCGGCCAGCCGGCAGGCATAGCCCCATTCGTTGTCGTACCAGGCGTAGACCTTCACCTGCGTGCCGTTCACGACCATCGTGGAGGGGCCGTCGACGATCGAGGAGCGGGGGTCGTTGGTGAAGTCCGACGAGACGAGCGGGCGGCGCTCGAACCCGAGGATTCCCCTGAGGTCGCCTTCGGCGGCGGCCTCGAAGAGCGCGTTGACCTCCTCGACGGTGGTCGGCCGCTCCACCTCGAAGACGCAGTCGGTGAGCGAGGCGTTGAGGAGCGGCACCCGGACCGCGTGACCATTCAGGCGACCCTTCAGGTCGGGGTAGATGAGCGTGATCGCGGTGGCGCTGCCCGTGGTCGTCGGGATGAGGTTCAGGAGCGCGGACCGCGCGCGGCGCATGTCCTTGGCCGGGCGGTCCACGATGGTCTGGGTGTTGGTGACGTCATGGATCGTGGTGATGGACCCGTGCCGGATGCCGAGGGTCTCGTGAATCACCTTCACCACCGGCGCGAGGCAGTTCGTCGTGCAGGAGGCGGCGGTGACGACGTCTTGCGAGCCGTCGTAGAGATGGTGGTTCACCCCGTAGACGAGGTTCAGCGCGCCGCCGTCCTTCACCGGCGCGCTGACGACGACCTTCTTCACCCCCGCGGCGTAGTAGGGCGCGAGCTTCGCGGCGGTCTTGAAGACGCCCGTGCAGTCGATGACGAGGTCGACGCCCATCTCCGCAAGGGGAAGCGCCTCGATCGTCCTTTCGTGGGTCAGGCGGATGCGCTGGCCGTTCAGAACGAGCGCGCCGTCCTCATGCGTCACGGGCGTCCGCCAGCGGCCATGGACGCTGTCGAACTCCATCAGGAGCGCGTGCTGCTCCGCGTCCCCCGCCAGGTCGTTGAGAAGGACGATCTCGCCTCCCGCCCCGCCGTCGATCAGGTCGCGCAGGACGAGCTTGCCGATCCGGCCGAGTCCGTTGAGGGCAATCCGGGGCATCGTCTCACGCCTTCTCGGCGTCGTGGGCGGCGGAGCCGATGGCATCGACGCGGGACTGGAGCGACAGGCGGCTCAGGCTCTCGAACGGCAGCTCCACGAACGCCGCGATCCGGCGGCGCAGCGCGGCGTAGGTCTGCGCGAAGACCAGCGCCTTCTCGGCGTCCGTGCCGGTGGCGCGCGCGGGGTCGGGCAGCCCCCAGTGGCCGGTGATGGGCTGGCCGGGCCAGGGCGGGCATTCCTCGGCGGCGGCCGTGTCGCAGACGGTGAAGACGAAGTCCATGACGATGGACCCGGGCTGCTGGAACTCGGAGATGTGCTTCGAGCGGAGCGTCGAGACGTCGTGCCCGTTCCGCTTCAGCACCTCGAGCGCGAAGGGGTTGAGCTCGGTGTTCGGCCGCGTCCCGGCGGAGAAGGCCTGGAACTTGCCCTGGCCGAGGTCGCGCAGCAGTGCCTCCGCGAAGATCGAGCGGGCGGAGTTGCCCGAGCAGACGAAGAGCACGTCCAAATCGGTGTCGCGCATGGCGGCTTCCCTTTGTGCAGCGAGGAGGGGGGCGAGGAGGTCGGGCCGCGCGCGACCCACGTCGAGGGCGAGGTAGCCGACGAGCGCCTCGGTCGTGTCGAGGTCGACGGAGTAGTAGAGCGACCGGCCCCGACGCTCGACCTGCACAAGCCCCGAGGCGGAGAGGTCGGACAGGTGGTGCGACAGCGTGTTGGGCTTCATGCCGAGCGCCTCCGCGATCTCGGTCGGCCGCACGCCCTGTGGCGCGAAGCGCATGAGCAGCCGGAAGACGGCGAGGCGGCCTGGATGGCCGAGCGTGGCGAAGGCGTGGACGGCGCGGTTGTTTTCCATGATTCCCGAATGCAGGAATCATTCGCTCCTGTCGAGTGAAGCTTTCATGACGCAGGAGCCGCCCCCGCCGGCATCCCGCGCCGCCGCCCCGGCTTCATCTCGGCCGAAATACTCCCGCCGGAGGCACCCGCATGGAGCGCGCGGAAACCGCGCGCGGAATGCCAGAAGGAACGCGGCGAAGCCGCTCCGCTCACCCCCCGCGGGACGTCGCGCGACCTCAGGCCGTGGCGCTGCGCGACTGCGGTGCGGTGTCGGCGATCGCGTTTTCCGCGGCGAGATGGCCGAAGACGAGCGCGGTGCCGATGGTGATCCCGGCTGCCGGGTAGGAGCCGCCCGCGAAGCTCGCCGCCGCGTTGCCCGCTGCATAGAGACCCGGGACGGGCATGCCGTTCTCGCCAAGCACGCGCCCCCCCGCATCGGTGCGCAATCCGACGAAGGTCCCGAGATCCCCGGGCTGCATCCGGACCGCATAGAACGGCCCGCGGTCGAGCGGGCGGAGGTTCGGGTGCGGCGCGCCGCCGTCGCCGTTGCCGCGGTCGTAGAGGCTTTCGCCCTTGCGGAAGTCGGGGTCTGCGCCTGTCGCGGCGTGCGCGTTGTAGCGGGTGACGGTGGCCTCGAGCACGGCCGGGTCGATGCCGGTCGCGCGGGCGAGCGCGGCGATGTCCGTGCCGCGCTTCAGGTAGCCGCTGCGGAGGAAGCGGCCCAGGGGAATCGGGCGCGGGCCGATCGGCCCGAAGCCGTAGGTGCGGAGCGCGTGGTGGTCGAAGACCGCCCAGACGGCGATCTCGGGCCTGTTGCCGCGGCGGGCGATCATCGCCTCGACGAAGTCGCGGTAGGTGCAGGCCTCGTTGACGAAGCGGCGGCCGTCCTCGTCCACCACGATGACGCCGGGCTTGGCGCGGTCGCTGAAATGCGGCCAGAGGCTTTCGCTGCCATCGGGCATCGGCACGCGCGAGGTCGGCGCCCATAGCGCGGGCGCCGAGAGGTCCGAGACGATGGCGCCGCCCACCCGGCGCCCGAGGTCGAGCGAGTCGCCGTCCGCTCCTTCCGGCGGGATGCCGAGGTGCGCGTGGCCTTCGGCGGCGTGGGGGTAGAACTGCCGCATCCGTTCGGCGTTGCGGGAGAAGCTTCCCGTGGTGAGGATCACGCCGTGGCGGGCGAGCAGGCGGCGTCCGTCGGCGGTGACGACACCCGCCACGCGGTCGCCCTCGGTCACGAGGTCCCGGACTCCCGTTCCGGTGCGGATCGTCACGCCGCGGCGGCGGAGTTCGCAGAGGAAGGCGGCGACCAGTCCGTTGCCGTTGCCGAGCCGGGTGCCGCGCGGCCAGCCCGCGGCCTTGTCGGCGGCGTAGCGCAGGACATGGCACGCCACGCGCAGCGCCGCGCGCGGCGAGCTGGCGGCGGCGTAGTAGTCGGGCACGTCGAAGCTCACGACCGACATGCCGCCCAGCAGCATCATGGTGGGCAGCGGCGCGCGGACGAGCGCGAGGTCGGCGCGCGACAGGCGGCGGGCGTCGAACGGTTCGGGGTTGTAGGCGCGGGCGCCCGTCGTCCAGCCTTCGCGGTCGGGGTAGTAGTCGGCCGACCCGCGCGCAAGGCGGAAGCGGATGCCCGCGGCGCGGTCGAGGAAGTCGGCCACGTCCGCCGCGCGGCTGACATAGGCGCGGATGCGCGCGGGATCGCCCTGAGGTCCGGCGCAGGCGAGGAGATAGGCCTCCGCCGCCTCGAGCGTGTCGACCACGCCGGCCTCGCGGGCAGGGCGGGCGAGGGGAAGCCATGCCATCCCTTCGGAGTAGGCCGTGGTACCCCCGATCTGCGCGGTCTTCTCCAGCACGCAGACCGACAGCCCCGCGTCGGCCGCGCACAGCGCCGCGCTGAGGCCGGAGGCGCCGCTCCCCGCGACGAGGAGGTCGTAGGTGTCGGTGGCGGGGGGCTGCGGCATGGCGGGGTTCCCGGAGAACGTTCGGATCAGTCGAAGTAGACGGCGTTCCGTCCGCCGACAACGATGTCGATGCGACATGCGCCCGGAAGGTCGGGCGCCGCGGTGTCGCAGGGCCGCCCGATGTTGCGTGACGAGCCGCGCCGGACCTCCGCCAGCGGCCGATGTCGGGCCACGCGAGGTAGGCGCCGGGCAGGATCGTGCGAAAGCGGTATCGGCCCTCCGCGTCGGTCCGGACGCGCCCGGCCGGGACCGGCGGTCACGGCGGTCGTCTGCGACGTGACCGACCCCGACTCGGTCAACGGGATGGTCGAAGGGGTCACGGCGGCGCACGGACGGCTCGACGAGCGCGCTCCTGCCGGGCGCGGTGTCGGGCGCGAACATGGGCCGCATCCTCGCCCGTCGCGCCGCTGCGGAAGGGCGCGAGGCGGGAGGTCGCGCGGGCGGCCCTGTTGTTCGCCTCGGCCCTGTCGTCGCCGATCACGGGGGCCTCATGCGGGTGGACTGAGGACGGTTCTGACAGACTTTCGCGCGCCGTCTCGGAGGCATGTCGGACCGCGCCGCCCGACCGGGTTGCATGTCGGTCGGGGTCGGGCCAGAGTTCGGGCGGGACTGGCGGCGACACGGGATCACGTTGCACGGGAGGGAGACGGTGTCCCCGCATTCGTCCGAAGGCGACCGCCCCAGACGCGGGTCGACGGGGCAGTCGCAAGTCAGCAGGGAACTCGCGACGACGCTGGACTGGGCTCCGGGATTCATCTGCATCCTGACCGGGCCGGAGCACGTCGTGGTGTTCGTGAACCGGAGCCACCGGCGGCTGTTTCACAGCGGGGGCTGGCTGGGCAAGCCCGCCCGGGAAGCCATTCCGGACGTGACCGCGCAGGGCTTCCACGATCTGCTCGACCATGTCTACCGCAGCGGGGAGCGCTTCGTCGGAAGCGACCTGCCGGTCAGCTACCGGCCCGAGCCCGGGGCGCCGGAGGTCACGCTCTACCACGACTTCGTCTATGAGCCGATCCGCGACGACGAGGGCCGGGTCACGGGCATCTTCTGCGAGGGGCTCGACGTCACCGAGGCCCACGAGGCGCGGGAGGAACTCAAGCGCCATCTGGAACGGCAGTCCTTCCGGCTCGACGTCGAGCGGTCGGTGGCGGGAGAGCGGAGCGCGGCGGGCGTCATGCGGACCACCGCCCGGCTGATCGCGGGACGCTGGGGCGCCGAGCGGCTCGCCATCACGGAACCGACGCCGGGCGCCGGGACGACGCACTGCCGCAGGACGCTCCACCGGACGACCGGGCAGCTGGACGAGACAGCGGTGGACGGCTTCGGGCTCGGAGCGGCGGACCAGGCCGTTGTCGCCGCGGGAAGGCCGCTCGTGCGGTCCGTCGAGAACGGTTCCGCGGCGCCCTTGCAGGTGGTGGTGGTGCCGCGCATCGTGGATGGCGCGCTGGCGGCCGTGCTCGAGGTCGGGTGGACTGGAGGAAATCCCCCCTCCGAAAGCGAGGTGGCGCTTCTCGAGGACGTGTCGCGCCGGATGTGGGAGGCGGTCGACCGCGTTCGGGCCGAGGCGGAGCGCGACAGGTTCTTCGATGCCTCGCTCGACCTTCTCTGCATCGCGTCGCTCGACGACGGGCGGATCCGGCGCGCCAGCCGGTCGTTCGCGGACGTGCTGGGCTGGGAGCCCGAGGCGCTCGTCGGCACCCGGTCGCTGGACCTCGTGCATCCCGACGACCGTCCGTCGGCGGCGGAGGTCGCGCCCTCGCTGGAACACGGGGGGCGCCTGCGCGGGTTCGAGCAGAGGGTGCGGCGGAAGGACGGGAGCTACCGCTGGATCAGCTGGAGCACGACGCCCGTGCCGGAGGAGAACCTGCTTTACGGCGTCGGCCGCGACGTGACCGAGCGGCGCGAGTTCGACCGCCAGCGCGACATCTTCATCGCCGAGCTGAACCACCGGGTGAAGAACACGCTCGCGGTGGTGCAGGCGATGGCCTCGCAGACCTTCCGCGCGGAGCGGGGCGATCCGTCGAAGGCGATTGCCAAGTACCAGAAGCGCATCGCCGCGGTCGCGTCGGCGCACGATCTTCTGACCGACAACAACTGGGGGCCGGTTCCTCTGGGCGATCTGGTGCGCGGCCTCGCCCTGCGCGGGGGCGACGGGCAGGTCGCAGCGGAAGGCCCCGACCTGCCGCTGTCCCCGCGGCAAGCGGTGGCGATGTCGCTGGCCCTGAACGAGCTCGTCGAGAACGCGAGGTCGCACGGGGCGCTGCGCGAGCCGTCCGGCGCGGTGTCGATCCGCTGGAGGGTCGAGGGGGGCGGCCGCTTCGAGTTGACGTGGCAGGAAACGGGAGGGGTCGTGCCGGCAAGGGAGCGGGACGGGTTCGGCACCCGCCTGCTCGGCACGCTGGGAGAGGAGTTCCACGGGACGGCGGAGCTCGACATGGCGGCTTCCGGCTTGGTCTTCCGGCTGACGGGCCGCGTGGACACGTAGGGGGCGCGGTCACTCCACCGCGGCCAGCGCGAGATCGAGGGCGCGGGCGAGCGTGGCGGCGACGATTTCGCCCGGCGGGCCGGACAGGCGGCATTCGGTCACCACGGGCGCGGCGCCCCGGCGCAGCGTGGCGATGTAGACCAGTCCGGGCGGCTTGCCCTCGTCCGGTCCCGGCCCTCCGACGCCGGTGATCGCCACGGCGAGGTCCGCCGACGCAGCGCGGTCGAGCGCGCCCCGGGCCATCTCCGCCGCGACGTCCGGGTCGTAGACCGTCCGCGCGCGGATGAGGTCCGCGGGCACGGCCAGCGCGTCAATCTTCATCGACGGGCGGTAGGTGACGAAGCTCCCCTCCAGCACGGCCGAACTGCCCGGCGCGGCGGCGACGCAGGCTGCCAGCAGCCCCGCGGTGCAGGATTCGGCCGTCACGAGGCGGAGGTTCCTGTCGGCCAGCGCCCGCGCCAGCCGATGACCCCCCGTGGCGATGTGGGTCGGGAAGGAGGCGACGGCGCGCGGGTTCCGCAGGACCTCGGGGCGGAAGAGGCGGGCGTCGACAAGGTCGAGCGCGCCGAGGCGGTCGTCCTTGGGGTGCTCCAGCACGATGGGGTTCACCCGCTTGAACCAGGTGCTTCGCAGGCGGCCAAGCACCGCCGCGGCGGCGCGGGCGGCCACGACATCGTCGCCGGTGCCGAGCGCGGCGGGAAGGTCGTCTGCCCGCAGGTCGGGGTCCTCCCGCAGGGCGGCCATCACCGCGAAGACCACGATGTCCCACTGGAGGTAGGTGGCGCCGATCTGCGCCTCGTCGCCTGCGCCGATGCCGAGCCCGTCGGTCGGCTTGGCGCGCCAGGTCCGTTCGGGCACGCCGTAGGCGCGCGCCATCCACGGGATCTCCCACGATTTCAGGAGCGTCTGGACAGGGGCGAGGTCGCCCACGTCCCCGTGCAGCGTCCAGAAGCCCGCCCCCAGTTCCGAGAAGTTGTCGGTGGAGGCGACGAGCCCGCCCCAGCGGTGAGCCTGGTCGTAGAGCGTGACCATCCTGAGCCGGGCGCGGATGTTGCCGCGGCGCGTCCGGTGCGCGCCGTCGTCCGAACCGGGCAGCGCCGCGTCGAGCGCGCCGAGACCCTCCACCATGCTCCGGTACTGGTCGCCGAGGTCGAGGTGCAGATGCTCGAGTCCCAGCGCATGACAGGCTTCGATCCCGCGCTCGGTCTCCACCGGGTCCTGCTCGATGGGGAGGGTGTAGCCGACCACGCGCCACCCCGCCGCCTTCAGGAGCGCGGCGGTCACGGCGCTGTCGACGCCCCCCGACATCCCCAGAACGGCGGAGCCCACGCCTGCCTGATGCCGGTAGTCCGCAAGCTGCGCGACGAGCCGCTCTCCCACGGTGCCGAGGTCATCCGGCGGGAGGAAGAGCCCGTCCCTTACCTGCTCGCGCAGGCGCGCGTCGAACCAGGGCGAGAGCGCGCCACGCGCGGTCTGGCGCGACAGGTCGAGGATCTCGTGCAGATGCTCCAACGCCAGACCTCCCCCATCCCGCCGTGCCATCGCGAACGTCGCGCGCCGCCTGGGGTTCCTGTCGCCGACCGCGCCGCGGGAAGCCTAGCGCTTCCGCGCCGCGCCGTCACCCGGCGGCGTCTGCGGCCGCGCCCGCGCCCATGGCGTCGCGCCCCTGCGCCCCGGCCGATGCGGGGCCGGCGCCGAACGCCATGGCGTCGCGGACGGCCTGCCAGGCGAGGTCCGGGCGGACGTGGTGCAGCATGTGCCCGATTCCCGCATGGGTCCGCAGGTCGAGGCGCGCCACCCGGTCGCGGAGCCATGGCCCGTGCCACTCCGGGTCCGCCGTGCCGTCATCCTGGGCGAGGAGCGCCACGACCGGCACGGCGTCGGGCACGCGCGGGTCGGCGCGGTCCATGCCTTCGTTGAACGCGTTGAGTTCGGCGGCCAGCGTCAGGAGCGACCTCGGCCGCGCGAGGTGGCGGACCGGCAGGCGCCGGAGCGTCGCGGGCGGCGGGTTCGGCGCCGCCATCCGCGCGAGCAGCCTCTCCCGCCGCATCGCGATCAGCCACGGAACCGCAGGGCGGACCAGCGTCCCCACGACGGGCGCCACGGCGAGCCGCAGGCCGAGCTTCCACTGCGGTGTCGTCGGCCGGCAGAACGGCGTGAGGAGCGTCAGCGACAGGACCCGCTGCGGGCTGGCGGCAGCGAGGCACAGCGCGAGGCCCGCGGCGATCGAATGTGCCACGACATGGGCCGCGGGAAGCCCCAGCGCATCCAGCAGGCGGGTCGTCCAGATGGCCTGCGACAGGGGGTCCTCGTGCCCCTCCGCCGGTGCACTGAAGCCGTAGCCCGGGCGGTCCGGCGCGATCCACGCGACACCGCGGCGCCCCGCGAAGGGGGCGAGCACTTCCTCGCCGAGGCCGCCGTTGCCGTGCAGCAGCAGGACGGGCGCGCCCTGGCCCTGCATGTGCAGGTGGACCCGCCGTCCCTCGACGCGAAGAAATCGACCCATGCGAGGGCTGCGGACAGGTCGCCCCCGGGGGCGTCGGATGGATCCGGCATCGGCCTTTGCCATGGTCATGACGAGCTTCCGGGCGGGTGGGCGGCCCGGGAGAACCGCGCCGGTCAGGGCGGGGTTCCGCCGCGGCGCTGCCCGGAGGGGCGGAACCCGCCTCACTCCGGCCGGTTGGCCCTTCGCCACGACCGCGTGCTGGCGACAGGAGGAACGAGGATGCCCGTTTGCGGCCCGGACCCGGCCGGCATCGCGGGGTCGCCCCCCGAGGCGGAGGAAGATCGCGACTGCATCGTCGTCGGCGGCGGTCCGGCCGGCATGACGGCGGCCATTTACCTGGCGCGCTTCCGCCGCAGCCTCGTCCTCCTCGATGCAGGCGAAAGCCGCGCCGCCTGGATTCCGCGCAGCCACAATCACCCGGCCTTTCCGCAAGGAATCACGGGAGTGGAGCTTCTCGACCGGATGCGGGCGCAGATGGCGCGCTTCGGCGTCGAGCGGATCGCCGCGCCCGCCACCGCCCTGACGCGCGAGGGGGACGGGTTCCGGGTGGCGACAGACGCGGCAGGATGGACCGCCCCGGCCGTGATCCTCGCGACGGGAGCGGTGGACCGGCTGCCCGCGCTCGAACGGGCGCGGGAGCACGTCCGGCAGGGGACGATCCGGCAGTGCCCGATCTGCGACGCCTTCGAGGCGATCGACCGGCGCATCGTCGTCCTGGGCTCGGGCGGCCATGCGGTTGAGGAGGCGCTGTTCCTGAGCGGCTATTCGCGCGACGTCACGCTCGCCGCGCTGGACCCCGATGGCGCGCCGGACGACGCGCAGCGCGCGGCGCTCGATCGCGCGGGGGTGGCGGTGCTCGACGTGCCCGTGCGCGGGGTGTCCTGCGACAGCGGCAGCGTCCGGCTGGATCTGGGGCCCGGCGGGGTCCGCGTCTTCGACGTCGCCTATTCCGGTCTCGGGATCGTCCCGCAGACCGATCTCGTGGGCGGCCTGTCGCCGCGCGTATCAGCCGACGGCAGGCTGGAAACCGGACCGCGTCAGGAGACGTCCATCCCCGGCCTCTATGCCGCGGGCGACGTCGTGACCGGGCTCAACCAGATCGCCGTCGCCATGGCGCAGGGAGAGGTCGCCGCGACCGCCGTCCACAACGCGGCCCGCCGCGCCGAGGGACGCTCGCTGCGCAACGGCTGACGCCGGGGGGCGCGGTCAGACCAGCCCGGCGAGGTGGAGCGCCAGACCGGCCGCCGCCGCGCCGCCGAGGACGGTGGCGGTTCCGAGCCGCAGCCGGAACACCGCGACCATGGCCAGCACCGTCAGGGCCGCCGCCGCCCAGTCGATCGAGGCCGGGACGGGAAGCTCCATCGACAGCGGACCCGCCTCGATCCGCAGGACCTCGCGCCAGACCACATGGATCGCGAACCAGATGGCGAGGTTCAGGATCACGCCCACCACCGCCGCCGTCACCGCCGTGAGCGCGCCCGAGAGCGCCGCGTTCTCGCGAAGACGCTCCATCCACGGCGCGCCGAGGAAGATCCAGGCGAAGCAGGGCGCGAAGGTCACCCATGTCGCGAGCAGCCCGCCCAGCGTTCCCGCGACGAGCGGCGCGGCCCAGCCGGCCTCGCGGAACGCGCCCATGAAGCCCACGAACTGGAGGACCATGATCAGCGGTCCCGGCGTCGTCTCGGCCATGCCGAGCCCGTCCAGCATCTCTCCCGGCGACAGCCAGCCGTAGGTTCCGACGGCCTCCTGCGCGACCCAGGCGAGCACCGCGTAGGCCCCGCCGAAGGTGAGGACCGCGAGCTGCGAGAAGAAGACCGCGATGTCGGCGAAGACGCTGCCGGGGGCGAGGAGGGCGAGCCCGGCCACCGGGAGAAGCCAGAGCGCCAGCGCGACCAGCCCCGCGCGGAGCGCCTGGGCCTGGCGTGCGCCCTAGTGGTCGCCCGCCTCCTCGCCCAGAAGCGTCCCGGCGTCGGGGACGTGGGCCGTTCCCCCGCCGCCGTGCCCGCCGCCCGCCCGGAACGCCGCGAGGCCGGCGGTGGCCCCCACCCAGCCCAGAAGCGCGGCCGCGAGGACGATCGCGGGGAAGGGGACGCCGAAGGCGAAGATCGCCACGAAGGACGCCGCCGCGACGAGACGCAGCCCCCAGCTCCTGAGTGTCCGCCCGCCGATGCGGATCACGGCCTGCACCACGAGCGCCAGCACCGCCGCCTTGAGCCCGAAGAACACGGCCGACACGACGCCGACATCGCCCCAGACGGCGTAGATCCAGCTCAGCGCCATGATCGCGACGACGCCGGGAAGGATGAACAGAAGCCCCGCGACGACCGCGCCCCGCACCCCATGGAGAAGCCACCCGATGTAGGTGGCGAGCTGCTGGGCCTCGGGCCCGGGCAGGAGCATGCAGAAGTTGAGCGCGTGAAGGAATCGCCCGTCGCCCAGCCAGCGTTTCTCCTCGACCAGGATGCGGTGCATCACGGCGATCTGCCCGGCCGGTCCGCCGAAGGACAGCGCCGCGATCCGGGCCCAGACCCGCGTCGCCTCGGCCAGCGTCGGGTAGGGGGGACGGCCCGTCGGGGCGGGCGGGATGTCGTGGGGCAGGTCGGTCATGCGGCGCCCACCGGCCGGGTCCCCGGCCAGTTGTGCGTCTCCTCCGTCGCGTCCCGACACCATCGGTAGAACGCGTCGTAGAGCTTCATTCCCGCCTCAAGCTGCTCAAGGTCATCGCTGTGCATACGGGACAGGCCGAGAGAAGCCGCGAGGAGCCCCGCAGCCTCGGGCGCCAGGTCGAGTCTCGCGGTGTCAGCGGCACGCACGATCGTCGCAAGGCGGTCGAGCGCCGCGAGCGATAGCCCGAATTCCTCAATCATGACGTCGAAGGTGCAGTGCTCGCCGCGGTGGCTCCAGAAGGTGTCCTCCACGTCGAAGGGCATCGCTCCGAAGAGCGCGGCGACGCTCGCGACTTCTGCGGGAGAGACGAAGAGGATCACCGCATGCGGGTCGACGAAGCGGCGGATCAGCCACGGACAGGCGATGCGATCGACCTTTGGACGCGAGCGTGTCACCCAGAGGCTTCGGCCCTTGGCGTCGCGCGAGGTGATCCTTGCGGGATTGAAGACGGGGAGTCCCGCCGCGCGCCATGCTGCATGTCCGCCATGGAGGTATTCAGCGGGTATGCCTCTTGTGCGCAGAAGAGCCGCAAGACCCTGGCTACGCCCATGTCCCTCGGCACAGGTGACCACTGCCGGTCCGGTGATCACGTCGACGAGACGGTCCACCGCGTCAGGCTCTATCTCAGCCTCCGTCAGTGCACGCGCGGTGGGAAGGAGGTAGGGGTCCTCCGCTCGGACCGCGTCGCGTCGGACGTCAAGGATAGTGGGGCAGCGCGGTGTGCCGATCAGCTTCATGAGCTTATCGCAGGAGATTGCGTCAGGCGCGGGCATAAGCGTTCCTCCAGAAGGTCAGCAGTGGGCGGAACGCGAACTTCGGCTGTCGCCTCGTGGGGAGGTCGCGGATCCCCATTCTTTAACTGTGCGGGGACGGTCCAGAAGTGTCAATCAGGGCATCCAGTCGCACACCGCAACGACGGAAT
>VFQQ010003049.1_pt1 | contig 17092 bp, 17 predicted proteins | sample 3512341 | NCBI WGS metagenome assembly VFQQ01 (sample SAMN10412373, study PRJNA504923) | tailings metagenome | isolation source: Relicate 2 Philex TSF1 revegetated site | place: Philippines: Tuba, Benguet | collected 2017-08-29 | reverse complement strand
GCTGCCACCGGCAAGTGCTTCCCGAGGAAGCCCGCCAGGTCACGTGTGCAGGCCTGCGCCACCGCCACCGTGCGGCTGTAGCCCCAGAACAGATGCGTCGTCCCCGGGTACACCACGAGTTCGGCGCTTCGCCCCGCGCCGTTCAGGCGCCGGGCCAGCAGCACCGAGCTGTCCCGGTACACGTCGAGCTCCGCCGCCGCCAGGAACAGCGGCGGCATGTCGCCCAGGTCGGCCTGGCGGGTGTCCAGGCGCGGGTCCCGTCGCTGGTCGGGACCGCCCGCGTACGCCTCGAACATCGCGGCAGCGCTGCGGCGCGATGGCTGCATCGGGCCGTCTCCGTGCGCCCGCATGGACGCCGTGTCGAGGTCGTCGTCGAACACGCCGACCACGAAGGCCCCCGCCCGGAGAAAACCGGCGCGGCCAGGGCCGAGGTGGACGGCGGCGCCCATGGCCACGCTGGCCCCGGCGGATGAGCCACCGACAGCAAGGCGCGCCGGGTCGATGCCCCAGCGTGCGCCGTGCACGCTCAGCCACCGAAGCGCCGCGGCGCTCTCCTCCACCGCCACCGGAAACACCGCTTCGGGCACATGGGCGTAGTCCAGGCTGACGACGATGCCGCCCCACGCCAGCGCCAGTTCGCGCAGCTGCCGGTCGCTGGAACGCGGCTCGCCCAGCCGAAAGCCGCCACCATGAAAGAAGGCATAGGCCGGGCGTGGCGCCTGCGAGGCCTGCGCCGCATAGACGGCCACCCGCAGGCCGCGCTCGGCCGACAGCGGGATCACCTCGTCCCGATCGACCGCCAGCCGGGGACCGCCCCCGTTCCACCAGGCCCGGGACGCCATGAACTGCGCCCGCGCCGCGGCCGCGCTGGTGTCCGAGGGGCCCAAGCCGGCCAGGATGTCCTCGTGGTGCCGCAGCGCGGCCGCGAGCTGCGGGTCCACGCCCGCGGGCAGCGGGGGCTCAGTTGGCCTGGACATTGAACTCCGTCAGCAGCTTGCCCCACTGCTCCACTTCCGCGCGGATCGTCTGGCCGAACTCTTCGGGGGTGGACCCCACGGGTTCGATGCCCTGGTCGCGCATGGTTTTCGCGATCTCGGGGTCGGCCAGCAGCTCCTTCACGTCGCGCTGAATCTGATCGACGATGGGCTTGGGCGTGCCCGCGGGCGCCAGGAAGCCGAACCAGCCGCCGCGCTCCATGCCCTTGATGCCCAGTTCCTTGAACGTGGGCACGTCGGGCAGGACCTTGGAGCGCTCCGAGGTGATGATGCCCAGCGGCCGCACCTTGCCGGCGCGGATGTGCGGCAGCGCGGTGCCCACCGAGTTGAAGCTCGACTCGACGTGGCCGCCCAGCAGGTCGTTCATCTGCAGCGCCTCGCCTTTGTAGGGCACGGGCAGCACCTCGATGCCGGTCTCGCGGCCAACGATCAGGCCGTAGACGTGGAAGCTGGAGCCATTGCCGAAGTGCGCGTAGCGCAGCGGCCGTTTCGCGGCCTTGATGCCCGCCACCAGTTCCTGCAGCGTCTTGTAGGGGGAGTCGGCGCGCACGGCCAGGATGGACTCGGGCGTGGCGTACTGGGTGATGGCCACGAAGTCCTTGACCGGGTCGTACGGCGTTTCGGGGTACAGCAGCTTGACGGTGGAGTGGGTGACGAAGGTGGACAGCAGGGTGTGGCCGTCGGGCGCCGCGCGGGCCACGATTTCCCCGCCGATGCGGGTGGACGCGCCGGGCTTGTTGTCCACCACCACCGACTGCCCCCACTTCTTGCTCAGCCGCTCCGCGAGCAGGCGCGTGATGCGGTCCGGGCTGCTGGCCGGCGGGCCGGGCAGCACGATCCTCACCGTCTTGGATGGCCAGGCCTGTTGGGCCAGGGAGGACAAGGGGGCGCAGGCCATCAGGGTGGCGCACACCAGGCCGCAGAGGGTTTTGTTCATGTGTCTCGCTCTTTCTTTCAAGGGGGGCGGAAGGGAAATGGTCAAGCCGTCAGGGCGCTGCTGTCGGCGGCGGCACCGACCGGCGCCCGGCTCAGGGGCGCCAGTACCTGATCGCCGAACAGCCGGGTGGACCGCGCGGATTCCTCGTAGCGCAGGTCACCGAAGGCCATGCGGCACACGAGGTAGTTGATGCCCGTGCGCGCCACCTCCTCCTCGACCCATTGGCGCACCGTCGACGGGGCGCCGGCGATGCCGAGCCCCGCGGCCTGGGCCTGCTCGAAGCGTTCCGGGAAGGCCAGCGAGGCCGGTTGGGTGCCGTGCTTGACCCACAGGTGCATCAGCCGCTCGCGCCACAGCGTGTAGGCCCGGCTGGCGATGGCCATGGCCTGGGCATCGGTGTCGGCGACCACCACGTGCCGGCTCACCCCCAGGCGCGGCAGCGGACCGGTGGCCCCGATCGCGTTCCAGCGCTCGCGGTAGCGGTCGGTGACGGCGCGCACGCCGCTGGCCGGCCCGTTGCAGACGATGTTGATGCCGTTCTCGGCCGCCCAGTCCGCGCCCTGGGGCAGGCCGACGCCGTACCAGATCGGCGGTGGCGTCTGGTGGTAAGGCTGCAGCACGACCGGGACCTCGCGGAAACTGAAATGCGTGCCGGCGAAATCCACCCGCTCGCGCGTGAGCGCCTGCTGGATGACCTGATAACCCTCGTGGTAGAGGCTTTGCGCCTGCGCCGGATCGACGCCGTAGTAGCCGATCTCGTAGGGCGACACACCGCGGCCGAAGCCGACCTCCAGGCGCCCGCGGCTCATCTGGTCCAGCATGCAGATCTCTTCGGCCACCCGCAGGGGGTGGTGCATGCTGAGGGTGTAGACCAGCGGGCCGAAGCGCAGGCGGCGGGTGCGCTGCGCCACCGCCGCCAGGTACACGCTGGGCGACGGCGCGATGCCGAGCGGCGTGGAGTGGTGCTCGGCCAGGTGGTAGGCGTAGAAGCCGGCCTGCTCGTAGTCCTGGACCAGTTGCAGGCGCTGCTCGTACTGGTCGGCCAGCGGCAGCCGGCCCCGGTCCATGTGGTCGAAGACGCCGAAAGACAGCTCGCGTGGCGGGTGGGGATGTGTGCTCATGTGGGGTGGCGGCCCTTGGGACGGGCGAACAACTGGAAAACGGTGCCGGAGGGATCGCGCGCGGTCAGCGTGCGGCCGTGCGCGCCCATGTCGCGCTGGCCGGTGACTTCCCCGCCGTGGCGGCGGATGGCGTCGGCGTCGGCCTCCAGGTCGTCGCTGTCAAAGACCAGCACGGGGCCGCGGCAGGCCTCGGCGGCCTCGGCCCGCGACGCGAGCGCGAAGCGGGCGTCGCCGACCTTCATTTCGAGCCAGCGGTCGGCGTCCTGGAACAGGTATTCGAAGCCCAGCGCCTTCTCGTAGAACGCGCTGAGCGCCGCCACGTCGTCGTGGACGTGGTAGGCCAGGCGCAGCTTGGTGATCGCCATGTCGCTCTCCAGGGCCTCAGGCCGGCAGGAACTCGCCGCTCTTGTAGAGCAGCGAGCGCTGGTCGCGCTGGCGGATCTCGAGGATCTCGCCGACGAAGACGGTGTGCGTGCCGCAGTCCAGGCTTTGCACCACGCGGCAGGCGAAGGACACCAGCGCGTCGCGCAGCAGGGGCACGCCCTGGGCACCACTGGCCCAGTCCTCGGCGGCGAAGCGGTCGTCCGGGTCGTCGGCCTGGCGCGAGAAGGCCTGGGCGACGGGCACCTGTCCGTCGGACAGGTAGTTGATGGCGAAGGCCTGGGCCTGCTCGATGCAGGCGTGGGCCCGCCCTACCCGGTTGACGCAGGCCAGCACCTGGGGTGGATCGGCGCTCACGCTGCAGACGGCGGTGGCGGTCAGGCCGCGGCGCCGTCCGCCGTGCTCGGCCGTCACGACCGTGACGGCGGACGGCACCTTGCGCATGGCGCGCCGGAAGGCCTCGGCGTCGGCGGTGATGGGCATCTTGAAATTCTCTATTGTTGAATTATTGGATAATAGAGAATATTCTACGGACCAAAGCCGATCGGAACACCCGGGAAAATACGCACATGAGCGACGCCAGCGCACCCTCCAGCGGCCATGCCGCCCCGCCCGCCCGCGCCAGCGGCCCACGCGGCATCCAGTCGATCGAACTGGGCTACCGCATCCTCACGGCGATCCAGCAGGGCCCGGACGCCGTGGCCCTGAAGACCATCGCTGCGCGAGCGGGCATGTCGCCCAGCGCCGTGCACAACTACCTCGCCAGCTTCGTGCGCACCGGCATGGTGGGCGCGGACGCGCGGGGCCAGTACCGGCTGGGGCCCAGCCTGGCGGCGCTGGGGCTGGCGGCTGCGCGGCAGGTGGACCACTACGAGCTGATCCGCGCCAAGGCGGTGGCGCTCAGCGACGACACGGGCCTGGGCGTGGCGGTGCTCACCTGGAGCGCGCTGGGGCCGGTCATCGTGTTCAACCGGCCCGACCCGCGCAACCACGTGTTCGAGCTGCGCAACGGGCCGGTGTCCTTCCTGTCCACCGCGGGTGGCCATGTGTTCGCTGCCTGGCTGCCCCGCGAGGCCACGCGCCCGGTGGCACAGCGCGAACTCGGGCAGGGCGCGACGGACGGCGAATGCGATCGCCTGCTGGACAGCATCCAGGCGACGGTGCGCGCCGCCGGCCACTCCGACGTGATGCTCGACGCGCTGCCCGGCTACGGCGCACTCAGCGTCCCGGTCTGGAACGCGCAGGACGCGCTGGCCTACGCCCTGACGATCACCGCGCCGGTCGAGCTCATGGACAAGCGCCCCGATGGGCCGCACCTGAAGCGGCTGGTGCTGGCGGGTCAGGAACTGTGCCGCTTGCTGGGGGCGCCTCCCCGGCGCTGGGCGCCGTAAGGCCGCCATCGCGCCCGGCGCAGCCGCAGCGCGGTAACGGCGCACCGGCCCATGCGCGTCAGGCCTGCCGGGGGAAGCTCAGGGTGAAGCGGATGCGACCCTGCTCGCACTGCACATCCACTTCGCCCCGGTGGCTGGACATGATGGCCCGGGTGATCGGCAAACCCAGTCCCACGCCCTCGCCTTCCAGCCGCTGGCGCCCCTGGCTCAGGCGGAAGAAGCGGTCGAACATCGCCCGGCGCTGGTCGGCCGTCAGGGGCTCGCCCGTGTTGCTCACCTGCAGCTGCGCCCAGCGCTCGGTGAGCACGATCCGCAGGTCGACCGGGTCTCCGGGCGGCGCGTGGCGCACGGCGTTGGACAGCAGGTTGCCAATCGCGCGGCGCACCATCAGCCGGTCGCCGCGCACACGCGCTTCGCCGCTCAGGCGCAAGCGCACGCCCTTCTCGTCGGCCACGGCCTCGTAGAAATCGATCAGCGAGCGCGCTTCGCTGGCCAGGTCCACGTCTTCCACGCTGGGCAGGCTGGCCACGTTTTCCGTCTTGGCCAGGTAGAGCATGTCGGACACGGTCTTGGCCAGGCGCTGCAGCTCTTCGGAGATGACCTCCAGGCTGGCGCGGTACTCGTCGCCGCCGCGCGGCACCGCCAGCGTCACCTGGGCATTGGTCAGCAGGTTGCTCAGCGGGGTCCTCAGCTCGTGCGCCAGATCGGTGGAGAAGGCGCTCAGGCGATCGAAGTCGCGCTGCAGGCGGTCGAGCATGTCGTTGATGGAGCTGGCCAGGCCGCGCATCTCGATCGGCAGGCTGGCCACCGGCATGCGTTCGGTGAAGTCCTGGGCATTCACGCGCTCGGCCCGGTGCTTCATGGCCAGCAGGGGCTTGAGGCCGCGCCGCACCGCCACCGCGCCCAGCAGCGTGCTGGCGGCGACGGCCAGCAGGATGCAGATCAGCAGCTTGCGCTGCAGCAGCGCCAGGAAGTGGCGGTGGTGGTGGGTGTCGACGGCGGCGAAGACCTGGAGATCGGTGTTCGCGCTCCAGCTCAGCGGCAGGGTGGAGAACTCGCCGTAGTAGCTCATGTCGCCATCCGACCAGGACAGGCCCTCGCCCGCGTCGCGCAGCGCCGGTGGGGGCTCGAAGTCGCCGAGCCGGAAAACCTCGCGCTCGGCCGCGTCGATCCGCAGCAGCAGGCCTTCGTGGCCGCGCAGGGCCGCATTGAGGCGCGTCGCCAGATCGGGCAGGTCCGCGCTGCGCTCGGCGATGCCGCGGATCAGCGCCAGCTTGTCGCGCAGCAGCGCCTGGTCCAGCTCGACGAAGTGCGCGGCCGTTTCGCGGTGGACCACGTAGCCCAGACCCGAGAACACCGCGCCCACCACCAGCGCGAACAGCGCCGTCAGGCGAAACGTGAGCGACACCCCCGACGCCTCAAGCCGTTTCATGGGGGTCTTCGAGCACGTAGCCCATGCCGCGCACCGTCCGCAGCAGCTTCAGGTCGAAGCCGTCGTCGATCTTGGCGCGCAGGCGGCGCACGGCCACGTCGATCACGTTGCTGTCGCTGTCGAAGTTGATGTCCCAGACCATGGAGGCGATGAGCGTGCGCGGCAGCACCTCGCCGTGCCGGCGCATGAACAGCTCCAGCAGGCCGAATTCCTTGGCGGTGAGGTCCACGCGCTGGCCCTTGCGCGTGACGCGCCGGCGCACCAGGTCGAGGTGGAGGTCGGCCACCTGCAGCGAGGTGGCGTCCTGCGCCGCCGCGCCGCGCCGCAGGATGGACTTCACGCGCGCCAGCAGTTCGGAGAACGAGAACGGCTTGATGAGGTAGTCGTCCGCGCCGAGTTCGAGGCCTTTGACGCGGTCCTCCACGCTGTCGCGCGCGGTGAGGAAGAGCACCGGCACGCGCTGGTTCTTGCGGCGCAGCGATTGCAGCAGCGACCAGCCGTCGATGCCGGGCAGCATCACATCCAGGATGAGCAGGTCGTGGCCGCCCTCGGTGGCCTCGTGCAGGCCGTCGACGCCGTTGCGCGCGAGTTCGACGAAGTAGCCCGCCTCGCGCAGGCCTTGGCGCAGGTACTCGCCCGTGTGGGCCTCGTCTTCAACGATCAGAATCTTCATGGTCGGCGGGGTCGAACGAGTGTGCCACGCGGGTCGCGGAATTTCGCCACATGACAAATCTGTCATGAAGCCGACAGGTCGCTGTTCCTGCCCGGCCAGAACAATGCGCCGGCTCAACAAGTCAATCCAAGGAGTCGGTGAGTGAAGCATCCATTCAGCCCGCGCGGGCCCAGGGCTCTGGTGGCCGCGGCATTCCTGGCCACGGCGGCCATGGCTGGCGCGCAGCCGGCGGTTGAACAGTCCTCGGACTGGAAGGCGGCCAACGAGGCCGTCGGGCAGTTCAAGCGCGGGCACGCGGACCTGCTCAAGTGGGAAGCGGCCCATGGGGCGAACACCGCCCCGGACGCCGCCGCCGCGGCCGGCTTTCCGGTGCCCTCGCTGGAAGCGGCCACGCGCCTGGCCTGGCGGCCGCACCTGGAACTGCAGAAGGTGCTGCCGCGCCTGGGCGATGACAACGTGGCGCGCATCGCCCAGGGCCGCTGGCACGAAGTGGACGCGCGCCACCAGCGCCGCATCGAGGGCGTGGGCGAGGTCTTCGAGGTGGCCGCCGAGGCCCGCCGCGCCTGGCTGCGCGCCGTGGCGGACCAGCAGGCCGTGCGGCTGCAGCGCGCCTCGCTGGAGGCGGCCGAGGCCGCGGCCGAGCTGGGCCGGCGCATGGTGAAGGTGGGCAACTGGAGCGCCTACCAGCAAAGCCGCGTCGAACTGGGCCTGGCCAGCGAGCGGCGCGCGCTGCAGCAGGCCGCCGCGGCCTCGCGCCAGTCGGAGCGCGCCCTGCTGCACACCCTGCAACTCAATGGCGTGCACGAACGCCTGGCGCTGCCCGACACCCTGCCGGACCTGCCCAAACAATCGCTGTCACCCGCTGAACTGGGCGCCCGGCTGGCCGAGATCAAGGCCCAGCTGCCCCGCGTGGATCAATGGAAGGTTGAAGCCAACTTCGGGCAGGCCCTCGCCTCGCGCGACGCCACCCTGGCCGTGGCGCGCGGCCTGCGCGACGACGTCATGGTTCAGCGCCAGCTGATCGTGGACGAGAGCGTGCTGCAGTACAACGGCATGCTCAAGAGCGTGTGGGAGCTGCTCACCGAGGTGCAGGCCCATGCGCAATCGCAGCGCGAGACCATCGCCGCCGTGCGCGACTACTGGCTCGCCGACACCGACCTGATGTGGGTGCTGCAGGGCGGCGAACCCACGGCCTTCGTCGCGCCCGGTGGCGCCGCTGCCGGCGAGGCCCCTGCGGCCGGTCATTGAACACGTCCTTCAACACCAACATGAACAACCGTCGTCAATTCTTCGCCGGCGCCGCCGCCACCATGGCCGGCCTGGGCGTCGCCCGCTCGGCGCTCGCCGCACTGCCCGAGCCCGTCATCCAGACCTCCGTCGACACCGCGCCGCCGCTGGTGCCGAACACGGGCCGCCCCTACAACCCGGTGGTCACGCTCAACGGCTGGAGCCTGCCCTGGCGCATGAACAACGGCGTCAAGGAGTTCCACCTGGTCGCCGAGCCCGTGGTGCGCGAGATGTCGCCCGGCTTCAAGGTCAACATGTGGGGCTACAACGGCCAGAGCCCGGGGCCGACCATCGAGGTCGTCGAGGGCGACCGCGTGCGCATCTTCGTCACCAACAAGCTGCCCGAGCACACCACCATCCACTGGCACGGCCAGCGCCTGCCCAACGGCATGGACGGTGTGGGCGGCCTGAACCAGCCGCAGATCCCGGTCGGCAAGACCTTCGTCTACGAGTTCGTGGCGCGCCGGCCCGGCACCTTCATGTACCACCCGCACGCCGACGAGATGGTGCAGATGGCCATGGGCATGATGGGCTTCTGGGTCACGCACCCCAAGGCCCGGCACCCGCACATCAGCGAGGTCGACCGCGACTTCTGCTTCCTGCTCAACGCCTTCGACGTCGAGCCCGGCAGCCGCACGCCCAAGGTCAACACCATGACCGACTTCAACATCTGGGGCTGGAACAGCCGCATCTTCCCGGGCATCGACACGCTCAACGTGCGCTTGAACGACCGTGTGCGCATCCGCGTGGGCAACCTCACCATGACCAACCACCCCATCCACCTGCACGGCCACGAGTTCCAGGTGACCGGCACCGATGGCGGCCCCACCCCGCCCGCCACCCGCTGGTACGAGGTGACCACCGACGTGGCCGTGGGCCAGATGCGCCAGATCGAGCTCATCGCCGACGAAGAAGGCGACTGGGCCTTCCACTGCCACAAGAGCCACCACACCATGAACGCCATGGGCCACGACGTGCCCACCATGATCGGCGTGGACCACCGCGGCCTGGTGAACAAGCTGCAGCGCGTGGTGCCCGACTACATGGTGATGGGCGAGCGCGGCATGGCCGACATGGGCGAGATGCAGATGCCCCTCCCGGACAACACCGCGCCCATGATGACCGGCACCGGCCAGTTCGGTCCCATCGAGATGGGCGGCATGTTCAGCGTGTTCAAGGTCCGCAAGGACCAGAAGCCCGGCGACTACAAGGACCCGGGGCCCTACCCGTTTCCGCCGGGCACCGTCGCCCGCGAGTGGACCGGCGCCACGCCCGCGGCCCCGCGCGCGGCCACGCCCCCGGGACAGGCCGACGCCACCGTGGTGAAGCCAGGCCATGGCAAGCACCACTGATCCCTTGGGCGGGCCTGCCCCCCCTTTTCCCATTCTTTGCCGTTCAACACCACTGGAGCCTTTCATGACGTTTCGCACCGCGGCCCTGCTGCTCTCCCTGGCCTCGATCACCGGCCTGGCGCTGGCCCATGGCAACGAGGACCACCAGCCGGCGGGGCCGGTCAAGATGGAACAGAAGCCCTGGGGCATCGCCGGCGAGGCCAAGGCCGTGAGCCGCACCATCGAGATCGGCATGACCGATGCCATGCGCTTCACGCCCGACCGGCTGGAGGTGCGCCAAGGGGAGACCATCCGCTTCGTGCACCGCAACGCGGGCCAGGTGATGCACGAGTTCGTGCTGGGCACCCAGAAGGACCTCGACGAGCACGCGGCCCTGATGAAGAAGTTCCCCGGCATGGAACACGACGAGCCCTACATGTCGCACGTGGCCCCGGGTCAGCGCGGCGAGATCGTCTGGCGGTTCAACCGCGCCGGCGAGTTCGACTTCGCCTGCCTGCTGCCCGGCCACTACGAGGCCGGCATGGTCGGCAAGATCAAGGTCGTGGCCCAGTGAGCTGGCGGCCGTCCGATTCCCCTTTCAGGAGCACCCCATGAAGAAGATCGTCCCCGCCCTCGCCTCGAGCGCCCTCGCCGCCCTGTTCTCGCTCGCCCCGCCCGCGTTCGCGCAAGCCATGGACCACGGCAGGATGGGCTCGGGCGCCATGGTGGGCATGCAGCAGAACCACCCGCTGGTGGAGGGAGAGGTCCGCCGCGTCGACCAGGAGAACGGCAAGATCACCCTGCGCCACGGCGAGATCAAGAACATGGACATGCCGCCCATGACCATGGTCTTCGTCGTGCGCGACAAAGCCATGCTGGACGGCATCGCCGTGGGCGACAAGGTGCAGTTCACCGCCGTGCAGGACAAGGGCCAGATGGTGGTCGAGTCGATCAAGCCCCTCAAGCCTTGAACCCACGCCGAGGCCCTTCGCGACGAAGGGCCTCTGAGGCCGCCGCTCAGGCCGGGGCGTAGCCCGCGTCGGCCAGGGCCTCGGCCAGCACCGCGCGGTCCTCGTCGCTATTGACCACGACCCTGCGCTGCGCCATGTCGACTTCGACGGCGCAGGCGGGGTCGGCCTGTTTCAGCGCCCGGTTGACGCGGGCCGCGCAGTGGCCGCAGGTCATGGAGGGCAGTTGGAATTCGTGCACGACAATCTCCGTGAAAGTGGATGAAGGCTTCACGGTAGGCCTTGCCACGGTGGCAAGGTCAAGCGGCTACGGCCCGTCGTGGACAGGCTTGACCTTGACACCATGTCAGGCCTGAGCATCGGGTTTCCACGTCAATTCATCTGGAAGACCGCCATGAACTCCCTTGCACCGCCCCTGACCGAGTACCGCCTGCCCATCGAGGGCATGACCTGCGCCTCCTGCGTGGGCCGGGTCGAGAAGGCCCTGAAGGCCGTGCCTGGCGTGAGCGAGGTCAGCGTCAACCTCGCCACCGAGACCGCCTCGGTCAGTGCCGCCGCGCCGGCGGCCGCCAGCCAACTGGTCGCGGCCGTCGAGAAGGCCGGCTACCAGGTGGCCGCGCAGCAATTCGAATTCGAGATCGAGGGCATGACCTGCGCCTCCTGCGTCGGCCGCGTCGAAAAGGCCCTGAAGGCCGTGCCCGGCGTGAGCGAGGCCGAGGTCAACCTGGCGACCGAGCGCGCCAGCGTGCGCGCCACCGGCGCCACGGCGGCCCAGTTGATGGCCGCCATCGAGAAGGCCGGCTACACCGCCCTGCCCCACGACGAGCAGGCGCCGGCCGCGCCCGGTGCCCACAAGGGTGGTGGCGAGCCCTGGTGGCCCGTGGCCCTGGCCGCGCTGCTGTCGCTGCCGCTGGTGCTGCCCATGGTGGCCATGCTGTCCGGCAGCGACTGGACGCTCAACGGCTGGCTGCAGCTGGCCCTGGCCACGCCGGTGCAGTTCTGGCTGGGCGCTCGCTTCTACCGCGCCGGCTGGAAGGCCGTGCGCGCGGGCACCGGCAACATGGATCTGCTGGTCGCCCTCGGCACCAGCGCGGGCTATGGCCTGAGCGTCTACCTGCTGCTGCGCCACCAGGGGCATGGCGCGCCGCACCTGTATTTCGAGGCCTCGGCGGTGGTCATCACCCTGGTGCTGCTGGGCAAATGGCTGGAAGCGCGCGCCAAGCGCCAGACCACGGCCGCCATCGCGGCGCTCAACGCGCTCAAGCCCGAGATCGCGCGCGTGCGCACGCCCCAGGGCGACGTGGACCTGCCGCTGGCCCGCGTGAAGGTGGGCGACGTGGTGATCGTGCGCCCCGGCGAGCGGGTGCCGGTGGACGGCACCGTGCTCAGCGGCGCGAGCCAGGTGGACGAATCCCTCATCACGGGCGAGAGCCTGCCCATCGCCAAGCACCCCGGCGACAAGGTGACCGGCGGCGCGGTGAACGCCGAAGGCCTGCTGGAGATCCAGACCACCGCCGTCGGCGCCGAATCCACGCTGTCGCGCATCGTGCGCATGGTGGAGTCGGCCCAGGCCAAGAAGGCGCCCATCCAGCGCATCGTGGACCGTGTGAGCGCGGTGTTCGTGCCGGTGGTGCTGCTGCTGTCGCTGGTCACGCTGGTCGGCTGGGGCGTGCTCACGGGCGACTGGGAGCGCGCCATCCTCAACGCCGTGGCGGTGCTGGTGATCGCCTGCCCCTGCGCGCTGGGCCTGGCCACGCCCACGGCCATCATGGCCGGCACCGGCGTGGCCGCGCGCCAGGGCATCCTGATCAAGGACGCCGAGGCGCTGGAGGTGGCGCACCGCGTGGACACCGTGGCCTTCGACAAGACCGGCACCCTGACCGAGGGCCGGCCCCAGCTGGTGGCCGCCCTGGCCGCGCCGGGCCAGGAAGAGCGCCTGATCCCCTGGAGCCTGGCACTGCAGGCCGGCAGCGAACATCCGCTGGCGCGCGCCGTGCTGGAGTCGCCCCAGGCCGCCGGCCTGACGCCGCTGCCGGCCAGTCAGGTGAGCGCGGTGCCCGGCCGCGGCATGTCGGCCGAGGTCGACGGCCACGCGCTGCGCCTGGGCAGCCCGCGCTTCATGCAGGAGCTGGGCGTGGACACCGCGGCCCTGGCCGCGCAGGCGCAGCGCCTGCAGGACGAGGGCCGCACCGTGTCCTGGCTGGCCGACGTGACGCAGGCGCCGCGCCTGGTCGGCCTGCTGGCCTTCGGCGACGCGCCCAAGGCCAGCGCCGCACGCGCCGTGGAACGCCTGCACGGCATGGGCGTGCGCACGGTCATGCTCACCGGCGACAACCGCGGCAGCGCGGCGGCCGTGGGCCAGCGCCTGGGTATCGCCCGCATCGAGGCCGAGGTGCTGCCCGCCGACAAGGCCGGCATCATCGGCCAGCTCAAGCAGGGCGGGCATGCGGTGGCCATGGTGGGCGACGGCATCAACGACGCCCCGGCGCTGGCCTCGGCCGACGTGGGCATCGCCATGTCCACCGGCACCGACGTGGCCATGCACGCGGCCGGCATCACGCTGATGCGTGGCGACCCGGCCCTGGTGGCCGACGCCATCGACATCTCGCGCCGCACCTACCGCAAGATCCGCCAGAACCTGTTCTGGGCCTTCGCCTACAACGTGATCGGCATCCCGCTGGCGGCGGCCGGCCTGCTCAACCCGATGGTGGCGGGCGCCGCCATGGCCCTGAGCAGCGTGAGCGTGGTGAGCAACGCCCTGCTGCTGCGCGGCTGGCGGCGCTGAAGGCTCAGTGGCCGCGCGCCGCCGCGGCTGCGAAGCGCGCGAAGCCCTGCACGAAGTCGGCCAGCTGGCGGGCGATCGCCTCGTCCAGCAGCGCGCCGTCGGCCCCGAACACCGAGCCGGCGCGCGACACCATCAGGCGCCCGCCGCTCCAGTGCTGGGCGCCCAGGGTGCGCAGCACAGGCAGCCAATGGGCCTGGCCCATCACCGTGCCGAAGCCCCCGGGCGACGCCCCGATGACGGCCACCGGCCGGTCGCGGAACACGTCGGGCAGGCCGGGCGTGGGACGCGAGAGCCAGTCGATGGTGTTCTTGAACACGCCCGGGATGCCGTTGTTGTATTCCGGCGAAACCAGCAGCAGGCCGTCGGCGGCCAGGATGCGCTCCTTCAGGGCGCGCACGGCCGGCGGCGTGCCGCTGGCCTGCTCCAGGTCGCCGTCGTACAGCGGCACGCCGTGCACGGTGGCGGCGTCGAGTGGGGTGTCCGCGCCAGCGGCGGACTGGGCGGCCTTGAGCAGCGCGGTGTTGAAGGAGCCGGCGCGCAGGCTGCCGGACAGTCCAAGCAAGGTGGTCATGGGGTGGGACTCCTGGTGGGAGCCGCAAGGCTACACCCGGCGCCGCCGGGGCCCGGACCCGCTCAGGTCCCGAGCCACTCCAGCAGGCTCAGCACGCGCGGCCCGGTGCCGGTGTCGAAGCCCTGGATGCCCAGGGTCTTGAGGACGCCGCGGCCGGCGTCGGCCTGGTCCATGGCGCGCAGTTCGGCCTGCACGGCCTGCAGCTGCTCGGCCGTCAGGCGCGGGCCGGCGACCATGGGAGAGTACGGCTGCATCACGCTGCGGTGCAGCACGCGCAGGCCGGCCTTGTCCAGCGAACGCGCCACGCCCGAATAGGAGGCCACGCCGCCCACGTCGGCCAGCTTGTGCTCCAGGTAGAACTGCACCGCGCCCTGCTCGCGCACGAACTGCACCTTCTCGCCCTTGAGCGGGATGCCCCGGTCGCGCAGCTCGGCATTGCAAAAGCGCGACATGTACGACACCTGCTCGGGCAGCACCCAGCGCGCGCCCTTGGCGTCGGCGATGGTTTTCAGTGGCGAGTCGTTGCGGGTGACGATCAGGCACTGGCCCTCGGGCTTGGCGCTGGCGACGAAGCGGTAGCCGTTGTCGCGCATGGCGCGCGCCGGGTAGTCGCTGGGCCGGGCCAGCGCCAGGTCGAAGCGCTTGGCCTTCAGGCCGTCTTCGAGCAGCGCGAACTCGCGCGCGAACACCACCGTCACCTTGCCCTTCAGCGCCCGGCCCAGGGCCTCGGCCAGGCCGGCGTACTTGGCGGTGGCGCGCGCGTGGTCCAGCCCGCCCGAGGTGCCTTCGCTCACCGCCAGCGTGTACTCCGGTTCCGCGGCCCGCGCCGCGCTGGCCATCAACAGGGGAAGCAGAAGGGCGATGAGTCGGGTGGGCAGTGGCATGGTGGCGGTGCGGTGGCCAGGCACCCTGGCCGGTTCAGCATATTGGGATGAACGAATGTATCGCCGATGGCGCGGACGGCGGGTTCCGTTCATGGCGGGGAAACGGCCGTCTGGCTTGCATCTTGCTGACGTTCCACAGGCGCCACCGGCCCCGGGAAACCTCGCCCTTTTTGGAGCCAGCCCTCCAGGAGCTCAGACCTACAATCCCGCCTACTTCGCACCGCCCGGATGGCCCGGGCGGGCGGCAACCGAGAGATTTCTCATGAAGCACCTTGCCCTGTATTCCGCCCTCGCCGGCGCCCTGGCCCTCTCGGCCTGCGGCAAGAAAGAGGAGGCCCCCGCCCCGGCAGCCGCACCCGCGCCCGCCGCCGCGCCGGCCGCAGCGCCCGCTCCGGCCGCCCTGCCCGAGCTCAAGGTCGCCATCGACCCGACCTACGAACCCTTTACCTTCAAGACCGCCGACGGCAAGCCCACCGGCTTCGACGTCGACATCGCCGACGCCCTGTGCAAGGAAATCAAGCGCCAGTGCGTCTACGTCGAACAGGTCTGGGACAGCATGATCCCCGGCCTGCAGGCCAAGAAGTACGACGTGATCATCAGCTCGATGTCGATCACCGAAGAGCGGCTGCAGGTCGTCGACTTCACCGACAAGTACTACAACACCCCCAGCCGCATCGTCGTCAAGAACGGCACCAACTTCACCGACCCGGCCTCGCTCAAGGGCAAGAAAATCGGCGTGCTCAAGGGCAGCACGCAAGAGAAGTACGCCATGGGTGAGCTCAAGCCCGCAGGCGTGAACGTGGTGCCTTACGAAGCGCAGGACCAGGTCTACCTGGACATCAAGTCCGGCCGCCTCGACGGCACCGTGGCCGACCAGGTGGAGGTCAACGGCGGCTTCCTGCGCAAGCCCGAGGGCAAGGACTACGGCTTCGTGGGCCCCGTGCTGGACGATCCCAAGTACTACGGCACCGGCGTGGGCGTGGCCCTGCGCAAGGACGACACCGCCCTCAAGGACGAGTTGAACGCGGCCATCAAGACGATCCGCTCCAATGGCGTCTACGAGACGATCGCCAAGAAGTACTTCGACTTCGACGTCTACGGCAAGTAAGCGGTCAGCCCACCGAGCGCGGTTTGTCCGGCTACTACCAGTCCATCCTGCAAGGCGCCCTGCTCACGGTGGGCGTCTCACTGGCCGCCCTCGTGGTGGCCATTTTCTTGGGCCTGGCGGGCGCGGCGGCCAAGCTGTCGGGCCGCCGCGCGCTCGTCTGGCTGGCCACCGCCTACACCACCGTGGTGCGCGGCGTGCCCGAACTCGTGCTGATGCTGCTCATCTTCTACGGCGGCACCATCGGCCTGAACCACCTGCTCGAGGCCCTGGGCAGCCGCCGCTCGGTGGACATCAACCCCTTCGCGGCGGGCGTGCTGACCATCGGCTTCATCTACGGCGCCTACATGACGGAGACCTTCCGCGGCGCCATCCTGGCCATCCCGCGCGGGCAGATGGAAGCGGCCTGGGCCTTCGGCATGGGCCGCGTTCGCACCTTCGTGCGCATCACCGCGCCGCAGATGGTGCGCTACGCGCTCCCGGGCTTCACCAACAACTGGCTGGTGCTCATCAAGGCCACGGCCCTGGTCAGCCTGATCGGCCTGCACGAGATGACCTACCTGGCCAAGCAGGCCAGCGCGGCCACGCGCGAGCCCTTCACCTTCTTCCTGTTCGCGGCGGCGCTGTTCCTCGTCTACACCACGGTCTCGCTGTGGGCGCTGCGCTGGGTGAACCGGCGCTTCAGCCTGGGCGTCAAGCGGCTGACCCACTGACACCATGCGCTGGGAAGTCATCTTCGAACCGGCCCACCTCGCCATGTATGGCCAGGGCGTGCTGACCACGCTGAGCCTGCTGCTGTCCTGCCTGGCCATCGGCGGCGTGCTGGCCGTGGTGTTTGCCCTGGCGCTCACCCACGGGCCGGCGCCGCTGCGCTGGCTGGTCGGCGCGTACACCTACGTGATCCGCGGCACACCGCTGCTGATCCAGATGTACATGATCTATTACGGCCTGGCCCAGCTCGACTGGATCCAGGCGCGCTGGGACGACATCTGGCCCTGGACGATGTTCAAGGACGCTTTCTTCTGCGCCCTGCTCGCCTTCGCCCTCAACACCGCCGGCTACACGGCCGAAATGCTCGCGGGCTCCATCCACGAGACGGCGCCGGGCGAGATCGAGGCCGCGCAGGCCATGGGCATGGGCCGCTGGCAGGCGCTGCGGCGCATCGTGCTGCCCAGCGCCATGCGCCGCACCCTGCCGGCCTACAGCAACGAGGTGGTGATGATGCTGCACG
>VFQQ010003047.1_pt1 | contig 17106 bp, 23 predicted proteins | sample 3512341 | NCBI WGS metagenome assembly VFQQ01 (sample SAMN10412373, study PRJNA504923) | tailings metagenome | isolation source: Relicate 2 Philex TSF1 revegetated site | place: Philippines: Tuba, Benguet | collected 2017-08-29 | reverse complement strand
TGTATAGGCTGGTGTGTTCTCTGTGATGCGGCCGAGACCTGACTTGACTATGTTGTTGCCGTACAAGAACTGCATCTCTGCTGAAGACTTGACCCAGATCTACACACACACACACACACATGTCATGGTGATTTATGATGTTATCTACATGTGCAAAGACACGTGCACACACATACACACACACAGGTGCTGATACTCGTCATGATAATCTTCACCCACATATGCCAACACACGCATGCCAACACACGCACATACACACACACATACACATACACACACACACACACAGGCGCCCGGGCGCGCCCCCGCACACACACGCACACACAAGCGCTGGCCGTGTAGGATGGCATGCACGCGTGACAGTGAGGCAGATGTATGCTTAGAACGAGTCCCCTCAGTTGCGAAGGTATCTTCAAGCTGCCCACAATGAGTGAACAGCTCAGGTTGAAGACTGAAGTTTATGTGTGTTTATCATCATCGGGGGTGTCAGTGTGCGAGTGGGTTTGATGTCCTGTTATGCGTGTGCGCGTATGGGCGCGCATGGCATTTGGTCGTACCTTGTACTTTGCGTGCTGCGATAAGATGTCCAGCGCCCCAATGGTTAACCTGAACTTCCCTGTGTGCGTGAGCTTGCCTATACACGTCCCCAGCGCGACGAGTTTATCTCTTGCTATCTGCGCAGGCACAGCCACGCGGGCACATCGTGAGCACATGTGCTCTCTGCTGAAGGTTTTTGGAACACTGGAGGTCACTGTGTGCTAGCTGACAGCGAGCACTGGCTGTGCGGCGCGGTGGCGTGCGCTCGACACTCTCCAGACTCGCTAGACAGGCCTGCGCTGCCTGCTTCCGGTCACTCACATTCGTCGCCTTCTTCATCAAGTCTTCTCTGACATAGTACACTCTGTTTTTCTGTAGCCGGAAGCAGTAGGGCTGGTCGGGTCGGTCTACGAGGGCCTTGATGTTCTTGCCTATGAACTTGAAGAGCTTCTCAAACACCATCTTAGTCTCCTGTGGTACAACAGGTGTGGCAGGCACAAGGAGGGCTGCTGGCGCGCTTCAGATGGGGACTGCGGCGCAAGGCCGGCGTGCTGCGCGCGGTGACAAGCCGCCACCGTCCCTACCTCTTCCGTGAGCGGCCTCATCCTGCCTTGCGGTGCTTGGTCCTTGGGTTTGGTTCTCTTCTGCGCTGGGGACTACGGCAGGGCCTGGCGCGACACGACAGGGTCATCGTGCGGTTGTCAGGTATCACATTTGGGTACGACACGAGGCTTTCCTTGATAGCAGCCCCACCACCACCCCCTTCACAGTGATTCTAAGCAGCCTGCCAATCATTTGACCACTCCCCACTTTGCGCGTCCCAGGTCCAAATGGCAGCCCCGGCAGCTCCCTTACAAGTGCCTATTGAGAACAACGACCAGCTAGAGGACTACCTGTGTCAACAGGGTCTGAAAGGTCAGTCATGGCAGCACACATGGTGTGTGCAGGTGGTCTACGCACAGGCCAGCTGACACAGGACCGTCCAGCCCCATCCCTTGCACTGGAGCCTTCACAGCCGGACCGCTGGGCCAGCAACCTTGCTAGCTACCCCTGCAAGGCTCAGAAAGCCGCAGCGTGCTGAGAGCTGACCCTCGTGCGCCTCTCCGTGCCTGCAGTCGTGGAAGTCTACTCAGAGTGGTCAGGACCCTGCAAGTCAGTAGTTCCCACCTTCCGCCGCATCCGGCAGGACAAGGACGGGGAGGCGGAGTTGCTCTTCCTACTTGTAGGTGCTGGGCCAGCAGCAAACAGCGCGCGCAGTCGCGCCAGCGCACAGCTCGGTGCCAGCGCACACACAGCCCTCTGTGTGCTTGTACCAATCAAGGGTGGTTGGAATACGCATCGCAGGCGTGTGCGGACAAGCTAGACTTCTTGGACGCGTGCAAAGACTTCAAACAGCGCTGCGAGCCCCTGTTCCTGCTCTTCAGAGTGAGTCTGTGCTCCCTGTCAAACAACACTCTTTTGACCGCAGCAAGACAGATACGAGCACGCCAGCAGACCTCGCAGAGCGCAGACGCAGCCTTGGGCACAGCGCCCAGCGTAGCGCAGACAGAGCCGCTTGGGGTGTGTGTGTGTGTGTGTGTGTTTGTGTGTGGCGTGCTACAGAATGGCTCACTGAAGGCCCGTATTGAGGGTGCGAATACACCCCTGCTCAACTCACAGATTCTTGCTCTTACACCTGCCAATGCTGGGATAGATGACCTAGAGGTGTGTTCACACACACACACACAACGTGCACATGTTACACACACATAGATGCACACAGCATGCTTTGACTTGTGCGCCGGGATGTGAAACCGTGTGTCAGCACTCCCCGTCTGTCACTTGGTCATGGCCCGGCGTAGATCACACCTCACACAGGCAACGTGACACTGACTGACCCACACGTGGTAGAGTCGGTCCTCTTTTAGCCTGACATGACCTTCATACTTCATGTGACCTGTACCTGCATGTTCCTATACACACGCCATGCACAGATGCAGTCTGTCTTTAACCATCTATGTGGCACTCGCAACACATAGGCATACTGATGCATGCACAGCGCGTGGCATGGCTATGGCATGGCTTTGGGCTGCGCTTGGGTGTCTTGCAGGAGAACCCTATGTACATCGCTAGACAAGAGCGGGAACGCGTCGCAAGAGGGGAGGTGGCCAAGGACAAGGGAGGCAAGAAGAAGAAGTAGTGGGAGCAGACACGGTTAACCACGCTCTGTGGCAGCTGTATCAGTTGTGCATGTGTGTCAGCCACTTCTGCCTGTGAATCAGACTTCACTGTCAGTCTGCCCTGGACACCCTATTGTGTAGCTGTACCGTCCAGTCAGCGCTGTGCTTGGCTGCCAGAGTGACAGCCGGCAGGTGCTGATTTGAGTCTTGTGCGTACTTTTGCCTAGCTGTAACAAGCTGCTCGGGTTAGCTGTTCGCATATGACTCTCCGAGAGACATAGCTTATACACTGTATTAGGCCTGTCGGCCAGTCATCATCTACACTCACAGTCACATAGCGCTACTAGTGCACATAGCGCAATAAGACACAGTCACAGTACACTTCCTGCTTTAAGTCTGATTAGTCTCTCAGAGCCGCCTCAAGGCGCGTGGCCAAAACACGCAGCTGCCACGCACGCACATCCTGCTGTGTGTGTGCTACACCACTCATACCCTGACTACCAACAACACCAGCAACACTGCCACCCTGCTCAACGTGTCCACCGCCCACCATCTCCTCAAGCGTTATTAACGCCACCCTGAACCCTTTGCGCCTTAACAACCGTACATGCACCGCCGCATTAGCCCTCACAACATGCAGCCCATGCACCCCATCCCCTACACCATGCTCAGCCACACACACTCTATTCACACTCAGGTGCCAAGGACACAACACGAACACTGCCATGCGGGATGTGTCACTCTTCCCAGGTGTGGGCCCATGTGTGTGGGGGCTGGTGGCGGTGGTGGTTAGTGTGGGTTGCAGGAGGACAACAGGGGGTGTCGGTGAGACGGGGTGTGTGGTGGGTAAGCCAGCGGGTAGGCGAGGGCTGTGTGCCGCGATGAAGGCGCAGGTGAGTTCGCCCTGTGGTGTGGCCTGCCATGTGGCGTGTGTGTAGCCTAGTGATGTAAGGAGGGAGGGGAGGGTGTCGATGAGACGTGCAAGGGCTGCATTGGATGCGGCACTGAAGCCCTGTGACACACACACACACACACACACACACACACACACACACACACAGTTTCATCCTACCCTGCTCTTGGTACGCTGCCCATTGGACACCTGGGCAACAGCAAAGGAATGGAAGAGCAGCTGTGGTGGCATGTGTGTGTGTGTGTGCGTGTGTGTGTGTGTGTGTGTGTGTGTGCGTGTGTGTGTGTGTGACTTTGCATACCTGGCCAGCCAGGTTGACAGGCAGGGCTTCGGGCGCTCCCCCCTCCTTACGCCCTGCCCAGCGACGTGACAGTGCTCTCCAGAACCCCCCTGACCTCGCCTCTGTCGCCACTAACCGCTGAACCTGTATCACGCAGGTACAGCACAACACAGTGCTTGTTACAGCTCCCCGCATGCCAGAGCTGGCATTAGTCAGTAGTATGCATGCAAAGGTGTGTGTGTGTGTGTGTGTGTGTGTGTGTGTGTCAGGCTCACCTCAAGCAGCATGCGTAGGTATGCGGGTTTGTCGATGAAAGCAGTGGGTGGACAGCTGAGCGCCTTGGCCACTGCGTGCCTTGTGAGAGGGTGCCTGCACACACACACACACATACACACACACATACAGAAACACATGCACACCTCACGAGGGGTACGTCATTCATGGGTAGGCACAGAAAATAGCTTTCAAACGGTGAACATGGAGCAACTGTGTCTCACTGGTATTGTTTAAAGCATGCCAGCTAACCCTACCCCTGCTACCCTGTGCTCGCTCCGTATGTGCATACTAGCGAAGCAGCTATCTTACCGGTATTGTTTGAAGCATGCCAGTGCCCAGGCCAGTTTGACAGTGGAGGGCAGTGTGAGTATCTCCTGTTGATCGGTGATCACACGCTGCTCCACTGTACACATGAACCTGTCCAACACGTCAGTACTGGGAGCGTACTGCGCGCGCGCACACACACACACACACACACACACACACACACACACACACACACAAAGCAGCCCATGCCGTTACCAAGGTGTAGTTTCCTTGCATGCGCGCAAGTGCCCAAAAACTTTATGGATAAGGTCCTTTGTGTGTGTGTGTGTGTGTGTGTGTGTGTGTGCGACCTCTCACCTGCAGAGCAGCGAACGCCCATATGACCTCACACAGCGTGTGTGTGGACAAGCTCTGTACCTGCTGCGCTATCCGCCCACACACCGCAGACAACAACGCTCCACTAGGCTGATACCGCAGCACAGGCAGAGCCATTACTAGCATCGCCAGCAGCCGCGCCTCGGCGCGGCCCCGCCGCGCACGCAGCGCGCCTTCTGCACCCGTCGCGCGCGGCGCGCGGCCGCCGGCGACACCACCACGGCTCTGTGTCTGTGTCAGCGCTTGTTCGACACTTGCTAGCAACAGGTCGATGTCTGTAACTCTGTATCTGTGGCCTTGGGTTGCAATCGCCCAGATAAGGCTAGCCACATTACGTAGCCAGGACGGGCTACGCGGTGGCACACGCTGTGACCCACCCTGTTGTGCCCGAACCTGCAACCCGCCCTGCAGTCCCTGCTGTGTAGCAGCGTGTGCAGGACCTGTGGGCTGTGTAGCAGTGTGTGTGTCATTTGTAGCAGTGTGTGTGTCACTTGTGGTTAGCTCAAGCACTAAGTGTGACAGTGTGAGGTCAAAAAGCTGAGGGTGGCGCACATTTGTCTTGGCCAGGGACACACACAGCCCCACCAGCACATCCACACGCACACCCTCCCTCTGTGCTGCTGCTGACCACCTGCCTGACACCCCGCCCGACCACTCCTGCACATGACTGGCCCCCGCTGATGCTGCTGTCTGTGCACTGGCCTCTGTAGTTGTGTGTGCTGAGTACTGTGTATGTGTGTGACTGACATCTGACCGCTGGTGTGGCTGTCCTTGTGTGGTGTGGTGTGGTGTCTGGTTGGTGGTGAGCATGTCTGCGACCCGTGTGACTAGCTGTGGGTCACACGCCTTGTAGTGTGTGAGCGCCCAGATGATGAGTGATGCTGCACGGGGGTGGAGGGTGGGGAGACGCCTGTGTGCCTCGGATTGCAGGGCGGTGAGGAGTGCAGTGCCTGGGTGAACCTGCATACATGACACAACACAGGCACACATGCTTACCACAAGATATACGCATCGCGTAACACCCTCACGCACACAAGCATGAGAATGCGCATGCAAGGCAACATGGAGTATATCTACACACACACATACACGCACGCTCTGGAAACTACACATCATGAAAGCACACCATGCTGGCTTGACTACACAGGTACGTAGCGTGATCTGCAGGACTCACCTCTGCAGAGACATACGCGTACGCCACCATAGCCAAACCCTGGTCCGACAGCTCACACACATACTGAGCCAACAGCGGCGCAGCACGCCTAAACAGCGTCAGCGGCCCCATGCTCGTCAGCAGGGCCTCTGGGCCTGACAAGACACGCGCAGTGGCCCACAGACACACTGCCAACTGCTGGGGGGTCAGCGGAGGCCGCTGTGTGGTATGTCTTGGTGACGCCTGGACGGCACCATGGCGCCTTTCACGTGTGTTGGTGCGTGTGCTGTGAGTGTTGGTGGTGGGGGTGTCAGTGTGGTTGGCGGGGTTATGTGTGTGTGTGGAGGGCACAGGCGAGGAAGACGTGCGGGGTATGAGGGTGGTGACTTGATCGAGTAGGCCTGTGCAGGTCTGACCGAGGCTTGCCAGCGCTGATATGGACACGACCAGACTCTGCAGACACGATGCCACACACACACAGACACACACACACATGCCCACACACGCATATTGCTCTTGTGTGCTCACCTCCCTGCTCGTACTCGCATACATGAATCACTTGTCTGAGCCATGCACCCTTGTCGCTACTTTGTGTTCATGCAGACCAAGGTGTGTGCTTGTGTGACGCATATTGACCTGGTTGTCCATGTCAGGTGCGTGTACAGATGCGGCCTCATCCAGGTGTGCTGTCAGTGCTGGCCAGAACACGTCTGGCTGCAGCGCCTTGCACCGGCTCAGCACACTGCACAGCCTGGCCACATCGCTTGGCGTGACATCGTCAATGAGGTCGCACCTGTCACACATGTGTGAAGGACACACACACACACACACACACACGCACACGTCAGCCATACAGGCAGGCAGGCACTGCCGTAAGTACAGTGCTACAAGTGACGCAAACAGTGTGGCCTTGCTCAGTGCACAGTTGAGCAGATGTGAAGCACTGTGAGGTCAGTGTATCGTGTGTGTGTGTGTGTATGTGTGTGTGTGTGTGTGTGCGCGCTCACCCTGCTTGTGCTTCATCACTAGGCCCATCCCCATCCCCAGACATGGGATCACTGTGTAACACAACTGGTGTCATGTCGTCACACACATCTGACTCAGCATGGCGCGCAGCCAACACTACACGCGCTTCCAGCGTACGCAACAGCCCCACCGGCACCACCCCCATGCTGACCAGCTGCCATGCAAGGTGAATCAGCTGCTCAGCGGGCGTGGCTGCTGCGTGCCTGGCTGCAGCCACGGCTGCCAGCTGCTCCGCTGCTTTCTGTAATAGTGATGGTGGGAGGGTGTTGTGACTGTGTGCTGCGCACACTGACAATGCGTAGCCCATGTCGAGCGTGGTCTGCAGTGTGAATGCACCTGCGTGGTGTGTGGTGAGCTCTGCTGCTTCGCGCATGAAGCGCTGCACGTCTGGCGCTGACAACAAGCCTCCAGCCTCGCCCAAAACCCTGCCCCCACCCATCCACTCACTGCCCGCTGCACCAGGCATGGACCGCACATGGCCCTTACCAGCTGAGCCTTGCTGCGCAGACACTGGCTCAGTAGGGCTGTACCCACCCGCCAATGACCGATGCACACGCGCCAATGTAAGCGCGATGTACCCAACCTTGTCGTATGCCATTACCCCACCCGTACCCGCCACCCCATGCTCACGCATCGCTGCACTTGCCATGCTAGCTACTGCTGCCAACGCCTGCGTGACAGTGGCCGTATGAGCCGCCGCACGCGGTGGGTGTGGTGGGGTGGGTAGGTGTGTGCCTGTGGGTGGGGCGGTGTGTGGGTAGTTAGGGTCTGTTTTGGCTGTATCTGTGCCTGTGACCCAGGTTAGGTAACTGAGTGACCAGGCCAGACTCGCCAGCCAGTCTAGAGTGAGAGTGTGAGGGGTGTTGGCGTTGCTGGTGGGTGGGTTCGTTGGAGTGTGGTTGGTGTGGCTGGGCGCTTGTGATGCAGCCCATGCACACAGTGCGGCAGTAACCTGCGGCAGCAGCTGCTTGATGTCCCTTGCAGCTTCACCCCTTGTGCCACCTGCGTCAGCCTGTGTGTCTTCCGCTACGTGGCTAGGCACAGGTAGGCTGTCTAGGTGCTGCTTTACCTGCTGTGTAAGCAGCACTACCAAGGCTGTGGCGTCTGCCAATGGCAGACATGACAACAAGTTACTACCGCCCTCTGCCAGGCCCTGAAGCACCTGTATGAGAGCGACCGGGTGCCCCTGCCCATCCACCATCCCCTTCCCACGCTGTATGGTCCTGCTTGCTGCATGCCTGCTGGCCTGCCGCGCTGCACTGAGCATGTGTACCTGGCTGAGCAGCGCTTCGGCTCTCTGCCGAGCACCGGTGGTTCTGTCTGTTGCTGCATGCAGCTCAGGCACTGCATGGGAGCTTGCCTGTGTGTCTGCATGAGCGTGGGTGGGCGTATGGTGTCTGTGTGTCTGTGACTGTGCGCCGCCAGCTGCGGCAGCTGCGGCCTGCAGCTGCTGGCTGGCTGCGGCTGTCAGCCCGTCATGCGCGATACCCAGCTTCGCACACGCCCATACAGCGCGGCTAAGGTCTGCAGGCCGCGCGGTGTCCGCCTGCGCAGCCAGCCTGTCGCACAGGTTCTGCAAGAGCGTCTGCCACTGCAAGGACATGTACGGCGCGGCTGGGTGCATCTGTCGTATCCATGCGTGCGCCGTGAGAATGGCTACGCAGTGCTTGGCTGACATGCTGAGCACGTGGTCAGGGCTGACGGCTATCAGCATGCTGACCAGCTGCTCTGCCACACCGCCTGCACCAGCGTTGCCGTTGCCGCTGCCATTGCTGCCGTGCTGCTCAGCAGCAGTGGCGACGGTGATGCCATTGCTGCCCGCAACGTGCGCGGCAGGCGGCACCCGCTGCGTATGCCTATCAGCTGCGGCACTGTGGCGGCGTAAGGCCTCATGCGTGGCTCTGATGTGGTGGTGGGTGCGCGTGGTGGCAGTGAAAACATTCACCTGCGCACAAGTGTAGGTGCACAATGCACGCTTTGATACGCGCATCAAACGCTCCTTGTCGTTTCTTTACGACCCTGCGCTCCTGACACATAGACCTGACACTGCCACATAGACAATGCAGGGGATACAGCATGGTGGCTGATACCCACCGCATTGAGGCTTTCTCCGTGGTCCTGTATAAGCTGTAGCAAGTGTTCTGCGCTGCGGCTGTGTTTGAGTTCCTCATTTAGCAGGGCCTGCTGCGACTGTGTGGCCACTGCAGCCGCTGCAAGCACGTTTGCCTGACTCCGCTCCCGCCTTTGAAGTGGCCTGAGGTTGCAGGCGTGCTGGTGGTGGCTGAGTCGTGCCGCGGCTGCATTTTGGCGACCCAGCTGCGGCCGGCCTAACATAACGCTGCAGGCGCTCCCGGCTCAGACACCATCATTGGCACAGCTAGGAGCCGACTGTGGGCCGTGAGGCAGCCACCGTGCGCGCTGTCAGGATGAGGCCGCGACAGCCTGGTGTGTGCTGGGTGCTGTGTTGTGTCGGCAGACTTGTCTGCCAATGGCGCTAGCCCCTTATGACATGTCCACACTGTCGCGGGGTAGTCTAGGTGGCGATAGCAACAGCGGTAAAGCACACAGCCAACAAGGCACACCCAACACCACTCACTCTTTGGGGCCGTTTTGCTGTGGCGGCCTGTGTGTGCTGGGCGCCTTGTCGCTGCCCGTGCACGCTCTGCCCCGCACCCTAGCTCTCTCTTCCTTCACAAATTCACACAAGCCAAGATGATGCAGACACGCCCAGGCATGCGCGCATTTGCCCCACAAAGGAGAGCCGCAGTCCCTGTCCACAGAGCCAGGCCCCAGGCACGCACTTGCGTCCAAGTGCGCGCTGAGAAGAGCTACGTGATGGTGAGTGCTGCGCACCGCCCTGCAGCGGATCTGTCACGGATGTGCGGTCAAGGATGGCCATTGGCTGATGCCTGCGGCTCGGCTTGCGTGTGGTCCGCAGGTCAAGCCTGATGGCGTGCAGCGTGGCCTCGTCGGTGAGTGAGCATCAGTGCAGGGGCCACCGATGCTCAGGATGCCCAGCGCGCATCATTCTCGAGACACGGATCCCTGCAGCCTCGTCCCTTGAGCTCTGAAGTGCCATCCTCACAGGGATGCGCATAGACTGACCTGCCGTGTATGCGCTGCTGTAGGCGAGATCATCGGCCGCTTTGAGAAGAAGGGCTTCAAGCTCTGTGCGCTCAAGATGTACCAGACCCCTCGCCAGGTGGCTGAGGAGCACTACAAGGACCTAGCTAGCAAGCCTTTCTACAAGGACCTAGTCAACTACATTGTGTCCGGACCAGTCATCTGCATGGTGAGTATCCCGCTATCTGAAGGCTAGAGATAGTGAAAACACCCGTGCATGATGATGTAATGTATTGCGCGTGGCCCTGCCGAGAGCCCGCTACGAAGCACCCCTGATGCCGCCCGCTCGAATGCGTATACGTGTGGCGTCTAATGTCTTGTGCAGGTGTGGGAGGGCAAGGGTGTGGTTGCGTCAGCACGTAAGCTCATTGGTGCCACTAACCCGCTCACAGCGGAGCCAGGCACTATCCGTGGTGACTTCGCCATTGAAGTGGGCCGCAACGTGGTGCACGGATCTGACAGCCCTGAGAACGGCGAGCGCGAGACAGGTACGCTGAGACGCCGTTAGGGATTTGCAGTCACGGAAAGCGCGTTCGTATGGCCGTGGTATGCATTGCTGCGCTGCCTGGCTTGACTGCCAATGCTTGATGTGGTCTTCCTCTTGCTTAGTATGCAAGTTTCCGTGCTGCCGGGCCCAAGAGACATTGACTGTGTGTCTGTGTGTGTGTGTGTGTGTGTTCAGGCATCTGGTTCAAGACAGAGGAGATCTGCAGCTGGACCCCTGCCCTGGAGACATGGCTCAAGGAGTAAACACACCACTCAGCTAGCTTAGCACACCAGCTTGTTACATGCAAATTGACGACACAATCCGGACCTGTGGCACAGTTGCACAATTGCTGACCCTCTCGAGTTTTTGTCGTGACACTCGGACCACATTGCTTCAAGGAGAGAGAGCAGTCACACGGTGGCCTAGTTTTCCCCGTTTGGGCCCCATTGTGTAAAGGCATCCCATAACGTCGGACTGTTGCAGTGTGTTGCAATGTGTGAGCTATGATGAGTGTAAGGTACTATGAACAGTGTCAGCAACAATGGTAGGCAATACCCACATACCATACAACACCCGGGTACAACACGTAAACAACACCTAAAGCGATACACACCGAGCAATACACAACCCGAAGCAAGCACCCGTTTTATCAAGCCATACAATGTCAGACAATGCTGCATATGAGACAAGCCATACTACTTGTGCTGACGTACATACGGGCGCAGACAGCACACGTGTGTCTCTGTGTGTGTATTAGTATGCTTGCGCTGTCTTGAGCGCGTGTCTTGCCGCCACATCCAGAAAGTGAGACGTCTCTTCTTGTATCAGCTCTGACACATGACGCGCCTTAGACACGTAGTCGGGTCTCTGAAGCTCTGTGAAGGCCTGTGGACAAGCATGTGCAGTGCATGGGACACCAACACGTAGCGCATGAAAGCATGTGACCAGCCCTGCTGGCACTACCCACAGTGTGCACAGTGCAGACGGCATACACATGATATTCAGACGTTGGTGGCAACGAAAGGTGAGCATCCGACCCAAGGACACCCGACACCCGCGCTCAAAAGCGAGGCATAGCGCAGGGGACAGGTCCCAGGGGCCGTCTGCTCACGTGTAGATCACGCATGCATGTGTCAGTCGTGCCTTATCATGGGCAAGCCAGCAAAGAAAAGTGCACAAGCATGCTTCGCATGGCCTGAGGGAATGCAATAACACGGTGAGCACTTAGCTCATGCGCCGTGCACGTTAGCAAAGCAGGTACCAACCACCGCCACGTGCTCACACACGTGCTTCAGCATGAGCAGCATACGGTACGGGGTTCTGAGACACACCTTGGCCAGAGAAGCGCATGTGAGGTGGTGTGCGGGTAGCGGCGCTGGCCCCACTCCTGCCCTGTGCACCACCTCTCCCCACCAGAACTGATCTCCGTACACAGGACACACGAGTGTGGGACAGCCCGCCAGCAGCCCTGCCTGGAGGGTACCCACGCCCCCGTGATGCGCCACACCGCTGCACCTGTGCATGGCATAAAGACCAAGACATGACAACACACATGGTCAGCTGCACTGCTATATGGTCAGTCCATGAATGCAATGCACGCTGCTGCAAAATGTATGTAGCCGTAACGAGCACTGTCTCGCGCTGTCAATCGCGGTCGGTACGTGTGTCTGTGTGTGTGTATATGTGTGTGTGTGTGTGTGTGTGTCCCACCTTGGCAGCAGCATGTCGTGCGGCATGTCGTCCACCAGGTACACTCTCTCTCTCAGTGACTGAGGAGTGAGACACTCTGTGGGGACGTGTGACATGTGTGACGTGGCAGCGCGCTGCACAGCCTCTGACACACACTCCCACTCCTCACTGATACCCACCCACATGGACCTGAGGGCACACACACGCGCGCACACACACACACACACACACACACGCACACACACACACACACGCGCGCGCGCACACACACCCAAATACACACATGTGCATTCACATATGCATGAGGAACATCCGCATGCAAAGGTGCAGCCATGCAGACACATATATGTGCGCAGCCCCAGGCTCTTCGTAAGGGTGTTGGTGCGTGGAGTCATACATGCACGCAATAAGCCAGGAGAGCAAATCACCGCTGGTGTGTGTACTTCGACCCTAATTACCAGTGTCCTAGCCTGCGGGCCTGAGCTGAGGGCCTAGAATGGCATAGGAGTGGGCAGGTGTGCATGTACGCATGTGGTGTGGTAAAGCGTTGATGGTCATCTCACCTGTTGATCACCACGCGTACATCGGCCACACACGCAGCCAGTGTGATGGTCACAGGGAGGGGTACGTCCTCTGCTAGCTGCGCGGAACAGGAACCGAACCCTACGTACACTGGCGCAGGACCTGTAGGCACATACACACACACACACACACTCATACAAACTCACGGTGCAAACACGCTGCGCACACGGTGGCTTGGTCACCAAAGCGCATGGCGGTGCTCAGACTGTGATACCGAAGTATACAATACCGAAGAGCACTTGTCTGGCTGTGTGCCTGAGCACCATACCTGCTTTGAGAAAGTCGTCTAATCCCAGAGGCATGAAGAGCAGCTGTGTGCTGGCCCTCGCAAACGCAGACTCAATACCACCCTCCCCACTGCCACCGGACACACACTCATCCATACCCTCACCCTCACCGGTATCATCCTCAGCCGCTGGCTCGCCATCAGTGCGTGCCGCAGTGGCATGCCCGTTGGTGACAGGGGCTTTGTCGTGGTGTGCCTTGGTATCTGCAGTTGGCGGAATGTCGGCGGCGCCGGCAGGCGCGGCGGCTGCGGCCGGCACGGCCCGCTCCAGGCTCGACCTGTAAGACGCCCCCTTGCGCCTCTGTGGCTCAGCAGCACCTTTTGGTGCAGTTGGTGTCTGGGCCGCCCCTGTGCCTGTGCCCCCTGTGCCAGTCCCACTCAGCGAACCACCCACAGACGCAAACACATTCTCCAGCACATCCGAAGAATCCAGAAACAAGCCATGATACGACGCAATACTCAGCTCAGGCATCAGATCGTCAATCGCACTGTGTGTGGCAGTGAGCGCCTTGGCGAGTGTGCTGGCGGCTGTCGAGTAACGGTCTGCGCCTGTGAGAGCGATGTGTGGCGTGTCTGATGTGTTGGTGTGTGTGTTGGTGTGTGTGTCGGGGTGTGGGGGAGGTGTGGGGGGCGGTGAGAGTTGGTTTAGTAGGAGGGGTCCTGACACTGCGGTTGTGTCAGGCCAGTCGGGGGGAGGTGGCAGGAGATGGCGACTAAAGGTGAAGGTATGTGGGTACCTGTGATACAGCGCATACGCGACAATGTACTTGTGTGTGTTCCGGGGCTCGCAACGCATGGGTGGACATGCACGCACATGGCTTGACAACTGCATGCATGCCAGGATCTCGCACCGTTCATCGTGTCGAGACTTGCTCCACCTAGCATGAACGCCGTGCATCGCCAACAAAGCCATGCAGCATCGACCTGCAAGGTTACCATGCATGCATGTGTGTGTGTGTGTGTGTGTGCATGGACAGCGTACCTGTACAGGTTCCATGCGGGGCCCCAGGGCCTCAGCCCTAGCCTGAGTCTGAGAGCTATCAACTGATCTGCAATGCCCATGTTTGTCATACGGTCTAGATAGAAGGTGCTGTAGTAGCTCACCTGCACACGCACACACACACATGCGTGCAGGGTAACTTTACATGTCCATGCTCCATGGACATACCAAGGGGCGTGGCCATACAAAGGGTGCTGTCTCTGTGTGTGTGTGTGTGTGTGTGTGTGTGTGTGTGTGTGCACTCACCGTCTCTCGTACCCATGTCTGCACCCCCGCACGCGTCCGCGCATACTTGCCCACCAGCCACTGTAACACACGCCGCGTCATACTCACACGCGCACCCACACTACCCTTCACCGCGTCTCCTGCTGCACCCTCCGGCCCCGCTTGCCGCGATGCGACCGCTGAGGTCGCCTCCTGACCACCCGCCCAGCCCGGCGGCGGCGCGGGCAGCACCCAGCGCATTGCGTCGTCTGCGAGCTCTGTCCACGCCTTGTCAAATGCACGGGCCCAGGGGTGCGCGAGGTGTGTGCTGGGGTACCAAGGCACGGCTGAGATTAGGTGCAGGGGGACACGTAGGGCCTCAGCTACGTGAGGGACTCCGTATGTGATTGGTGTTGTAATGATGAGGTCTGGCGCCACAGCCTTGTCATCAACCTGCATACACGACACATCGCATCAGCACGGTGCCGGCCTGCTGACTAAGAGCGAAGGCTGCGCGGAGGGCGCAGGGGTGTGGTGTGTGCGCGTCTCTTGATACCTGTAGCGTGCAGGCCGCTTGCAGGGACTCCAGCACGTTCTGATACTCTCTGCGGATAGTCTGCATGTCGCTGATGTTGCAAGGGAGCATACCCCGCGCAGAGACAGAGACCTGCGGGTGATCAGCGACGATGCACACACCCTTTTGCCTGACGGGCCCTGGACACCGTCCTGCTGCTGCCACTGCGACTGCGATTCCTCCTTGCTGATCTGATCCTTACCCGCGTGAGAGCCACAACGTCGCCTCCTAGCGGACTGAAAGACACGCCCATCTGCAGCGCAAGCAGGTCACGCACAGTGCCACCCTGAGACCCACACGTCACGATGACAGGTGCTTGGTGGGCGTGGGCGCATCGGTGGCTCACCTCCTCAACGAGTGGCCTGTAGAGCTCATGTGTGGCCAAGCGCACGTCGTGTCCGAAAGTGCGCTGCAAATGCGCGGCGAGCGCGACGAGAGGCTGCGGCGAGAGCGCGCAGGAGAGCACGTCACAAGCAGGAGTGTTCTTAGTCCAATTCCCAAAGTGCTCCTGGCACTGCCATTATCTGAGCGTGCGCAGCAACTGATGCAGGCCTGGCTGCGGACGGAGCAGCGCAGGTGTTGATAGACTGGCGGACGCACCTGCACATCGCCACGAGTCCCAGCCACCACGATGACAATGCGCAGCGGGTTCTTTTCCGTCATCCTCCCTACCTACTGCGCAAATAACAGTGTGCGCAGTGGACCGAGCGTGCTACTGCCACAGGTCATTGTCCGACATTGGGTCACACAAAATCGCGCGTTGCTATCTTCCGCCCGTGCTGCGCCACAGTCTAGACAGCGCAGCGTGCAGCAGAGAGTTCACAAATGGCCAGAGTAAGGAATTGCACACGACGTCAGCGCTGAAACCCGGGCCTAGGCGGGCCTTTGGCGGGCGTAGGCCTGGCCCTTGACCCCAGCCAGGAGCAGCAGCCGGATGGCGCCTGGAGACCTACAGCTCGCCACTGTACCTAGGGCCTTGCGGCCTTAGCTCCTCACCCGCTTGTGCCTCGGGTTTCCATCTAGCAGCGCGCTTGCAGACAGGTCGCGCCCCCAGTGCCCAGCACAATGGCACACGTAGACGACCAAGACCTCGAGAGGGCGACGCCGCTCTCAGACGATGCCGCACTGTCTAAGAAGGGTACGCGCCAGGACAGCAAGGGCGATGGAGAAGCGGAAGGCTCGTCAAGTCTTCCAGAGTGGCCCAGCAAGTGTGCGTTCAGCGTGAAAGGTTACGTGATAGACCCCTGGGCCATCTTAAAGGTATGCGGATGTGTGTCAGCAAGGCGCAGACAGTGCCAGGACAGGCAGTCGCAGAGGCAGGGATTCAAACCAGGCGGTGGTACCAAAACAAAGCAGGCAGGTCACGTGATGTCGGGAAGTGTGTTTGTGCTGCCCTCGCAGTACCTTTGCTGGGACATCTGGTCTCCTACAGACATCATCAGGCTTATATGGGATACCTGGATGTTTGGGCTGCTGATATAGTAAGCAGACACACACACACACACACACACACACACACACAGACACACGAACACACACACGCACTTACACACACACGGGACTGCTCAGTGCCATCTTGCAGTACGGCCCATGCATCGTGTGCACCCTCATGCACGTGTGTGGTTGGCTGTTCCCTGCAGTGTGATGCTATGTGTTCCCTACATCGTGGCCTTTCGCATTCCTACGGTAGGCGCAAGCTTGCCAGGCCGTGCAGTAGATGATAGCACAGAAGTCATACGTCAGCTTGAAAAGCTGGCATCTGTGTGGGTGTCTAAATCACACCGCAGGACATTTTGAATTCTCCCTTGGCCCGATTTGACTTTTCGGTCAATATGTTCTTCCTCTTTGATGTCCTGCTAAACTTCAGAACCGCATACGCAGGTAAGGCATTCTGGCGTATGCATGCGTGCCCACATGCATGCACGTTGCATAGGCCTCTCATTCTCATTACCCCTCTATGATTACGTCTCACTGCACGCTGCAGCCGCCTTGGTGTACATGTACATGTATCGATGCACCCCTTCCCGTGTACATAGTATGCGGTATGTGTACTATGTGTGGTTTACTTATGCTTCTTTTCTACTCGTGCAGATCATAACGGACAGCTAGTGTTTGATCGTAAGAAGATCGCTGTAACGTATCTCAAGGGCTGGTGAGTTCTATGCGAGTTCGTCG
>VFQQ010003046.1_pt1 | contig 17106 bp, 24 predicted proteins | sample 3512341 | NCBI WGS metagenome assembly VFQQ01 (sample SAMN10412373, study PRJNA504923) | tailings metagenome | isolation source: Relicate 2 Philex TSF1 revegetated site | place: Philippines: Tuba, Benguet | collected 2017-08-29 | reverse complement strand
TGCTGCTGCTGCTGCTGCTGCTGCTGCTGCTGCTGCTGCTGCTGCTGCTGCTGCTCTGGCGGCAGCGCGCCATCAGCTGCCGCCGAGCTGCCTGCCGGCTCCTCTGCCGCCTGCCCCTCTGCTGCCTCATCCTTGGGTTCATCCTGGCCTGCCACTGCAGCCGCACCACAGGCCCCTATCTGTGGCAGCTGGCGGCTGCCAGGCAGGCCCGGCACCAAGGCAGGAATGGGCCCCAGCCGGGGTGGCACCACGGGAGGCTGCACGCCGGTGGCCTTTGCCTGCCTCTTGGCAGCCCGGTTGAGCAGGCGCTCCACTTGCTGCTGCGCCGCCGTCGTCAGGGTGTCTGTCATGTGAGAGACACAGATGGATGACGCATTGATGGCCAGCAAAGATGGCCAGCATGTTGCGGGCAGGCAGAAGACAGCATTGCAACAACGGGGAGCAGAACGGGCACGGCAGGCATGTCCTCCGGCGGCTGTGCAGCACCAGGAGTCAGGGCATGCTCTTGCTCCTCAACCCATTCCCACCTGACTGCCGCTGGCCCTCCATCTCTGCCACTGCAGCAGCTGCCTCTGCAGCGGCGACGGCACGCCGCGCCCGCTTGGGCGCCATTCCGCCGTCGGCCCCGCCCCGGCCAGCAGCGCCGCCTCAGCCACGCTCGATCGCTGCAACCTGAATCTAAGCTGCTGCTACCTCATTCTCAGGACCCGCAGGGAGCCCAGGTGTGGCGCAAGGCTTCCCGACGCAGCCAGGCCGGCAGTGGAAGGCCGCCCAGCGCGCCTACCGATGCAGGGATCAATTGACGGGATGTGCCTTGCGATAATGCGGCCCTCGTTGAGCCACTGGCTGCCCGCATTCCATTCCACCGAGCTGGCACATGCAGTGCGGCCATGTGGGGCTCCCCTTGCAGCGTCGGCAGCATTCTGCAGCATCTATCAACTGGTACAGGGCGTCAGAGGGTTGCTGAGGCACCGAGAACCCCAAGCCGCGTTTGCAAGTGAGCTCAACACGCGTTTCGGGCGCCCTTGCTCATTGCAGTTACTCGTGTGGACCTCGGAAGCGCTTCGAAGCAGCGCTATGGCAGCTCGGCCCCCACCCACGCACAGCTGCCGCCGCTGCCGCCACTTGCTGCCGCCTGCTGGCACGGACGCGCTCGCTGCCACTGCTGTCCTGACCCTTGCAGTGGGTGCCTGCTGCGGCAAGTCGGCGGGCCCCGACTCGGAGATCTACCAGCGGGCGCAGCGCAGCCGGCTGCCTGATACGGAGGCGGACCGGCAGGCGCGGGCGGCGGCAGCAGCGGCGGTGAGTGGCGACAGGTGTTCTTTTCCCTCGGCCCGTCCTGCCATCTTGCGTGTGTTCCCTGCTGCAACGGCACCTTGCCTGACACAGCACGTGCTGTCTGGATGCATATCAGAACTGGCCTTTTTTGCTCACGCCCCACCCACAGGCGGAGGCGCGGCAGCAGGCATGGGCAGGCACCGCGGCAGGCAAGGCGACACTCAAGAGCGTGCAGCAAGTGAAGGAGGAGCGGGCTGCAGGCGGGCGGCAAGGGGCAGGGCCTGACACAGCAAAGGATTGGCTGAATTGATGGGGCACGACCTACGGCCGGGCAGCCTGTGCCCGGCTGATGCCTGCTGCTGGGGTCGCAGGCCATGCACCCTTCGCTTTCTCTTGCATGTACCCGTTGTTGTTATCTTCCTGGCACCGCTGTCCCTCTGCTCGTTGTCCCGCCAGCTTTTGATCGCACTGATCTGCCAATGCTCGGCCAGCATGCTGCAGAGCCCCTGTATTTGACGACCTTGGTTACGATTGTATGTCCCTCGCTGCAGCCTGTAGCATGCATGTCACGGCCACTTGGCGCCAGAGGCCCTGCCCAGGACAGCATGTCGTGCATGAGCAGATGTGGGCAAGATTGCGTGGGGGCTGCATCCGCCCTCATTCCGACAACAACCCAGCTTCTTGGTGCCGTGTGCAAAGCCCGCTTGCGATGCTAGGGCATTACCGATACAGAAATAGAGACACAATTAGACAGGGTAGAACAAGGTGACAGCTACAGCAATCTGAGCCTGCTGGTGGATTGCCCACTGCCTAACAACCGGTCCACATCGGACTGCTGCTGCTGCTGCTGCTGCTGTGCTGTTGCTACTGCTGCTGCCGCGTAACTGCCTGCGCCTGGCCACACACTGTGCAGCCGCCGCCTGCTGTCCTCCTTGGGTGGCACGCACGCGCACAGGCGCGCCGTGGCGGCATGCTTGGCCGCACACATCGACGCTTTCTGCAGGGCAGGGCAAGGCAGCCAGCTGGGCAGCGCTGAGCATGCAAGCAAATCTGGCTGAGTGCAGAGCGCTGAGTGCGAATCGCTGCAGTCAGCACTGCCACCGTCCCTCCCCCCCGCAGCTAACCCACCTGAGTGAGCAGACAGTAGTGGAAGAGGGTCTGGGAGGGGTCGGCCACGTATGCCGGCACGTCCGGCCCCAGCTCAATGATGCAGCCGCGCTCGCAGGGGAAGTGCTTGCGCATGACTGCGGGGAGGGTGGAAATGGAGGGGGCAGGTTTTCCAACAGAGGACGGTCAACCGCTACCCAACCGCTTGTGGCTGAGGGGCACCGAAGCGCGGACGGCAGGCAGGCTAGCAGTGCGCCATGCACCCACTGCATGCCCCATCTCTGTACCTGCACACGAATTGAGCCACCAAAAGTCCTTGGCGTTGCAGATCATGCCGCGCGCCTCGCACACCTCGTTGCAGCTCTGGTGCTGCGGCGAGGGAACGGGAGAGCAGACAGGGTGCAGGCATGCTGTTGGTGGCATCGCAATGCCTGGGCGGCTCAAGCCCCCTGCTCGCACACTGCTGGGCAGGCTGCGCATGCGCCTGGTGCTGTTGCTGCATGCAGCTTGCTCTTACCTGCTCCCCCGGCAGCGGCGTCATGCCGGGCGTGGGCGGCAGCTGCTGCTCCGGTGGCAGCAGCGGGCAGAAGCGGCGGTCGGCAACGAGAAAGCGGGACCCGCTGCGGTGCAACAAGAGAAGAGGAGGCACAACACTGGCAAAAGTGCAGGAATTTGAGCTACAGAGCGGCCATAACGCATCGCTGCTGCTTGCCTTCCTCCATGCATCCTGCCCTCACATGCAGGCGTGCACGCAGCATCATCCACCCCACAGTGCCACCCACACTGTGCCGCAACGCTCACTTCCAGGGCACGGCGGCCACGTGCTGGAAGTGTGCGCGTGGGTAGGGCCACAGCTTGAGGCGCAGCGAGACGCGCAGGTACTGCTCAATGGTGTAGGCCACCAGGTACGTCTTGCCGGGCTGCGGGGAGGGCAGGCGGGTGTGGGCAGGGGGAGCTTCGGTGCGGCAGGGCAAATGGCTGGGCGCAGCTGGTCACAGCTGCATCCTTTCTCCGGACGCTCCTAAGCCCAGCCTATCGCCCTTGATGCACCATGCCCTTCCAGCCCCCGGCACGCGCCACGTGCCTGCGGCTTGGGCGCGTTGCGCTTGTAGGTGAACTCAAAGGGCTCCGCCGCCGCCAGCTCGGCGCGCAGGGCGGCCTCGTACGTGTCGCGGTGCAGGTAGGACAGATCGCCATAGTCCACAAGCTGCGGCAAAGCGTTCAGGGCAAAAGCAGGCAGGTGAAGCTCAATGGAAGCTCAGGCTGGCGACTGGTTGGCGATCAATCGCACAAGGTGGCCGGCAGTGACCAGGCATGAGCAGTGAGTGGGCAGCCCTGCGTTTGATGGCCCACCCCCACCCACCGTCTGGTTCTCATTCCAGCTCATGGTTTGCAGGTAGCGCTTGAAGGCCTGCTTGTTCATGTTGGCGCCCACCTGGAGGCGTGAGGGCGCAGTGCGGAAGCAGCAGTTGGTGCAGAAGCAGTGGAAGCATGACACTGCTCGGTGGTGGAGGGACAGCTGGTGGGCCGGATAATCAAAGCAAAGGGGTTGAGGTGATCGTATGCGCCTCACCTCCCCGATGTTTTTGTTGCGGTTGACCTCGGGGCACACGCACTCGCGGCCCTTGGACACCTCCTCGTCCCGCATCCAGTGGTCCTGCAGGAGGAGTGGATGGGAAGGGGAGTGGCACACTGTGGCCGCACTGCCCTGGGTGCCCTACAGTGGTATTAACCAGAGCCAGCAGCAGAGTGCCTGCGGAGGCTTTCCTTGATGACAGCCGCAGCATCCCCCAAGGCCGCACCCAGTGGTCCAGCGGCCAGCTCGGCGCCAGCTCCTGCCACAGCTCCCGCCGCATCATCCAGCCCAGGCCTGCGAGCGCACACAGGTGGCGGGGGAGGGTGTGCAACAGATGCGCCACGGGACCTTGCAGACGCAATCCTGCACACCCATCTTGACACCTGCGCAGGGGCACCATACGGCGGGTGGACGCATGCACCCCCCTGCTGCCTCCACACGCAGAGCAAAACACACACCAGCCGCAGCTGCCTGCCCTCTCACCCGGGAAGTAGGAGGTGCGGAACAGGCGGCGCACGTCCCACTCGTGCCCCGTCACAAAGCCGTTGTCGTTCCAGGAGGACACACACCTGGCAGCAGCAGCAGGCAGGGGGCAAGGGCTGAGCTTCAAGCAGCGCTTCAGGGCCATTCAGACTGGTAGCTGGCAGTGTGCAGCTGAGGCTGTGCTGTGGCTTGCGGTCTCTATGTCCGCACCAGAGCGTGGGGTCTGAGTCCAGCAGGGGCGCCGTGGCCTCAAAGTACAGCAGGAAGTCTGCGGGGGCAGTGAGGGTGCAGCAGCGGGTGTGCTGTCTTTTAAAGGAAGGTGGCGGCCGCACCCCCGCTGTATTTTCCACGCATCCCCGACAACATCCGCCACACACAACAATCCTGCCGCAGCAGGCACAGCCAGCCAGCCACCCACCCGGGCTGAACAGCATGTCGTCCTCCACTATCACCACGTGGCTGTGGCGGCGCCCAAACACGCGGTCCAAGCCCCACCTGGTTGGGGGGTGAGGGCAGGGGTGAGGCAGAGGCAATGCAGTGGGTTGAGCAGCGGTTGGTTTGTTTAGGCTACATACCTTCAGCACAAGCTATTGCACTGATTTGGCAGATTGTGTGCCGCCGCAGCCAGCACCTCAGCTCCCACCCAGCCCGCCCTTGAACCCACTTGTAATGCTGCGCCAGCCAGGCATGCCCCGCCTGCTTCTCGCTCAGCGCCGCCACGCGCGGCGTCTTCTGCCAAAACTCAAAGCCGCGGGCGGAGCGCAAAAAGGCGGGCGCCAGCGCCTGCGCCACCGCCGCCACCGGCTCCGCATCGCCGTCCTGCGGCGGGCAGCAGGCAAAGGTGGCACACATTCGCCAACACATGCGCAGCAGCAAGGTGGGTGGTTTGTGCAACTACACTGCCCCAGCACATGGCATCCGCCAAACTTGGTAACAACAGCAGCAAGCCAGCATGCATATACTGCACTACATGCAAGCAGCGCCCCCAGTTGCAGGCGCCTGCCTTGCGCCTGCGCACCCAGCGGCCCCTCCAACCGCCCACCAACCTGCGAGACGTAGACGGTGTAGCGCTCCAGCCCCTGCAGGCCCAGCAGCGAGTGCAGCGTCTGGTTCAGGTAGTCGCTGCGGTTGAAGCAGAAGACGATGAGCGCAGGGTCCGCCATCAGCGGCCGGCCCTCGGTGCCGCCCACGCCGCCCGTGGCGCTGCCATCCGGGCGCACACCATGCAGCGCCAGGGAATCCAGGTGGGTGCTGCCGCCTGCCGCCGCCTGAGCGCTGCCAGCGCCGCTGCGTGTGGTGGTGCGCAGGCCGCGGCGGCCCAGCTGGCGCAGCTGGTCCAGCCGCCCCTGCGTCCACAGCACTTGCACGCCAAACAGGCACATGAAGGCCAGCGCCGTGTAGGCCGCGGCGCGCCGGGGGTGCATGGCTGATAAGCTACTTCTAAACGCTGGCAGGGGCTGAGCCTTTGCAGTCAGACGCTGTACGCGAGGCTGGCAGCTGAAGCCGGCACTGCCGCCGCCACCTGCCGCCGCTGCCGCCACCCGCCGCCGCTACTGCTGCCGCTGCACAGTCGCCGCAGCAGCGCTCCCATGCAATTGTTACGGTTCCTTAGCGCAGGTGCAGAGGGCTAAAGCCGCGTTTAGTGCGAGCAGCAGTGTGTGCTCAGTCCGCGGCGCCGCGTTGGGCAGCAGGCGGTCTGGCTGTATCTCAGATCGTGATCACAAATGATTGCAGGAGGCGCAGACAGATGCCGCAGGGCCGCTGAGCGGGAGGGCAAATGCTGCCATTTGCCCGAGCGTGTTTGATTCAATGTTTGGGCAGCTGCCTGCAGTGATCGAGCAACAGTGCGCTGCTATCCCAGCCTATGGTGATGCGGGAGCAGGAGCTGCAGTGGGGCTCGGCAGCCCTGAAGCACCCGCACCCTCTCCTCGCGCTGTTGCGCACAGAGGGGAATTCTGGTCAGACGTGCAGACGGCTAGGCGCTCATGCCGGGGCGGTGGCCGCCATTGCTGTGCACCGACCAGACAGCGGCTCGCAGGCCGTCATCGTCAGGTGCGCAGCCTGCCTGCTGGCCAATGGAGCTGCCGTTGCTGCAGATATGAGGGCATATCCACATAGGCAGTGTCATAGATGCATCAGACCCTGCAGCGCATTCGTGACTTCCATGCAGCGCGGACTGTGACGGGCGCGTGAAGCTGTGGCAGCTGCGCGGAGCGGCACTGTCGCTGGTGGGTGCTTGCCGGCCTGCCTTGCCAGGCGGGGACGATCTCAAGGCAGGCTGGCCAGGCATGCATGCGTGCCAGCACTCATTGTGGGTCATGGGGCCAACCCTGCTCCTCTCTGCACGCAGTGTTTCAACCGCTCAACCGCCGAATGCCTGCTCATCTCCCTGCTTCTCCGCAGCTGGGCACACACGCCCTGCACCTGGGCCCAATCAACTGCATGGAGCTGCACCAGGCCAGCGGCCTGCTGGCCACCGCAGGCGCCGACGGCTGCATCCGGGTCTGGCGCCTGCCGCAGCTGCTGCGCTGTGCAGAGCGGCAGCACGCGGCCACGCAGGTCGCCTGCTGGGCGGGGCACGGCGCCAGCATCTCCGCCTGCTGCTTCACCCAGTGCGGCCGCTTCCTGGCCAGTGCCGGCAGCGACGGCACCGTGCGGCTCTGGCAGGTGTCAGTCCAGGAGCCGCTGGCGGTGCTGCAGCTGCATGCCACATCCCTGGCGTTTGCAGCGGGGGACGATGCCGCGCTGCTGGTGGCACCAGACAGTGCCCGCGCACTGGGGAGCTTTCAGCATGCACCCGTGCTGTTGAGCCTACGCAGCCTGCCAGCTTGCCGGCTCTACTTCTCGCAGCTGGATGCGGCGCAGCGCGGCGGCAGCGCACCGGTGCGACCCGTGCGGCCAGCAGCAGCGGCTGACCCAGCGGTTGCAGTGTGGCTGCCCAGCAGCAGTCCCCCGCCTCGACCACGGCCAGCACCAGTAGCAGCAGCGTCAGCCATGCCTGCAGCTGCACCCACACCAGATCAGCAGCGGCCCGGCAGCAGGACACCTGGCAGCGGGGGCGGCACTGAGGATGCAGGCAGGCGCCAGGTGGGCAGCCTGGCTACCTTTGGGCGGCGCCGGCGGCAGCAAAGGGAGCAGCAACAGGCGGGCACTCCAGCAGTAGAGCAGGCGGCCGGTGGCAGCGACAGCTGGCTGCCGGCGGACGACACGCCTGTGCGCCTGCCCCTGCCAGCCGTCCCAAGCAGCATGCAGCTGCTTGCGTCCCCACTGCCGCCCTCGCCGCTGTCCCCAGCAGCAGACCAGGCAGCCATGGATGCAGCTGTGCTAGCGGTGTACGATGCACCCTTGGTGAGCGGCCACAGCAAGTGGGACCCGCTTCAGCAGGCATTTGTGGCGCAGCATGGCGGGCATGCCGCACCAGTGTGCTCTGTGCTGCCACTGCCCACCGGGCTGGATGTGCTGACCACTGATGAGCATGGCGTTGCCAAGCTGTGGCGCGCCATTGGTAGCAGCGGCAGCGGTGACGGCAGCAGCTACAGCACTGGCATTTTGTGCACGCTGCTGCCCCGTGCTGCTGACCGAGGCAGTGGCGCCCTGCGCTGCCGCCCGCTTGTGTCTCATGACGGCTGGCACATCGCGTGCGGCATGCCCAGCGGCCATGTGGCCGTTTGGGAGTTGCAATATGCGCAGCGCCCAGCGGCCGGGCCAGCAGAGCATACGGGCGGCAACGCATCAGCCTACTTCCCCATGGCGGACTGTGCAGTAACGGCCGTGGCGTGGGATGCCGCCTGCCAGCTGCTGTGCTGCGGCGACGCGGCGGGGCACCTGACGCTGCGCTGGCTGTGAGAGCGGTGCCTTGTGGAGCACCTCAGAGTGTAAAAGGAAGGGCGTGCTTTGGAGGCGTCCAGGCGTAGAATTGGAGAGTGGCACAGGAAGGCGGCAAACAGAGCGGGGCCTTGCACTGCACGGGTGGCGGGCCTGCAGGCGGGTCACTGGTAGGCTTAACGGGGGAGCCGTCCCCTGACCCAACATCTATAGACGATCTAGAGGTGATTAGAAGCGGCATGGGCGGCTTCCAGACCTTCTAGAGAGCGTGTAGAGGGTCCTGGAACCGGCGCTTCTGGAACGCCCCGCCGCATCATATAAGCGGTCCCATCGGCACTTGAGATCACACTCTTCCCCTTCCTTCTCACCGCTTGCGTTGCAAGCCAGCCAAACACTCGCCTGCACCCAGAACCCCAAGCCACCATGCTGCACCTCCCGCTCTCCTTCCCCGGCTGGGAGGACGACCTGTTGTCCGACTTCATGGCAATGCCCGGCTACACCTCGTGCCGCGGCAGCGCGTGCGCAGCGCCCCGCCTCTACCGCCCCGCCGCCGCCGCCACCCCGACCTTCCGGGTGCTGCGTGCGGCGCCGGCCTTCCCTGAGCCCGAGGAGCCCGAGGTGTACATCCGCCGCACCGAGGAGGGAGTGCTGGCGGTGTGCCCGCTGGGTCACGGCTTCTGCCGCGACGACATCAGGTGCGTTGCGCCGCCGCCGCTGCGCTTCTGGTGGCTTCCGGCACCTCCCGCCATCTGCTGCTGCTGCTGCTGCCCCCATCCCCCAGGCAATCAACTGTTTGAGGCACGTTCGCTGACCGGAATCCTTGCCCTCCGTCTTTGCTGCAGCCTGGAGCTGGAGGGGCGCGACCTGACCATCACCGCCTGGCACCCCCAGACCCGCCACTGGCGCGCTTATGGCCGAGGTGAGTTTGCCTAGCAGCAGGCGGGGCCCATGGTCAGCCGGCTGCATACAAGGCCTGCCCTTCGTTAAGGCCTGATATTGCTTTAACCTCAGCACTGCGGGTTGCTGTGCCAGCATGCCAGCATGCCCCATATCAGTGCCGGAATGCTACATGATGCTCCTCGCTCCCTGGTGCAACTCCCATGCCCCGCTCACTCAGCACCCCTCCCATCCGCCTCCCTTCATCCCCCCTGCAGAGCGCCCTGCCGCCTACCAGCGCACGCTAGAGCTGGCACCCCACATTGATGCACAGCGCATGAAGGCCAGGCTGGATGCCGCCACCGGCTCCCTGGAGCTCTTCTTCCCGTACCGCCGTGTGGCGCCCGCGCCCCAGCCCCGCCCCCGCGTCGTGGTGGTGCAGCAGAGCGCAGTGGCCGTCCCCGTGCCACCAGCAGCTGCGCCCCGCCCCTCTCTGGTCCGCGCCCCTGCTCCCGCTGCTGTGCCAGCACCCCGGTCAGCGCCAGCCCCTGCCCCACCGGCAGCCGTGGCAGCCCCTGCTGTCACTCCGGCAGCCAAGCCAGAGGCAGATGATGCCGTGGCGATGGCCCAGCGCTCCCACCGGCGCCGCCAGCGCCACTACCACATGCAGCAGCGCCGGCGCAGCTGCAGCCCCAAGCAGGTGTGTGTGTGTGTGTGTGTGCATATGCTTGGCTTGGCTTGGCTTGGCTTGGCTTGGCCTGGCTTTCCTTGTCTGCTTGTTTGGTGTGTGTGCTGGCCCCTGCATGCCAACAACAAACCGATGCAGAGCAACTTGCGCATCGTCCCGCTCATTCACTGACATGGCTACCCGCCCTTCTCCTCCGCTTGCCCTGCAGGCCGAGCCGGCATGCCCCACCTGCTGCTGCCAGGCACCCAGCCCCACACCCGCCGCCCCAGCCAGCCAGCCGCAGCAGCGGCAGCAGCAGTGCCAGCCCAAGCCCCAGCAGCGTGTGATCCCCATCGAGTGCACAGAGCCCTCCACGTCGGCGGCGGCAGCCAAGGCGCAGCGCTCGCGGCCCTCCAGCCCTGCAGCCGTCCCTGTGGCGTCCCCTCGCTCAGCGGCAGCCTCCCCCTCCACCTCCCCGGCCGCCTCCCCCAAGGCAGCTGGCAAGGGCAAGAGCCCCGCCTCGCCCGAGCAGGTGGCCCAGTGGCAGCGCCAGCAGCGCGCAGCCACCGCCGCCAAGCGCATTGCTGCCGGCATGGCCAGCGACAGCGACTGGGAGGACGCCGACGGCAGTGTCAGCGAGTGCGGCCTGGACGACTGAGGCGCCCCCGGCTCAGCTTGAAAGCATGAACGGATGTTGATGTTCTGCTGCGATGCATGAGGCCTCTCTCATTCTACGTTTCCCTGTGTATCGCCCAATGTACTGTACAACCACCACTGCAACCACCTCTTCTTTCTTCGTTTTCCTTCCCAGACGCACTTGTACAGTTCCACATTGCAAATGCGCTTCAACAATGGCAGGGTTGGTGGGAGCAGTGGCAGCTGTGGTGGGTGTCTGGGATTTTGTTGAATTGCAGCAGGCTTCATCAAACCATAGGTTCAGATGTAGAAACAATGCAGCTGTGCAGAGGCAGCAAACCTCGCCTGCAGCCTTGCCCCGCACCACCACCCCAACTGCGGCAGGCGCAGCACAGCGGCAGCAGACCCTGGCAAGGCGGGGCTCAGCCAGCGCTGGTCAGATCACTTTCATTTCATCCTGGCAACAGATCAGAACCTGAGAACGATCGCAGGTGATCCAGTAAGGCCGCCGCTCTGCCTTCCGACCTGCGCCTGCACGCCGGGCCTTTCAGGTGCACTCCAAGCCACAACGGCGACCCGATGCCTCCATAGAATGCTGCATCGCGGCAGCCGACGCTCACCGCCACACCGCCGCCTTCACCTCGGCTGCCGATGCAGGGCCGGCCTCGCTGCCCTTCAGCCATGTTTGATGACCTGATTCCTGGCACTGATCGGTATGAGGTGGATGAGGAGGTTGGCCACGGCACGTTTTCAGAGGTGAGCCGAGTGGCTGCGGAGCCAGCAGGGCCGGAGGGAAACGGAACATGGGCTTTGCCCTGCCGCATTGCCAGCCTCCTGCTGTCACCCAGGAGCAGCCAGGGGAGCCGGGTCTGCATCCCGCCTGCAGGTGCACCGCGCCCGCGACAAGCAGAGCGGCGAGGCGGTGGCGCTCAAGGTCAGCTACCTGCAGCAGGAGGGAGAGCTGCCTCGCCACACGCAGCGCGAGCTGCGCGTGCTGAGAGCGCTGGCCGGCCAGCCTACCATCGTGCAGCTGCTGGACGTGCGGCAGCAGGTGGGGGGCCCTGCAGACAATGTCGATGACTGCGTTGGGCAGCGGGCATGAGCATAGTATCAAGGGTTTCCTTGCCCACAGCGCATAGCCCGCAGTGGCACTTGGCCCTACGACAGCACTCCTGCTGGCACCTATTGCATCCCCCTCTCACCTACCACTCGACACCCTGCCTGCCCACCTGCTGCCCCCACCTCATGTTCCCAGGAGTATGCGGTGGCGGTGGTGCTGGAGCTGTGCCTCACAGACCTGCGGCAGCTGCTGGGCGCGCTGCGGGGAGCCACCCTGGACGCCGCTGTGGCCAAGGCCGTTGCGCAGCAGCTGCTGCAGGGCCTGGCTGCCCTGCATGCCGCCGGCTTTGTGCACCGAGACGTGGCGCCCTCCAACGTGCTCGTCACACCTGCGGGTGCCGTCAAGCTGGGCGACTTTGGCCAGGCGCGGCGGCTGCCGGGGGCCGGCAGTACGGCGGCAGGAGCGGGACCGGCCAATGGGGTATCAGGACCACACTCAGATGAGGACGACGCCGACGGCCCGCCCGGCAGCCTGACCCCGGGCGCCTGCCTGTGCACGCGCTGGTACAAGGCGCCCGAGCTGCTGTTCAACTCGCGCACGTATACACAGGTGGGGGTCGAGGAGGCCTTCTCCTGCCCAAATGTGTGTGAAGCTGCATGCTGGTGGCCTGGGCTGCTAGCCTGAGCAGGATTGCCAACCCTTCAGGAGTATGCCCACCTCCCTCGTCCCCGCCCCGCCTGCCAGGCCGTGGATGTGTGGGGCGCCGGCTGCATCGTTGCGGAGCTGCTGGCCGGCAAGCCCCTGTTTGCGGGCAACAGCGACATTGGGCAGCTGGCGGCCATGAGCGACCTGCTGGGCAGCATCAGCGAGGATCGCTGGCCGGGTGGGTGGGTGGGCGGGTGGGTTTGGAGGGTTTGGGCTGATCATTGCACCGCTGATTGATGGCCTGTTGAAGCATGCCCTTGCTGCCGTGCATCCTAGTACCTCCGCCTGTGCTTCCAGCCACCCCCCGCATGGAACCGCCGCCCTCTGCCCCCCCAGGTGTGCGCGACCTGCCGGACTGGGGCAAGCTGATCTTCCAAGAGCAGGCTCCCCAGGACCTGGCGGCCGTGATGCCGGGGGTGCCACCCGAGGCAGTGCAGCTGGTGGGCGCACTCCTGCAGGTGCGGCGGGGTTCAGCAGAGAGAGCTGGCCAGCTGGTCAGCTAGGGGGGCTGGGTGTGCTGCAGCTGCTTGCACAGTACAGTTTGAAGGTGCTGGGGTCTGAGAGCTTGTAAGTCGCGCCTGGAGCGAGGCGCTTACACCTCACCTCCCATGCTCCCTTGTGGCCACCTGCAGTACAACCCAGAGCACCGCCTAACAGCGGAGCAGGCGCTGGCGTCCGATTGGTTCCGCTCAGAACCGCTGCCGGCGAGCCCAGAGGCCCTGCTGGCCATTGCACGTGAAGCGCTGGCCTGAGTTGGGCGGCTGCCGAGGCCTGGTCAAGCAGGGCCTGGCCACAGTTTTGTACAGCATGCATGCATCCTTTGTGACGTATCCCCTTGCCTTTGTGAGATTCTGAGCCTGGGAGCGAGATTGCAGTGTGTGTGTGGCCAAGGGGTGAATGGATAGTTGTAATGAAGCAGGCAGTCAAGGGTTGTTGAGGGGGGTGTATGCAAGGAGTGTACATGGCGCGACAAAAGCATTAGCGGACGAATCGCTGGCTGGCCAAAGACAGCCGCCATCTCCGCCATCCTGGCCAGTCTGAGGCGGCCTTGTTATTGGATGTTGGCCTGCTGCGCAAACGCCTCGGCCAGCTGATTGATGCCGGGACGCGCCGGTGCTGGCCGCTGCGGGTTGATGCGCTGCTTGGCTGCAGGGCGCAAGGTGGGGAAAGTGAAGGCGGGGCAGGCTGTCGGTGGACACATGTGCAAGGCTGATCATGCGGCTGACGCCACAAAACAGCAGGCATTGAACCACGTCCCATCCCAGACCTGCTGCTCACCCTGTGTGTTGTGCACCGCATCCCACCCCTTGTACGTGTAACCTGCAGGTGGGTGGCTGGGCAGCAAAGGGGGTGACACGTGAAACGCAACCGCACACACAGCTGAGCGCGTGTCAGAGCAGGCCGGCGATGCTTCAACTCGTGGAGTTTGCGAACCATGGTTCACAAGCCCGCACCGATGAAGTTGGGGTCGGCGATGGGGCGTGAGCGCGAGCCGCCGGGCGTCAGCCCCGTGGCCCCGTCGTCCTCGTACTGCTCAAAATTCTGCTTGGAGTTGTGGGTGGGTGGGAGGGTGCAACACAGGGTGGTTGGGAGCTGGGTGAGGGTGGCACTGGCACCTCTGCATCCAACCCAAATTCGGCAGCCAATTGAGCTGTGTGTGTGCGTTTTGGCAGCAAGCTCAAGTTGGCTTGGGCCTCTCAGGCCCTTCTGGGGTGAAAGTGTCAACCCAAGTTACACCCTTTCAAGAAGAAGAAGCTGCAGGCCCCCTGCCCGCCCACCTGCGTGTCCAGCTCGTGCTCCACCGCCGGCCGGTACGGCGGCCGCTGCTCAAACAGCGTGCGCCAGTCCAGCCCCGCAAAGAAGGGGTGGGCGCGCAGCTCCGACGCGCCGCCATGGCTGCGAGGGAACGAGGGGCGGGAGGAGCAGAGGAAGGGCAGGGGGAAGGCTCAAATGCATGAGCCGTCCCATCACTAGCTGGGTGACTCAAAGTTGTTGACGCAGACCAAGCGCCACACAACACAGCAGCTATAGCCAAACCTTCCTGTGCCAAGCGCTGCCTGCAGGCAGGACCGCTCCTTGCCACACCAACCCCTCTTGCCTGCCCAACCGCTCCTCCACATCGCACAGCAGGCGGGAAATGAAGTCGCGAGCGGCGGGCGTCAGCGCCGCCTCCGCCTGCAGGCAAGCGAGCAACCCAGACAGCAGGGTGATTTGCCGTGCAGCAGACTGGAATCGCCCGCCAACAGCATGCTGCAGAACAGGGTGGGTCGTGTGTTGCACAGCTAGGCCCCACACAGCACAGCAGGGACCGCCCCTCACCTCGGGCGGGAAGCGCAGGTAGGTGCGCCAGTTGACAATCTTGCGGCATGTGGTCATGGGGTCATCTGCCAGGGAAGGGGACCAGCCAGGCGCATTGCAGTGACGCAATGCGGCCCCTCATGTGTTGCCAGGACAGCTCTCTGTACAAGGCCCAGCCAAGTGATCTAATAGCACACTGCACTGCCACCGTGCCCCTGCCCAACGACACCTACATCATGGCGCACCTGAGTAGAAGGGCGGGAAGCCCACCATCATTTCGTAGGCGATGGCGCCCAGGCTCCACCAGTCGCACTCCATGCCGTACCCCTTCTTCATCAGCACCTCCGGCTGCAGAGGGGGGCATGGGTTTGAAAGGTTGATGCAGGTGCTGGTGCGGACAGCTGTTGCAGTTGAAGCACATGAGACAAAGGGGCTATATGTAGATAAAGCTGCAACTTGCTCATTTTCGTCGACAGTCCAGCAGCAGCACTCAGCACAAAACAGACAGGCACAGCAACGATGACTGACCGCAATATAGTCTGGCGTGCCGACTGTTGAGAACGCCAGCTTGCGGCGGTTTTCCTGCGGGGGCGGCGACATGGCTGTTGGTTGCAGGGTGGCACACGGGCATGTGGAAACTGGCTGGCAATCACTCATGGCGGCTTGAGCTGCTCAGCATCCCACCCCCATACCCGCCCAATATCAGCCGCCCCGCCCACCTGCCAGTGCCGCAGCTGCTCTCCCTGCGACCGCGGGCTGGGGGAGGGCGGCAGCTCGGCAGCGCCCGCCGCCGACACGCCCGCCACATCCGCCGCTGCAAAGGCGGGCAGGGTGGACACATCCACGGGCTTGCACAGCCCAAAGTCGCTGAGCTTGCACTGTCCGGCGGCGTCCAGCAGCAGGTTGTCTGGCTTGATGTCGCGGTGGATGTAGCCCGCGGCGTGGATCGCCTCCAGCGCCACCACAGTCTGCGGAGCGGCGAGGCAGGGGGAGGGGCGGGGGCGCATTCAGCTGGTGTGTTGTCTGTGTTTAAATGGCTTCCTACAGCCAGCTAGATCCTTCCTCCATCAGCATCGCCTGCTGCTGCAGCATGGCATGCCGCCAGCACATGAGGTCAACAGGCACCTGGGCGAGGTAGAAGCGGGCCCAGTCCTCGGGCAGGATCTCCTTGCGGATGAGCAGCGTCATCATGTCGCCGCCCGGCAGGTACTCCATCACCTGGGAGGGGCAGGGCAGGAGGGGGCGGGAAGGGATGGCTTGGATGGCCGATGGCGGGCAGGTGGCACAACCTCGGCATGGGCACGTTGATGTTGTGGGTGTGAAGGTTCAGCTGAGCAGCAACCCCTGCTTGCCTGCCCAACACTAGCCGGCGTTTGCTGGCTGCTCCTGCCACCTTCCATGCCCCATTCAAACCTGCCATGGCACCTACCCAAATCCTCTGCTCGCCCCTTGCGCCTCCATCCCTGCTCCCTGCCACCCCACTCCCACCCACCCCCTCCCCTCACCAGGTACAGGTACTCCTCGTCCTGGAAGGAGTAGTAGAGCTTGACCACTGAGTGGTGCCGCACCTCCGCCAGCACGTTGCGCTCGGCCTTGACGTGGTCCACCTGGCGCAAGAGGGGGGGGGGGGGGGGAGGAAGGGCAAAGGGGGTGGGGCAAATGGAGGTGGGGCAAGGGAGGTGGGGCCAGGCCAAGGCGTGGGCAGACAAACCGGCTGGTGGGGTGAGTAGAGGCGAATAACCAGGCCCATGCTACCGGTGCACACCGCAAGGCATCCATCCACAAAGCGATGCTGATTGTACGCCACCACCACTGATGCCCGGGCAGCTGTACAAGCCGCCATTTCAGGCGCCATCGGCAGCACAGCCGCAAACCCACTCCACTGCAGCTGCATGATACCGTCCCCACCCCGCCGCTGCCTGCCGCGCTCACCTGGCCGCGGCGCACCATCTCGCTCTTGCGCAGCTTCTTCACCGCCACCAGCTTGCCGGTGGAGCGGTCGCGGCAGATGCGCACCTCGCCAAATGCACCCTGGGGAGGGTGTGGGAAGGGGCGCGGGAGGCGCAGCGGCAGTCGGCAGAGTGCAGCTGCAACAAGCCTGCAGCCAGCTGCTTGGTAAGATGTGCGGCGGTGTGGTCCAACCGTTGACCAGCTGCCTGCCCTTCAGCCTGTGCTGTGCCGCTGCTGCACGTGCCAACGTCACAAACACTGCCCCAACTGCTCAGCGACAAACAACACTCCTGCTCCCTCACCCTCCCTGCCCACACCCACCTTGCCGATCAGGCGGAGCGGCTCAAAGTCGTCCATGCAGAGGCGCTGGCGCTGCAGGCGGCTGTACTCGCGCTCCCGCCGCTCGTGCTCCGCCAGCGCCGCCGCCCGCTGCTCCTCGCTCAGCTGAGGGTACGACTGCAGCTCCTCCTCCAGGGCCGCTCGCCTGTGGGGGCACAAAACGTGAGGGGGTGGCACAGCAGGTGGTTGGTGCGTCGGGCAGCGGGTGGCCAGCGAGTCGGCTTGCGGCGGCTGGCTGGCGGTTGCAGGACAGCCACTACAGAGCTTGAGAGCCGGTAAATGAGCGAAACAGCAGCTCAAGTGTCT
>VFQQ010003045.1_pt1 | contig 17112 bp, 26 predicted proteins | sample 3512341 | NCBI WGS metagenome assembly VFQQ01 (sample SAMN10412373, study PRJNA504923) | tailings metagenome | isolation source: Relicate 2 Philex TSF1 revegetated site | place: Philippines: Tuba, Benguet | collected 2017-08-29 | reverse complement strand
CTCCTGGACAGCAGGCAGCCCTGCATCAGAGGCTCCCAACATCCGCTGCAACGCTGCCGCAGCACTTGTCAGCCGGGCAGCCTGATCGCCGCGGGCCACCCGAGCCCATGCCGGCGGGGCGCAGCCGGTGCCGCCAGCACCCGGGAGGCACCCCCAAGCTCGCCCAAGCATTCCCCTGGCATCCCCGGCCCTTGGGGAGTGCTGAGGAAGGCCAAAAACGCAAAAAAAACTCATAAGACGGATGCTCTAACCGACTGAGCTAACGGAGCACATAAGACGGGGGGAGAGGCATGCTCCGTACGGGCGCTGCAGGGTGCTGGAGAGGCTGGTAGACAGGACGACTAAGTCACTTGCCGGGCAAAGTGTTGGCAGCCGGTGCGGCGTTTTTGTTGGGCTGGTGGGACCTTAAGCAGGCCCTTTCATAACAGTCGTATGCCATCTTCCTCGCCGCCAACAGCCCAGCGGCAAAGCCTTTGCCCTGCGCCGCTGCTGGATGTGCAACAATAGCCGGAATGCACTGAGCCCCCTGCAAGACGTTGAACATAGACAGCTGGCGACCTGTCTATGCACTCCCCGCGGCACAGGGACAGCTGCAGCCATCTGCTCTCACATGCTAAGGTCAAGTAATTTACATGGATCGCGCACAATGTGGTGTCTTTGCGCGGGCGCCAACTTGCACGGCCATAGCCGCCAGGCTGAGCATCACTGCTGCACACTACCGGCAGCCAGCAGCACAGGGCTCTAATCAGCGCTTCGCCAGCAGTGCCCTTCGTCATTGGTGAACGTCTGCTAGGCTGGCATTGTGCAGCACTACTTGAACACGTCCGCCAGCTCGTCGTGCGGCAGCGGGTTTGCGGCCACGTGCTGCTTGCGCCCCTCCCGGCTGGCCACCTTGCTGGCGTACTTGCCCTGCTGCCGCCGCTTGAGCATGGAGCGGATCTGCGGGCGGGGTGGGAGAGGCTGGTTATTTGCACTGGAAGCCACAGGGAGATTCAGGCGGAAGCACTTGGTTGGGAGGCACACGGAGAATGGGAAATGCAGCAGCCTGGTGGGCAGGTGGACCCGATTGGGTGGCCTGGGACGTACAGACAACAGGGCCGCCAGCAGCCTCTTTCAATCAGTGCAACCGCTCTCACCGCGTTGGGTGACACGTAGGCCGCGTTTTCGTAGATTACTGAGCCACGACCAACCAGTAAAATTAACAGCGCGTTCCAGCAAAGAATCCATGCCTCACCGTGTTGGGCGACACGTAGGCCGCGTTCTCGTAGATCACGGGGCCGCCAAAGCTGCCGGCAAACATCTTGATGGGCTGCAGGCAAGCGCGGGGGCCCACCTGAGAGTGAGGAAGCAAGGGGGCAGGGGCGGGGGCGGGGATGACTGAGTTTCCACAGCACGCAGCTTTCAACGCACTCGCGGCAATGAGTTTGCGCAACGGCTAGTGCCCACACCACTGAGCCACAGCTTCTGGTGCTGGACAGCCAGCAGCAGGAGCGGGTGCATGCTGCAGAGAGCAAAGGAAGCAGGGCACCCAAGCCGAGCAAAACTTAAGCTGCGCACCTCCACCGCGTCACAACCAGCGGCAGGCGCATGCCAGAAAGGTGCTTTACACATCTCTTGCAAACAACGGCCAAAGCAGTGCACAGCGCGCACCTCCACCAGCGTGACGGCATCGGGCCCCGCCTTCTTCTTGTCGGGGTCGGGCAGCACCTGCGGCAGGAAAGGAGCAGGACAGCGCTGGGAATAAGAACTTGAACGCGCTTCTCAACATCTCCATCGTCCCTTCTTCTTGTCCGGGTCTGGCAGCACCTGCGGTGACATCGACAGGAGCATTGGCTGCATCAGATGAATGTGCACAAGAGCTGCTTGTTACCAACCTGCTGTGTGGAACAGTCAGCACCTGGAGGGCAGGTATGTACCCTCAACCTAGGTTGGTATGTTCCATCCATGTCAAGCACAGCCGTCGGCCACAGCCAGTGACTCCATGCAGCAGCGAAGAACTACGAAGTGCGGGACTTCTTATTAGCTGCCAACCAGCTGACCTCCCACACCAGCCCACCTGGTAGTTGCGCAGCCAGATGCGGCCGTCTGCCACGGAGAAGGACAGCACGTGGTCGAAGAAGGGCTTGGACTTGGGGTGGCGCTTGGGCGTGGCAAACACCTGCTTTGGTGGGGCACACATAGAAAGACGCATGAGGTACGCTTGCGGGCTGCTTTAAGAGGGCTTAAGGTGCCGCTTGGGCGTGGCAAACACCTGCGGGCGAGGCAGGGGAGGCAGGTTCGGTGGGCAGAAGCATGGAAACTGGGTGATGCCATGGCGGCTGTGAGGCTGAAACAGCGCAGCAGGGAGGCACGAAAAGGCACACAGTCCCGCAGGGGCGCATCCGCGCCCCCTTCCGCAGCTGGCTGGCCCATTCCGTGAGCCGCAAATCTGAGTTTTGTGCAAGGTTGCCTCTTAACACGAAGGCATCAAGCCACGCACCTGCGTCAGCATCTCCTTGAGCAGCTGCAGGTGCGGCTCCTCGTCAAAGTTCCTGCACACACACAAAACAGCAAATAGCCGTTGTGTTTCAACATTTTTTGGCATGAAAAAAGCTTGGGACAGCAGCCGGCAGCGCCGACTTGCAAGCACAGCCAGCCTGGATGGGGACCCGCGCAGGCGCGTGATGACCAGCAGGCAGCATAGCAGGCGCAAACAGCAGCAGCAGCGGCGGCGGCAGCAAAGCAGGTGTTGGCGGCGGCGGCAGCAGCAGCAGCAGCAGCAGCAGCAGCAGCAGCAGCAGCAGCAGCAGCAGAAGCAGCAGCAGCAGCTGCCGCTCACTTGTCGAAGGAGAGGACGGGGCGGGAGCCCTTGAGGTGGTTGCCGCTCAGCTTCAGCTCCTCAAGCGTGTGCACTGCAGGGGGCATGTGTTGCGATTTGAGTCGTTGAGATTTGATAAGTCGAAGAACTGAGGCCAGGTGAAAAGTGGCTTTGCAGCGCCCTTCGCACCGTTTCTGATGTGGCGCTTGACAGGTGGGCTGCCGGGCTGCACCGCCTCCCAAACAAGACATCGTTTGTATTCCATAAGCAGCGCCCCCCGCACCGTTTGTGACGTGGAACTTGACGGAGGGGCCGGCGGGCGACTTGGCGGCCCACAGGTACAGGTCCTTGTGCTTGCGCGCCTCAAAGTACAGCACGCTGGAGCAGCCCTGTGGGCAGGTATACGAAAGAAAAATAACAGACCCTGATGAACAGCAGTTTTGTGGATTTGTGGGACCGACCCCGTGTGCTTGCGCGCCTCAAAGTACAGCACGCTGGAGCAGCCTTGAAGGGAAATTAGAGAGGGAGCAACGGCAGAAGGCAAGAGAAGCTGCGGGCAGCCTCTGCCGGCACGCCTTGAAGCGCACACGCTTGCTGCAGCCCTTCCACATCATGCCAACATACCGCAGCGGTGCCCAAACCAGCAAAGCATGGGGGAGATGTGCAGCGATGCAGGCTTGGGCGGACTCCGGACCATGCAGCTACACACGTGCCACTGCAAACAAGCTTTGAAAAAGCATTGCCCACCTTGAGGTCGGCCACCTCGTTGATCACGCCCCGCTCCGACTTGGTGTCCAGCTTGGCGTCCTGCGAAATAATAGAATGGAGGGATTGAGATCAGGGCAGGCGCCGTCGAACGGCATGTGCTGCTGGCGAGCCGGGGCGAGTCGGGCACGGCATTGGAGTGAGCAGCAAGCGAGGCCATCAGCGGTTTCTGCCAGCTCAACCTGCAACCCGCGTCAACCAGCAGCGCCAAGAGACGCACCTTCTTGCTGTGCGGCAGCAGCTGCGTCACGTCCAGCATGAGGTGGCGGAACCTGGGCAGAGGAGGCAAGGAAAACGAGGTTGCAGCGGCGGCAGCGGTGAGAGGTCTGTTGATAGTCCAACGCTGCCAGTCTGGTGCTGCTGCTAGTGCCATACAACTGCGTGCCATAAGCAGGCAGCTGGCAAACAAATGCGGAGTGCCTGCACGCCGCCGCCGCCGCTCGCCGCCGCCGGCCTGCAGCGCGCTCACCGGTAGGTGATGCCTCTACTGCTGAGCAGCAGCACCTTCTCCTTATTCCGCACTGCCGCTGGCTGCGCCGCCACCACTGCTGCTGCCGGCGGGGCGGCCTGCGTCGCCTCGCCCTGCTGCCGCGCTTTGCCGCCGCCCTGCTGCTTCTGCTGCTTCCTGCTGCCCTCTGCAGCCTCTGCCTTGCGTTTCGCCATGCCTGCCGCTGCTGCGCTCGAGGTCGCGGGCGCTGTTACGGGCTTGCGGGGCGTGTGATTACTGCAGCAGAGTCTCCACAATGGCATGCATATGCCGGATGGCGCGATGACGGCTGCCCCATGTTCCGCCGGCGCCCCGCCAAGCGCCATGGCAGCAGCCCCACGGCCGCCGTGCGACTCTTTGTCTCTCAGCCAGCCCTGCATGCTGGCCCACTGCCATGGCTGGACCCACCAAACTCTCACAATGCCGCTGAGAATCCAAAGCGAACCACACTCTCTGCCCGCCCTCATGAGCCTGCCTGTCCGTCGCCTGCTGCCCCGTCTGCTGCCCTTCCTTGGCCTTGCTCCCGCTGCCGGCAGACGAACGACAGTATTAACGAATGCAGGGGAGCAGCATCCAAAAATGAAACCACGCGGGGGGCCCTGTGGCGGGCCCGCCCAACGCACTCTTCTCCATTGGTGTTTGGTTCGGCGGGAAAAGGCCGGGCGCCGCTGCGGGGCGCGCCGGCGGCCGGCGGTGCGACGAAAGGGTCAGGGGGCGGGAGCAATTGAATGGTGTTGAGCAGTGTGGCGTGCCTTGTGCTGAGAGCTGGTACAAGAATAGGCGGGGAGAGAGGGGGCGGGGCGCGGCGGGGGGAGGGGCTGACCTGGCCGGATGGCCAGCCAACCGCCCCACCCCGCACAGCGCGCCCGCAGATTCCAAGCCGGAGAGACGCAAAGGGCGGAGGGCCGTTAGGAGCACCCCGCCGCCCGCGCTCTGCGTGCCCCGCGCTCCTCTGGAGCCAGGCAAAGGGGGCCGCTAAGCACAGCTTGCGCTCGGCACAGCTGAGCCTCCTTGCGTGCTTGGCTCCAGGGGGGGCGAGGCCCTCCTCGGGAGGCCAAGGCCCCGCGCGCTTAGTCGAGGTACTTCTCAACGGTCTGCACCAGCGTGCCCTTGGGCACCGCGCCTGCGAGGGAAGAAGGGCACAGGGGGAGGCGGGTTTGGGTGGGTGCAGGGTGGGATGATTGGAAGCGGACGGCGTGGGGCGCAGGACAGCAGCAACCCCGTCAGGAGACGAACAAGAAAGCAGAGCAAGGCCCTGATGCGTGCAAACAAATGAACACAGCAGCCTGCTGCCAACAATGGACCCACCAACGACACAGCATGCATCTTCTGGCTATTGAATGCTTCAGTCACATGCACAGTAAACAGAGCAGAGCAAAGACCAGAAAAGCGCACCGATGACCGCGTCCATCTTCTGGCCGTTCTGGGGATGCTTTGGCACTACTAATTGGAAGCATTAACAGCGATGAATGGTAACACCCACCGATGACCGCGTCCATCTTCTGGCCGTTCTTGAAGATCATGACGGTGGGGATGCTGCGGATGCCGTACTCGGTGGCCACGTTGGGGCTCTCGTCTGTGTTCAGCTTCAGCTGCAGATAGGGGTTGGGTGGGGTGAGGTGTTGGGTCAGCAGCCAGTGGAGAAAGGGTGTGCTGGACGGCCACGTTGGGGCTCTTGTCCGTGCTCAGCTTCAGCTGCGGGGCGAGATACGGTGGGGCGAGGAGGTGCTGGGTCAGCGGCAAGCTGGAGGAAGGTCACTAGAGGGGTGAGCAGGGGGCGCGTTGGGGCTCTCGCCCGTGTTCAGCTTCAGCTGCGGGCTTTTGATGGGCGGCAGGGGCAGCGCAAGTAGTGAGCAACAGGCGTGCAGTGAGGGCAGCGCAATAAAGGCGGAACCCAGCTTCAGCGCGGCATGCCGCGCCTGTGTCCATGGCACTGCAACCAAGGTTGAGCCCTCCATAACGCAGCACAGAATGACAAGGTGCAGCATGCCACAGCACAGCATGCACGCAGTCTCGGCAATCGCGGGTGCAATCTCAGCAGCCAGCCAAGCAACACAGGCAATACAGCCCAGGAGCGCAGCACGCCGCAACCCAGACCACAGCGTGCCACAGCGCAGCACAGCGTGCTCATCGTGCGCAGCTGGTCGCCGTACTCGGCGGCAATCTCAGCAGCCAAGCAATGCAGGCCCTATCCACACACACTGCAGCGCAGCGCTAGGCGATGATAACATGCCACAGGGCAGGCTGTGCAGCATGATCAGTTCAATCTTACCGTGCGCAGCCGGTCGCCGTACTCGGCCGAGATCTCGTCCACCAGCGGCGCAATCATGCGGCAGGGGCCGCACCAGGGGGCCCAAAAGTCGACCTGCGGAAGAGGTGGGAGGCAGGGCGGGAGAGGCTGCCAGAGGCTGAGCAGGGCAGGCGAGGGGTGGAGCGGAGCAGGGGTGCGAGACGTGTGCGGCCGGGAAGTGGCAGGGGGACGTGCAGACGAAACGAGGCTGCCAACCGGCAGCTGCGAGCGAGCTGCTCCCGCTGCTCAGGTCTTCTGGCTGACTGCCGAGTGCTGCGGTGTGGCATCAGCAGCTGCGGCTGGACGGCTGCTCAGCAGCTGCATGCTGACTGGCAGCAGACAATCATTGACTGGCAGCCAGCAGATGCTGCCGGGCTGCCGGCTGCGACACACGGGCTGTCCTCCACGGGAGTGTGGCCCAGCCGGTCCCGCCCAGCTGACGCACATGGCCCGCTGCAATGCTGGTACGGCTTGCCGGTGCCAGGCTGGCCCGGCACGCCGCTCCGCCTGATTTCCAAAAATCAAAAATTGCCAGCTGGGTCTGTCTGCTTGGCTGGCCAGCTGGCCCTTTCACCCGGTGCTGCTGCCAAGCAGGCTGTTCTCGCTCGGCTCTGCCGGCACGGCGCCCGCTGCCGTGCCGCGCCCACAACCCTGCAGCGCGGCCCAGCCTCACCAGCACGGGCACAGGCGACTTGAGCACCAGCTCATCCCAAGTGCCGTCAGTCACGGCGCCCGCGCCTGCATCGATGCGGACCAGCGGCAGTGGTAGTGAGAGGCGGCGCTGTCGGCGCGGCGGCGGCCGCCGCCACGCCCTCCCCAGCCTCGATCACCTCCCCGCCAGCCCGGGTTCCAGCTGCGATGGCGGCCCTGGGGGAGGTGCAGCCGCGGGGCCGCGCCTCGGAAGCTGGGCTGCCCAGCACTCGCCTGCCTTCACCGAGGGGTCGGCAGCGAAGACGCGCACCGCCCGCTGCGCTGGCCGGCGGGCCACGAAGGCGCTGCGGGGGCTAGGGCGCGCCGCCGCGGGGCGGCGAGCGGGGTGGGCGGCTGCGCGGGCCACCACGGGCGCTGCGGTCGCGGCAATGGCGGCCATGGCTGCTGTTTCAGACTCCTGGGGACGGCGATGGGTGCGGGAGCGGGCGCCAGGCCGCAGGCGCGCGCTTTGCTCCCGATTGAGGCCACGCTGGCCCAGGCACCTCCCATGCAGCCGCACACTGCAGGATCAGGCGCCCCGGCGCCTCCTGCACGCAATTGGAGCACCCCCGGTCTCATCCACCCGCGCCCCGGGCCGCCCCACGCCGGTCGCCGCACCTCGCCGAAGGGCTTTGCAATCGCTGCGCTCCCGCTCATTCCTGCCGCTTCTCATACCTTGCACCCATGCTTGCGCTGGCGAGCGGCGCCCTGCGCACCTCCCTGGGCGCCCGGGCACTGACTGCCGGCGCTGCCGCGCTGCAGCGCGGTTATGGCACCACCATCGGTGTGGAGGGCGATGTGCTGACGGCAGAGGTGCGTTTGTGGGTCCGCCAGGCCCTGCCCGCCACGGCGCCCGCCTAGGGCGGCGGCGGCGGCTGAAACGCAGGCCGCGATCAAGCCCTGGCCTGCTGGCTACGCTGCTGATCATGCATGCCATTATCTGCTCGAGTGCTGTGGAGGCATGCTGCTGCCCAGCTGCGGCTGCGTTGCGCATCGACAGACTGCCGTGGCCTGCTCCGTGCCGCCGCTCGACCGGCCCGCACCCACTTTGCATTGACCGCAGGTCAACCCTTACAAGACGCACCGCATCGACCCGCCCTCCACCACCGTCACCGCCACCAAGGCGGAGCTGCTGCAGTACTTCCGGGGTGCGCATTGTGCTTGCGCTGCACAGGCTAGACGCACGCTGCACGACAGACGGAGCTGTCTGCCGATGTCGCCTGCTGGTGCTGTCGCGTGCTGCCTGCTGCTGCTGCTGCGGCATGCCTGCCTGCGGCCATCCTGCATGCCACAGCCGCAGAGGCACGCCGCTGAGGTTCCTAAATGACCACCCACCTGCCTGCCAAAACCTCACGCTGTGCCGCAGACCTGTACCGCCTGCGCCGCATGGAGATCTCGGCTGACATGCTGTACAAGGCCAAGGCGATCCGCGGCTTCTGCCACCTGTGAGCAAAGAGCGGCCGCTGCGCTGGCAGAGGGCAGCCGTGGCAGCTGGTGCTGTTGCAAGGAGGAGTCGCTGGCTGGCTGCTTGCCGGCATGTGCTGCAGTTCGCCACTGCTGCTGCTGGGTGTGCCGCCATGACGGTGCTTGAGCGGGCGCACAGCGACACGCCGGCGGCAGCATGTGCTGCACCCCCGCCTGCAGCTCTGCCCTGCAGATGCAGCGCTGCACGCTGGTTGTTCATTGATCTGATTCGCTGCTCCCGCCTCGCCACACCTGCTGTTGCGCAGCTACGATGGCCAGGAGGCGGTGATTGTGGGTCTGGAGGCGGCACTGAACCACAAGGTCCGTGCCATGCCACAATGAGCAACTGGTTTCAGGGATGTATGGCGCAGCTTGTAATAAGCAGGTTGCATCGAACAGCGTGTCTGCCTGTTCAGCCAAGCCCTGCTGCAGCGGCGGCTGTGGCTGTGGCTGCTGCAGGCACGCTGGTGGTTCGCAAGGGCTGGCGTGTGCTGTGCGCGGCTTCAACATACACTCAACATGAGTGCCTCAATGCATTGAATGCCTCACCGCCTGCTGCTCTTACTGGCGCCCGCCTCCCTGCAGGACTCCATCATTACGTCATACCGTGACCACGCCACGCATGTCATGCGCGGCGGCACGGTGCTGGAGGTGAGAGCACGACAGTGAAGGGGGCGGGGCGGTTTTGGTGGGGCTTTGGGATGCGGCAGGAGAAATCACTCAGCACCTTTAGTTGTTGATCCCAAACTGCTGAGCTGGGGCACACTTGTCTGGCTTTGCTCGTGCAGGTGATTGCGGAGCTGATGGGGCGGACCAAGGGCGCCTCCAAGGTGCGAGGCAGCTGCTTTGTTGCACTGAGAAGGCTGCTTCCTGAAGCTTCATCTTGGCCGCTTGCCTTCCTTTGTGGCCTCGTCGCACCGCTGCCAGCCCACAAGCCGCCCTGGTGCTGCCGCCGACCCCCGTGCTTGCCCCGCATCTCCCTCCCACCTGCAGGGCAAGGGCGGCAGCATGCACATGTACCGCCGGCAGACCAACTTCTTTGGCGGCCAGGGCATCGTGGGCGCGCAGGTGCGGCAGCGCTGTGCTGTGCTGGGAGCAGGGCAAGGCACGGAGCAGGGGCAAGCAGGCAGGGCAGCAGTTTTCTGTTGTGCAAGTCTGTTAGTGAGAAAGCTGGGTACGCCTGTCTGCTTGCCTGCTGGGTGTGGCCATGCCTTGCTCCAGAGCGTTTGCCCCGTACACAGCAGCTGCTGCTCCACCGAACAACAGGCACTCGCTCACCCCGCTTGCTCCAGCCCTGCATGCCCCACTGGGTGCCAGGGTGGCTGCTCACGCATCACTTGCTCCCGTGGCAGCTGCTTTGTCGTTTAGCCAACGCCTGCTGCTCGCCTGCCCCCACATGCTGCAGGTGCCTCTGGGTGCCGGCCTGGCCCTCGCTCATCAGTACAAGGGCGAGGGTGGCGTGGCGGTGGCCATGTACGGCGCCGGTGCCGCCAACCAGGTGTGTGTGCCCTTCATGCTGCCCCTTGAACAAGATGCCCTGAACAGGTGTTGGGCCTGGGTGGCTGTGGCCATGTACGGCGCCGGTGCCGCCAACCAGGTGTGTGTGTGCATGTCATCGCATGCTGCGGGCCCAGGAGTTGCTGGGGTATGGCGGTGCATGCCGCTGCCATTCGGCGCTACACTGCGGCGGGGTGCAGGCTGCTTGCCTCAGGGTATGGGTGGGGCAGGGCTGAGGGCGGTAGAGGGCGGGCCTGGCCCATGCTCTCAAGTTTTCCTGCTGCTTGCAGTGCCAGATCTCCGAGTCCCTCACGCCTTTCCAAACTGGCACACTAACTTCTGTCCCTGTTGTCTGGTGCCACTGCTGCAGGGCCAGATCTTCGAGTCCTTCAACATGGCGGCCCTGTGGGACCTGCCCTGCATCTTTGTGTGCGAGAACAACCACTACGGTGCGCAATGATTAGCATGGTTGCATTGCTTGTGTGGCGGCACCGCTCATGTCGCGAAGGCTGCTCGAGCGATCACCACTTGCTTGGCTTGTACTGCCTGCCTTCCACCCACCCACCACAGCAGCAGCTGCATCGCAGTCCAGCCCTGCTAGTCAGCCTTGCAAGCCAGCCTGCGTTGCAAGCCAGCCTGTGTTGCAAGCCCGCTCTGCCGCTGCCACCACTCCTCCCTGTGCAGGCATGGGCACCGCTGAGTGGCGCGCGGCCAAGTCCCCTGCCTTCTACACCCGCGGAGACTACATGCCCGGCATGAACGTGCGTCCACTGTTTGTTGATCGATGTAGTGTTGTATCGTTTGGGAAGCAAGTGCAGCCCAGCTTGTGCGCTGTGGTCCTGCGCTTCACCAGCCTGTGACTGTGCTGGCATTGGGTGCTGCCCTGTTCGCACCCAAAACCCACTCCTCTGCCCTGCTGTCCAAGCCGTGCCTATCACTCAACCTATGCCCTGCTCACACTCTGTTGCCACCCCACACCCCGCATGTGCAGTGCGACGGCATGGATGTGCTGGCAGTGCGGCAGGCGTTTGCGTATGCCAAGGAGTATGCGGTGGCCAATGGTGAGGAGCTGTTTGGATCTGTGTGTAAACAAGCTTGCAGTGTTTCTGTCCTTGGTTTGCGTATGCCAAGGAGTATGCGGTGGCCAACGGTGAGCAGCTGTTCTGTTCTTCGCTGTACAGACTGCTTGCAATATTTCTGTGCTTGGTTTGCGTACGCCAAGTGGTGGCCAATGGTGAGCAGTGTTTTCGATCTGTATTGTAAATGGTATGCTTGCATGGTGTCTTTCGTTTGCGTGCGCCAAGGAGTGTGCGGTGGCCAACGCTGCGCAGTGTGGTTGCAACCGCCAGTGCTGTGGGATGGACGCACGCTGCTGCCACGCTTCCTCTCAATTCACACGAGAACGAGCCCCACGTGTGGTCCGCCCCTCTTTTTGCAGGCCCCAATGTGCTGAAGATGGACACGTACCGCTACCACTCTCTGCGCTGCTGCATTTTCGCTAATTTACATTATAACACTGCCTGCCTCTCTGTGCGTCTTGTTTCAGGCCCCCTTTGTGCTGGAGATGGTCACGTACCACATGCACACCCTCCTGTGCTGCTTTGTACTCTGCGCAACCTGCTAAGATACTCCCAACCATTTCCCCTGTCACCAAGCAGGGGCCATTGTGCTGGAGATGGGCACGTACCGCTACCACTCACTGCGCTGCTGCAGTGTTAGTTGGCACACAATGTTCACCCTCCTTGCTTCCGGTTCCTGTTGTTTCAGGCCCCATTGTGCTGGAGATGGACACGTACCGCTACCACGGCCACTCCATGTCTGACCCCGGCTCCACGTACCGGTGAGCGGTTGCAATCGCTTTGTCTTTGCATTTGTTCTAGGGCTGTGGAGTTGAGGCTCGCCACGGCCACTTCATGGCCTTCTTGTCCCACCCCGGCCCACGTACCGGTGAGCACAAGGCTTCCAACTGTTGCCTGGATGTTTTGCATGTTATGCCAGCCAGCGCAGCCAGTCAGTGTCCGACCCCGGCTCCATGTACCGGTCAGGGTGCAGGGCAGGGGCACCCCATTGAATGTGGCAAGCCGCTGTCAAGTGACAGTCAAACTTGAATCAAACCAGCAGACGCACAAGAGAGGCACTCCTGGCAGCCCAAGCTTGCTTGCCTCCCTGCAACCCCTGCCTGCGCACCATCCTTGCCCCGCTCCAATCCCCCTCCCCCTTCAACCTTATGCAGCACCCGTGACGAGATCAGCAGCATCCGGCAGCAGCGCGACCCCATCGAGCACGTCAGGTGCGGGCATGTTTGCTTTGATAAACCATTTGGCTGGTGGGCAGGCTGCATGGCAGGCGGCAGCAGCGCGTGTGGCAAGAGTCGGCAAGCAGCTGGTGGGCACCACACCTTCCCGCCGCTGCTGGGGATGATCTCAGTCTAGCATGTTTGAGCGTGCCTGGGAAGTCTCGCACCGATGTCTGTGCCCGCAGGAAGCTGCTGTTGGAACAGTTGCGCTTTCCCAGGCCAACTTGAGTTGGATTTGATGATAACAACCTTGTTGCGCTGATTTCCCCTGCCGCAGGAAGCTGCTGGTGGACAACGGGCTGGCCGAGGCCGCGGAGCTCAAGGCCATCGAGAAGGTGGGCGGCTGCTGGGCTGGTTTGGGGTCCGCTGGAGTTGGTTGGCCCTGCGCTTATCGGGGTTTGCATTCATGGGTTTGGCAGTCATGGGGTTTGAAGTCGTCGCCATGTTGGTAGCCCCGATTGCTGGAACTGATCCATGCTTATCAACCTACATTGCTCACGGTGTCCTACTGATTTTCCCCATGTTCACTCACGCAGAAAATGAAGGCGGAGATCGACGGCGCCAAGGCCGCCCCTTTCCCGCCTGTTGATTCTTTGCTTTCTAGCTGTATCCATCTTTTGCGCTCCGTCACTGCAGGAGGTGAAGACCGAGATTGACGGCGCCATCGAGGAGGCCAAGGCCGCTCCTTACCCCGAGGCCCCGGAGCTGTGGAATGGCATCTACCAGGGTGGGTGGTCTTTTTGGATGGAGAAACGCAGTGGTGTTGATGGTTGCTCCTGAAGCCTAGCGACTGCGGACCATGGCATCTACCAGGGTGGTTGGCCCGAGGGTGCAATTCAGTGGTTTGCAGTTGCTGTGCTCGTTGACAAGGCCGCTATGCCAGCACTGCAGTAATGCACATGCCAGCTTCAGACCCGGCACTCTGTGTCAGCGTCGCAGGCACATTGAATGCACCGCTGTGCGGTCTCTCACTCTCATCAGTGCTCAACCTCTCATCCCTCGCGCCTCCCGCTGCTGCCCGCTCGCTGCCGCAGACCCGCTGGGCATGACGCTGCGCGGCATTGAGAGCAACCACAAGCACAAGTACGCATGAGGACGCACCCAATGCGCGGATGCATCAATGAACCTCCTCAGCTGAGCGTTTCAATGACCAGCGCCCAGCCTTGATGGCTGCGCTGCCCTCCTGCGTCGCTTCCCCTACCGTTGTTGCGCTTCCCGCTTCCCGCTGCTCGCTTCCTCTCTGCACACCTCTCCTGCAACCCCTCTGCCCTTCTGCGCATTTGCACATGCCCTCCTATTCGTACCACCAATTACCACGCCTCTGTGTAACTGTACCTTGGCGGCAACGTGGCAGCAGCAGCAGGGGGAGAGGGCGAACGCTGCTGGGGCCGGCATGCTGCGGCGCGGCGGTGGCGGTGGCAGCAGCAAGTGCAGCAGGTGCGGGCTGGGCTCGCTGCAAAGCTTGCAAACGATTGCACGCATCATAATATAACATCTGCCACACACCAGCGGCTGCCACGTTGCGCGGTGCGACAGCCCCGGACCCCAACTTTGCCTCCGCCCGCCCAAGCCATGTCACCAGCATCGCAGTAGCACCAACAAGGCGATCAGGTGCAGGGCAGCTTGCCGGGAGAGCGGGTGGCTGCGGTGCAGGGCTGCCGCCGCCGCCGCTGCCGCCGGTGCGCCCTCCTCACACACATCTGCTAGCTTCCCCTGCCGCCCATTCACCCCAGACCCAGATGGGCGGCTGCATCTCGACCTCCAGCAGTCAGCTGGATATCCGCACGGTGGGGGATCTGCGGCTGCTAGCTCGGGAGCTGTCGCGGCGCCCCGGCCTGGCGCGCCGCCCGCGCGACGGGTGCGCTTCGCTGTCCAGCTGCTGCTTGCGCCTGGCTGGATGCATATATCGCGTGCTCCTTTGGCATCTTTGGCTATCAGTGCAGTAGCTTGGTATCTTTTGCACTCCGCCCAGCCGTCGGCGGCTGAGTGGCTGTCCAACTCAAGCCTGTGTGAGCATGCAGTTTGCCAGTAATTTACACCCGCCTGCAGGCACGGCGACACGCTGTTGCACCTGGCGGCGCTCAACGGCAACCCCTCATCCATCCGCATGCTGCTCGAGGTGAGGGGTGGAAAGGCAGTGGCTGGTTAAGGGAACGAGAGTGCACCACAGAGTGCCTGCTGGGATGCACCGCTTGCCTGCTGCCATGCAGCCTGCCGCTCTGCTGTCAACTAGTCTCGCCACACACTACCGTGTGTCACACAAACTGTCTGTCTCACAAGTATTATCACCCACGCTGCCTCAACTGTCCAGGCGGGCGCCGACATCGACGCCGCCGACTCTCTGGGCCGCCGAGCGCTGCACATCGCCGCACTGAGTGCCCACAAGGCCTGCCTGCTGGCCCTGCTGGAGAACGGGGCGGCGGTGGATGCGCAGGACGGGGGAGGGTCCACTGCGCTTGCGGCTGCTGCTTTTCAGGTGAGATGGAGTGGGAATGGTGCAGGGTGTCATGCAGCTGCTGGCTGACTGGGTGTGGTAAGAGCTGCGGTGGGCTGGGCTGGACGCTACCTGTGCTGTGCATGCTGTGGGCCTTGCTTCCTGCCAGCCAGCACGCTGCCCACCGCCACCCGCTCTTTTCACTAACTCTTCCCCAGGGAAACGAGGCGTGCCTGCGCGCGCTGCTGGCCGCCGGCGCTCAAGTCTCTCTGGCTGACCGTGGCGGCTGGACAGCGCTCCATGTGGCGGCTCGCAGCGGCCACGAGCCCTGCTTGCAAGCTCTCTTGGATGCTGGCTCCGCTGTGGATGCAGCTGATGCCTTTGGCCGCACGCCGCTGGCAGCTGCAGCCGCCGGCGGCAAGGAGGGCTGCCTCCGCAAGCTGCTGAGCGGGAATGCAGCTGTTGCAGCGGCCAGCCTGGATGGCCGCACAGCGCTGCACCGAGCGGCGGGGGTGGGGCAGGAGGCAGCGGTTCGAGCGCTGCTAGAAGCTGGGGCAGACCCTGGAGCGGTTGACAGCAGCGGCAGCCAGGCCCTACACAGGGCCGCTGCATTTGGCTCCCAGCCCGTCATTCGCTGCCTGGTGGCAGGCGGGGCGGACCCAGCGGCAGTGGATGGTGAAGGGAAGACGGCTGCAGATCTGGCAGAGGCAGCGGGGCATGCAGCGGCCGCCCGCCTGCTGCGCCAGCTGCAACAGGCGCAGCAGCAGCAGCAACTGCTTGTGCAGGAGCGGCAGGGGCAGCAGCAGCTGAGCAGTGCAGCAGATGGCACTGCAATCCAGTCGCAAACGGCAGCAGAACCAGGGGTCCCAGCCGAAGAGGCGGCACTAAGCAGTGGTGCCGCGGCGGCGGCGTGGGCGCAGGCTGCTGCGGCAGCGCAGGCAGCAACTGCTGATGCACAGGCGGAGGGGGCAGCAGGGGCCGATCAGAGCACAGCCGAACCTGGGCAGCCTCGCGGCTCCGCACTCAATGACTCGGCCCTGGCAGCGGAGCAGCCTGGCGCATCGGGTGCTGAGGGTGTGACGCAGAACAGCGGCAGCACAACACACGATCAGCCGCCTGGCATGCCCAGCCCAGCCCAGCCGCAGCAGAGCAACGGTGCGCACCAAGGCTGGCGGCGCTGCCATGTCCGTGTGTGTGGATGTGCAGGCAGGTTGTGCAGTGGGCTGGATGCCTGCAAGGATGCATAGTATGCAGCACATGGGAGGGGCGGTACGACAGGTGCCATCCATGCCTCGGCCGCACCATGTGTGCCCCCTCCCCTGCCCTACTCAACCCAGGCTCTTCCGCCGCTGGAGCTGATCGGCTGCGGCCCTGGGAGCTGCGCTTCAGCGACCTCACAATCGAGCGGGCCATAGGACAGGTGCGCTGCGCTGCGCTGTGCTGTGCTGCGCTGTGCTCTGGTCTGCCCTGCTCTGCTGCTGCACGGCCGTGTCCGTGCGTCAACCCTCCCTGCCACCTCTCTGTACGCAAGTCCCACGCACCCCGCCACTGCACTGCTTCTGCACCCAATCCTGCCGCCACCCCAATTCAGGGCTTTTAGTGCAGAGTGTTGGCCCGCCTGCACTTCCATTCACCCCCAAACATGTGGCGTGAGCGCCACAGATGCCTTGATAGCTTCTCAGTTGCACAACACCATGGCTGCAGGGCTCCTATGGCCGAGTGTTCCTGGGCCGCCTGCACGAAACGCCCTGCGCAGTCAAGGTCCTGCTGAGCTGGCAGGAGGGAGATGGGGGCAATGGCTGCGGCAACACCGGCTGCAACAATGGCAGCAATGGAGATGGCAGCAGCATCGCTCTGAACGGCGGCAGTGGTGGTAACGGCATGGCAGCTGCGGCGGCTGAGCAGCGGCAGGCTCTGACGCTGTCCAGCCCGCTTCTGGCGGATTTGCGGCGGGAGGCGGGAGTGATGGCGGCGCTGCACCACCCCAACTGCGTGCAGCTGATGGGCATTTGTGCCGACCCGGCTGCCATTGTGACGGGTGCGTTTCTTGCTGCCGGTCGGCTGTTGGGAAGTCGGGTGGAAATTGCTGTTGGAGGTTGGCATTCAAGCTTCCACTTTCGACACTGCGGCACTCACACTTTCACTTTGGCGGCGCTCACACTTTCACTTTCGCTTTGGCGGCGCTCACACTTTCACTTTCACTTTCGCTTTGGCGGCGCTCACACTTTCACTTTCACTTTCACTTTGGTGGCACTCACACTTTCACTTTCGCTTTCGCTTTGGTGGCCCTCACACTTCAACTTTCACTGTCACTTTCGCTTTCGCGGCGCTCGCACTTTCACTTTCACTTTCACTTTCGCTTTCGCTTTGGCGGCGCTCACACTTTCACTTT
>VFQQ010003044.1_pt1 | contig 17114 bp, 31 predicted proteins | sample 3512341 | NCBI WGS metagenome assembly VFQQ01 (sample SAMN10412373, study PRJNA504923) | tailings metagenome | isolation source: Relicate 2 Philex TSF1 revegetated site | place: Philippines: Tuba, Benguet | collected 2017-08-29 | reverse complement strand
GGCCATCCGGGCACAGTACGTCACGCTGGACCAGATTGTGGCGGCCGGCAAGGCGGTGCGTGGGCAGCTGTTGTGCAGCCGCTGGGCAGACGAACAACTCGCATCAAGTGGCAGCGCCTGGCCCAGCACAGCCTGCAGCAGGCCCTACTTCCGGATGGTGGTGGATGCCCAGGAAGGAGATGTTTTTCACCCACGCTTCCCTGCAGGACGGCACAATCACCAAGAAGAACAGCCCCGCCCGCAACGTGCACCGCCTGCTCAACACGCTCAACTTCATCGCCGCCATCTTTGAGAACCTGGCCAAGGGCATGACGCTCAAGGTGGGTGGGCGGGTGCTGGGCGGGTGCTGGGCGCACAGTAAATCACGCGCTGCGCATGCTGCGCATGCCCTTGGCATTTGGCTTGGCGGTCGTTGGCCTGCCAGCGTGCTCGCATCAATGCAGCTACTGTCTGCTGCTGCCGCTCTGCCACTGCACACCAGCAATCATGGCCCGCTGCTGCCTTGCATGCTCTCTGCCTTTCCGCCTGCCTCACCTCTGCACCCTCCCCCCCCCCCCCTCCCTCCTTTCAGGACGCGGTGTCGGACGCGTACGACCGCACGCTGGCGCAGATACACGCGTGGGTGGTGCGCGCCGGCATCAAGACGGGCATGATGGCGCTGCCCTCCCGCGACCACTTCCTGGCCTCCATCGGGGAGACGGGTGCGCTGCTGGGGGCGAGCAGGCATGGAGGAGGGTAGGATGTGACGCATTCGCTTCACCGCTCAACCAGCCATGTGCCGTTCCCCTGCCTTGATTGCAGAGGACAGCGCGCGCTCGCACGCCGAGGGCTTTGTGGACGCGGCGCACAAGCTGGTGGGCATGATTGACAAGCTGTACGCGGGCGTGGAGATGCCCAGGCAAGCTGACGGGCGCCTGCTGTGGGCTGCCCTCTGTGCAGCGGCTGGTCATCTGCTGGGTGGGATGCGGGGCCAGCGGGGTGGTTGATTTCATTTGCCGGGCCTGCTGGCTTTGCACGCTGCTCTGTGCCTGGCACTCTAAGTCAGTCGTTGCTGCTGCTGTCGCTTCCTGCAGGTCCGACTTCAGTGTGGGCAGCTTGTGGAAGTGAAGCAGGAGTGCTTGCCAGGGGCTGCTCGTGCACGGCTGCACACCGCACCCCTGCCCACCCGCTCGCCACGCCCACCCTCCCAGCACCGCATAATAGCAGCAATATTATTCTCTCGGCATTGCACCCTGCCCACGTGACGCTGCCGGACCGGCCCTACAGCCGGCCGCCGCCAACCGACGCACCCCGACGCTCCCCACCGCCGCAGGGGCACGGGCCCATTTTAGGCGCGGCACCGCCGCACGCACTTGGAACTGCGGCTTTCCTTCTGATCGCAAACTGCCTGTACACTGCTCGGTCTCTCTGTAACTGAACCTGCCACAGTGTAGAAAGGGCGGGTGCGGCCGGGGTCCTGCTGCCCGCCAGCAGATGCCAGCGGGGCGGCGGCGCAGCAGGCAAATGGGGGTGGGCGTGCATTGCAGGGCAGCCATCGGCGCATCGGCGGCCCACTTGAGATTAGCTGGAGCGGCGGAGGGCTTGCAGCTATGCAGGCCGACCAGCTGGTTGCGGCGCTGGGCGCCTGCCAGTCGCCGGACCCCGCCGTGCGCAAGGCAGCGGAGGAGGCGCTGAATCAGGTAGCCCTGGGGGCCGCCGCCGGCGGGGGCCACCATGTCATGCGCTGCCGCCGCCGCCGCTGCCTGCCGCCAGCCTTTTGCGGCGCTTGCCAGACCTGCTCCCAAATGCCATGCCGCCCGGTCTGAGGCCACCATCCCCACCTCCTGCCGCAGCACAAGCATGCGCGGGGCCAGGTGGTTAACCTGCTGCGTGTGGCGCTGGAGGACAGTGTGGATCCCGCGGTGCGGCAGGTGGCGTCCATCTCGTTCAAAAACCTGGTCAAGCGCGACTGGGCCGCCGAGGGTGCGTGGGGTGGGAGCAGGGCAGCTGGTTGTGGGCGGGGCTGGTAGGCATGTCGGTGCAGCGACAGTGGCAATGGTCGGCACCGCTACCATGCTGTGCCGCTGCCTCCATGCTGTGCCGAATTGCGCATGCCCCGCTGCTCATTCCTGCTGCCTCCGCCCGCCGCACTGCCGCCTGCTGCAGAGGGCAAGCAGTCGCCGCTGGCTGATGAGGACAAGGCGGCTGTGAGGGAGGTGATGCTGGAGGGGGTGACGCGTGCACCCCACGCCGTGCGCGTCCAGGTCAGTTGGGAGCTCCCCGCCTGGTTTGTAAATTGTGTGTATAAGTTGCAGTCAAGGCTGGCGTTGCAACGCAGACGGTTGCGAATGTGTCGGCTGTGGCCAGGTGGCTTGTCCGGCAGTTGCTGCATGGTGGCGGGCAGCGCATTGTTGGAGTTGGCGGGGAGGCTTCTGGGCCATGTGCTGCTGCTTCTGCGTTGCTGGAGTGAGTAGCCACCCTGGCCACCACGTGCGCTGACCCTCCCCCCACACCTCCACTTCCCCACTCGCACAGCTGGGCGAGTGCGTGCGCAGCCTGGTGTACATAGACTACCCGGAGCAGTGGCCGGGCCTGCTGCCGCAGGTGGTGGCCTACCTCACCAGCCAGGTGGGCCGGGCAATGGGGCAGGGCCAATAGGGTTGGGTCGGCAGGGTTGGGTCGGCAGGGTTGGGTGCACCTGACCAGCCAGGTGGATCAGGCAGGGAAGCACAATAAAGCGGAGCAGCGAGCAGGGATGAATGAACAGCTGATTTGGTTGGACCATGGCGTGCCGACCAGGCACCCATCTGTGGCGCTCTATGTGCTGGGCTTCCTGCCCACTTCGCACCACTGCACTGGCGCTAATTCCACCTGTTGCTGCACTGCCGCAGGACCAGGCACGCATCAGCGGCGCGCTGTACGTGCTGCGCTTCCTGGCCCGCAAGTACGAGTTTCGGGACGAGGAGGAGCGGGGGCCGCTGGACGGTGTTGTCAACGCCACCTTCCCCACCCTGCTGCAAATCTTCCAGGTGTGGCGTGGGGTTGGCTGCCGGCTGTTGGCTAGGCATATGCGCAGCGCCCACCTGCCCCACAAGCATCAGAGGCTGTGCTATGCCGCCCTCCCAGGGCTGCCACACCTCTGCTGTCACCTCACTCCCTCATGCTCTGCTGCTGATGCTCCTGCTGCTGCTGCTGCCATGAGCGCAGATGCTGCTGGCCATGGACTCGTCCAGCCCCGAGCTGGCGGAGCTGCTCAAGCTGGTGTGCAAGACCTTCTGGTGAGGCTAGATGGTTACTGGGGTGTTTTCAGCTCGCTGGTCGCTGGCTCGTTTGAGCTTGGTGGCAGACTGGTGGAGGGGCCGGACTGTGGGAGCTGCAGGCCAGATTCGCGCGTGATGCAATCAATGGGCATCACTCATACGCATGTGCCTGCCTCCCTCGTGCCTGTCGCCTGCCCGCCAACATGTTGCACCCCTGCGCTTTCTTTCTTTCCACCCCCCGCAGGTCCGCCACCTACATGTCCATCCCGCCCATCCTGAACCAAGAAGCGCAGTTCAGCGGCTGGATGGCCTGCTTCCATGCCCTTATGATGAAGCCGCTGCCACTGGTGAGCGCAGCAAAGCCTACTTGCTTTGCTTGTGCCGAAGCTGCCTGCTCCACCCTGGCTCTGCTGCGCCTGCCGGGCCTGATGCGGCACCACCTTGGTGACGCCACCGCCCCTGTTCAGCGCGCCTTGGCCCTGTGACCCCACCTGCACTGACATACTGCTCCTGCCTCTGACCGCGCTTGCACTGGGCATGTTGACGGTTCCGCAGGACCAGCTGCCGGCCGACCCCGATGCCCGCAAGTCGTGGCAGTGGAGCAAGGCCAAGAAGTGGGTCATGCACATCGCCTCCCGCCTCTTCAACCGGTGAGCCACAGGAGCGAGGGCTTGGGTGATGGGGTGGTCACGCACATGTGCTGAGGCAGCTCCAGCCTCCGAGGGCAGGGCTAGGGGACTGCGGATGGCACTCACCCAAACTCAGCCTCATTCGCCTTGCGACCACCTTGCCTCCTGCTGCTGCCCCCGCACCTACGGCGACCCCAAGCTGTGCAGGGCCTGCTGCGTGGCTGCGCGTCAGTTGCCACCAACCCAACTTCCGCCCCCTCTACATGTCTGTCCCCCGCAGCTACGGCGACCCCAAGCTGTGCAGCGAGAAGGAGGACGCCGCCTTTGCGGCGCGCTTCCAAAAGGAGTGCTCCCTCACCTTCCTCCAGGCCTCGCTGGCGCAGCTGGCCACGCTCACACAGGCGCGTTTCTGCACTGCGCGGCGCTGTGCTATGCTACGCTGTGCTGAGTGGCACGGCGGCGGCTGCGCTGCGCTTCGCTGTGCTGCCGCCGCTGCTGCGTGCCCGTCTTTGTGCTGCGGGAGGCGGTGCGCTGTGCATCTTGTGGCGAGCATACCAGCTCACAGCACATGCTGCAACCCATCCTGCGATGGACAGCACGGCTGACCACAGGTGCTGCTTGTGCCCCTATCTCCTCCCCGCAGGGCAGCTATCTGCCGCCACGCGTGATCAACCTCCTGCTGCAGTACATCACTCAGGCAAGCGCATGGCTGGCTGGAGAGGCGTTGTCCGGGCCATTCTGGGTGTTGTGGCCGGTGTGCAGCAAGGCAGGCCCTGTTTCTCACAGTTGCACCACCTCAGCTAATTTGGGGCGCCGGCTGAGCGGCCCTGACAGACGGCAACTCTGTTGCTGACGGGCTTTGTGATGTGTTGCCACCCAACCCCTGCAGGCACTGGCATTTAGCCACACGTGGAAGGCGCTGAAGCCGCACGTGGAGCAGATGCTGCTGCAGTGAGCAAGCGGGGCTTCTCTGCTAATGCACAGAGCAGCTGGCTTTGTCTGCCTATGGACAGCTCCGTCCCATGCTGCGCTGGGAAACCAGCCCCTCTTCTGCTGTCGAGCATGGCGTGGTGTTCAGCTGTGTGATAGCCACAACGTGAGCATCACCCCAGCCCCGCTGGACTCTCTTTCACCTCCCCGCAGCGTGGTGTTCCCCATGCTGTGCTTCGACGACGAGGACGCGGAGCTGTGGGCCGACGACCCGCAGGAGTACATCCGCAAGGTGGGCTCAGTGTGTTATATCTTTACATCATGGGTACTTCTTTGTCCTGCTGTCCTTCTTGACGACCCGCAGGAGTACGTCCGCAAGGTGGGCTCGGTGTGTTAAAGTTTGAATCCCAGCGCCTCTGGGCTGTCCTACTGGGGGTGCAGGAGGTCAAACCTGAACCGAATCAAACCAAATCCGTTTCCAGCCATTTCCCAGGGCTACGGCATGCACGGCGGACACCTCCTCCGCTAACACCGCCACTGCATTTTTTTGGATTCAAACGTTTCCCTGATCTGATGACCCCATCGTCTCCGCAGGGCTACGACATCATGGAGGACATCTACTCCACCAAGACCGCCGCCATGAACTTTTTGCACGAGCTGTGCAAGGCTCGGGCCAAGGGCAACCTCGACATGCTCATGCAGGTGCGGGGGGGTGTGGGGGAGTGTGTGGGGGAGTGCGGGGAAATGTGTGGGAGTGTGGGGAGTGCGTGGGAGTGTGAGGTGCGTTCATAGGGGAGTGTGGGGGCTAGAGAAGCCAGGGGAAAGAGAACAATGTGTGCTTGTCCGTGAACGTGTGTCAACTGCATGCCTGTGTGCGGTGCTCACTGCATTCAGCCTGCACTGTTAATTGCGGCCTGTCCAACTGCCCGACATCCCCCTTCACCACCCCTTCCCCAACCCGCAGCACCTGGTGGGCGTGCTGAATGAGTACATGGCAGCCCACCCTGCCAGCTTTCAGCCTCAATGACCTTTTCCTCCCCGCTCCTCGTCCCCCCAACAAGCAGCACCTGGTGGGCGTGCTCAACGAGTACAAGGCAGCCCATCCAGCCGCCCCTGTGCCGCTGGCCCGCAAGATGGACGGAGCGCTGCTGGCCATCGGCACCCTCTCTGATGTGCTCAAGGTGCGCGGCTGGAGCGATGCAAACAGAGCTTGCATTTTGTGTCTGCGCATCGTGACTTGCTGCTGGCCATTGGCACCCTCTCCGGTGCCCATGCAACACCCTTGCAAGCCGTGCCCTCCCTTCCCACTTTCCTGCTCACATCCATGCACATTCAACTTCCATCACATCTACATTGTTCCCCAAACAATGCGTTTGTGATTTTGCACTTGTCGCCCCCGCAGGAGAAGAAGCCGTACAACGGGCAGCTGGAGCCGATGCTGCTGCAGCACGTGGTGCCGCTCTTCGAGTCGCCGCACGGCCACCTGCGGTGAGAAGTTTGGCTTGTTTCGGCTTGATGATTTGGGTTGGGGGGGGGGTCGATCTTTCAGTCTGGGATGCACTGTGGTGGAGGCGGCGCAGGCACGGACACCTGCGGTGAGAGCTGCTGGGGTCCACCTTTGATGGTATCTAGGCTGGGACTGCTGGCCTGCCCCCTGGGCAGCAGTTGCACTTGCGGTCGCCCAAGCGGCCTACTTTGACCCTTTGCTCCCTCTCCTGTGCAGCAGCCTCAGCCCACCACACCCTTCCCTCAATCCCCTCTTTGCCCCCCACCTGTCCTGCGCAGCGCCAAGGCGTGCTGGCTGGCTGGTCACTACGCCGACATTGAGTTTGGAGATGGCCAGGGCAAGGGGCCCACCTTCTCCGCCCTGCTGCAGCGCGTGGTGGCCGCCATTGGAGGTGAGCGCTGGGGGCAGGGGAAAGGGGAACAACAAAGGTACTCGAGCTGAGTGTGCGGCTGGGGCGTGCTAAAAGCGTGCACACACCTGTGGAGGTGGGAGCGCACTTTTCGTACCATGCCTGGCCGCGCTCCTGCTGTCGAGCGAGCGCCGGGGCGCATGTTTAGCCCCACCCCATCCTCTCTCTGACCCACTTGTTTCCTGCCTCTCTCTCTGTCTCCCACTTCAGACCCCGAGCTGCCGGTGCGCATCGATGCAGCGGTCAGCGTGCGCGCCTTCCTGGACGCGGTGAGGAGCTGCTTGCTTCCGCTTGAAACGACCGCTTGCCCAGTTCAGTTGCATTGCCCAGCGTATACGTGCAGAGGTGTTTGTCAGTGTCTTCAAGACCCACTCTAAATCACGTTGTGGAAGAACTCCATTTTTTCCCCCTGGCTCCAATCCTCTCCCAGGTGGAGGAGGAGGACTTGGACCCGCTGCGCCCCCTGGTGCCGCAGCTGCTGCAGCAGTTCCTCACCCTCTCCAACGAGGTGGGCTGAGGGGGGTGGGCAGCAAAGCACGCAGCAAGGCAAGCAGCAGAGGCAAGCCGCAAGCTGGACGTGCACAAACTGCCGTGTCCGCTGGCAGGCATCAGTTCTCTGCGTCTACAGTGGTTGTTTGAATGGCTGCCCGTTCCCGCCCACTGAAGATCGACAATGAGGACCTGACCTTCTCCCTGGAAACCGTGATCGAGCGGTTTGCGGCCGACATGGCGCCCTACGCCGCGGGCCTGGCGCAGCAGCTAGCCCAGCAGTTTTGGCGCATCACCAGCTCCGCGGAGCAGGGAGGGGATGATGAGGACGACGACGGCGGCGACGACGGTGCGCGCTGGGCTTGGATGGTTGGGTGTTTTTGGGGGGTGGTAAGGTTGGTGGCGCCAGCTGCCGTGCACCGCATTAGCCAGGAGCACACGGCAGCAAGGCTGCACCTTGGCTGCAAGGCGTCTGAGATCGCCTGCTCAATCGGCCCGGCCTGCCACCCCTGCCTTCCTCTCCTGCAGGCGCACTGGCTGCCTACGGCGTGCTGCGTGCGATGAGCACGGTGCTGGAGAGCATCCATGCGCTGCCGCACCTGTACGCGCAGGTGAGTGTTGGGAGCCACCTGGGTTGCAAGGTGTGACTTGCACCTGCACGTGCAGGGACTTTGGGTGGTGTTGGCTGGGTTACATGTCGGCGGCGGCTTGGCTGTTGGCAGACCACATGTGCTGCTTCACAAACTGTTTGCTTGCCTACCGACATCTGCTCTGCTCTGCTTCGGGCGCCCGCTCCCTCTTCTGCCGCAGATGGAGGACATCCTGTTCCCCATCCTGGACAAGTACACCTCCACTGATGGGCAGGACATCTTCGAGGAGGTGAGCACTGCCCTTCCCCAACTGCCACTGGGCTAGGTAGTACAGCCCAGCCTGATGCTGAGCTTAATAGTGCAGAACAGCCTGCCACTGTTGTGGTTGTGCACCAGGGACGTCTTTAAAAAGGCGCGTGGCCCCAGTTGGCCTGGCAGTAGTCATCAACTGGTAAATCTGCTCCTCCACAGTATGTTGCTTGCGGCCGCAGCAGGCCACTTGCTGCCCACACTGCCAAGCCCCCACCTAGCCCCCAATTGCCTCCGCCCCCCCGCCCCGCCCCGCCCCCTGCAGATCATGCAGCTGGCCACGTATCTGACCTACTTTGCACCCCAGATCTCGCCCCGCATGTGGACGCTCTTCCCGCGCATGCTGCAGGTGGGTGCGCGGGCGCTCGGCCGCCTGCTTGCTTGTACGCTTGATATGGGTTGTGAAATTTCGTGCCTTCCTGCCAGGGGCGTGCGCCGCACTTGCTTTCTGGGTGGGAGGGCGAGCCACCCAGGACTTGCGTGCCACGATGCTGCTGTTGGGATGCTTGAAAGCAGCACTGCTGTGGCTGTCTCCAGATCTCCTCTCCCTTTGAACTTTGGGTCTACACCGCTGCAACCTGCCCCTGCAGTGCGTCAACGAGTGGGCCATCGACTACTTTGAGGAGGTGAGCGGTTTGGAAATACATTATCAACTCAATCTACGGCTTCGTTGCCCTGCGAACCAAAGACTGAGCGGACGCGTCTAGCTGGCTAGCAGACCTGGTTTGTTGGGCTGGTGTGGGCAGCAGACGCTGCGCCTACACTCCTGACGTCCACCTCCCCCCCGACCCCGCTAATGGGTGCTGACACCCTGGCTTGCTTCTCAAACAGTCACCCCCTCCGAGGCGCTGCTGCCGCTGGACAACTTCATCCCACGTCATAAATTAACCTATGTCATGAATCCGTATTTATTCCCATTTCTGTACCTCCCAGGTGCTGCTGCCGCTGGACAACTTCATCTCCAAGGCCACCGACGTGTTCCTGGGCAGCCAGCAGCCCAACTACCTGGCCCTGACCAACCAGGTGCAGAAGAAGCTTGGTCCTCTGCGCACGATTCACAATTCGCTTGCAAGTTGGTACCCACCAGACTTGAAAGCAGCAAACCCAGCGCTCAGCACGCGAACCATTGTGGACTGGCCAGTGACTGCTGCTGCCATCTGGCTGCACCGCTCCTGCTCCACCGGCGGCTGCCCATGGGTTGCCGGAATGGAGCTGTCGGTTGCTTCCCAAACTTTCCGCAACAAACCTGCCGCGCTGTGCTTTGCCGCTGCTGCAGACGCTGGAGCTGGTGCTGAGCGGGGATGGCTACCCCGAGGACCAGGTGGGTGGAGGCTGGGGTGGGTCGCTGCCCAATGAATGCTGCTGGCCTGCCTGCTGTGTGCGCTTCGCGCATTGGTCAGGTCGCTCGCACTCATATGTGCACCTGTAGCACTTGCCACCACGCACCCACGCATTGGGCCTGCACGACCTCGGGCTCCGCATTGACATATGGGTGCGTTTCTATGCTGACGTGGCTGCAGGTGGTGTGTGCGCCGCGCCTGATGGGTGTGGTGCTGCAGCACTGCCGCGGCCGCGTGGACCAGTGTGTGGGTGAGCGGGGGCGGGGTGGAGCGGGGGTTTGAATGCTGCGACTGTTTGGGGCCTGTCGGTGCAGGCACATGCTGCTGTACAGCTCCTCCATGCACCTCCCGGCTGCCTGGGACCCTCATCCTATTCTCAACACCAGACCACAGCTTGCACCGTACCCATGCAAGCCGGCTGCCTCTTGTCATGACTGCCCTGCAGGCCCCTACCTCGCACTTGCGCTGCGCCGGCTGGCCCCTGGCGTAGAGAGCCAGGACCTGGGCGATGCACTGGTGCGATTGGGGCTGCACAATAGGGTGTTTACGTCGCGCATGGGTCTGCACGACAGGGCGTCATAGTTGCCTGGATCTATGCCTCTCAGCGCGGGCGGGAGGCGATGTTGAGCACACATGGAGGCACACACCAGGCTTCACCAGCCGTGCACCCCACACACGTTTTCTGCCGCAGATGTGCGTGCTGGGAGATGCGCTGTACTACAACCCCGCCCTCACGCTGCAGCAGGTGAGCTCATCGGCTGCCTGCAGTTTTGCGCCGGTTTGCACATGCATATGCAGCAGCTGGGCAGCAAGCATGGGTGTTGTGAAGCGAGGCGGCAGCGGCGGCGGCAGGCAAGAAGATAGTGATACACCCTGGGTGTGATGCAGCCTGCTCTCCCTGCAGCTAGACTCAACTTCCAAACGTGCCATTCCACCCTGCCCTGCCTGTGCGCGTGCAGCTGGCGGCGCAGGGCGCGCTGCAGCAGGCGCTGGGCGCGCTGAGCACCACCATCTTTGCCAACCGCAAGTCGGGTGCGCGGCTGCTTTTCTGTGGTGTTTATCAGCACACTACGGCTGTGGTTTCATGCCCCGCTGCGCTGCACTCGGTGTGCCGTTGGCATAGATGCACGCCACAGCACCGCACATCTGTGTCGTGTCTGTGCACATGCCACCAGTCCTGCTTGCACAAGGCGGTGCACTGCACACCGCCGGCCTAGGCTGCTTAAACTATCTCTCTCACCTGCTGCGCTCCACCCCCACCCCGCAGGCAAGATGAAGCACTACAGCTCCCCCCGCGAGAAGAAGGTGCTCATCCTGGGCCTGGTGGCGCTGCTGTCGCTGCCCGAGGCGCAGCTGCCGCCTGAGGTCCGCCCCGGCATGCCGCAGGTGGGTGCACAGGGGTTGAAGTGTGTTGGTGTAAATACATGTAAGTACTGGTATGCTATTGGCCATGTGCAAGTAAATGTGCAATTGGCTGTGCGCAAGCTGAGGACCGGCTTGGCATGCCGCAAGCACGGTCCGCACAGTGTGCTCTCTGTCCATGCTGCCATGCGCTCTGCGGCTCTTCGGTTGTCCTGCTTCCCGCGACCAGCACACCTGCTTTCCTGCCCACCCACCCACCCACCCACCGCGCACCACGCTGCCCCGCAGGTCACGTCAGCGGTGCTGCGCCTGCTGCTGGCGCTGAAGCAGCAGCAGGAGGAGCACAAGCAGCGGGGCAGCGACGACGAGGCCAGCGGCAACGAGTCGGGTGCGCAGCCTGGCACTGCTGAGCTGTTGTGCACGCTGCAATTCACGAGTCAGTGCATGAGCTGCTCCCTGCATTGCAGCGCAGCATGCAGGCCAGGACCCCTTTCCTCCCATCCATGCCAGCTCACAGTGCCCTCCCATGATTCTGCCTGCTGCGCAGACCTGGAGGACGAGCCTGCTGTCCCCCTTCCGCTGCGTTTCTGGCCATCTCACACCCACTTCTATTCACAATTCTGCCTGCCCTGCAGACCTGGAGGACGACTCTGCTGGGTCTGAGCTGGACGATGATGAGGACGAGGTTGATGAGGCGTACCTGCGGTGAGCAACTTTTAAACATGAACCAATCTATGAGTTCTCACCTGTTGGGGCCAGAGAATCAGTCTGCGACCGGCACAACACTGGTAGTGAGGAGCACAGCAATTGCTGGTGCCCGTGCACAACGAGCGTTTTGATGTGCCCACATGGACGCGCAACTGTGCACCCTGTGCCTGTGCTGGCTCTAACTGTTCACCTCCCGCTCCGCCCCGGCTGGCGCAGGCGGCTACAGCGCATGGCGGCCAAGCGGGCGGGGCAGGAAGAGGAGGAGGAGGACGATGACGACGACTGTGAGTGGTTTTTTGGGGGGCGCCTTTGAGCTTGGTATAGCCCCTTTCACCAGCCTGGTATCGCCCTCTTCCACCACCCCCGCCTGCTCTCCTTGCCCACGCCACCAACCTGGCCTGCTCTCCTTGCCAACCCCGCCTGCCCACGCCCCCAGCTCTGCCGAAGCCTCCCTTTCTGTTGTTGCTCCCCCGCAGTTGATGAGTACTGGTCGGAGGACGAGGACGAGGAGGTGCACAGCCCCATTGATGCCGTGGACCCCTTTGTCTTCTTTGCGGGTGCGCTGCGCTGCGGTCACGCCAGGCTACCCAGCCTACGAGTCTTGATTGTGGGGCAGGCGCAGAGCGGGCATCCGGTGCCCGTTTACAGACAGTTGGGTTGCCACACACCTGCCGTTTGTGCGCTCAACCAGCCTCTGACAACCCCGCCCGCCTGACCGCCACCCCCCTCCCCTCCCCAAACCACCCGCTCGCAGAGACGCTGCACGCCATTCAGCACACCGAGCCTCAGCGCTTTGCCCAGCTGGTGGGTGGCCTGGACGCCAACGTGCAGGCGGCTGTCCAGGGCATGATGCAGTACGCAGCCCAGGTGAAGGCGGAAAAGGAGCAGGCGGCAGCGCAGGTGGCAGCGCAGGGCGCAGCCAATGGCCACGCATGAAGACGCCTTGGGCTCGCATTGGGATGTGCACCCGTGAAGCATGTGTGGCGCGGGAGGGCATGCTGTGCTCCCCTGCCGCCGCACGGTTGATCTAATCTACTGTGGTCGTCTTATCAGTCAGCTGCTTTTTCTCTCTCTCTCTCTCTCTCTCTCTGCCCCCTGTGACCTGCGTTGTGCCCATTCATTTGTTTTGTTCCAAGTGGCTATGTCATGCCGCACGGCGGCGGGAATCAAGGAATCAGATGGTGCCATGTGGCACGCCGGAGTCAGTAGAAGGGGAGCAGTGCAGGGGCAGCAAGGCAGCGTCAAGCGTGCGTCAAGAAGCGGGGCAAAACGTGGCGGCTTGCCAGCCACGGGTCAGGGGTGCGCCAGCAGCGCTTAGGGGCAGGGTGTGGGCGGCAGGGGCGGCAGCCGGCGTCACCGCGTCTTGCAGTAATCTGCCATCGCTGCCACGCCGGCTGCAAGGACGGGCAGCAGCTTACTCGTCCCCTCCTTCGCTTCCGCCAAAAAGGCCGCCATAGGTCAGGCGGTTCCGCTCCCCGGGCAGCGTCATGAAGAAGGTGGCCACGCCTGCGGCACAAGCAGCAGGGTGTGCTTGCGGTCAGCACTGCTAGCGACAGCGCGGCTCTTCTTCCCAAGCAGCAGCAGCAGCAGCAGCAGGCAAGGCAGCGTGCAGCCTGCCGCCCGGCACCATGCACAAGGCCGTAGCAAGCTTGTCGGTGCTGCAGTGCTGCAGCAGCGGTGCAACACGCACCAGAGAAGATCATGATGAAGAAGATGATGGCCACCACGATGGGGTGCGCCGAGAGCTGCTTCCTCAGGCCCTGCGGACGTGCGAGCAGGCGGCAGGTGGGTGCCGACGGCAGCAGGCGGCAGCGGCAGCCCTACAGCAGCTGGCGCTGGCTGGCTGGATCACCGACGACCAGCAGTCCGAGACCTGCAGGCGCCGTGCCAGCCAGCGGCAGCGCCCGGGAAGGAACTTTGAGCGGCAAACGCGGCGGATGGAGGCCGGGCGGCGCTGCTGCACCCGGATCACACTCCTCGTCCCTTCCTCCAGCTGTGAGGCCCCTCGCTCACCGACCAGAAGCCGCCCGCCTTCTTCTTGCCGCCCTGCTTGTAGAAGCGCTCGCTCTTCGCTGCTGTCACGCGCTTGGAGGCCACCTGCGGCAGCAGAGTGCGGTGGGGCTCGCTCGGGCGCCGGGCAGCGGAAGCGGCAGCGGTCGCAGCCGCGGCCGTTGCGCAGGGCGCTCACCATGGCTGCTGCTTGCTGCTGGTGGTCGCCGCGGGTGTCTGCTCGGCGAAAGGCAAGGCGATCGGCGCTGTTACTCAGCCCGCCGCGCCAGGCGGCGCATTTACGGCCCGCCTGTGCCCAAGGTCAACGGCGCTGCCCCACTCTCGAAAACTTTCAGCCTGCCTGCCCGTCAGGTGGAAGGGTGTGACTAGTGTGCTCTCTGAAGGTGCACAGGTGCGGTGCCGATGCCACCCGCTGTGCGCCAGGTGCACCAAACCTTGGGCCAGCGGCTGACATCCGTACTCTGCAGCACTCCTTGGCGCATGGACGGTAACATGGCGTGGATAGCTAGGGGGAACAAAGAATATCAGTGCGTCCGAGCGGTTGGCAGGGTACACATGGTAGGCAATGGCAGTTGTTTGCAGGGCGAGGCAGTTTGGATCGACAGTTAAAAAAGCAGCGGCGCGTGAGCGCGTGTGCGCAGGCGAGGTGGCACATGCGGCTTGTAGGGCGCCAACGACGAATGGCATGCGGGCGTAGAAGGGCAAAGACGGGGTGGAAGCAGGGCGAGGGAGAAACGGATTAACAAGCAATACTTTTGCACAAGCACCGCGTGGCGCGGGTGCGGGGATGCCAGGACGCTCGCGAGACCCAGGCTTAGGGTGGCAGGGGCAGAAATTCCAGGCGGGGTGGGGCCGGCAGAGGCGCTCCTTCGGAGGGCCAAAAAGCTTGCGGCACCCAGCGAAAAACAGCGGGGCATGTGTTGGGGAGGGAGGCATGCAGACTGTGGTGCAATGGCCAGTACGCCCGTGCGGCTGGGACTGTTGGGGAGGAGTTGCTATGCTATGACCAGTGCAGGAGGGATAAGTGGGCTTGGGGCAGGACCAAACGAGGGCCGCGCTGATCTCAGTGCGCCTTGGCTGCGACCTCCAGGGCAGCCCACACCGCCGCCACCAGCGGCACGCCCAGCAGCAGCCACTGCATGCGGGTGGTCTGGGTGGGTTGTAGCAGCCACTCTGGGTGGCGCCGCAGCGCCTGGATCATGGCCCAGCGCTGCTGCGCGGCACGCGGGCTCAGCGCGCTGCTGCTGCTGCTCTTGCCGCCGCTGCTGCCGCTCTTGCCGCCGCTGCTGCTGCTCTTGCCGCCGCTGGAGCTCAGGCTCGGCCCGCTGCCCGCCGACACGACAGAGGAGAGGCTGACGCCACTGCGGAAGGAGGGCGTGGAGGCCAGGCTCTCTGAGCCGGAGGCCGGCAGCTCCAGTGCGGAGCTGGGTGCAGCCACGGACAGGGACACTCCATCATCAGAGCTGGCGGGCTCCGCAGACCCAGCGATGGTGCGGCGGCGCCTGCCGCCGGGCCGCGCCGCAGCGGCCGCCTCCATGGCAGCCACCAGCGCCAGCTCGCTGCCTGGCCAGGCCGCGCCGCGGCGCCAGTGCTGGATGAGCGCCGCGGCGGTGGGCAGGAGGAAGCCGGCCACGACCGCCAACCACGTGTGCTGCATCCAGCAGCTGGTGGCCACTTGCCGTGGGTGGCTGGCCACATCCAGGGTGCCGCCTGGCACAAAAAGCTGCAGCGCGTAGCGAGCCCCGCTGACAAATGCCCGGCACTGCTCGCCGCGCTGCGGCAGCGCCGCCTGCAGCAGCGCGAGGCGGGGCATGCGGTGCAGGGCCGCCAGCAGCGCGCCGCCCTGCGCCGCCATGTGCTGCTTCAGCGGCAGTGGCAGCAGGAGGCCTGACAGCGCCAGCACCAGCGCCTGCAGGTGTGGGTGCATGAGGGCAATGGGGCTGGTGAAGAAAAGCCAAGCCACTGAGCCACACCAGCGTTGTTTGTGTGTTGCAAAGGACGCTCGGCATGAGGCCAGCCAGATGCAGTCAGGACATGGCGTTCGCCGGGGCGCACAGAGGTCAGGCCGCCGCTGACAGGACGCAGCGGCAGCCAGCGTCACCCGAATTGAGCCTCACAGCAGGCAGTACGCCCGCCCTGCCTCACCTCTGGGCTCGCATACGCGCCGAGGTCGGCCACAGGCAGCAGCGCCAGCGCGCCGGCGGCAAGGCCCAGCCGCAGCCCCGCCAGGTGCCAGGCCGGCACATGCGTTGAAAGCACGCGCCACAGCCCCCTGGCGGCTACCAGCAGCAGCAGCACTGCCACCAGCGCTGCTGGCACTTGGCCACTGGCAGGCCAAGCCGGCGCCCAAGCCGAGACGGGTGCCACCGGCTCCGCCGCCGCCCCTGCCTGCACCGCGGCTGCCAGCGCCATCTGCCCGCCTGACACTCGCCGGGGCGCAGCTCGGCGCAGCGCAGGAGGGCGCCGGGCCTGGGCAGGGAGGGGCAAGGCGAGCGAGTGGCGGCAAGGTTATCCACACCTCGGGTCAATACCGGGGCACCCGGGTGAGTGTGAGGCTGGCTGCATCGCTTGCCTGCGGGCCGCGTTGAGCTCTCGGGCGGGCGACCCCCTCCTGCGACACAAGGGGGGTGCTAGTGAGGCCAGCTCCTGGCCCCCGACGCCTGGAAGACCAGATGGAACGACTGACTGGGGCGATGGGGCAGGCGGGATTGGGACCAATTTCCGCCGCCGCCTCGCCGCCTGCCGCCGGGGTCGGACGTGCATCATTCAATCGCTTGTGCGTATGTGCATGCACAGCATGCCAGCTCTCCAGAGGGATGTGCCAAGATGCTTGATGCCCTTGCTAAGCATTTCAGCTGTTTAATTGCTCATGTTAAACAGTCACTGGTGCGTCAATGCCTACTCGGGGACGGGAAACCTGCCAAATCAATGGGTTTGAACAACTGAACCTGCACTCATTTCGAGGGAATGCATACATGAATGCTGGTGGTCGTCAGCTTCGATAGTTGCAGACCGGTGCCACGTGGTCGGTGCAGGGGAAGTTGTGAGCACCGACATTTTCCCCATCACCAGTGAACCGGCCGTAGCAAAGCAGGGGGTGGCACCGGGTGAGGCAGAGGCGTTGCGCACGTGCATGCATGTCTCATGTACACCGCCCATGGCAGGCCTCCCCCTTCCAGATCCGCATGGCACCGCAATGCAGTGCATGACAGCCTCCTGTCATCAACCGCATCACTGTGCAGCCCGCTGTGCAGAAAAATGTCAGTCATGGTTAATGTGAAGCGCGGGACGGTCCAATCAGTCAATTGAATAAGACATGCTACAACTATAGCTACAAAAATATTGATATACAGGCTGCACGTGGGCCTGCCAGCCCGCCGGTTGGTTCAGCCCGCCTGCTGGCGCCGCCGCTGGCGCTGCTGCTGCCGCTCGGCCGTGGGCGGCAGCGTGGCGCTGCCCGGCTGCGCCCGGGGCCTGCCCTGCCACTCCTGAAGGCAGGAACGCTGCCCGCTGGTCATCTTGGCGAGCGGGGCGTCGGGGTCGGTGATGCGGCCGCACCACACCGCTCCGTCGTCCAGGCGGCAGCAGACCT
>VFQQ010003042.1_pt1 | contig 17131 bp, 17 predicted proteins | sample 3512341 | NCBI WGS metagenome assembly VFQQ01 (sample SAMN10412373, study PRJNA504923) | tailings metagenome | isolation source: Relicate 2 Philex TSF1 revegetated site | place: Philippines: Tuba, Benguet | collected 2017-08-29 | reverse complement strand
CCGGTCGGCGTCTGTCTATTCGTGACATGCCGGATCGGCAACATCACCATGGGCCAGATGTGGAAGGAGTTGCGCTGGTTCTTTCTCGCAGAGGCAGCGGTGCTGCTGCTGCTGTGCTACTTCCCGGTGCTATCCACCGGGGTTCCGAGGTTCATCGGGCGCTAATCCTTCAGCGCAGCCCGGCCGATCAGTGGCATCACCAAGAGCCACTTGAGCCGGGCATGCTCATCCTCGAGCGCCTTCACTTGCTTCCGCATCGGACGCGTCCATACCTCCTAAACTCGGCCTTCTACGCTTAATTGGTTGCGCTGCTGATCCCATGCCGGCGGCATAGATCGGACATTTTCGCATCCGGTGTCCTGCTCGCACAGGATTCCGATAATCTACTGCTCGCTGAACGTCGGTCTGTTCACGGTCCTGTCCTTCTGTTGGGCCGGACTCCAGTATCAGATGGAGGCACGCGATCCGCGGTACGAAGGTCGTCTGGACCGTGGTCGTCGCCGTGACAGCCGCTCAGATCAGCGTCACCTATCTGGCACCCTTTCAGAGCATCCTTGGCACCGAGCCCCTGACGCTTGTGGAGGGTCTCCTGATCGTCAGCCTCGGCGCTGCCTTCTTTGCCCTGATCGAGGTCGAGAAGCAGATAGGATTGGGGCTTCCGCGCTTAGCCAGTCGACTTGACTGAGCAAACGCGGACACCGCTGCCCGCAGATTTTTTTCAATTTCCCGCTTCGTCTTTTCGAGAGGCGGCCAATCTCCCTTTTGACCGACACGCCGACCGCGCCCGCAGTGGAGGAACCGGGCCGATCTTGAAGCTGCCGCGATGGTGCAGCGCAATTCGAACGGTGGAAGACGATGTTCGACACCTTTCCTTCCGTCCCCCGAGACGCGGCACTCGACGCCGCGCAGTGCCTGTTCTTCGATCACGGCCACAGGCTCGCGGAAGCCGCGCGTTTCGTCGGCGGCGCCTCCGCGGAGGCCCGCGTCATCGACCTCGGCGTCCGGTTGGCGCACGCGACGCGGATGACGACCAAGATCCGCCGGGACCTCTGGGCGCTCTACTGCCTGCTCTCGCTCGAGGATGAGCCTGACCACGGTCATGAGGAGACGATTGTCCTGGCGGATCTCAACCTGGCGTCGCCGCAGATCGTGGAGATCTGCCTTGTGACGGACCTCCTTGGCGACCTCCTCGAAACGATCGCGGCCCCTCCCGTCCTCCTGCCGCCCGCTTCGCAATCCACCCGGGTGCATCTTTCGGCTCCGAACGCCGCCTGACCCAGCCCGGCCCCGGTTGGGGCCGGACCTTGACGCCCCCGCCTGTGTGGCGCGGGCACAGCGTGGAAGACCACATGAAGACTGGAAACGTGTTTCGACCGTCCCTCGACGACCAGGCCTGCGCGACGATCCAGATTGGCCGCGAGCTGAGTCGGATGGCGGAGACCATCTTCCCCCTCGACGGTCCCGAGGCGGATGTCGTGGCGCGGACGCTGCGCCGCCTCGCCGACCGGAATCCCTTCGAGCCGACCGACGAGGTCACCCTGCGGGCGCTCCGGGCAATTCTAGAGGCCGAGCTCGCGGAGGAGATGGCCGCGCCCGTCTGCGGCGGAGGCGCCCTGGCACGGCGGGACGCTCGTCCGGACTCCATGGCCGGCGATGGCGTCGAGCGCGCGACGCGGGCGCACCACCTCGCGCAGCTCCTCGACGTTTTCGACCGCTTCATCACCCTGCGGGACGCGACGCTCGACCAGATCGCCGCCGAGCGGGCTCTCGCGCGGGTCATGGAGTGCGGCTGCCAGGCGGGAAACGTGGGGGCTTAGGCGAGGCGAAAACTCCGGAAACCCGTCTTCGCGGAATGTCACAAGGTACCTGTCGAAGGCGGCATCCCAGAGGGCCGAAAGCAACAGGCCGTTGTAGACGTCGAGCCGTTTTTCGTCTCGGCCGCAGTCTTTCCAAGGCTTCATGTGGCTTGCCCGGAGAAGCGCAGGGTCTCCGGGCGCCAAGCACGGGAGCGCGTGGTCCAATTAATCTCCTGGCGGGCGTGTTCCAGGGTCCGGAACCAATGCAGGTTGAGGCACTCGTCCCGGAGCCTGCAGTTGAAGGCGGCGATGCAGGTGGGGACGCTCTCGAGGGGGGATCCTGCGGCCGGCGTACTTCCGGAACATCCCCCGGCGCGCTCCTCGCCGCCGAACCAGGCTAGCAGCCGCGACAGGTCAGAGCGGCCAGACGATCAGGAGAAGCGGGAGGCTGACGGCCACGACGAGCACCTCGAGCGGCAGCCCGAGCCTCCAGTAGTCCCCGAAGCGGAAACCGCCGGGGCCGAGGATGAGCGTGTTGTTCTGGTGCCCGATCGGCGTGAGGAAGGCGCAGGAGGCGCCGATCGCCACGGCCATCAGGAAGCTGTCGGCGCTGACGCCGAGCGTGGCGGCGATGCCGATCGCGATGGGAGACAGCACGGCGGCGGTGGCCGCGTTGTTCATCACGTCCGAAAGGAACATGGTGACGACCAGCACGACGGCCAGCGCCGCGACCGCATTGCCCTGTGCGATGCTCTCCACGAGCACGCGCGCGAGCACGTCGGCGGCGCCGGTCGCCTGCATCGCCCCGGCCACCGGGATCATGGCGGCCAGCAGCACGATCACCGGCCAGTCCACCGCCGCGTACACCTGCCGCGGCGGCACCGTCCGTGTCAGCATCGACGCGATCACGCCGAGCGTGAACGCGGCCGAGGCCGGCAGGAGCCCGAAGGTGACGATCGCCACCGCCCCGAGCATGATGGCGCCCGCGATGATCGCCAGGCGCGTGTCGGGGATCCGCAGGTCGCGTTCGCCCAGCGGGACGCAGCCGGTTTCGCTGATGAATTCGGCCATGACCTCGGCGGGTCCCTGCATCAGCAGGAGGTCACCCGACCGCAGCGCCAGCGTGCGCAGCCGCGCCCGCGGCACCCGCCCCTCCCGCGACACCGCGAGGAGGTTGAGCCCGTAGCGCGTGCGCAGCCGCAGGTCGCTCGCGGAACGTCCGACGATGGTCGAGCCCGGCAGCACCGCAAGCTCGCGCAGGACGATGTCCTCGTCCCGCTGCGGCCCGGCCTCGGCTTTCCCGTCCCGGCGGGCGTCTGCCTCCGGCTGCTCCGCGTCCGCCGGAGATTTCGCCTGCTCCTCGAGCTTCATTCCGAACGCAGTCAGCGATTCGGCCAGCACGTCGACGTCCGCCTCCATGACAAGCACGTCGTCCGCCCGGATCCGCCGCCCGCCGTGCGGCGCCGTCATGCGGACGTCGTTGCGCACGAGACCGATGATCTGCGCGCCGCTTTCCTCGGCCTCCCGCTCGAAGGCGCGGAGCGTGAGGCCGACGGCCTTGCTGCCCTCGGGGACGCGGACCTCCGTCATGTAGGTCCCCGTCTCGAACGCCCCGTCCGCGGCCGCCTTGCGCGCGGGCACGAGACGCCAACCCATGACCGAGACGAAGACGGCGCCGACCACCGCCACGGACGCGCCCACGGGCGCGAAATCGAACATGCCGAAGGAACCGGCCGCCGTTTCGGCCCGGAAGCCCGAGACGATGAGGTTCGGGGGCGTGCCGATCAGGGTGGTCATGCCGCCGAGGATCGTCCCGAAGGACAGGGGCATCAGCACCTGTCCCGGCGTGAGGTCGAGCCGCCGCGAGAGCTGCACCGCGACCGGCATCAGGAGAGCCATGGCCCCCACGTTGTTCATGAACCCCGACAGGAGCGTGGCAAGCCCGACAAGCGCCGCCATGCTCCTGAACTGCCCCGCCTCTCGCGGGAGGACCGTGCGCGCGAGCCAGTCGACCGCGCCGGTGTTCTGGAGCCCCCGGCTCAGGATCAGCACGCAGGCTACGGTGATGACCGCGGGATGGCCGAAGCCGGCGAAGGCTTCCGCGGCCGGCACGAGACCGGCGAGGACGCAGGTCATGAGCGCCATCAGCGCGACGAGATCGTGCCGGAAGCGGCCCCAGACAAAGAACGCCATCGTCGCCGCGAGGACGAGGAAGGTGAGGATCTGGGGCGTCGTCATGGAGCGGGTATCTTCGGGAACGCCGCTCGGGACAAGACCGGAGGGCCAAGCCCTATACGGGAAAATCGCCTGCAATGTGAGTTGCGGGCCGACCCCTCGGGCATCCCGAAGCGAGCTATGGTCGACGGACCCGGGAATGCCGCTCTCGGACCGTCGCGCGGAACGGCTCTGGCACTGCCGGTCGTGTCGTGGCGCACTGTCGAAGGAAGTCAGTCGTAGCCGAAGACGCCCGTCAGCTCATCGAGTTGTTCAAGCCTGTCATTGGTCAGGCGAGTGACGAGAACGAGTTCGTCGTTCTCCGTCGCTACAAGCCGGATGTCCTCCAGCATCAGTAGCACGGTTCGGCGGCCAATCCCGAGGAATCCCCCTACGTCGGTGGTCACGCCGACGACAGTGCCGTTGCGGTCGATGATCACGTCCTGTACGCGACCGATCGACCGCCAATCGGTCGTTATGAAGTTGATGTCACTGCCGGAATCCCAGAACGTCACATCCTCGCCCTGGTTGATCGAGTAGATCTCGATGCCTTGAACGCTCTCAGCCGTGAGAAGCGTTGTCGTGTCGAGGGCAGCCTGACGATCGGTTGTGACAGTTGCCTGTTGGGCCACGCCGGCACTGGCGGCAAGCATTGCTCCTGCGAGGGCTGGGATTAGCAGCTTTGGGCGCATGACCGATCCTTTCGAAGTTGTGCACGACAAGCGCGGAAGTCGGAAGGAAACGCCCGTCGAGTTGCAGACGTTCCTCGCACCAACCGCGACCCTTGCCGAGCTCGATCTTGTCTGCGGTCTTCGGGGCGACGCTCAAGCCGCGCTATCCTCCTGCGTTCTGCGCGAGGGCGAAGGCGACAGCCAGTACCACCACTGCCACGATCAGCGCGGCGGCCGTGATGCGGGCGATATGTGGGCGCATGGCGAACCTCACACAAGCTCGAAGAGTTCGGATTCGATGCGGTCGGGCGGAAGGCCCAGCTCTTCCAGCGCCTCCCGCGCGACCCGCGTGAGCGCGGGCGGCCCGCAGAGAAAGGCCGCCAGCGTTCCTCGCCGACGAGGCAGGTGACGATCGAGGATCGCGCGGTCCAGTAGCCCGACCTCGCCGGTCCAGTCGTCCGGGGGCGTCTCGAGCACATGCACGACCGCGAGGTCGAGGTGCGACGCGATCTGGTCGAGCATCTCGCGATAGATCACGTCTTCCCAGCTCTTGTTGCAGTAGAAGAGCACCGTGCGCCGCCGGTCGCCGCGCGCCGCCATCGCACGGAGGTTGGCCATGACGGGCGTGATTCCGATTCCGCCCGCGACGAAGACGAAACCCTCCGCATCCGTCGCGTGGTCGATGGAGAACACCCCGTATGGGCCGTCAAGCCACGCGCGTTCGCCCGGGCGGACCTCCTTCGCCGCCGTCGTGAAGTCACCGAGCGGCTTGATCCCGAAGGCGAGCCGCGGGCCTTCCTCGGGCGCGGTCGTCATCGAGAAGGGGTGTTCCTTCAGCGCGAAGGGCGATGCGCGGAGCGTCAGCCAGGCGAACTGCCCGGGGAGCCACCGGCCGCCGAACCCGCTGTGCCCCTCCGGCTCGAGGACCAGCGTGTAGGCGCCGCCCCGCTCCGGGCGGTTCTCGACCACGCGCCAGGGTTGCCCGAGCTGGCGGGCAGGCTTGCCGATCCGCGTCCAGACGATGAGCCCCAGAAAGGCGATGGTGATGGCGAGCCACAGCTCCCGCTTCAGGGGCGCGTCGGTGTAGTGGCCGATGCCGCCGATGTGGCCGACCGCTGCCGCGAACCCCACGACCGCGAGCAGCACATGCAGGATGCGCCAGAACCCGTACTCGAGCCTGAGCCGCTTGCGGAATTCCGACGTGACGAGAAGGAGCAGGAAGCAGCCAAGGGCGACACGGCCGGCGGTGATCTCGAGCCGCGCCTCGCGCGGGTCCAGCGGCCCGGCGAGGTCCTGATGACCCACGTAGAGGATCGCCCAGTGGCCGAGGATGATGGCCACCGCGCCGATCGCGAGAATGCGGTGGAAGTAGTAGAGGACATCGATGCCGAAGGGATGCGTCGCGCGCCGGAACCGGGCGGTCAGCGCGAACTGCGAGGCGATCATCGCCATGCCGGCGAAGCCGAGGCCCATCGAGAGATCGAGCCAGAAGCCGCGCCCCGGCACCCGCTCGCCGACGAGAAGCAGGACGAGCATCGGAACAAGGATCAGGCCGAAATAAAGGATCGCCCAGAGGGCTGCTCGCAGGGACATCTTGCCTCCGTTGCGGAGAGAGCGCGCCGACGCTGTGCCCGGTTCCGTGCCGGGGCGGCGGGGCCAGGTCGTCGACGGCGTTCGGGTCCTCGCGTCGATCGCCCGATCGGCCTGTCCCGAAAGTCGCGCCGTGCCGGGCACCCGCTTTCAGGTGCCGTTACGGCGTGCGCCTGGGGGCTGACGTGCGTGTGCGGGAGGTCCCGACATTTCGCGGCGGGGTGAAAGAACGTCCGTCAGGGACCGCACTTGCACCTTCGCCGCTTTGGAAAAGAGGTCGCATTGGGAGCAGCCTGCGCGGCCCTCGACCTGCGCGCCGATCTCGAACGCGCTGAGATGGCCATCGGTGGGTCGCCTCGAAACCGTCGCTACTCGTCGTGAGGAACCGGCACTTCCATTCTGAAACGGAAATCGCTGCCGTCGAACCGGCGGGAGAACTTGCCGCCAAGCAGGCTCTCGATCGTCATCTTGAGGAGGGAGGTCCCGAACCCCGACCGCCCGGTGTCCGTGTCCTCGCCCGGCTGCACGTTCCGTTCCAGCCAATCCAGGTCGAGCACGCCGTCCGGACGAACGGACCACGAGACGTCAAGATGTCCGTCGGATCGCGAGAGCGCGCCGTACTTGACGGCATTCGTGACCAGTTCGTGGAACGCCATCGAAACCGGCTGGGCCATCAGCCGGGGAACCATGAAGCTCCTGCCGCGGATTGAGACGCGGGCACCGTCGTTGGCAACGAACGGGGCGAGTTCCCGCTTGAGAAGCTCCTCGAGATCGGCGCCCAGCCAGTTCGATTCTGACAGGACCTGAAGCGTGCTCCCGAGCGCGCGCGTGCGGTCCAGCAGGGATCTGCGGAACGATTCGACGTCCCCGGCCGGCGTCAGGCGGATCAGCGCCTGAGACACGCCGAGCATGTTCCTCGCCCGGTGTTCGATCTCCTGCATCATGGTGGTCTCGCGCTCCCTGGACCGCTCGAGCTCCATCGCCTGCATGAGGCGCGAGAACACCTGCTCAGCCGTCGCTACCTCCTCGTCCGTCCACGGCTGCACCCGTGCGCGATGGACGAACAGCACTGCGCCCAGGTCTCCGAAGCGGTGCCACGGAACCTCGAGGATCGACGCCGCGCCGAAATCCGCAGACAACCGCGCTTCGGTCTCGGAGAGGTCGCTTGTGCGGTCGATCCGCACGATGAGCCCGCGCTCCAGACGGCGCGCGACCGACCCCAGCCCGGCCCAGGACAAGGGATCTGCTTCCTTGATCCCTTCAGCGGCCCACTCCACGGTGGCGCGCAGGTCCCCGTCCCCGTCGACCTCGCGGACACCGCACCTGATCGCGCCGAGGTGTTCGCCAAGCTGCCGGCAGCCCTCGACCATGACGCTCCTCACGTCGTCACGCGCGCGCAGCCTGTCGACGAGGCCCAGCAGGAACGCCGTTTGCCGCTGCTTCAAGACCCGCGCGGTCGTTTCCTGCCCTGAGTTGAAGATTCCCTCGATCGCGCCGTCCTCGCCCCGGATGGGCGTGAAGCTGTAGGACCAGTAGGTTTCTTCCTCATAACCGAAGCGCCGCATCGGCAGGAGCTGGTCCTCCACGAAGAGCCCTTCGCCGGTCTCGATGACGCGGGTGAACTGCGGTTCGATCACGTGCCAGATGTCGGACCAGACGTCTGCCGCCGGCTCCCCGAGACAGGCGGGATGCCGCGGACCCGGTATCCCCGACCACGCGTCGTTGTAGAGAAGACGAAGTTCCGGCCCCCAGTAGATCGCGGTCGGAAAAGCCGAGTTCAGGCAAATGCCAAGCGCCGACCTGAGCGACTGGGGCCAGCTGTCAGGCGGTCCCAGCGCGTGACCGGTCCAGTCGAACGCGCGGAAACGCCGCGCCATCTCGCCCGAGCCGGCGAGGAAGCTCATCGGGGTCCGGTCCGGACTTTGGCGTTTCAGCATCGGTGGTTTTCCAGCAGACGCAGTGTTTCTGACAGAATGCCGGAGAATCTCAATTCGCGGCAGGATGGATCGTGAAGCGCCAGCGATGCGACAGCCGACCGGGATTTGTCCAGACCTCCTGGCCCTTCCTGATCAACCCGGGGTCCGGCGCTCGGCGGGTTGCCGTCGGCCGCCTCGACTGTCACGGCCGGCGAAGTGGCGCTCCGCATCGTTCTCGAGCGACATTTCCGACGCCTCCTGCGTCAGGACTTCGAGATCAGCTGCGTCCAGATCCACAACCACAAGGTCGAGCGCCCGCTGGGGTTGGGCCGATTGTCCAGGCCGCCCCCGGCCGGCGCGTGGCCTGGATGTCCTGCTCGAGCTTTCGTGGACACCGGAACGTGACCGTGACCGGAACCCGAAGGGAACCGATCAAGAGACGACGGTTCAGCTGCAGATGCCTTCGGTAGGCGCATCCGCCCAAGGCAAGCGCATGCCCACTGGGGGCGTCGTTTCCCGACGGGAGGCGGATGGGAACACCTCCGCGACGAGCCGGTAGAGTTCGGCCGTCCGCTCCCCGTCCGGATCCAACGCGCGGCAGCAGACGAATTCTTCGACGATCACGCCCTGCTGCTCGAAGGCGTAGGAGAGGAAGGGCTTACCCGAAGCGATCTCCAGCAGATAGGGATCATCCTTCTCTACGTGCTCAAATCCCGCCCTCAACGGATGGTAGCCGGTCAGGTCACGTTGCTGCCACTGCCAGACATGCGTCATCTCATGCGCAAGCCGCATCGCCTGTTGCAGGTCCATGCTGTCGGGATACGACGCGAGAAAGTCGTCGCGGAACACGTCCCGCATGTAGAAGACGCGTTGACCCAGAGCCATGGCGGCATAGGAGCCGGGCGCCGGCTCCGTGCGCGGCCGCTGGATCATCTCGCGGCAGGTCGTGCGCGGACGGACCGGAATCTCGGTCTTCATGAGGCCCGAAACCGATCCTTCGACGATCCGCACGTTCTCCACGTCGATCGCGGGACCGAGAACGCTGTCGGTGAAGGCGCGCTCAGCCGGCGTGAGCGCTCGGTCGGCGCAGGCGGAGAGTGCCAGCAGGACGGCAACCGGGCGCAGGACGGCGTGCACGTGAATGGAATCTCCAGAGCCGCGACAGGCTCACGATATGTGGCTGTGCCGCTCCTGCAAGGACGCAGTTGCGCTTTCGGACGTCCCTGCGCTCCGCATCCTGGCTGAGCAGCAGGAGCCTGCCCGCGTTCAGACCGACTCGCGCTCCACCAGGGCGCATTCGACCTTGATCTGGTTATGCCTGCTCTCCAGTCCGCCCGACAGGTCGATCAGAAGCTCGGCGGCGATCGCGCCCATCTCGTACTGCGGGAGGATGAGGGTCGTCAGCGGCGGCCGCATGAACTGGGCGATCTCCCGGTCGTCGAATCCGACGACCGACACGTCGTCCGGGATCCGCAGGCCGAACTCCTTGAGCGCCTCGTAGCAGCCGACCGCCATCATGTCGTTGGCGCAGAAGATCGCGTCGGGCGGGTTCGGCAAGGACATCAGGTGGCGGGTGCCCTCGTAGCCGCTCGATGGCTCCCAGTTGCCCGGAAAGACAAGAGCCGGATCGAACGGGATGTCGTTGCTCGACAGGGCCTGCCGGTAGCCGCGCAGCCTGTCGCGCGACGCGTCCAGACCGTCCTCTCCGTTGATGAGCGCGATCCGGGTCCGGCCCCCCTGGATCAGCCGTTCTGTGGCCGTCCGGCCGCCGAGCATGTCGCCGGGCAGGACGGACGGCAGTTCCCGCCCGGCGTCATAGCAGTTGAGGAGGACGGACGGCGTTTCGAACAGGATGCGGGGCGGTTCGACGCGCCGCGTCAGGATCGTGCCGTAGATGATGCCGAGGACCCCGGGAGAATCGAAGAGCCGGAACGTCGCGTCGCGGACGTCATCCTCGCCGCGGGTGACGGCGAGGGTCACGTTGACGCCCGCTTCGAGCGCCTTCTCGCGCGCCCCGTCGAAAGCCAGCGACATCCACGGATCCGACGTCAACTCGTCGGCGACGAAGCCGATCTGGCGGGCCTCCTGGACGCGGGGCGGACCGCGCCGCGCGAGCGTGTAGCCCAGTTCGCGCGCGGCCTCCCGCACGCGCTCTCGGGTCGACTCGCTGAGGCGCGCTCCGGGGCTGCCGTTGAGGACGAGGGACACCGTCGCCTGAGACACGCCCGCCCGTGCGGCAACATCCATCATCGTCGGTTTCAAAGCCCACCCCTTCCCCTGAGCCTGCCCGCCTCCTCCCTCAGGTCCTGAGGTGCCTCACCCGGTCGAACGCGACGGCAATCACGATGAATGTCCCGATAAACATTCCTTGCCAGAAGGTCGAGATTCCAAGAAGGATCAGCGAGTTCCGGATGACCTCGATGAGAAGCGCGCCCACCACGGCACCGAGTGGCGTTCCTTCACCCCCGGCGAGGTTCGCGCCCCCGATCACCGCCGCGGCGATCACGGTGAGTTCCATCGACTGGCCGAGGTTCGTGGTCACGCTCCCGAGCCACCCGGCCATCAGGATACCCGCGATGCCGGCCGTGAAGGCGGAGAACATGTAGATGCTGACCTTCATCGCCTTGACCGGAATGCCGGTCAGGATCGCTGCCTGCTCGTTGCCGCCGATCGCGAAGAGGTGCTGGCCCCACCGCGTCCACCGGAACGCGAAGGTGGTGACGACCGTAAGCGCCACGAGCACGAAGAGCGGATGCGGCAGTCCGAAGGACGACCCGCCGCCGATCCAGAGGAGGAGGGCGTGGTCCGGGCCGAACTCGTAGATCATCTTGTTGTTCGAGAGCACCATGGCGAGCGACCGTGCCGCCGACAGCATCCCGAGCGTGACGACGAAGGCGGGCATGCCCACGTGCGCGATGAGCACGCCGTTGATCAGCCCCACGAGGAGCGCCGCGCCAAGCGCCGCGAGAGCCGACAGCCAGAAGGACGTGCCGCCTTCCATCAGCACGCTGATGACCATCGCCGACAGGACCACGGTTGACCCGACCGACAGGTCGATCCCGCCCGACGCGATGACGGCGGTCATGCCGATGGCGATGATCGCCACGAAGGCGAAGTTGCGCGCCACGTTGAAGAGGTTCCGCTCGGTCGCGAAGGCGTCGGTCGCGAAGGACAGGAACAGGCAGGCGAGAAGGGCGGCCACGAAGACCCAGAAGACCTGAAGCGTTGCGATGCGGGCAAGGGGAGAGCGGTGCTGGGACCCGGCGATGTGCGTATCGATGGACGACATGGTCATTCTCCTCAGGCGGTCTCGATGGCGCCGGTGATGAGCCCGGTCACTTCCTCGGGTGAACTCGACGCGGCGGGTTTGCTCGCGACGAGACGCCCGCGCCTCAGGACGGCGATGCGATCCGAGACCGCGAAGACGTCCGGCATCCGGTGGCTGATGAGGACCACGCTGATGCCGCGATCGCGAAGGCGGCGAATGAGGTCCAGCACCTCGGCCACCTGCCGCACGGAGATGGCGGCGGTGGGTTCGTCCATCAGGACGATACGTGCGTTCGAAAGGAGCGTGCGCGCGATGGCGACCGCCTGTCGCTGCCCGCCCGACATCCGACGGACGAGATCGCGTGGGCGGGTTTCGGACTTCAGCTGCGCGAAGAGTTCCGCCGACCGTTGCCGCATGGCCCGGTAGTCGATGATCCCGAGCGGTCCGATCCGGCGGACCGGCTCGCGTCCCAGAAAGACGTTCGACGCCGCCGAAAGGTTGTCGCACAGCGCGAGGTCCTGGTAGACGACCTCGATCCCGGCCCTCTGCGCGTCGAGCGGGCGGTGGAATTCCACCTCGCGCCCGTCGATCTCGATCCGCCCGTGGGTGGGACGGAAGTTGCCCGCCACGATCTTCACAAGCGTGGACTTCCCCGCGCCGTTGTCGCCCATCAGGCCAAGCACCTCTCCCTCGGCAATCGCCAGCGATACGTCATCGAGCGCCTGGATCGCGCCAAAGCTCTTCCCCACCCCCGTCATCCTCAGTCTCGACATCTGCTCCGTCCTCCCCCGGCACGTCCTGATGATGGTATAAATAATCTTGACTGACAATTATAAGCAAATATTAATGATGTGCAGCTGAGGGAGGCGCGGCGTGAAGCTTCTGGTCACTGGTGCGGCAGGAAAGGTCGGCCGGAACTTCCTTGAAGCGTTCCGAAGCGCCCCGCGCTTCGCCGATTGGTCGCTCGTCGCGCTGTCCCACAGCCGGAGCATCCCCGCAGCCGACCGCATGACGGTGGTGCATGGCTCGCTGTCGGACCGCGAGGCGATCCGGCAGGCGATGGATGGCGTGACGCATGTCCTCCACCTCGCCGCCGTCAAGGAGTCGCCCGGCCTCGTCATCGACGTCGCGGTCAAGGGGATGTTCCTCCTCCTCGAGGAGTTCCGCGAAAGCCCGACGGCCCGCCAGTTCGTCCTGATGAGCGGCGACTGCGTCGTGGGCCACATCTTCCAGCCCTACGACGCCCCCATCACCGAACGCGACCCGCGCCGGGCCTACCCCGGCTGCTACGCGCTGACGAAGGTGATCGAGGAGGTGATGCTCGAACAGGCGTGGTGCCAGGACGACGTCGACGGCTGTATCCTGCGGGCGCCCTGGATCATGGAGAAGGACGACTTCCGCTTCGCCCTTTCCTTCGGGCCGGACCAGTTCGGCGGCCCGCCGTGGCGCGATCTCCTGCCGGAGGCAGACATCGATCGGCTGTCGGACCGCCGCGCCGTCCCGATCCTTCTGGACCGCAGCGGGAATGCCTTGAAGCGCAACTTCGTGCATGTGGACGACGTCGTCTCCGCGATCCTCGCCGCGCTGGACGCTCCGGCGGCGAGGCAACAGCTCTTCAACATCGCGATGGACCGCCCCGTGGACTACGCCGAGGCCGCCGCGCACCTCGCCCGCTCGCGCGGGTACGAGCCCGTCGCGGTGCAGGGGCCGTTCCACAGCAACTGGCTCGACAATTCCAAGGCCCGCCACCTGCTCGGCTGGGCTCCCGAGACCGATCTTGAGGCGCTGATCGAGCGCGCGTGGACCTACCGGCGGGCGGAGAACGACCCGCGGATGGTCTGGTATCCGGGCTGAAGGAGGATGCCCGGGACCGTTGTCCAACCAAGGGAGAGAGAACGTGAAACGGACACTGGGACTTTGCGCCGCGACCGCCGTGCTGGCGCTTTCGGCAGGCGCCGGCATGGCGCAGGACAAGAAGACGCTGGCGATCGTGGTCAAGGGCCTCGACAACCCGTTCTTCGAGCAGATCAACCTCGGCTGCCAGAAGTGGATGTCCGAGAACACGGACAGCGAATACGCCTGCCTCTACACCGGCCCCGCCTCCTCGGCGGACGAGGCGGGCGCGGTGCAGATCGTCGATGACCTTCTGAACAGCGGCATCGCGGCCATCGCCATCTCGCCATCGAATGCGCCCGCGATGGCGAACCGGTTGCGGAGCATCGCGCCGACGGTTCCGGTGATGACGATTGACGCCGATCTGCTCGAGCAGGACCGCGACCTGCGGCAGACCTACCTCGGCACCGACAACTACCTGATGGGCGTGAAGATGGCCGAGGAAGCCATGAAGCTGAAGCCCGAAGGCGGCTCGGTCTGCCTCCAGCTCGGCAACGTGGCGGCCGACAACATCAACGCCCGGGCGCAGGGCTTCCGCGATACCGCCGGCGGCACGGACGGGATCGACAGGCTGACCGGCCAGAATGGCTGGACCGAAATCGCCGGATGCCCGGTCTTCACCAACGATCAGGCCGACCTCGCCAACCAGCAGATGGCGGACACCTTCATCGCCAACCCCGACCTCGATGCCTTCATCCTCGTGGGCGGCTGGGCGCAGTTCGCGCCGCAGGCCTATGCCCAGGTGACCGACCAGGTGATGGACAAGCTGACGTCTCAGGAGCTCATCATCATCGCGGGCGACACCCTGCCGCCGCAGACGCAGGCCTTCCGCGAGGGCCGGAGCCACGCGCAGGTCGGCCAGCGGCCGTTCGAGATGGGCTACCGGGCGCCCGACGTGATGATCCAGCTCATCAACGGCGAAAGCGTGGAGGACCCGCTCTACACCGGCCTCGACGTCTGCAACGCCGACGATCCGGGCTTCTGCGCGGACAACTGATCCCGCTACGCGCGGCGGCCGCGATGCGGCCGCCCTTCACCCCAATCCGAAAGGGACGCCGGCACGGCCGGCGATGGATATCCTCATGCACAAGAGAACGATCACCCTCGGCCTCCTCCTGGCGACCATCGCGGCTTCGGCCTCGGCGCAGGAGAAGCCGCAACTCGCCTTCGTCGTGAACGCGGCCTCGGACTTCTGGAAACTCGCCGAAGCCGGCGTCGCCGCCGCGCAGGCCGAGCTTCCGGGCTACGACCTCCAGTTCCGTTATCCCGCACAGGGCACGGCGGCGCTCCAGAACGCGCTGATGGACGACCTCGTCGCGGCGGGAACGGACGCGATCATGATCTCGTCCGTCGATCCCAAGACCTCGACCGACGCCTTCAACCGCATCGCTGCGCAGATCCCGCTCTTCACCACCGACAGCGACGCGCCCGACAGCGACCGCATCGCCTATCTCGGCTCGTCGAACACCGCCGCAGGCATCCAGGCGGGCGAGATCGCGGTCAGGGCGCTGCCCGACGGCGGCAAGTGCATGGGCTTCGTGGGCTTTCTCGGTGCGGACAACGCCGTGGAACGCATTGCGGGCTTCCGGCAGGCCGTCGAGGGATCGGGCATCGAACTCGTCGACGTGCGGGGCGACGACGTCGACTTCCCGCGCGCCCGGGCCAACGTCGACGACGTGCTCGCCGCCATGCCCGAGATCACCTGCATGGTCGGCTTCTACTCCTACAACCCGCCCAAGATCTACGAGGCGCTGCAAGCGGCCGGGAAACTGGGCGAGATCACCGTCATCGCCTTCGACGAGGACCCGATCACGCTCGGCGCCGTGCGCGAGGGCACCTTCGCCGGAACGGTTGTCCAGGACCCCTACCAGTGGGGCTACCAGGGCATGCATCTCATGGCGAAGTACCTGGAGGGTGACACCTCGGGCATTCCGGCGGACGGCCTCATCATCGTCCCGACCAAGGTGATCGACGTGAGCAACGTGGACGCCTTCGAGGCCGAACTCAGGGCGAGGATCGGAAGCTGAGCGGCACCTCCCTGCTCGGGGCTGGGCTGCGCGGCGCCGCTCCACGGGCGCCCGCAGCCCCCTTTTCCTCAAGCGAGCCCATGATTCGCGCGCCCGCACCCATCGACCTGACGCTCGACGGCATCGGCAAGGTGTATCCGGGCGTCGTGGCGCTGCGCGACGTGACGTTGTCGATCCGGGGCGGCGAGATCCTCGGGATCGTCGGGGAGAACGGGGCGGGGAAGTCGACGCTGATGAAGATCCTCGGCGGTGCGATCCGGCCTGATGCCGGGCGCATCCTGATCGACGGCACGTCTGTGCCGGCGCTCACGCCCGCCGACGCGACGGCGGCCGGGATCGCCTTCGTCCACCAGGAGCTCAACACGCTGTCGAACCTCGACGTGGCCGGGAACGTGCTCCTCGGGCGCGAGTCCGTGAAGGGACCGTTCCGCGTGATCGACCATCCGGCGATGGCGCGCCGGGTGCAGCCGGTGCTCGATCTCCTGGGCGCGCGGTTCGGCCCGTCTGACCCGGTGGCCGACCTGTCCGTCGCGGACCGCCAGCTCGTGGAGATCGCCCGCGCCATGTCGATGCAGGCACGGCTCGTCATCCTCGATGAGCCCACGTCGAGCCTCACGACCTCGGAAACCGCACGACTGCTCGACGTGATGCGAGGCCTTCGCGTGCAAGGCGTCGCCGTCGTCTTCATCAGCCACCGCCTGCGCGAGGTCGAGGAGGCCTGCGACCGCGTCGCCGTGCTGCGCGACGGGCAGGCCGTGGGAGAGCTGACGGGCGACGCGATCGGGCGGGACCGGATGGTGTCGCTCATGATCGGCCGCGATCTGACCCGCACGCACGGGCAGACGGATCGCGCCGGAGGCAGCCCCGCGCTGGAACTGCGCGGCGTCCGCACCACGGCCTATCCGCACGCTTCGGTCGACCTGACGGTGGCGCAAGGCGAAATCCTGGGCCTTGCGGGGCTCGTGGGGGCGGGACGCTCCGAACTCGCCCGCGCGGTCTTCGGCGTCGACCGCGCGCATGGCGGCCAGCTGATCGTGGCGGGCGCGCAGATGGCGCCCGGCAGCGTGGCGGCGGCGCTCGCGGCGGGGCTTTGCCTCGTGCCGGAGGACCGCAAGCAGCAGGGCCTATTCCTGGACTTCAGCGTCTCCGACAACCTCGTGCTCCCGAGCCTCCGGCGTCTCACGCCCGGAGTCCTGATCGACCGGCGGCGGCTCCACGGCCTTGCGACCGGCCTCAGGGACCGGCTCGCGATCAAGGTGGCCGCGGTGAGCCGCGCGGCGGCGGAGCTCTCGGGCGGGAACCAGCAGAAGGTCGTTCTTGCGAAATGGCTCGCCATGGACCCGCGCGTCATCATCCTGGATGAGCCCACGCGCGGCATCGACATCGGCGCAAAGGCCGAGGTCTACGCGCTCATGCGCGGCCTCGCGGAGACGGGCGTGGGGATCCTCATGATCTCGAGCGACATGGAAGAGGTCGTGGGCGTCTCGGACCGCGTGGCCGTCATGGCGAACGGAACCATCACCGGAATCCTGGCGGGAGAGGAGATCGCCGAGGAGGCGATCCTCCGCCTCGCCGTTCACTGAGGGAGCGCCGAATGCAGAAGAAGGATGCGGGGCTTGCCGTCCTCGTGCTGATCGTGGGCAGCGTCGTCGCGTTGATCAATCCGCGGTTCCTGTCGCCCATCAACCTCGCCAACACGGCGAACCTGATCGGGCTCTTCGGCCTATTCTCGGTCGCGCAGGCCTTCGTCACCCTC
>VFQQ010003040.1_pt1 | contig 17152 bp, 21 predicted proteins | sample 3512341 | NCBI WGS metagenome assembly VFQQ01 (sample SAMN10412373, study PRJNA504923) | tailings metagenome | isolation source: Relicate 2 Philex TSF1 revegetated site | place: Philippines: Tuba, Benguet | collected 2017-08-29 | reverse complement strand
TGCGCGGCCGAGGCCAGGAACCGGTTCTTGGTGGACACCGCACGCAATGAGGCACGCGTCTGCAGCGTGAGCGAGTCGATCAGCTCCTGGTTGGAGAACTGCAGTTCGAAACTGGAGCGGTGCACCCGGTGCAGGCGCGCGCCCGCCATGAGCAGCAGCACCCAGAACGCCAGCAACAACGCCCCGAAGATCACCGTGGTGCGCACCACGTCGGCCTCACCGCTGTGCATGCCCGCGCCGATGAACAGGCCCACCATCACCGAGCCCGTGAGCCCGTGCGTGAAGGAGCGAAAGACCGGCAGGTACGCGCTGTAGGAATTGAGCGTGAACAGCCCCTGCCCCAACACCAGCAAGCCGCAGGCGAACTGCGTGATGAACCCCGCCTGCAGGTAGCTCAATGCCACCGGGCCGCCCCACAGCAGCGACACGGCGAGCCAGGTCCAGCTGTACTTGTCGATGAACGCCTGCCGCTGCGGGCCTTCGACACTGTCGTGGCGCAGCCGGTAGAGACTGATCAGGCGGTAGCGGAACACCAGCATGGCGAGGATCGCCACCGTCCAGACGACGAGCCCCGGCGTCCAGACCTCGCCCGCCATCAGGAACACCAGCACCGGCACGGCCATCGCAGCGGCCACCACCGTCGGCCCCACGTTGTCCATCAACACCCCGATCAACTGGGCATCGACCCAGGCATCCCGCACTTCGGGGGCGGCTGGTGCGTGCTGGTGCGTGGCGGGCTGGGTGTCGACGAGCATGAGGTGGGGCGGATGCGGGCGCATTGTCGCACCGGCCGATGAGAGCACCGCGCAGGCGAAACCCGAAGACGGCGGCCTGCTAGAATCGCGGGCTTCGACACGGAGAGATGGCAGAGTGGTCGAATGCACCGGATTCGAAATCCGGCGTACAGGTTCTCCTGTACCGAGGGTTCGAATCCCTCTCTCTCCGCCACAGATCGCTCCAAAGGCCTCCAAAATGGTCTGAGACGAACCCCCAGAAGCCCCGATCTCCCTGCGAAGTCGGGGTTTTTTGCTTTCCATCACTCCAAATCGCTCCATTGCCATCCGGCAACTTCTGGGGGTATCGTCTGGGGTATTGGGGTTTCGAGTTGGGGGTATCGCACCTCCACGCCCCACCCCGGAGCTGTCGATGCCCCTTACCGACACCGCAATCAAGAAGCTCAAGCCTGGCGAGAAGCCGGTGAAGATCAGCGATGAGCGCGGCCTGTTCCTGATGGTCAATCCGACCGGCTCCAAGCTGTGGCGTTGGAAATACCGGTTCGATGGGAAAGAGAAGCTGATGCCGCTGGGTCAATACCCCGACGTGTCATTGGCTCAGGCCCGAGCAGCTCGCGAGGAAGCGCGCAAGCTGCTCGCCAGCGGCGCCGACCCCATGGCCCAGCGCAAGGCCCAGAAGATCGCCAGGCGACATGCCGTCGAGCACTCTTTCGCCGCAGTTGCCCGCCTCTGGTGGAACGATTGGAAGGCCGCGCGCAGCGAGCGCCACGCTGACTACGTGTCGCGTCGCTTGGAAGCGGACATCTTCCCTGCCATCGGCGCACGCCCTGTGGCCGAGATCGAGGCACCCGAACTGGTGCGCATGGCCAAGGCCATCGAGAAACGCGGCGCCCTCGACATCGCCAAGCGTGCGCTGCAGACCTGCGGGCAGGTGTTCCGCTACGCCATCGCCCACGGCCTGGCCTCGCGCAACCCAGCCACCGACATTAAGCCCGGTGACGTGATCAAGTCACGCCGCAAGGAAAACTACGCCCGCGTCGACGCGAAGGAACTGCCCGCGCTGCTGCGCAAGATCGAGGTCTACCCAGGCACGCCGACCACGCGCACGGCGATGAAGCTGCTGGCCATGACCTTCGTGCGCACGTCCGAGCTCATCGGGGCACGTTGGAAGGAGTTCGACCTGGATGGGGCCCGCTGGGATATCCCTGCACAGCGCATGAAGATGAAGACGCCGCACATCGTGCCGCTGTCCGCCCAGGCCGTGACCTTGCTGCGCAGCCTGCACACGCTGACCGGGCACAGCGCCCTGCTCTTTCCAGGTGAGCGCGATCACGACAAGCCGATGTCCAACAACACGATCCTCAAGGCGCTGGAGCGCATGGGCTACAAGGGCGAGATGACCGGCCACGGGTTCCGCGGCATCGCCTCGACCTTGCTGCATGAGCAGGGCTGGCCACACGAGCACATCGAGCTGCAGCTCGCCCACCAGCAACGCAATCAGGTCAGCGCTTCCTACAACCACGCGCTGTACCTGCAGCCGCGGGCCAAGATGATGCAGGCGTGGAGCAACTACCTCGACGCAAGCGTGTCAGGGAACGTCACGCCAATTGGCAAAAAACGCGCATGAGTGCAACCGGCGCCGCAGCGGCCCTGCGGCAAGGCGTCGGCCTCGGTGGTGCAACACCGGCGCCGGCTGACCACATGAACGCAGGAGGTTCAAATGGCTGAAGAGACTGTATCCCACCACGCATACCGCCCTCATCACCAACACGTTGCATCCGTTTCCTGCCCACACTTTCCGCCGAAGCCCAAAGAGATCGAAACTCCATATGCCGAGGGGGTGACGATGATCGAACACCCCGGGATCGATGAATATGTGGGAACAGCGGAAGCCCTTGTTTTGGCGGGGCTGGTGCCAGAGGGCCATTTTCCAGGAATGCCTGGGATGAAAAAAACTTCCGTTTCGTTTCTAGACGATGGCTCAGTCTATGAACGGAAATCGACGCACGCAATCAGGAAAACGGTGACGAAGTCTTCGGGCGGACGTTGGATGGTCCGCATTCGCCTCTCTCGTGATGTCTGCAAACAGCGACTCGACGTCGCCCGCCTGCGGACCGATGCTTGGCGCGACCAAGTGCGCGAATTGGCAACGCCCCCGCGTCTCAGCCAAATTGCCGTCAAGTCGCGGAGTCATCTAAGGCTTGTTTGGTCTGCTCCAGCATGAACAGGCACGCACGCTGTTTCACCCTAGCCCGGCCCGCGAACCGAAGAGCGGGGCTCCCTGAACCGCTCCTGGACCTCCTTCGTTCAGGGGCGTGAGGGACTCATGGTTGAGGAGTCATACCAGCCGCAGTGGGCAACATTGACGCAGGAAGCTTGTGATGCGCGAGAGATCCTGAATGAGCTGTTAGATCAGCAGTACTCTAGCGATCAGCAACTGAACGAATCAGATCGCCTCAGGCTTGAAGCGGATCGGCAACGATCAATCGTTGCGCAACAAGAGAACTACGTTGGCAGGCTAGAGAGCGCTCTCTGGCGCGCCGAAGAAGAGCTCAGACTTCTGCAAAAGCGATATCGCTCGCTAACAGACCCTGTCGGCAGAGGTCGCAGACGCACTACATCTTCCTCATCGATCGAGAAGGTCAATGCTGAGGTTGATTTCTTGCTGTGGTGCGCCGATCAGGATCAAGCAGAAGCGATGGAGCGGGAGGCACTTTCACTGCCGCCACCACCTGCTTGGGCAAATGTGGTCTGTGGCAAGGAAGGATTGACGATCAAACAAGCCGTCGCGCAAGCGCTGCGAAACATCAACGCGGTGGACGACCAGGGTGCTCCGCGTTCGCCAACGGCGCTACAGAGACTCGTTGACGCCAAACTTGATGCCGCCGTGAAGGCCTACTCACGGCGCTAGCTTATCGCGCGCGATTGGCTCAATCGACAAATGACGAGTTCATTTGTCCTTTGCATGCGTTGCCAGGGTCTCAGACCATGTGCACAACTTCCAAGGAGTGTGCATGGCTACAGATGTCTCCAACTTTGATCGCCTTCCTGATGCAGCAGTGGTGCCGGCCTCAACGCTGACTGCACTCGCGGGTATCTCAGCATCCACAGTCTGGAATCGCGTCAAGGGAGACCCGAGCTTCCCGAAGCCGATTCGCCTAGGCGCGAAGTGCACCCGTTTCAGGGTGGGTGACATCCGCCGGTATCTGGCCGGAGACGCTTCAGCATGACCGCGCCACCCCAGAAAAGCGAAAGCCCGGGGGCAACCGGGCAATTCGCAGGAAACCAAAACGCTGACGAGCCGATTCTCAGCCAGATTCGGCCTGACGCCAAGGCCTTCAGCGCAGCACAAGTCGCCTTTGCTTTGCTTGGCCACGGCCTGACGCAAACCGCGCGCGCCGACGATGGCCGCGTGACCTGGCACGTGTCCCGTTGGGGGCAATCGCGCGCATTCGGTCGCTGGAACGACGTGCTCGCGTTTCTGACGCAGGCAGGAGGGGCACCATGACCCGCCGCCAAATGCTCGTGGACAAAAGCACCTCAGGCGAAGCCCAGCGCCAGCGCGTAATCGAAGCCCTACGTCGTCGACCACAGACGACTCACGATCTGCGTTGCCTGGGCATCTACCAGGCCCCAGCAAGGATCATCGAGTTGCGCCGCCGCGGTTACCAGATCGTCACCGAGCGCGTCACCCTCTACGACCGCGATGGTTACGCGCACCGTGGCGCGGCGCGATACCACCTTGAAGCCGAGCCCACAAAGACCAAGAGGCCTTCGAAGCACCTTCGTGTGAACGGATCGGCGGTGTCGTGATGGCTACCGACGATGCTCGAATCTCGACGGCCCTGCCGTCACACCCGAAGACGAAGAAGCTGCTTCGCCGTCTCGGCCCGGCAGGCGGGTGGAGCCTGGTGTGCCTGTTCCTATGGGCTGCATCCAACCGCTCAGACGGTGACCTCGTTGGCATGACCGATGAGGACATCGAGCTGGCGGCCGACTGGGCAGGCGAGGAAGGGGCCTTCGTGCGCGAACTCGTTCAGGTCCGCTTCCTGGATGGCAACACCGGCATGCACACAATCCACGACTGGGCCGAGCACAACCCTTGGGCTGCCGGCGCAGACATGCGATCGCAAAAGGCGCGGTGGAACGCGGCCAAGCGCCACCATGGAGCTGCTGAGGCTGATCGGCTTGTACCCCAATACGCTGCTGCCAGGAATGCTAGTAGCAATGCTGATAGCACAACCCCAGCAGACAGCGTGCGTGCGCCGAGCATGCTGCAGCCGGAAAGCAGCAATGCTCCGTCTCCGTCTCCGTCTCCGTCTCCGTCTCCGTCTCCGATTCCTACATCTACATCACCTGTCGGTGATGTAAATAAACCCGCCCACGTGCCTTCGCCGAACGAGCTGCCAGCTTCGCAACCGGCAGTCGGCAAGCGCGCGACCATGCTTCAACGCCCCGATGGAGTTCCGGAGTCGGTCTGGAGCGACTTCATCAGCTTGCGCAAGACCAAGCGCGCGCCATTGACGAGCACGGCCTTGGACGGCATTGCTGCCGAGGCGCAGAAAGCTGGCATCACGCTTACCGATGCGCTGACCACTTGCTGCGCTCGCGGCTGGCAAGGGTTCAAGGCCGAATGGGTGGTTGATCTGAACCCTGCCGCGGAGACCAGTCGCCACGACGGTACTGCTGCACCGATCCTCGATGGAGCAACCCACATCGGTGAAGCGATGCCTCGTCCACGCGGCAGATTTTTTAACCGCCAAGAAGCGCTCGAGAAGAGTAACCGCGCCATTTTCGAGCAGTGGGTGGTCAAGCACGCCAGCACCTGAGATTCCACCACTCGCCCCGCCTACTAGGAGCCCGCCATGCAACCCGAAAAACTCGATCGCACCATCAAGCCCGCACCCGGTCTCGGCCTGGTCAACGTCAACCGCCAGGCCAATGGCACGCTGGAGTTCAGCGGCGGCGACGTAGGCGGCACCCGCCCGCAGTACGCCGGTACCGAAGCCGCGGGGTTCCGCACCAGCAGCGTGGGCGGAAATCTCGGAATGAATCGCTCCGCAATGCAGTCACCCACGCCCGGCGGTGAGTTCGTGACGGCTGCTCCCCCTGCACCTGGCTTGGGCTTTCGCCCCGGTGCGGCTGTCGGCGTCGGTCCGACGACGAACGCCTCTGCGCCACAGTTCGGCTTCTCGCCAGCGGAGAGCCCCAGCGAGCTCTCCAGCCGCTTGTCCCGCACGGGCGCTGGCCAGATCCCGGGCCCATCACCCGTCGAGGTAGCGGGTGCCGCGAATGCTGCACAGCGCCTCGGAGCCGTGAGCGGAACGGAGTTCTCTCGCAACGTCAGCAACACGCTGGGCGCACTGGCGCCGATCGGCACCCCCGCTGCAACAGCCCTTGCGCGCGGTGCCTCTAAGGTGCTGGGCGTGGGGTCGTCGCCGATCGTTCAATCCACGCTCGGATACGCGGCTCCATTGGCAACCGGCAGCGCGCTCCTGAACGCCTCGGAATCGTCTTCGGAAGCGGCCAAGCGCCCCCTGACAAATGCAGCGAATCGCTCGGCGAGTGCGGGCACTACCGACGCCACGCCACCTGGTCTCGGGTTCAAGACCGGTCGTGATCTCAGTCGCGAACTTGGCCAAGTGCCGCGCGATCTACCGGCCGACCTGCGCGACGGTGTGATCCACAAGACCCGGGACGCCAATGGCCGCGCGGTGTACAGCGGTCGCAACGTGGCCGAGGGCGCGCAGATGGTCGATGGCACGGGCCGAGGCGCACCAGGTCGAGGCACCGTGTCCACCGTGCCCGGCATGGCCCCGGGGGAGGCGCGAGCGATCCTCGATCGGCCGTTCGACCCGCGCAATGCCATGAACCCCGCGCAGCGTACTCAGTACGACGCCGAGGTGGCGCAGGCCACGGCCATCAACCAAGCCACGCTGGCACGCGGCAGCGGAAGCCCGACGGTCGGCGAGGCCTTGCGTCTCGGCATGCGCCGCCGCGCTGGTGACTTGGCCAAGCAGCAGAGCGACATCCAGACCAACGAGGCCCAGGTGCAGCTCGGCTTCCGCCGCCAGGCCGACACCGAGACCACCAACGCCGTCACGCGCGAGCAGGCGCAGACCGAAATCCAGGGTGCGCGTCGGCTCCAGGCCCTGCAGGACGAGTATCTGGCCGCCGACACCGACGCGAAGCGCACCGCGGTCGCGAAGAAGATCCAGGCCCTGCAGGGCAAGAGCGAGACCCCGAACCGCTACACCGTGATCCCCGGTGGCTCGGTCGTTGACCCCGCCACAGGCCTTGCCGTGCAGCAGCCCGGCATGGTGCTGGACAACTCGAGCGGCCAGCTCGTGGACATCGGCACAGGTCGAGGCGCGCAATCGGGCCAGGCCAACCCGTACCCCGAGGGCACCCGGCTGCAGGGCCCCGGCGGCAAGAACTACGTCGTTCGCGATGGCAAGCCCGTCGAGGAATGACGTCCCGCCACAACCACCACCGAGAGAGCCGCAATGCCTGCAACAGTTGAAGACATCCTCGATCGCGCAATCGCGGTCGGCAACGCGAAGGCCGAGAGGGCTGAGCAGCTTGGCAATGACGCCATCACGGCTTCGATTGGCGCATCCTGGGTCAACCCGGTGCCCACACCGAACACGCCGGCAGTGGTCGAGCCCAATGTGCACATCCCCGCCACGGCGGCTGGCGTCGATGCAGCACTGTTCAACTCAACCTACCAGCAGATCATCACTGACCTGTCGGACAAGTACGCGGAGTTCCTCACCGAGTTCTTCCCGATCAATGGCGGGCTCATGGCTGGCGTGGAGGCCTGGCTCACGCAGGCGATCACTGTGGGCAGTACTGGGGTGAACGCCACTGTGGAGGCGCAGATCTGGCAGCGCGATCGCGATCGCATCAGCGAGGAGGCGGCATCCGCGTCCGACGAGGCCGTCAACGCTTGGGCCGCACGCGGCTTTCCACTTCCGCCGGGCGCTGTCGCTGCCACCTTGCAGGAGATCTCGCGCAGACGCAGCGCAGCACTCAACGCCCAAAGCCGCGATGTCGCGATCAACGCCTTCCGGGTGGAGATTGAGAACGTGCGCTTCGCCATCACCACGGCCGTGAGTTACCGCAGCCAGGCGGTGCAGGCCGCGGGTGACTACATCCGCGCCATGGCCCTGGGCCCTCAGCTCGCCACAGAGTTAGCCACTGCCGCAGCCGGAGCCCAAGCTCAATTGATCTCGTCGGCCTCGAGCTACTACAACGCGCGGATCAACGTCGCCCAGCTCGCGCAGCAGCGCAACCTGGCGATCACGGACTTCAACCTACGCGCTGCGATCACCAGCTCTCAGAACGCGGTGAACTACAGCCAACTGCGAGCGAGCACGGCAAGCGCGGTTGCCAGTTCCCTTGGCCAGCAGGCCTCGGCCGCACTGAACGCAGTCAACGCCACAGCCCAGTTGTTTTCCTCCGCTTCATGAACTGCCACCCCGCCGAACGAAAGAACAACATGAACACCCCGGTTCAAGACACCTCTGCGCGCAAGCTGAACGTAGTCACCCTCTCCAGCGACCTGCTGCCACCCCGCCTGTCTCCGCACGAGGCCGCAGAGCTTCGTGTCATCGCCGCCGCGCGCAGACTGCCGGATGACATGTTTGCCGATCACCCTGACATCGCGCGACTCGCCGCAGCCGCCAAAGCCCAAAAGGCGCGCTTCGAGGGCCTGGTCAACACCACATCAGGAGCATCTACCGCTGCAATCTTGGCACTGCAGGAGCGCTTGATTGCGTCGGAGGGTCGGGTGAGCGAGGCAGCCATCGACGATGCACTAGCCGGCGACTTCGAGTTCAGCAGCGCGAACGCGGAAATGCAAGAGATCGAGCGCCTGGGCCGCCAGATCAAGGCTGCGATCTTGGCCAACGAAGCGATCAGCCTCTCCCCGCCGCAGCGACGCGAGATCTACGCGGATCGAGCGCAGCGCGCCCGCTCAGCGCTCGAAAATCGGCTGCATGAGCTCAAGTTGGAGCACGTTCGCAACCATCCCGAACTGCTCGAAAACATTTAGCAGACGGCGGTTTGCGCCGAACAGACCAATCTAGGCAACGATCCGCACCAGCTGCAGCACCAAAACGGCGCGGCGGATGGGAGCGGAGAACCTGTCAAAACAGCCATCCAAGCCGCGATCTTCGCCACCGCCAACAGGCGGAACGCCGGCCTGCTGCATCGCAATGACCGCCACCGCCCCAACCACGAACCGCAGCGGCAAACGCCGCACCCGGCAGATCATCTGGGATGCCATCGTGGACCTACACGCCAGGGAGCAGGCGATCACCCGAGAGGTGTTGCGGGAGATCACCGGCTTCACCCTGGTGGTGATCGACGACCACGTGAAGCGCTTCATCGAGGAGGACGAGACCTTGAACCGGGTTGCTCCGGGCGTGTTTCGGGTTCTTCCTGATCCTCGAGCTGAGCGTCACATCAAGGTTACTCGGTATCCGTCGACTGGCGTCACGATCGAGATCGGCAACACGGCTATCGACCTATCGGCAAGAGAGTTTCGTGCTCTGAGCCTGCTCGTTGCCGGTTGTGCGCACCGGCTTGCCGTAGGGGATGCCGTGGGCGCAGCTCAGTTTGAAGATGAGGTTGGCCGTGCCGATCGCCCTTTTCCGGGCTACACGCCTCCTTCTTGAGCACTGGCCCGCCTGCGCCCACAATTGCCGGCACCAGCCCCGAAGACGTGAGCGCCATGACCCAGGACCACCCTACCCCTGACGACAAACCAGAGCCCGAACCAGGTAGCCAGCAGGCCGAGCCGATGATCTGCTGGACTCAGTTACTGAACGAGGAAGAACCTGCGGTTGTCGCACCACTCCAGCCGCTGCCGCCGACCCTGAGTCAGACTGAGCTGGGAGATCTGCTCACCAAGATTCGGGAAGTGCCGTCAGATGGCGACGGGACTTGATCGCCAAGGCTGACGAGAAGGTATCCAAAACCGTGGTATCCACGCAGGTATCCACGAAAAGGGCGGTTACCGAAGGCGCTGCACAACAGACCGCTGCGAGGCCAAGGCACTCTCGAAATCGAGCATCAAAGCACCGTGGGCAGCCGGTTGAGTTTTCCCGCGGACGCCGAAAAGAAGGTTACCAAGGCAGTGGTTACCACCGCAGTTACCACGAAATGGGCGGTAACCGAGAAGCTGAGCCTCGAGGCCAGGACACGAACCGCCGTGCTCGGCTAGAAGCCCTCGTCGGAGTCCGAAGCCTTGGACTCGTGATCCGAAGGCTGCAGCAATTTCCCCGAGTGCAGCGTCGCCTCGTAGGCGTCGGGCGTCATCAGGACGAATCGCGCGCTTGATTCCTCGGGGAACTCCGGGGTGGCCGGCAGGAGCACGCTGAGGCATCCCGCGGTTTCTGGCTGGGTCGGTTTCGTGGTCTTCATCCGCGGAAGTCTCGCTGGCTGCCTGGTTGTCGTCAACGAGACCCTGGCAGCGGATGGGCACTGCCCAGATTGTTGAGCGCAAGCCGGGGGACGACGATTCGCAGCTGACCTTGAGTGACGCCGACCCCGCGCACACAATGGCCGGCCATGGAGTTGGACGGCTTGATGGGAGGTGCAGAAGCCTCCAGACCCGACCGGAGAACTCGCCGCGACGGCCGCGGCTGCCGCGGCTGCCGCGGCTGCCATGTTCCATGGCCGATCGGTGGACTGTCGAGCGCGACGTAGGCCTTGGGTCTGAGCACGACTACCTCGGCGTGCGACGACAAGTCACTCACGGCGAGCGTTCCACTCGACAACCCGCAGTACCGCACCTTCATGAGGTGTGCAAAGCCATCAGGCACGGCGAGCGCTTCCTCACGGATGGCATCCGCGATGCTTGCGTGCATGCTCTCGTCGGCGACCTGGGCACCATGCGCCAACACTTACACGCACCCACACTCAAGCTGCCAAGCGCTGCCCTGTTTCGCCTTCGGGAATGAGAAGCTTCTGGTCGGTGATCAGCAACTCAGCGCCTTGCCGTTTCGTTTGAGCGGAGTAGAGCAAACTCATTCGGTAAGTTGGGAATGCTTGGTACAAGGCAGCAATCTCCGGGCAATCGTCATAGGTCACCATCCAACGGTGCCTCAAACGCTGGACCCGCTTGCTCAGTAGCGCATGATCATCGGCTTGGAAATGGTTTATGTAGAGCTCGCCGCCTTTACCGTAGTAGGGCGGGTCAATGTTCAACAGCGCACGCTCCGGCAGTTGCTTGTCCCAGCGCGCCAGGCACAAGCGCGCATCTTCGTTGCTTAGATGAACTGCCTCTCTGTACCTGCCGATTCGCGCAATCTTGCGCACCAACTCATGCTTGTTAAACCGGCAGTCCATCTTGTAATTTCCCGCTTGGGAGGTACCTCCGATTACTCCCCCGTCCAGAATGCCAGACCGGTTAGTGCGATTTAGATACAGAGTGGCAAAGGCCAACTTGATGCCTTTGCTTGCCGGGTCTCGAAACACTGTGCGCTGTCGGAGCCATTCGTCCATGGTAAGTACCGCTTGGTGCACGAGCTCGCAAAGCGCTTCGCTGTCATAGACCGCAGCGTGCCAAAATGCGTAGACCGCAGGATCGAGGTCATTAAGCCAGATCTCGCTTGCCTGCCCCGAAAAGAGTAGTCGCCAAGCAATGCCTGCGCCGCCTGCAAACGGTTCAGCGTAGTGCCCCCCCTGCAGCTTGTTATGGCGCATGACGTCGCTGACAAATGAGGCAAGCTGGGTCTTGCCACCAGGGTATCGCAGAGGGGTATCTGTACTCGGCATGCTGGCGATGGTGCCAAACTTTGTACGCGGTGGCCACTGATTTCTAGTGGCCCTCAATGCGTGAGGCAGTCAGCGACTGTGTTCCAGCATGTGCTCCAGAATAGGCTGCCAGTTACCCCAAGCAAGGACCAAAGCCCGCCGGTCCTTGACTAAGTCTGCATGCACAGCCGCACCCAATGTGTGCAGGCTGTGACTAGCATCCTTGTTGGAAGCAGCAGTGCGCAGCACCTTGAATTTCGGAAGCTTACCAGTGGGGTCCAAGTGCCCCACACACCTATTCACCAATGCATGGTCGTCAGCGGCGGTGAAGCCGGGCTCCACTTTCTTCAGATACCTCATCATCACACGCTCGATAAATGCACGCAGCAGGTAGGCGTTGGCAAACTCATGCTCATCGATCGGCGTGCGCTGCATCTCCTTGAACAGCATGTGCAGGTTGTGGTCGTCGGTCTTGCATATAAAACCAGCAGGAATCAGAGTTCGTCGGCCGGCCAGGTCTGATCGGTTCCTCTGTCGCGACTTGCCATTCCCGACAGGTGCAGCGGGCGGCGGTGCTACGGGGGCGGGTAAGGGAGACGTGGGTGCTACGCTGCGGCTCCTTAAGTCTCGTGCATATGCCGCTCGTTCGCCATCGTCGCTGCGCGAGTTCACGGGCGCCTTGCTGCCGTCAGCTCGAGGAAGCGCATCCTTGAGAAACTGTTGAAGCGCAGCATCCACCTCGTTCGGCTCGTGCGAGAACACGAGATCGCGATGGTGGGCAAGGCCCAGAGCGGCGCGTACCTCTCGGTTCTTCAGATAGCGGGTCAAAGTTGTCACAGCCGGCGGTTTGGCACCGGCCAGCCATTGGCCATCCCGCGCTCTGTCTAAGACAGCAACCGCCAGCTTATTGGGGCCGCCGTCCTCCGCGGCTCGACCTTGCTGGATTGATGTCCAGCGGCGCAGACCCTGTCCCTCCTGTTCACCCAGGTGGCGGGTATCGATCCAGTGTTTTGCGGCGGCCTTGCTGTCGAACTTCACCACGTTGATGGAGCTGGGCAACCGGGCCATTCTGGCCAGATTGCGCATCACTACGCGGGCCTGCGTGCTAGGGGCTCGGTCGGGATCTTTGAGCAGCAACAACGAACACAGTCGCCGGTTGCCCTCCACCGCGATGAAATGGTCTGGGTTTCCAGGCATGGGCACCACTCCCATCAGTTCCATGGGGTTGAGCGCACCTTGCTCGGCAATATCTCTAGCCAGCGCTTCGACCTTCTCATGGTTGTAGAGCTGCGCGATAGCGGCGTCCTCGGTATCGGCCGGCTCATGACGGTAGTTTTCTAGGTCCAAGTGAAGCTTGGACAGCGAAACTCTTGTGATCTCCCATCCTGCCGCCGCGATCCCGGTCGACTGTTTGCGTGCTGCCATTCTTGGCCCCCTGGTCATCGTTATTGGGCGACGTGCGGAGCGCTCGCTCCTTGCCCACCCTGGACGCGTCAAATGATGGCGAGGCAGTCCTACTCAGTCGATGCGGGTATCTACCACTCCCATATCTGACCGTTGCACCAGGAGCGCCTGGCTACGAGACGTGGCTGCAGTCGGCCCACGCGAGCAAGACAACGACCTTCAGCGATCTCATGCGTGCGCAACCGCAGTCCTTCGTCGAACACGTCAAAACGAAGACGTGAAGGTCGTCGCGACTGCGGTCGCGTTCTACGACAACCACCTGGTGCGCGTGGGCGACGAGCTGGACGTGCCCGAGGGGCACCGCGGCAGGTGGCTCGCGAAGGCGGGCACTCTCGATGCAAGACGGGCGCTGGCCAAGGCCGAGGCGGAGAAGCCCGACCCGTGGGAGCGGCGCGCCGTCGAGATGAGCAGGGAGATCAACCCGCGGGACTACAACCCATACGCGGGTTTCTGAGGTCGGGCCTTGGCCGCCGCTTCCTTCTGCGCCCGCTTTGCTGCCCACATCGCGCACTTGGCCTCGTACTCGGCCTGCTTCTTCTCGAGGCCTGAAAAATCGGGTTCCACGAGAGCTGACGTCGACCGGCCCTCGATCCACCCCTCGACGTGCACCCACATCACCAGCATGTCGGAGCCCTGGCGCCTGTGCGGGATGCCCTCCGACTTGAGCCACTCCTCCTGGCCATTCGCTCGAGCCCTGCCGGTCATGCGGCGCAAGTCTTCGGGGCTGAGGAAGCCGGTGGGGGTCATGCGGCTGCTCGCAACCCTACGCGATCTGCACAGCAAGCAGAGGAACTACTGGCCTCCCGCTATCCGGGCTGCTTCTTCAACTCCTCGATCAGTGCGATTCGAAGAGTTGCAATAGCTGCTGCGAGATCCTTTGCGTTGGATACCCCACTCAACCGCAGTGCTCCGTGTAGGAACTCTGCCTGGTGGGTGATGAGCTTGTCCAAAAGCTGGTCTGCTCGGGCGGCTGCGTCCATTTGATCCATCAGTATTCCCTGTAGGTGAGTGACAGAGCCATAGTGTCCACTCCACCGAGTTGAGCACGCTCAGGATCTTTCCCGAGGCGGAGCACACCAAAAGATGCCACGATCGGGCACCGCGCCAGCGGCGGTCCCCCAAGCGCTTGAGGAAGCTCACCGGCCCCCACATGTCTCCTGTAGCCAGGGATGCGCCGTAAACGCTGAACACCGTTCAAGCCGGCGGATCACAAGAAGACAGCGTAAACGTTGCTGCGCTGCACGACAGACGGTCTCAGAACCGGGTAAAATCGGCTGTTTTGCCGAAAAACCCCATTGATTTCACGATCCATGACGCAGCCCTATGCTACTGTTGATGACGTAAATCAGAACGGCCTGCCGGACGTTCTGGAAAAGACGTGGGAAAGTGTTTTCGAGCTGGTGAACCGCTTCCTTTTGGCCGATGACAGGTTCGGGTATGAACTTGTGGCCAAGAAAAGTAACCCATCTCTTGAGGACATGCTTCTGAGCCTCAAGGTGATGGGAGCGATCTTGAACCTGCTGGACGATTCGAAGTTGTTCGACGGCAGTGAGCAGCGCAGGTTGCTGAACGCAAAACAGCAAATTGTGCTGTTTGAACGGGCCGTCCTGGCCTTGCAACAGGACGATCAACCCGAGTACGTGCAAGTGGTGGCCATGATGAAGAATCAGGCCGGTTTTTAAAAGGAGTGCGCCATGACCCAACGCTATGAGTCCATGCTTCGCGCTACCGATGCGGCGTCCCTGCTTGCATTGCTGCGCGAGTTCGAGGCTGAGGCCAAGAACGTGCTGGCACATCTGCAGGCCATCGAGGATGCCTGCGAGCAAGAACAGGCCGGCTACGCCGCCTGAGCTTTAGCACGTCTACTCACAAGCCCGCTTCGGCGGGCTTTTTCATAGCCATTCGTCGGTCAGGGTGCACGCAAGGGCCGCCTCAAACGCAGCGAGGCGACGTCTCAAGATGAGCGGGCGAGTTCTCCGAGGTTGAGGTGGTATTTTCGGTGGTATTCCGGCTACCGAATCATTAAAAATCCAGCATTCATGCGGCCCGCAGGCCGACTTAGGAACGACTCTCTCCCAGAAACATCAAGCCCCGCACCGCGGGGCTTTTGTTTTGCAGCAGCCCATCGGCCGCAACGCAAGCGTCAAAGCGACTTCAAGAACGCCAGCAAGGCCTGCCTGTCATCGCGCGAGAGCGCCTCGAAGCGCTGGCGGCTGGTGGCCGCTTCGCCGTCGTGCCAGAGGATGGCTTCGTTCAGGGTGCGGGCGCGGCCGTCGTGCAGGTAGCGCACGTTGGCTTCGCCGCCCTGCACCGCGGGCAGTGAGCCCAGGCCCCACAACGGCGCGGTGCGCCAGTAGCGCCCTTCGGCCACGCCTTCTTTCACGTTGTCGGCCAGGCCCGGGCCCATGTCGTGCAGCAACAGGTTGGTGTAGGGGCGGATGGTCTGGCCGCGCAGTTCTTCGAAGGGGTGCGTGTTGCCCGTTCTGAGCTGCGGTGTGTGGCAGGCCACGCACTGGCTCGCAGCGAACAGCGTGCGGCCGCGCGCGATCTGGTCGGGCTGTACGTCGTGCTCGGGTGACACGCGGATGCCCGCCGGGTAGCCGCTGCGCAGGCTGCGTTGCGCGGGCACCCCGATCAGCGCGAGGTAGTGGCTCAGCCGCTGCAGCTCGCGCTCGCTCACGTGGGTGGTGCCCGCCGCGGTGTGGCAATCGGCCGCGCCACGCTGGCATTCGCGCCGCGGGTACACCGGGCTGGTGACGCCCATGTCGTTGACCAGGGCCTCACCCACCTGGTGGCGCAGGCTGGCCTTGGATGCCTTCCAGCCGAAACGGCCGAGGCGCAGTTCACCGGTCTCGGGGTCCGTCACCAGGTTGGCGCGGCCGCGAACGCCGTCGCCGTTGGCGTCAGTGGGGTCGGCCAGGGCCAGGATGGTGGATTCGGGCACGGCCTCGAGCAGGCCCAGCCCGATGACCTGCGGCGGCTGTCGCACGGAGTGGTTCACCGGCGCGGCTGCGGCAAAGCGGTACACGGGCTTGACCAATTCCACCACCTCGCCACCGGGCAGCGTGCGCGTTTCCCGCTGGTAGCTGTCCAGCAGCATCGACTGATCGGCCAGGGTGGTATCGCGGCGGTTCTGCTGGAGGTTGAAGCCGTAGACCGGGTCCGGCGCGCGGCGGCCTTGTGCGTCGGGCACACCCAGCACCACGGCGCTGGTGAGCAGCGGGCTGCCAATGCGTGCGGCGGGGCCGCGCCCGTTGAAGCCATGGCAGGCGATGCACGACGCCTGCTGAAAACGCGGCCCGACCTGCCCGACGTGCGCCGTGAAAACCGGGTTGTCGCCTTCGTGTTCGGAGTGGCGGCCGTCGATGAAGGAGGTGTGGAACAGCCGCCGCCCTTCCACGAAGCGCTTGGTGTTCAGGATGCCGATGTTGTTGGCCATCTGCTGGAACCCACGCATCGGCTCTTCCGAATAGTTGTAGGACACGCTCGCGTGGCCACCGAGCAGCGCGTGATCGGGGATGGGTTCGGAATCGAGGTTGGGCGCGATGCCATACCAGGCGCGCAGGCCGACGCCCACCACGTAGAGCTGCTCGAAGGAGTAGTAGCGCGAGCCGCCGCCGTCGATGGCCGCGCTGCCTGCGGCGTTGCGCGCCAGGCGCGGCGCGGGGGCCAGCTCGATCTTGTCGCCGATCTTCAGCGCGCTGTGCGGGCTGGTGCGCCAGTTGGAGCTGAAGCTCATCGAGCAGGTGCGCTGGCCGGCGTGGCAGATCGGGCGGTTGCCTTCCTCGGGGTTGTTGAAGCCGTAGTTGAGCGACCAGCCGAAGTCGCGCACCTCGGGGTTGAGGATGTTGCGGAAGAGGCTGAAGGTGGTGCCGTCGAAGGTGCCGTCGTTGACGTGCAGGATGACGGTGATCTTCTGGCGGCCCGCGGGCACTTCGTCGCGGATCTCCAGGCCGAAGGTGCGGTTCTGGAAATAGAACGACGGGAAGGTGAAGTAGCGGCCCGGGCCGGTGTCGGGCGCGTCCCAGGGCTCACCGCGCTCGCGCGCGTGGCGCTCGGTGGGCCGCGCGCCCATCAGCGTGACCAGGGTGCCGTCGGTTTCGGTCCATTGCAGGCGCTCGGCCACCTCGGTGCCGGCGGGGAACAGCGGCACCGGGTTGAGGCTGGGGTCTCCCGCCACGGGCGGGTTC
>VFQQ010003038.1_pt1 | contig 17198 bp, 36 predicted proteins | sample 3512341 | NCBI WGS metagenome assembly VFQQ01 (sample SAMN10412373, study PRJNA504923) | tailings metagenome | isolation source: Relicate 2 Philex TSF1 revegetated site | place: Philippines: Tuba, Benguet | collected 2017-08-29 | reverse complement strand
CGGTGGGCGGCATGAGAAGTAAGGCCATCACTGTGTGCCACGTGTGATTCCCCCGCCCACCCAACCCCTCACCCACCCGCCCGCCAATCCAACTCTTCAACAGGCGGGCCAAGGGGCTCTACATAGCCTTTGGTATCGTCGCCGGCATGGCCACCTTCGTCTGCTTCGGCCTGCTGATCGATCGCCCTGCCTTGGGCAAGCCATGGCTGCTGGCGCTGCTGATCATCGTGCTGCTGGCCTGGATCCTGAACGTCGCCCTGACGGCTGTGCTCAGGTGCGGGCGCGAGGGGCAGGGGCGGGCTAGATGTGCCTCCCTTCTGATGGCTTCTGATGGCTCAGCCTCAATGGACCAGAACATTCCACTTCACGCGCTGCTCAGTTTTCAAAGCACGGTGTGCCCCTTTCTCCCTCCTCTTTCCTGAAGGGTGGGCAACGACGCGTGTATCAATCTCGAAGCCAAGGCCACCGAACTGATGGGCGATCATGTGTCCCTGGGCGGCTCTGGTGCGCACGGATGGGCATGGTTCCGCGCAATATTGCCTCAGCAGGCAGTCGAGCTGCACATCACTTGCCAGCTGGTGCCGTCCTGCACTCGCTCAGGCCATCACAAATGCATCGTGGCTCACACCAGTTTGTTCGGTGTTTCCCTCTATGCAGGCGGCTCCACCGCGCTGATCACCTACTACCTGACCGGCAATGGAGGCACCGTGCTGGACGTGATCAAGGTGGGTGGGTGGGCGCTGTGCTACATGTGTTGGCAAGAAAGAAAGAAAGAAAGACTACGCCCTTGGGCGTGGGTTGAGGGAGCTGGCCGGGTATTAAGCCCTTAAGGGCACTGTACATGTGTTGGCATGCACCGTTTGTTGGCATCCGTTGGCAATAGCTGAGCCAGGCCAGTGGGTGTGCGGGCATTCAGGCCTGCGCCGCTGCTTCTTTAAAAGCTTTTCTGTGGTCTCTGCCCACAATGCAGGAGAGCATGAACATCGATGTGCCGGCCAAGCTTGCTGAAGCCGAGGCCACGCTCGTGCAGCTTCAGGCCGCCATCTCCGCCAACTCTGCCCTGGCCACCATCATGAGCGGCAGCCTGGTCACAGTGAGCGGCAGGCTGGATGATGTGAAGGCCAGCGTGGATGCGCTGGTGGCGGCGCTGAGCTACGATACGTTCCACCCGGTATGTGCTAGGCGGGCAGCAACGGACGTTGGGCTGAGACAGCGGGCAGGTGGGCTGTATTTCCACCGCGGCTGGCGGCCTGCACTGTACGCCCACCACCTGCAAGCCATGAGCTGCCCCGGCGCGATCCGAGCAGTTGCAAACATGGCTGAGCCATTTTGCCCTGCCCACCGCATGCAGGTGTACACCGCCCTCAAGGGCTACGTGTGCTGCACCGTGCTGAACAGCATTGGCGCCACCTGGCTGGGCATTGTCATCGCCTGCTCTTTTGCGCTGATGCTCATCTTCTTCGCCTTCATCTGGGTTGGCCGGTGAGCGTGCGCCAGCTGCGCTGGGCGTGGTACCTGCACTGGTTGTGGAGCGGCATGTGTCCCTCTCGAGCAGTCCTTTCAGTAAGGCAGCGCCCGTTTCTCATCTGCTCATTTCTGTGACTGGCACCTGACCACTCACCGACATCTCCTATCCCACCACACATCCCCTGCCCTCCCCGCAGCATGGACAAGCTGAAGCAGGCGGCGTGCTGCCACATCTACTCGGCCCGCGACTACGCCCTGGAGGGCAGCGGCAGTGAGGACGGCAGCGGCGGCGCCGCCCAGTTCATGCGCAAGGTCGACCCGCTGCTGTCCCCGCCCTCGCCCTCCGCCATGGCCAGGTGGGCACGGCTTGGGGTGCAGGGTGATTTGAAAACTTGCATGTCCGCAAAACATGTCGCAGGTCCTGCAAACAGGCCGCATTGCATTGCTGTGCTGCACATCATAACCAGTGTACTGCAGCCCTGCCTTCCACCCCGCTTGCCTCCCCCTGCAGGAAGGACGCCCAGCAGCCCGCCTTCCCGCCCGCCGACGGAGGCATCAAGGCCAGCCGCGTGGCGCCTGCCCCGCTGGGTGCGTGCGATGACCTGCCTTCCCCGGCGGTGCCCGCCTTCCCCATGCCCTCGGTGCGCTGCTCTTCTACTGTGCTAGGACGTATGTGTGCCGGCGGCCTGACTTGGCCCATCAGCTTTCTGCCCTTGTCCTGCAACAGAACAGGTTTGACCAGCACTGCCTGGCTCCCTCCCGCTGCAGGCGCCCAGTGATGTCATGCTGGCGGATGAGGCGGAGCGCGCCGCCGCCCTGGCTGGCGAGGCCTTCAAGATGGCCAGCAGGGCGCAGCACATGCTGGATGAAGTGGCCCGCACCACCAGCCGCTGCAATACGGCAAGCCAGCCCGGAAGCCCGGCTGCCGGCGGATATGGCGCGCCTGCGCAGCCCTGGGCTGTGGCGGCGCCGCCGCCTGCCCTGGGCGCAGAGACTTCGCAGCCGGGGCTGGTCAGCCAGTCCAGCCAGGTGTTCACCGGGCCGTGCAGCGTGAACTACAACATGATGGGGCGCGGCATGTAGGGCGGCGGCAGGGCGTCTTGATACAACGTGAGCGTCTACAGCGGGGCGGGCCGATGTGCTCCATGTCCCCGTCTACTTCTTTTACTTGCCAACAGTTTTTTTGCTTGCGTGCTTGCGTGCTTACTTGTGGGCTGCAAGGCCCTGTACTGTGCCTGCTACCCGTGTTATGCTGCTCTCGCTTGATTGTGTGTGGCTTCAATTCTCAAGTTAAAAGCGGCTCCTTAATCACTGATAATGCTTCGTTTATATCTTAAGCTCCGTTATCTAATCGCAATCTACACAAGGTGCAAGCCAGTGGGCAGTGCACGGCAGGCGAACTTTGCACCGGCAGCGGGCCGGCGGCGGCAGCACATCGGCGGCGGCGGGGTTTGGTACAAGGCCGGCCATGCATTCGCGTCCTCGTCTTCTCTTTTCCCGCCACCCCGCGATAAGCAATAGAGCAGCATCAGCGAAGCGGTAAGCGCCACAGAGCCCTCTTCAACCCGAGTGGAGCTGACGGAGCACGCAGCCGGTGAAAAAGCTGACTGTGAGTGGCAGAGCGGTTCAGTCAGCCATCACCGCGCTGCGATTGACATTGCAGCAGCTCGCAGCCGCAGCCGCAGCCGCCGCCGCCGCCACCACTGCTGCCGCCCAGCGTCGCCCTCCATCTTTCCATCCTTGCAGGCTTGCATTAACGCAATGTCATGGCCAGATCACGCGCAAAATCTAGCAGTGGCTCACCAAGCAGGGCTGCAATAGAAGCCAACCCTCGCCTGCCCAGGCTGCCGTTGGCGGCAGCCGTCGCTGTGTTGCTGCTTGCGCTAGCCGCCGCTTGGGTGGCTCGACCAGCGGCTCACCGCTCACAGCCCGCCTCACAGCAGGCTGCAAGCCGCATCAAGGACCAATTCACCACGCCCAGCATTGACTGGAACAGCCCAGTGCGCCTGCATGGGCCAGTAAAGAAGCACGGGCCGCTGGCCATGCTGAGCCTGCTGGGCGCGGGAGCGGAGCGCACGCAGCTTGTGTTCCCCAAGGCAAGGCAAGGGGCAGGCATTTATTGTTTGTTTTGCTGTCTGGCTGCAGTGGTGCAGCTCGGAATTGTACGTCCCTGCTTGCCTGCCTGCCTGCTGAGCGGCGTGCAACCCCCTGCTACACCCTCCCCTTCGATGCAGGAGTGGCAGCAGCAGCGGCTGGCCGGGCGCAGGCCGAAGCCGCCGCCACTGTGCACGGTGCGCAGAGCGCGGCAGGGCTGGGGCCCCACTGGACCTGTTTGATTCAATGCTGGCCTGCACTAGCTGCTTCATCTGCCCACCCAGCCTCTCAACTGAATGCTTCATCTGCCCACCCACCTCCACCTCCTGGGTGCAGATCCTGTGGAACGACGCCTATCGCCTCATCTTCCTCAAGTGAGGGCCGAGTGCAAGAGCTGGGAAAGCAGCATGCACTGGGCATGCATGGAGCGGCCAGCCCGGCTGCCCTTCTTGATTTCCAGCTGCCCTGCCAATTCCGCTCAACTGCGCAGGTGCGCCAAGAACGCGGGCAACAGTGTGGCGCACTATTTTGGCGCGCGTTGGCAGGGCTCTGACAAGCCCACCGCCCTGAACGTGCTGGAGCCGCTGTGGCACCCCAGCCTCGTATCGCAGCTGCTGCAGAAGTGGAGCTCGTACACTGTGTTCACGTTTGTGCGGCACCCGCTGCGACGGGCCTTCAGGTGTGCCGCCATCGTGGCACCACGTGCGCTGTGAGGGGGTGCTCCCCAGTCTCCCCACAGATGGCGCATGCATCTAGGCAAAGCGAAATCTGACCATCACTCCTGTTTCATGCTGGCTGCTGCAACTCCTCTGGTCCTGCCGCAGCCAATATGCATTCATGAGTGCAGCGCTTGCATCGGATGAAGGCTGCTACATGCCATGGTGCGTGCCATGCTGCAGCTCGGCATGCCAATTTGGTTCGATGCCTGCTGGTTCTGGTTTGCAGTGATGCCCTTTGCCAGCTGCGTTATGCCCCCAAGCAGCCGCCGTAAATAACTAAAAATAAACAACTAAAAATAAAAATAGCCCTCCTCTTCTGCCTGCAGGCGCGAGTTCTGCCGGGACCCTTTCCTTCTCGGAGATGTGTGCGTGAAGCGGCCCGAGTGCTGCACGCGCTTCAACCTCGCTGACCAGGTGCGACAGGTTGCCGGGCAGTGCTGTTTGCCATGAGGCGCACAAGGCCAAGCTATGTTGCACGTCTGGTGAATGCGCCCAGTGCTCGTGGCTGCTGCTGCTGCGCCTGCTGCGCCCACCGGGCTCATCTTCCCGCCCCTTGGCCCCACTTGAAAGCTATCCTCCCGCACCTTCTGCCTGCAGTACTTCCACCTCTTACCCCAAGCTTCCTGCCTTCTTACCGAGCGTGGCCAACTGGCTGTCGACTTTGTGGGGCGAGTGAGTGTGGGCAGCAGATCATGGCGGCAGCGGGCAGAGGGTTGGGGCGGCCGCAAACAGCAGCCCACCGCCCGCCTCAACACCTGGCACAGCACAGCCGCGTCAGCCTGTGTCCACACCCACCGCATGTGTTGCCCCATCCCTGCCCCTGTCTGCAGGTGGAGTCGCTTGAAGAGGATTTTGCGGCGCTGCTGGCCTTCCTAAATGCACGCAAGGGCGTGCCAAAGGTGCCAGTGGGGCCCGCCCAAGTGTGGAACGCCAACCGGATGGGTCGCTGCCATGATGACATTGTGGCAAGTCGCCTCGCCGCGGGCGTTGTTCCGGGAGCGGTGCCCAACCCCTGCAACCGGTCTTTGCTGTTTGAGGGGCCCCACGCGCACTGCCGCGACGGCTTGGTGGCGTTTTATGACCAAGATGTGCGCCTCCTTATGTCTAAGGACGTCTTCCTATCTGACCAGTGATTTAGTTGCAACAACAAGAATTTGAAAGGGATACCAGATGGAAGCAAGGAGAGGGGTGCGGCAACAGAGCAGCGGTAGCATTATTCAGGATGCCCTGTGTCAGTCGAAGTTGCTCACAAGAATCCGGCATATTGTTTGCAATGAAAGTGGAGTGGCGTAGGAGGTCACGATGCGCGCAGTGGTCGTTGAGAATGCAGTGGAGTGTGTCATTTGGCTGGCCACATCGCTCATGCCGTGCCCAGCATGTGTGGCAGCGAGTAAGCCACATCTGCCAGCTGCCACAACAGGAAGCTGCAGAAATACAAGGCGCTCCATTCCATCGGATATACCTGCAGCTCCGTACCACCCTGCCGGCTCTGCTCCCCGTGCTGCTGCTGCTGCTGCTGCTGCTGCTGCCGTGCGTAAAAGCGCCGCCGTGCGGCAGCCTCCAGCCGGCTTTGAATGAACAGCGGCAGCACTGCGCCCAGCACAGTTGTGAGCCAGGCGTTCAAGACCAGGCACTGCTGCATGGGCTGCATGGGCTGATCTGCTCCAGAGAATACTGGAGGCAGCAGCAGCCGGGTGCTGCAACAGGGCAGGGTGGGGGGATTGACGCACCAGTTGCAACTTCCAGCAGCCAGCCAGGCAGCCAGCCAGCCAACAGCAGCAGGCGCTGGTGCAGCAAATTTGTCACGCTGTGTTGATGCAGGTTTGCAGCTCCCGAGTGTCCCTGTGGTGTGGGGTTCAACTCACTGCAGGCAGCTGACCGCCCAGTGCAGTTTGCCCAGCAGGGGCTCCGCTCCAGGCACCTCCAGCAGCTGATGGCAGGCGCCATGGTTCCCAATCCACACCTGCAGCGGGGAACTCCCTCCATTGAGTGTTAGCAAGTAGTGCGTTGACAGCACACGTAGGCTGAATCCCCGGCCATGCACTGCAGAGCCTAGAGCTCCAAGGTACCGCTGCCGCTGCACCCCCAGCCGCTGTCCCCTGCATTCAGGTGGTGGCAGGTGCGACAGCTGGCAGGCTTACCACGAGCAGCACGATCGACGACAAGATGAGCTGGTTTGCTGCCACCACAAGCCCTCCAAAGAGCGCGCCAATGGCGCACCACGAGGCCGGGTGCGCCAGCAGCAGCAACAGCAGCAGGCGAGCAGCGCTGCCGTGGTGCAGCCGCAAGTGGTTCGTGAAGCCTGCAGGGCAGGAGCCAGGCACGTGCTCAGGCTGAGTGCACAGCACCGTTTCCAGCTGCCGCACAGCATGGCCGGTGCCCAGGGCAGTGCCGACTACACCATGCAGGCAGAGCTGGCTTGCGCATGCGGGTGTGCACGGCCCGTGGCATGCTGCTGCTCACTCGTTTGCAGGGCCGCGAACACGATAACGGGCACATAGCCCAGCACCACCATCAGCTCCCGGTGAGCAACGTAGGTGCTGCGCCGGCACTTGATGATCAGCCACAGGCCGAGGGCCAGCAGCACTTTGCAGGCGCCGAGCAGCAGCAGGCCTGAGGTGTGCGTGGGGATGTGGCAGAGAGGCAGGGTGGGGATGCGTGGAAAGCAGGCGCGCCTGCGCAATGCTTGCATGCTTGCAGCCATGTAGATGACCGGGCAGCAACCGGATGCTGGGCTCTATGGGGGGCAGCGGCCCCCCATAGGGCGCTAGTGCGCACCCGGCATACCTGGCTGGTGCCGCGCTTTGCACGCCAGCAGGAGTGTCATACAGATGGCAAGGAACAGCCAGCCACGGCTGTCATTGTCGGCACCGCGTGCATTTGCGTGCCTGCAAATGGAATGACGGCATGCAGCTGGTGTTGCGGACACGGCGCTGAGTGCAGGTGGCAGTCGCCCCAGGTGGCAGGCGGCACGGGACGGCACCAGCCGCGGCGGCTTACTGGCGGGGACCACATCGACCCGGGCTAGCACTCATCGAATACTCGCCTTCTGTACTCGTCCTTGGCGATCCGCCGCCAAGCCGAGCACAAGCTGTCCATTCGGGGCGGGCAAAGATCACGGCAGGCGCTCAGGTTGCTCGCAAACAGACGGCAGATGGGGAGGCTGATGATTTTAGCAGCGCGGCACTCGAGGAACGACTGATGCCCTCATGCAGCGTGCCGCCCGTCACCAGCGGCACCACCAACGGCCGGCTTGTGCAGCTTCAAGCCTGCCATGCAACTCTTTCCACCAACACGAGCCTGCAGTTCTCCTCACAGCTTCAGCATACAGTGACTGGTTACAAGCACAAGGAACCAATGTGTGGGTGTGATACGCGCCAGGCGGTGCCCGTTGCGCTCGCCTGAATGTGCAGCTGAAGAAACAGCATCACAAACGGGTTGTGCACAGCGTTTGGCATTCACTCCAGATCAACCAGGTACCCAGACAGCTGGCTGTTGGCACGTCGCTGCCGCACATTGCCGCTGCGCTGTGTCACTACCGCAACCAGCGCTCGTGCCGCAGCCTGCGCCCCTGCTTGCTTGGCCGCAGGCTGCTGGTTCTCCTTGGCGCCGCTTCTGCTGCGGGCTGCTGTGCTGGTCCGTTCACGGTCAGCGGGGCTGGCATCATTCTGCTGCTGCTGCTGCTGCTGCTGCTGCTGCTGCTGCTGCTGCTGCGCCTCTTGCTGATCATTTGTGGCGTCTGCCTCACTCCCAATGTCGCCGCCGGCCGCCCACCCAGCTGCTCCAGGCAGCTGTTGTTCCTCTGCCCCGGCGCTGCTGCCTGCTGCATCGCACCCATCCTCCGCTGCTTCTTCAGCAGCGCACTCTGTTGCAGCTGGCTCACTGCCGTGTTCGCCCTCGCCGTGACGCCCACTCAGCGCCAGCACGATCCTAGGCACCAGGCGCTGCCGCCAGGCGGGCCACCGCCGGGTGGCCTCCTGCAGCTCGCTGCTTGTTGTGAGATAGTCGATCAATGCTTGCGCGTTGGAGTCTGCGGTTGGCCAGGAGGGGGTATTTGATCAAGCACGTTAGTACGGAGCTGCACGGCAGAGGCGGGGGCAGGTGAAGGGCCATGCAAGTGAAGGTGCACTTGCGCCGCCACTGCAGCAGCCACAGCGGACATTCGGAGGTGCAATGGTTGAGATGAACGCTACGAGAATGCAACGAAGAAACGCGGCCCACCTGAGGCAGATGCCCAGCTGCGGAGAGACTCCAAGCCTGTGTGGCGGCTGCCGCCCAGTGCAGTGGTCCTGGCCAGCACAATTGCAGTCGCCTCCCCTGTATGGCAAACAAGGCGACACTTGCGCTGGTGAGGCAATCGCGGGCAGCCTGCCATCCTGGCAGTTCCTTTTGCTTTCCCATGTACCGGCAAATCACCGCATTGCTGGCTTCTTAACAATGCTCCCCAGCCAGTCAAATCACATGGCAGCTGCTCGCCATCACCTCCTATCTTATTGCCAGCAATCCCCCTCACCAATGCCCTCCACGCTGCACAGCTCCCGAGCCACTCGCTCCTCTGGTGAAACCTCGGCCGCCGCCACACGCTCGCCCTGCAGCCAGCACAGAACGCGGCTGCTGAGAGCAGTGCAACGTGCCGCTGCACTTGCAAGCCAGCTGGATCCCAGCTGAGAGGCTAACGCCCGTTGGGCCAGCCAGCTTTGCAGTGGTGCTGCATTACCAGGTCTGCAAGCCGCACCACCGCAGATGCCGGCTCACCCGCCGCGCCGCCGCCAGCTCAGCCGGAGTGTACAAGTTGACCGCAATGGCCCGCTGGGTCAGCGGATCGCTGAAGCCAAAGAACAGTGGCCCGCTGATGCGCTGCCCAGTGCGGTGAGCAATGCACACCTGGGCAGGAAGTGACAGGCGGGAGGAAGATACGGCGTTTAGCAACTGAAAGGGACCGGCAGCCATGCACCACCATAATGCAGATGCCAATGTGCAATCATTACCCCACGCAAGCGCGCCAGACACACTCGAGGCTCACATCCGTCCACGGCTTGGTCGGTGACTCGCCGCTGAAGGCCGCCCCAGTTTGCTGGTCAATCACCTGCGTATGCATGTGCATGGCGGCAGCGTGACGGGCAGTTGGTACAAGAACACGAGGCTGCTCGCGCCACAGGCAGCTCGCTCAATGGCGCAGGAAATGCTTCCTGTTGCTCGCTTGGCTGCTGAACCACAATGCAGCGGCATGTTGGGCTAGCCGCAATGCAGCAGACCAGGAACTAGCAAGTACCTTGAACAGCGGCCCGGCCAGCCCCTCCTCAATCCGCATCTCATATGTGCGCCCAAACACAACCTGCGCTCAAGAAAAGCAGCCAGGGTACATGCTGCATGTTCAGAAGTGAGGGGCAGCCGCATACAGCATGAGCTGCCCTAGAAGATACAGCAGGGGCAAACATGCCGCCAATTCGGCTGCACAGCGATGCCCCCCTCGCTGCTACCGTGCCCGCGAATGAAGCAGGGCGGTCACGGCAGCAACATTCACCTTGGATGCCCAGTATCCCACAGGGTAGGCATGGTGGAACAGGCAGCCGGAGGAAGACCAGTAGCGGTGCGCCCATGCGCCACGATGCAGCTGACCCAGATCCCACACCGTCACGCCTGCAAAGGGGGTGTGGCAGTGGCAGAGAGGTTTGCTCGAAGTGTGAACACCTGCAGCATTCGACTACTGCCCGGCCTGCTGCTGCTGGCACAACAAATCTCGAGCAACCCAGCGCCCTCGTCCAGCGATGCACAGCCAGTTGGCGGCAGCACGTGCACAGCGGCAAGCTGCAAGCTCGCAGTCATGCTGTGCTGTGCTGCGCACCAATGGACCACAGGGTGAAGGGCGCCACCAGCTGTTGCCCCTCCACAAGCGTCAGCTGCTTGCGCACGGTGGACCGCCGCGCCCGCCCCTCTGCCTCTGCCTCCGCGCGCCCAGCGGCAGCGGCTGCCTCTGCCGACAGTGCTGTTTCGCCCCGCAGGCGGCGGGACAGGCGAGTGGGCTCATGGCTGGTTGGCTCCGGCTGTGCGGGGCGGCAGGCAGGAGGGTACAGGGAGAGTGAGCGGCCCTCGAGCTTGCTTCACAACGGAGGAAGCAAGGATGCCGCTAGCCAAGTATGCTCTCCATTCTCTCAGAGGGCCGCCCAACATCTAGCCCTTGTGCAGCGCACCTCGGGAGCACGGCGCTTCTTGAGCCGCGGCGCCCGCTCCGCCCCAGCCTGCACCTGCAGCGGTGGCGCCGCTGCAGCGGCGGTCAGCTCGCGGCTGGCCTCCACCAGCCCCATCTCCTCCATTTTGCGCCTGTTCTCCGCCATGCGCTGCGCCCGCGCCAGCTCGTAGTCTGTGGGCTGCGTCATGGCGGCCGGGCAGCAGCCGGTGGCGGCAGCGGCGGCGGCACAGCTGTCAATGCTCGCGGCTGTGCCTGGAGCTCGGTGCCGGCTTGGTTTCGATTGTATTGCTCAAGGATGAGCGTCTGTCTCCGCCACCAACTGGGTGGGCAGCTGCGAGCAGCTGGCAGCTGGGCGGCTGCAAGACCTAACGGCAAAACAGATGCGATCCTTGTGCCAGGCGAAATACTCCGCGGGGTTTTGGGCCCAGCTCTCAGCGGTGGAAAGGCCTCGAAGGGCTTCCCATGCAGCCAGCCAAGACCTCCCCATCGGCCTGCAATGTTGCTTGCCGCGATTGCAGAGCAACCAAATTTGCTGTCGGAACGTCCCGGCCGCCTTGTCGGCAGCAGCCGCTTTAAGCGCGCCCGTCGCCTCCCGTTGCTCGGCGCCCTCCCTGTTGCCGCTGGGGCGAGTTCGCCACACAAAGATTTGCATCGCACTGCAAGCAGCGGCAGCCAGGCCTCTGCCGCACAACCTTCCAGAGACGCCCGGCCTTCTAGGAGCTTTGTATGACCAAGGCCATGGGCAAGGACGTGAGAATTGTCTCCTATCGTTTGCGCGGGCCGGATGGTGCGGCCGGCGCGCCTGCAGCCCAGGGCGGCGGCGCCGCCGCCGCCGCCTGCGCCAGCGCCTTGGGCGGCCGGCAGCTCTCCTCACTGCCTTGCTCCTGCTTGCGCCTTGCAGTACTACCAAATCCTGGGCGTGCCCAAGGGCACGTCTGATGACAATGTGCTGAAGAAGGCCTACAGGCGAGTGGCCGCTGAGAGTTCACACGCACTGCTGCCGCACGCCGCTCTCCGCCCAAGTGGCAGCACCCGCTTGGACGTGTGCCGCCCACCCACCCGCCTTTCTCGCTTGACTGTTCTACCCTGCGCAGGAAGCTGGCCATGCAGTACCACCCCGATAAGAACCCGGACAACAAGGAGGGAGCTGAGAAGAAGTTCAAGGAGGTGTCCGAGGCGTTTGAGGTGTGAGGACTCTGCTCTCTGTTGGGGGAGATTTGTTTTGCTCCTAGTGCTGTCGACCGCTTGTCGCCGACTGCTTGCCGTACGCATGTGAGAGGCGGCCAGTCCAGCCTGGCCTGCTGGCTGTATGCTGTTGGGAAACAGGTGTCTGAGGCGTTTTGAGGTGCGTGGTGGTTAGTGTGAGGTTGCGTGTTGCGTCTTGCTGCCGTCTGCCTTCATTTTGCTGTGCTGCCATGGCCTCGCCTGTCGATGGCTGCTTGCTTTGCGAATCCGCATTGCTTTGCATATGTGCAGAGCCGTCACATTTGCACGGCCTGGCTTGCAGATTGGCAACGTATGCCTGCTGTTGAGAGGCAGATGCATGCTGCCGGAGGGCCAACATGCTGCTGCTCTGACTGGCCCCACCCCAAACAACGTTTTTTGTTCGCAGGTGCTGTCCGACCCCAAGAAGCGAGAGGTATACGACCAGTTTGGAGAGGAGGGGCTGAAGGGCGGCATGGGCGGCGCAGGCGGTGAGGCAGCTGGCGCTTGTGCTCAGCTGCGTTGCAACTTGCAACACGTGGCCTGCTGCTGTCCTGAGCAATGAGGCGCCGCTGCGGACGACATGCCTGCTGACTGCAGCTGTTCGCATGCCCTGCATGCTGATACGCTCCGCAGCTGGCCTGCCCAGTGCGTGCCTCTGAACATGCATTGTTCTGAACATGATTTGTTGCAGGCATGGGCGGCTTTGGCGGGTTCCACCCCCGAGACGCAAATGATCTGTTCGCTGAGGTGAGCTCGAGTCTTGCATGAAGCCGGTGTGCACTGCGAGGCTCAGGTGTTTTTTATTGCAGGGAAATTGCAGGCTGGGCGGCAACCGCAGCGCGCGCTCGCTGCTAGCTGGACAGCTGCTTGCCGTTTTGCCTGCTTCTGTTGCAGGGCCAGCACTGCGGTCTTCTTCCCAGCTGCCACTGCCCCACAGTGCACCTGACCTGTGCCTGCCCATCCCCTCACCCTGGCCGCAGCTGTTCCGAGGCTTTGGCGGCGGCGGCGGCAGCTTCCGCAGCAGCAGCTTTGGCGGCGGTGGCGGCGGCGACTTTTTCGGCGGCGGCATGCCCTTTGGCGGCATGGGCGGTGAGCAGGGTGTATGGTACTGCTAATGGGTTGATGTCGCTGTGAGAGGCTGCTGTGGCTGAAGCGCAGGAAACAGTAGCGCAGCATATGAAAAGAAACGGCTGCAAGCAGTGCAGGTTGTGTTGTTGCCATGCAGCAAGCCGGGCATTCAGTGCTGTGCCACATGTGCCTCCCACCTCTGCGCAGGCATGGGCGGCATGCCCGGCATGGGAGGGCCCTTTGGCGGCAGCGGCGGCTTTGGCGGTGCGTCTCGGGCCACGCTTTTTTGGCTGCAGGGTGGGCTGGCATGCATGGGGATGTGACATGGCAAGCGCAGGCCAGCAGGCGCTGCGGCAGAGTACCAAGCTGCCTTTCACCAACCTGTGCTGCTCTGGTCTTTGCTCGCCGCTGCAGGCATGAACGGGCACGCAGGGGGGCAGCCGCGGCGGCCAAAGAAGGATGCTCCGCACGAAATGGACCTGCAGTGCAGCCTGGAGGAGCTGTATCGCGGCACTACGCGGCGAATGAAGATCAGGTGCGCGCTGTGCTGCGCTGCGCTGTGCTATGCTGCGCTGCTGCTGTGCCCGTATTGCTGCTTGCTGCGCTTCGACTGTGTTGGGCAGTTGGCTGCCGGCAGCTTAGATGGCAGGCTGCCTGAATTTGAGGCACCGCTCCAAGCATTCGGTTCGTGGCGCTGTGCCACGTCTCTGCCCGCCTGCTGTTTCGCAACAGCTGCTCACTCGCCTGCTTTCGTTCCGCTTGCCCGCCGCAGCCGCAAGCGGCTAGATGCCAACGGGCAGCAGCGGCCGGACAGCGAGATGCTGGAGATCCACGTGCGGCCAGGCTGGAAGGCGGGGACCAAGATCACCTTCCAGGAGAAAGGTGAGCAAGGGGCTTTGCTCCGCAGTCAACTCACATGTGTGCCCCAGCTTTTTGAAGCATGAACACACCACTCGCCAGCTTTTTGAAGCATGAACACACCAATCGCCTCACGCCATTGGCAGCCCGGCAAGCCCAGCTGTGCTGCAAGCATCGTGCCAAGTAGCTTCTTAAGGCAAACAATTCGCTTCTGCGCACTCGTGCCTCGCAGGCGACGAGTACCCGGGGCGCATCGCAGCAGACATCATCGTTTGCCATTCCCTACTCCTGCCCTGCAGGCGACGAGCACCCGGGGCGCATCGCAGCTGACATCATCTTTGTGCTGCAAGAGAAGCCGCACCCGGTCTTCCGCCGCGACGGCAACGACCTCATCTACACACACCGGTGCGCTGCTGCGGGTTGCGCAGCACAGCGCAGCGCAGCATGGCACAGCACGGCATGGCGCAGCACGGTCAGGACAGCTCTGGCTGTTAGCATCGCTGCTCAGGGGCGCACTGAGCGAACTTGTTCACTCCACTCTCATCTGTGTGCGCAGGGTGCCGCTAGTGGAGGCGCTGTGCGGCACGGCGGTGCACCTGCAGACGCTGGACGGCCGGCCGCTCGCCGTGCCCATCAACGCGCCCATCTCGCTGCAGCAGGTGGGTGCGGCCAGCGTAAACACATGCTTGGGCCATGCACTTGCTGCCAACGAGGGTGTCGGCATCTTGGTGTGTTGGCCAGCTGTGGTGGGCGGCTTTGAGCAGATTGATCAGCCAGCGCGGTTCTCAAGCTAGGCCATTCACGGAGTCAGTAGCTTGTTTGGCTCACTTGAATCAACCTGGCTTGTCAACTGCCCCTGCAGGACCTGGTTGTGCCTGGAGAAGGCATGCCCATCACTAAGCAGCCCGGCCAGAAGGGCAACCTGCGCATCCGGTGCGGCGCTGCCGATGTGTTGAGGGCGGCAGTGCCCACCCTGCTGCCCTGTGCTGCTGCCTGGTTGCGTGGTCACGTGTGGCAGCTCGTTCAAGCAAGCACGCACGCTGCAAGCCGCCTGACCGAGCTGCGCCTTGCCCTTCTTGCTGCTTTTGCAGCTTCGAGGTGAAGATGCCCGATCAGCTGAACGAGCAGCAGAAAGCGGTGCTGCGCTCCGTCCTGCCCACCTTCTAAACTGCACATGTGGAGCCCCCCTGGCCAGCCGCCAGCCGCTGGCAAGTGCCGGCGCTGCGGCGGCTCAGCGGGGGCTCCTAGCTAGCCGCTTCACGCAGCGGCACCCTAACTCGCGGCGGGGGGCACCCTTAGCTAAGCACCCCGCCCTTCACCGAGAGGCGACAGGCCCGTGGCACCCTGCCCATTCTAACCACGGCCGGCCAGCCGCGCGGCAGGCTGTCAAGGCCAGCAGGGGGCAATCAGATGCCCCTGTTGCGCACCTCACTGCCGGCGCGTTCACAGCTACACCCGTTGCGTGCCTTTTACGCTACTCCATCACCCTCGCTACCCCCTTACCCTACCATCAGCCGTTTACTGGCGCTCCCGGCTCCACACCACCCTTGGTGCCTGTATTGCACGAAAAAATTGCCAGGCGCCCCCCTGAATTGATTTCTCTCTGGCGCCTGCTGCCGCAACCCCTGGCAACCGTGGGCACGCCTGGCCGCCTGAGGCGCCAGCTGCCTGTTGTTTTTTCGCCCTCCCTTGATTCAGCAGGAGTCGGTTTGCATGCGGGTGCCTGAGGCACCGCCTGCCGCCGCTGCTGCTGGGTGGCTAGGCGGTTGATGCCGCCCTCCCCCTGCCTCTTTCCCTTACCATTCACTCTGTACCGACCATGTGTTTGCGCTCCCCCCTCCCCCGCTCCCCTTTCATGCCCTTCCAACCCTACGGAACGATCCTGCGTAAGGAATGAGCGTCCTACCTCCTGCAGCATCCTCTTCTGTAACCTGTACATTCGTCCAGAAGAGCAGGCAGGCCGCACGAGGAATGGCTGCGAGTGGCAGCAGTGATTTGTTGCATCACATGTACCTCATGGGCAATGTGGGGTCGGAAATAAGGTCACGCAGTCACGAATGTACATGGGAATGTCTCAGAATAGAAATCGGCAAAACTTAGCACAGACCGCTCCATCAATAGTTCAGGTAAGGGCGTGGGATGCGGGAGGGCTGCCGCTCCATCGCCCGCGCTTGCTGCTGCTGTGGCGCAGGCGGCTGCTGAGCAGCCGCACCCTGCAGCCCAGCCGCAGCCCCCTGGCCACTGAGTGAGGCACGAGCCAGCCGGGCAGCATCGTTCAAAATGCCAGCAGCCCTTGAGGCAGCGGTAAAGGCGTGGCCCGCCAGCTGAGCCGCCGCTCGTGCCGTCTCCTCCAGAGATGCCAAGCTGGGCTCGCTGTCGGCAGCAGGCAGCGGTGGCGCGCTGCACTCTGGCTCACAACCGTTGGCTGAAGAGCTCCCAGATGCCTCTAGCACAGGTGGCAGCTGGCCTGCTGCCGGACAGGGCAGCGCCACCGCCGGCGGCGGCAGTGCCTCACCACACTGCCAGCCCCACTGGGCTGCTGCCGGGCCTCGCACCGGCGGCAGAGACTGCGAGCGCTGCACCAGCTGGGGCTGAGGCTGGGCGGCAGGGGAGCCCGGGGCGGTCAGCAGGCCGCTCCAGGAGCCGCCGTTCTCTGCTGCCCAAGCGCCGTTCGCTGCCCAGGAGTTGGCTCGTCCGGCCAGGATGGTTGGGGAGGAGGGAGCGCTGGCGCCCTGGAATGTGCCTGCCTCCTTGGCCCTGCGGTGTGCGCGAGTGCTGCAGCGGAAGGTGAGCAGGCACACTTTGTACCAAGTTGCCTTTTTCATGTTATGAGCCGCACCCTCACTTCCCCAAACACTTGGCAGGGCTACAGCGCCCACTCACTTCAAGTTAGCCAGGTCAAGCTGCTCCAGCACTGGACCAGCCCTGGTTGCATGCTTCCCTCCTGCCGGGCCGGGTGCCGGCGCCTCGTTGCCGCTGCTGCCGCCCTCCCCTCCCACGAAATGCTGCGCTTCGAGCGACCAGTCGCGCACGCTGTGCATGTGGCAGCAGCCGAGGTCACCCAGCTGGTCGATGCGGTGCAGCCAGGCACAGGCCAGGAGGGCGGCAGCCAGGGCGCAGCTGCCCGAAGCCAGAAGGGCGGCAAACAGGCGGCCAGCGGCGTCCAGGGCTGAGCAGCAGGCGAGAGACTTGGCAGCCAGATAGACCTGCACTTGCAAAGATGGGGCAGGAGGCGCTTAGCCAAATTTCGAAAACGCTTCATGCCACGAGCACGCTCATCCAGTGTGTACGGCCCCACTGATCTGGACGGCCACCGATGTGATGCTGCATGCCAATGGCAGCCACTGACTCACCGGGTGCACCGTATCGAAAGCGGTGGCTGCCTCCAGCTCACTGAGCCGGCCCAGCACCTCTGTCACTGCAGCCGCCGCATCCTCTGCTGCCGGCAACACCACAGCAGACAGCTCCGGCGGCCAGCCCTGTGCAGCGGCGCGCAGGGCGTCCAGAGTCTGAGTGGCGGCCGCTGGGGTGGCATATACATGAGAGATAAATGCCACTGATTAGTAGCAGCAGCTCACACAGCCTGCTGCCCAGGG
>VFQQ010003037.1_pt1 | contig 17198 bp, 22 predicted proteins | sample 3512341 | NCBI WGS metagenome assembly VFQQ01 (sample SAMN10412373, study PRJNA504923) | tailings metagenome | isolation source: Relicate 2 Philex TSF1 revegetated site | place: Philippines: Tuba, Benguet | collected 2017-08-29 | reverse complement strand
ACACATAGCTGTGCCGCTCGCCGAAGGTGTTGTGCACCTCGTAGACGATCGCCGCGAGATCGCCGTCCCGGTGATGGCAGAAATAGATGCTGATCGGGTTGAAACCGTAGCCGAGCACGCGCGGCATGCAGAACAGGCGGATGGCGCCGCCGTCGAAGGCGATGCGGTGGTCGGCGAGGATACGCTCCACCTGCGGGCGCAGCGGCAAGTCCGAGCCGTCGCCATGGTCGCTGTCGTGGAAGCTCAGCAGGTTGCGGCGGTTATGCGAGAACAGCGCGCTGCGCGCCGTCAGGCTGGCCAGTTCGTCGAGGTCGAGCAGCATCCAGAAGAGGCGGTATTGCAGCGCATGCGGGCGCGGCCGCAGCCGGCGGTGCGACACGGTGCCGAAATAGAGCCGCGATCCGCTCACGCCGCGATCTCCCGTGGTTGCTGCATTGCCGGCCAGTTGTCCGGCAGCGTGATGCGCGACGATTGTCCTGCCACGCTCCATGGCCGCGCCACCCCGCCCAGCGCCTCGGCGGCGGCCAGGCCCGACTGCAGCCCGTCCTCGTGGAAACCGGAGCCGAAATGCGCGCCGCAGAACCAGGTGCCGCGCTCGCCCTGCAACGTCCACAGCCGCTTCTGCGCCTCGATCGCGGCACGGTCGAAGACCGGGTGATGATAGGTCTCGCGGCGCAGGACCCTTGCCTCGTCGAGCGGCTGGCGTGGGTTCAGCGTCACCAGCAGCGGCTGCGGTGTCTCGAAACCCTGCAATCGGTTCATCCAGTAGGTCACGCTGGCGGCATCGTCGCCGGCGCTGCCGTCGACATGGTTCCAGCTCGACCACACCGCGCGCCGGCGCGGCATGGCGCCGGTGTCGGTGTGCAGCACCGCCTCGTTGCGGCTGTAGCGGAAGGCGCCGAGCAGGGCGCGTTCTTCCGGCGAAGGGTCGGCCAGCAGGCCGAGCGCCTGATCGGCATGGGTGGCGATCAGCACTGCGTCGAAGCGCTCGCTGTGGCCGTGTCGCTCGGCGATGGTGACATGGTCGCCGTGCCGGGTGATCGCGGCAATGTCGGCGCCCAGCCGGATGCTGCCGCTGAAGGCGTCCGCCAGCTTGCGCACATAGGCGATGCTGCCGCCGTCCACCGTGCGCCATTGCGGCCGCCCGTTCAGCATCAGCAGGCCATGATTGTGGAAGAAGCAGATGAAGGCGCAGGCCGGATAACCGAGGATGGCCGAGCAGGGCGCCGACCAGATCGCGCCGGCCATCGGCAGCAGGTGGTCGTCGCGGAACGCCGCGCCATAGCCGCCGCGCTGCAGATAGTCGCCCAGCGTGTGTGAGGCCGGCAGGTCGGCGAGGTCGGCGGCGGCCGAACGGTAGAAACGCACCAGGTCGCGCAGCATCGACCAGAAGCGCGGGTTGGCGACATTGCGCTTCTGCGCGAACAGGCCGCCGAGGCCAGTGCCGGAATATTCCAGCCGGCCGGCGTCGCGCGACACCGCGAACGACATGTCGGAAGCCTTGGTTTTGACGCCGAGATGCGAAAACAGCGCCGTCAGGTTGGGATAGGTCGTTTCATTGTAGACGATGAAGCCGGTATCGACCGGCACCGGCTCCGGCGCGCCTTCCACCATCACCGTGTTGGAATGGCCGCCGAGCCGCTTCTCGCGCTCATAGAGCACGACCTCGTGCTTTTGCCCCAGCAGCCAGGCCGCCGAAAGGCCGGAGATGCCCGCGCCGATCACGGCGATGCGTTTTCTTGCCTGCTGCATGCTCCACCCCTGCCTGCGGCGGCCCGGGAAGGAGGACCGTCGCAACCAGATACGTGTCGCGGACGCATTCGGATCACGGCTGCAGCGTTTCCGTTTTTCGCGGAAACGCGGAAACGCTCCAATTCTCTGACTTTGCGCAATTCCGGACGGAAACCCGTCACACGCTTTTCGTGGAATGGGTGATCCAAATCGCACGGCCATGCGTAATCCGGTTGGAAAGTCGACGGGAAGCAGCATTGTGGTGATCTCTTGCCAGCCGCAGCAAGCTTGGACCTATATTGCGATGTGATGGTGGAATTCGATCCAGCCCGGCTGATCACGCGCATCGCGGCAACCCAGGACCGGGCGGCCTTCGCGGCGATGTTCGAATTTTACGCCCCGCGCGTGAAGGCGATGATGATGCGCCGGGGCGCCAGCGCCGACCGGGCGGAGGACCTCGCCCAGGAAACGCTGCTCAGGCTGTGGCGCAAGGCAGGCCAGTTCGACCCCGCCCGCGCCAGCGCATCGGCCTGGGTCTACGCCATCGCCCGCAATGTCAGCGTCGACATCATCCGGCGCGAGGGCCGCGCCGCCGTCTGGCTGGAGGAGCAGGACGAGCCGGACGAGGAAGACTTGAATGAGCCCGAGCAGCATCTGCTGACCGCCGAGCGTGAAGGTCTTGTCCGCTCGACGATGGCGACGCTGCCGGAAGAGCAGGTCCGGGTCATCCGGCTGTCGTTCTTCGACGGGCTCGCGCATTCCGAGATCGCGGAACTGCTCGGCATTCCGCTTGGCACAGTGAAGTCGCGCATCAGGCTTGCCCTGCAGCGCCTGCGCGACCGGCTTGGTGAACTGCAATGAACGACCACATCACCCATCACCCGAGCGAAGAGACACTCGCTTTGTATGCAGCCGGTACGCTCGACCAGGCACGCGCGCTGATCGTCTCCATGCATCTTGCCCGCTGCCCGGCCTGCCGCGAAGAGGTGGCGCGCTTCGAGGCCATTGGCGGTGCCTTGCTGGAACAGGCCCCGGCGGTGGCGATGAAGGCCGATGCGCTGGAGGTTGCGCTGCGCCTCATCGAGAACGAGCGCATCCTGCCGGCCGACACCGCGCAGGCCGACCCGCTCGACGATTATGAACTGGGTCCCTGGCGCTGGGTCGGGCCGGGCGTTCGCCAGCGCTCGGTGTCCGTTCCAGAGGTCGACGGCATCAAGGTCTTCATGCTGAAGGCCGCGCCCGGTACCAGGCTGCCGCATCACAAGCACGCCGGCTACGAATGGACCTGCGTGCTGGAAGGCGCCTTCGAACATGCCTTCGGCCGCTATGGACCCGGCGACTTCGACGAGGCCGACGAGACGATGGAGCACAAGCCCACCGTCTGCGAGGGCGAGCCCTGCATCTGCATCGTCGCGCTGCAGGGCAACATCCGCCTGCAGAGCCGCCTCGGCCGCCTGCTGCAGCCGCTGATCCGGCTGTGAGGGAGGCGATATGGCGGGCGATGGATCGAAATCGTCGAAGATGAGCCGGCGCGCCCTCATTCCCGTCATCCTCGACCTCGTAGCGAAGCGAAGAGTGTCGGGGATCCATTCCGGAACGCCGCAGAACCCTGGCGAGACGTTTGATACGCCGGCAGCCCCCGCCCGCACACCGGCCCATTCCGGAGCGCCGTGCCGATGACCGTCGCGATGTTCCTGGCCACACTCATCATCGTCGCACTGGCGCTGGCCGCCGGCATGACGCTGGCCTGGATGGCGTGGCGCCGGACGAGGAATTCCGGCTGGGTCGATACGGTGTGGACCTTCAGCGTCGGCTTCGTCGGGCTGGCCGGCGCCATCCTGCCACCCACCGGTTCGGGCGCACTGGCATCACGCCGCTTCATGGTCGCGGCGTTCGCCTGCCTGTGGGCGCTGCGGCTCGGCCTGCACATCGCCCGGCGAACGCGCGGCATCACCGATGATCCGCGCTATGCCAGGCTGCTGGAGGGCTGGGGCGCGGATGCGCCGCGCCAGATGTTCCTGCTGCTGCAGAAGCAGGCCCTGGTCAGCATCCCGCTCGGCCTCGCCATGGTGCTGGCCGCCGCCAATCCGGAGCCCGCGCTGCGCCTGCAGGACTGGCTCGCCGTGGCGATCATGGCGGTCGCGATCGTCGGCGAGGCGACGGCCGACAGCCAGTTGCGCCGCTTCGCCGCCGATCCGGCCAACCGGGGCCCAGACAGTCATAACAGGAAGGTTTGCGAGGTTGGTCTGTGGCGCTGGTCGCGCCATCCCAACTATTTCTTCGAATGGCTCGGCTGGCTTGCCTATCCGCTGCTGGCCATCGGGGCATGGCAATCGGGTTGGGCTGCACTCGCCGCTCCCCTCTGCATGTACTGGCTGCTCGCCTATGTGTCCGGCGTGCCGCCGCTGGAAGAGCACATGCTGGCCACGCGCGGCGACGCCTATCGCGCCTATCAGCGGCGCATCAGCACCTTCTTCCCCTTGCCTCCGGGCGTGAAAACACGGGTGACTTCATGGGACTGATCGACCGCACCGTGCAATTGGGCGAAGCATTTCCATGGCCGGATCCCGTGCTGAGAAGCGCCATCGGCCTGCTGGTCGCACGCACCGACCGTCGCCTCGGCCTAGCGGCCGAGGGCATCGACCGGGAGTTCGCGGACGCGATGTCGGCCTACCCCGTCGCCATCCACACCGCCGATGCGAACGCCCAGCACTACGAGCTCCCCGAGCGCTTCTTCGGCCTGGTCCTCGGGCCGCGCCGCAAATATTCGTGCTGCCTGTTCGCCTCTTCCGAAACCACGCTCGCCGAAGCCGAGGAAATGGCGCTGAGACGCACGGCCGAACACGCTGGCCTTGGCGACGGGCAGGCGATCCTCGAGCTCGGCTGCGGCTGGGGTTCGCTGTCGTTGTGGATGGCCGAGCGCTTCAGGAATGCCCGCATCACCTCCGTGTCCAATTCGCATTCGCAGCGCGCCTTCATCGAGGCCGAGGCTGCCAGGCGCGGCCTGGGCAACCTGACGGTCGTCACCGCCGACATGAACGATTTCGCCACTGTCGGCAGGTTCGACCGTGTCGTCTCGGTCGAGATGTTCGAGCATATGGCGAACTGGCGGCTGCTGCTGGCGCGGATGAAGGGCTGGCTTGTGCCGGACGGGCGCGCCTTCGTCCATGTCTTCAGCCATGCGGTTGCACCCTATCGCTTCGACAGCGACAACCCCGCCGACTGGATCGCCAGATACTTCTTCACCGGCGGCCTTATGCCGAGCCATGGCCTGATGCGCGCTTTTCCCGAGAGCTTCACCGTGGAGCAGGAATGGCGCTGGAGCGGCGAGCATTATCGCCACACGGCCGATGCCTGGCTCGCCAATTTCGATGCCCGCTCCGGCGAGATCGACTCGATCCTGCGCGAGGTCTACGGCAGGGAAGCCGCCCTCTGGCATCGTCGCTGGCGGCTGTTCTTCCTCGCCACCTCAGGCCTGTTCGGCCATGCCGACGGCACGGCCTGGGGTGTCAGCCATTACCGGCTGGCGCCGACGCGCGGTTGAACAGCCTCACCCCGCAACCCAGCGCGCCGCCTGATAGGCGGCAAGCGCGGTCAGGGCCGCGACGACCGTTCCATAGGCGAGGTCGATCAGCGTGATCTGCAGCGTCCAGCTGCGCAGCGTCGCATAGTTGGTGAGATCGTAGGTGGCGTAGGCAATCAGGCCGAACAGCGCGCCATGGACGAGCGCTGTTCCCGCCGATCCTGCGCGCAGCGCCGGCATGGCGGCGAAGACGACGAGGCCGACCGGATAGAGCAGGTAGAAGGCGAGGGCCGGCGCGACCCGCAAGTCGCTCAGCAGGATATCGCCCAGCACCGGCCGGTAGATCCGGCTGGTCATGGTGGTCAGCCAGATGGCGTCGAGTGCGCCGAACACGATCAGCGAGGCGATGTAGGCAACGATGTAGGTCACGGCGTCGTCTCCCGGTGGCTGGCGCATTTTCCGACGGCTGTGGCGTTGCCTCGGTGCACATCGGCGCATGTGCAGAAGATACGCGCCGGCCGCGCGATTGGATCAGTCATCGCCGCGCGTCGCCCGATAGGCCGCCATCGCCCGCTCCCTTGCCTGCGCGTGGTCGACGATCGGGTGCGCATAATCCTCGCCGAGATCGAGGCCGCTGTCGCGCAGCACCGATGCCGGCGCCTCCCAGGGACGGTGGACGAAGCGGTCGGGCAGTTTTGCCAGTTCCGGCACCCAGCGCCGCACATAGTCGCCCTGCGGGTCGAATTTCTCGCCCTGCAGCACCGGGTTGAAGATGCGGAAATAGGGCGCGGCATCGGCGCCCGACCCGGCCACCCATTGCCAGCTGGCCGGGTTGTTGGCGGCATCGGCATCGACCAGCGTATCCCAGAACCATGCCTCGCCGTCGCGCCAGTCGATCAGCAGGTCCTTGATCAAAAACGAGGCGGCGATCATGCGCACGCGATTGTGCATATAGCCGGTCTGCCACAGCTCGCGCATGCCGGCGTCGACGATCGGATAGCCGGTCCGTCCGCGCTGCCAGGCCTGCAGCGCCGCCGGTGTGCTGCGCCATGTGAAGGCGTCGAATTCCGGACGGAAGTTCTCGCGGTGCAATGCCTGGCGATGAAAGAGCAGGTGGTAGCAGAATTCGCGCCAGGCCAGTTCCCTGGCGAAGCTCTCGGCGCCGCGACCCCGTTTGCGCCGCAACGCGGCCATGATCCGGAACGGTGTGATCTCGCCATGCGCGAGATGCGGCGACAGGCCGGAGGTGGCGTCTTCGGCCGGCCTGTCGCGCCCTTCTGCGTAGCTGGCCAGGCGTTCGTCCAGGAACGTCTCCAGCCGCTCCAGCGCGCCCTCTTCGCCGGGCTTCCAGCGCTCGGCCATGCCGCCAGCCCAGTCCTGCCTCGGCAGCAGCCCGAGCGCGCCGAGCCGTTCCGAGTCCAGGGTCGTTTCACACATTGCGAGGTGCTTCGGCGCGTCGACCGGGTCGCGCGGCTCGCCGTCCGCCAGCAGCCTTTTGTGGAAAGGCGTGAACACCTTGTAGAAATCGCGCGATTGCGTGGCCACGCGCGACGGCTCATGCAGCAGGAAACCGTCGAAGCTCTCCGCCTGCAGGGCGTCGGTGCGCAGACGGCTCTTCAGCGCCGCATCGACGGCCATTCCGGCCGGATCGTAGCGCCGGTTCCAGAACACCGTGTCGGCGCCGCTCGCCTTGATGGTGTCCGCCACGATGCTGTTGGTGGCGCCGGCACGCAGCAGCAGCCGGTTGCCGAGCGTCTCGATCACCTTGCCGAACGCGGCCAGCGAATGATGCAGCCACCAGCGGCTGGCGCCGCCCGCCGGCCTTGCGTCCGCACCCGTTTCGTCGAGGATGAACAGCGGGATGACCGGCCTGCCGGTGTCCGCGGCGGCGGCAAGTGCCTTGTTGTCCGAAATCCGCAGGTCGTTGCGGAATAGCACGATGATGGGACTGCCGGTCATGACGTCATCTGGCCACGGTCCATGACACGTCCTTGCAGATCAGTTTGCCGACGAAACAGCCGCGGGTGATCAGGCCACCCTTGCGCGGCGTCAGCACGATCGAATAGTTCAGCTTGCGTTTGGCATCGTAGGCCGTGCCCGAGAAGCTGCCTGCCGCGCCCGGCGTCAGCGACATCACCAGCCGGTCGCCGGCTGCCTCGCCCTTGCTGGTGTCGCCGATCCACAGATTGGTGGCACAGACCTTGTCGCCGCAGGGCGCTATGCGCACCAGCGCGTTGCCGTCGCCTCGCTTCCATTTGCCCTCGATCCCGTCGGCCGTGGCCGTTCCGCAAGCCATGGTCAACGCCAAGGTCGATACGACAAGTGCGCGCATGTCCATCCCCCTCGCAAGCCCCGGTTCTCGCAAAGCAAAGGGGTTACGTCGGGAGCGCGCCGCCGGATCACCCGAAATCGCGGAAACCTGACAAAAACCGCCGGAACCCTTTTCGGCAACCGGTTCGCCCGTTGCCGCGATTTCGATGGAAGCTCACCCCATGCCGTTACAGTGCATCGATCCAGCTGGTCAGCGCGGCGTTCACGTCATCCCTGCGGTCCTGCATGATCCAGTGTCCGGCATTCGCCCAGACGTCCACTTTCGATTTGGCGTTGCCGAACCATGGCCGCATGCGTTTGGCCTGCGCGGGATCGCGGCACAGGTGGTAGACGGGCACGGTCAGCCTCTTGCAGAAGTCTGCGCTTGGCTCCCTGGTGCCCACCTGGCCGGCGTCGGTAAACAGTGGCGCCCAGGAGTCGCGCACGACATGGGCCGGCGTGCCCTGCGCGCGCCGTGCATGCCAGCGTTTCAGGGCCGGATCGGTCGTGGCATCATAGGCCAGCCTGAACAGTGCGGACGCCGTGGCGGCCGGATCTGCTGTTGTTCTCAGCGTCTCCGTGGCTTTGTCGAACAGCTTCGCCGCGTCGCCGTCAAAACCCAGTGCCCCGTCGACGGAGATGACGGCGCTGACCAGGTCGGGTCTTTTCGCGGCCAGACGGGCGGCGATCTGGCCGCCCATCGAGTGCCCGGCGACGATGAATGTCTGGCCGGGATAGCGAGTCGAGATCAGTGCCTCGATGTCGCTGGCGTAGTCGTCGGGCGTATAGGCGCCCTGCGGCATCACTTCGGAGCGGCCATGCCCGCGCAGGTCGGGGGCGACGACGCGGTAGCGGCTTTCAAGCACCGGCAGCTGGAAGCTCCAGTCGTGGGAATCGCAGGTCCAGCCATGCAGCAGCATCAGGTTCCGGCCTTTGCCCGCCTCTGTGTAGAAAAGCTTCGCCATCGCGGCAGCGTCGGCTGCTCTGGCAGGGACGGGGGCTGCGGCCGTGACGACGGCGGCACCTGCCAGTTTCAGCAGGCCGCGCCGCGAGAGATCGAACTGTTTCATGGAAATCCTCTTTGCAAGGCTTGCGCCCGCAAGGTCGCGCCGCAAGTTGCAGCCTAGATATCCATCGTATATCTAGGATCAAGAATGCACTTCCTGGTGCGTAGATATACGGGAGGCTATCGCCATGGCGGTTGATCCGGTGTTTTTTGCCGACTGCGCCGCGCGCTCCTTTTTCGATCAGGTCGCCAACAAATGGTCGGTGATGATCCTCACCGTGCTGATCGAAAAGCCGACGCGCTTCAACGAGTTCAGGCGCAGGCTGGAAGGCATCACCCACAAGGCGCTGACGCAGGCATTGCGCCGCCTGGAACGCAACGGGTTGATCGCGCGCAGGGTGTTCCCGACCTCGCCGGTGTCCGTCGAATACTCGATCACCGATCTCGGCCGCACGCTGCAGGTCCCGCTCGGCGCCGCCTTCGACTGGGCGATCGGCCACCTGCACGAGATCGAGCAGGCTCAGGAAGCCTATGACGGCAGGAGTCTGTGACGCGCGGGATCGTCGATGGGAGCCTTCCTTTCCCCGTTCACGGGGAGAGGGTGCCGGCAGGCGGGTGAGGGGCAGCGTGGACAGTCGAGGGCGGCGGGCCGCCGCATAGAGATGCGACGGGTTTGTTCGCCTACGGCGCAGCCGCCGCGATCTGCTTCAGCAGCTTCAGGAAATCGCTGGTCCTGATGCCCTTGGGCGTCTGCTTCAGGTCCACCATCTGCACCACCACCAGTTTCCTGGCCGGCACATAGGCGATGATCTGGCCGCCGAAGCCGGCGGCATAGGCTGCGCCCGGCCCCCACTGTTCGGCCGGCAGCACCCACCACATATAGCCGTAGCCCTGCCGCCCGCGCTTCGTCCATGAGTAGGCCGTCGTCGAGTCCTTCACCCAGGCGGCGGGCACGATCTGCCTGCCGGCCCATGTCCCGCCATTGAGGTAGAGCTGGCCGAAGCGGGCGGCGTCGCGGGCACTGAGGCTGAACGGATAGGCCGGATGTTCGGAGGAGGCCTCGGTCACATAGTGGCCGTCGCCGGGCACATAGTCCTCCATGCCGATCGGTCGGGCGATCCGCGTCTCGAAGCTCTGGAAGATGTCCTCGCCGGTCAGCTTGCGATAGATCGAGCCCAGCGCGTTGAAATCCCAATTGTTGTAGAACCAGAACGACCCCGGCGCGTGGCTGCCGCGCTCCGGACGCTTGCGTTTCATGTCCTTGGTCTCATGCGCCGCCGGATGGTAGATGCCTGAGCGCGCCATCAGGAGGTCGCGCACCGTCGCCGTCTTCTCGATGTCGGTCAGGCCGGGCGCCTTGTCGTCGATGCCGAGACTGGCCAGGCTTTTCGTAAGGTCGATGCGCCCTTCTGCAACCGCGATGCCGTAAAGCGCGCTGAGCAGGCTCTTGCGTACCGAAGCGACGTTGATCTTGGCGCTCACATCGCCCCAGCTGGCAACCGTCTTGCCGTCCCGCACGATCAGGAAGGCCGCCGCCTTCAGCGCCTTCGAAGCCTCCTCGACCGCCTGAAGCTCCTGCATCGACCAGCCGCTGCCTTTCGGGTCCGCCGTCGGCCATGGCTCCGCAGCGGCCACGCCGTGCATGAACAGGACAACGACAAAGGTGGACATCCAGCCGGGAAATCGCATGCGCATGCTCCAATCATGGAGCGGATTTGCGGCGGACAATCCGGTGAATCTTTGACCGTTGCAGACATTCCAGCGTGGGCTGTGCTCCAGGCGCTTTTCGGTAGTACACCCGTCCACCTTGCAACGGTTCTCGTGTCGTCGTGCACTCAAGGGCATGGAAGACGCGGATGCGTCATTCCGCTGGTCCGCTCGGCACAGTCGTCGAACGGATGTTCAAACTGCGGGAGTGAAGATGATGTCGACCAATTTGCAGACGAATACCGACACCGCCGCCTCGGCTGCGGTTCATACGGACAGTCCCAATCGCGTATCGTTTTCCGGACTGCCGCAAGGCCGTCGGGAAATCGTCGATGCCGCGATGGCATTTCCGATGCACCACATTCTCAAGCGATATATGAAGGATGAAAATCTCACGCGTGAGGTCGCACTCGAGCATGAGCGTGAGCTGAAGAGATTTCTCGCGATCTGCGCGATCAATCCGGACAGGATGATCGGCATGAGCGGCAGGATCGACGAGCTCTGGCACACCTTCCTGATGTTCACCTGGGATTATCACGAGTTCTGCTCGTCGATCGCGGGCCGGTACATCCATCACAGTCCGCGCGACGAGAGCGAGGATATCCAGCTCGGCCGCGCGGCTTACCGCAATTTCTGGAACGCGTATGAAGCGGCCTTTGGCGAGAGCCCTCCGGCGCATCTGTGGCCCGCATTGCTGTCGAAGGACGGCGACCTTACGGCCTGCACCGGCTCGGGTTGTTGCGGCAGCCACCACGGCACCGGCACCAGGCCGATCTAGCCGGGTCACCGATCGGTGGGGACCGTCCGGGCGAAAGCCTGGACGGTCTTTTCATTGGATCTGCCTGGCTGCGGGAGCCTGTGGACGGCTTAAAGCGCGGCCTGCCTGAACACTTCCGCCACCCAGTCCAGGAAAACCCGCAGGCGTGGCGCGACCTGCCGGTTCTGCGGGTAGAGCGCCGACAGCGGCGTTGGCGGCGGCGGCGTTGCCTTGAGGATCTCGACCAGCGCGCCAGTGGCGAGGTCCGGCATGAAGCGATAGCGTGGCGCCTGGATCAGGCCGAGGCCGAGCCGCGCCAGGCCCGCCGCCGTATCGGAATTGTTGCTCGTCACGCGGCTGGGCAGTACGACCTTGCGCACGCTGCCCTCCACCATGAATTCCAGCGGCATCACCTCGCCGGTGCGCGACGACACGAAGCCCGTCATCCGGTGCCCGTCGAGGTCGTCCGGGCTTCGCGGCGTGCCGTGCTGTGCCAGATAGGCCGGGCTGGCGCAGGTGATCTCCTCGATCGTACCCAGCCGCCGCTGGATCATGCCGCTGCTCGCCGGCTCGCCTGCCCGGATCGCGCAATGGATACCTTCCCGCACCAGGTCGACCAGCCGGTCGCCTTGCCCCAGATGCAGGTCGATCAGCGGATAGCGCGCCAGGAACTCCGGCAAGCGCGGCAGAAGGAAGGTGTGGGTGAGAAGACCGGGCGCATCCACCCGCAGCTGCCCGCGCGGCTGACCACCGCGCAGGCCGCTTTCGGCTTCGTCGAGCCGGGCGAGGATGTCCAGGCAGCGCCGGTAATAGTCTTCCCCGTCCGGTGTCGGTGCCACGTGCCGCGTCGTCCGCTCCAGCAGGCGGGTGCCGAGATTGGCCTCCAGGCTTTTCAGCGCCTCGGTGGCGGTGGAGCGTGGCAGGCCGAGATCCGCCGCCGCTGCCGTGAAGCTGCGCCGTTCCACCACCTGCACGAACAGGCGCATCTGCTCGAGGCGATCCATCTGGTGTCGAGACCTCGCAAGGCGGCTTACGGGAGCCGTCCATGATTGTTCAGAATATCCGAATGGTGATGGCAGGAGAAGGGCGATTATCCCGAACGCTGCGATCGCTATCTCCTGGCCACAACTCAGGAGATCGCATCATGGAAAAACAACGTGTCGCCATCGTCACCGGCGCATCGAGGGGCATCGGCGCCGCCATGGCGCAACGGCTTACCCGGGACGGTTTCGCCGTCGTCGTCAATTATGCGCGGGGCCGTGACGAGGCCGAGCAGGTCGTCGCCGCCATAAAAGCGCAAGGCCGCCGCGCCGTCGCCGTCCAGGCCGATATCGGCGAAACGTCCGGCGCCGCCACGCTGTTCGATGCCGCCGAACAGGCATTCGGTGGCGTCGACGTTCTCGTCAACAACGCCGGCACCATGAAACTCGGCGCGCTCGCCGACGTCGCGGATGCCGATTTCGATCGCCAGGTCGCGCTCAATCTCGGTGGCGTCTTCCGCGGCATGCGCGAAGCGGCGCGTCGGCTGCGCGATGGCGGCCGCATCATCTCCTTCTCGTCCAGCGTCGTCGGGCTCTACCAGCCGGGCTACGGCGTCTATGCCGCCACCAAGGCGGCGGCGGAGGCCATGACCCACATCCTTGCAAAGGAGCTCGGGCCGCGCGGCATCAGCGTCAATGCGGTCGCGCCCGGCCCAGTCGAGACGCAGTTCTTTCTCGCAGGCAAGAGCGAGGAGCAGGTCCGCGCCATCACCGGCATGAACCCGCTCAGGCGGCTCGGCCAGCCGGAAGACATCGCCCGCGTCGTTGCCTTCCTGGCCTCGCCCGACGGCGGCTGGGTCAACGGCCAGGTCATTCGCGCCAATGGCGGCGTCATCTGAGCCGCTTCACTCAAAGCTGGAGAAACCGATATGCCTTTCGCCAACATCAAGGTGCCGCAGGCCGCCCTGTCGAAAGCCCAGAAGCAGGAGATCGTCCACCGCGTCACCGCTTTATTCGTCGATTATTTCAGCGAGGCCGCGCGCCCGCACACCATGGTGCTGATCGAGGAAGTGCCGGACGGCGGCTACGGTCGCGCCGACGAGGTTTTTGTCGTCCCCGAGGCCTATCGGGCGAAGGACTAGAGCGGACGGTGCGTTCCGTGCGCCGAATTTTGGCGCGATCGGATTGCGGATTGGCATCGTTCGCCAGTGTATGAAGCGCTGCTCCCCCATAGCCTGCTCCGCATCAACAGGAGCATGACATGTCAAACACCGTCTTCATCACCGGCACATCGAGTGGGCTTGGCCGTGCCGCGGCCAGGCTGTTCCAGGTACGGGGCTGGAACGTCGTCGCGACGATGCGCCGGCCCGAGCATGAGAACGAACTCGACCGGCTCGACAACACCCTGGTCACCCGCCTCGATGTCCAGGACAACGCCTCCATCCATGCCGCGGTGGATGCCGGCCTCGAGCGCTTCGGCCGCATCGATGCGCTGATCAACAATGCCGGCTACGGCACCTATGGTCCGCTTGAGGCGACGGCGCAGGAAAAGATCGCGCGCCAGTTCGACGTCAACGTGCTTGGCCCGATCGCGACCACCAAGGCGCTGCTGTCGCATTTCCGCGCCAACCGCGGCGGCACCATCGTCAACGTGTCGTCGATCGGCGGCCGCATCACCTTCCCGCTCAACAGCCTCTACCACGGGACCAAATTCGCCGTGGAAGGCCTGTCCGAGGCACTGCAATACGAACTTGCGCCGCTCGGCATCGAGGTGAAGATCGTGCAGCCGGGCGGCATCGACACCGATTTCGGCGGCCGTTCGCTCGACGTCAGCAACGATCCCGCGCTCCTCGAATACCAGCCGTTGATGCAGAAGGCCATCGAGGTGCTCGGCCCGATGATGGCGCAGGGCTCGTCGCCCGAGCGCATCGCCGAGGTCGTCTACGCCGCGACGGTCGACACGACCGGTCAGTTGCGCTGGGAAGCCGGCGCGGATGCGGTGGCCCTTCTGGCGGAGCGCCGTGCCAGCAGCGACGCGGCATTCTTCTCCGGCATGAAGGCCCGCTTCGGCATCGAAGGCGCGAAGTGATGGACACGGCGCGCGCCTTGGTGGTCTAACGCTGCCATGCACAGCTATGCCCTCAACACCACATCGCAGTCGCTGCTGCGCGATCTCGGCGTGGTGCCGGCCAATGTGCTGCGCCGCGCCGGGCTGGCGGACGATCTCATGCAGCAGCCGTCGGTACGCCTGGCTTCGCAGGACTATTACCGCCTCTGGCACGGCATCGAGGATGAGATGCAGGATGCACTCCTGCCCATCCGCTTCTGCGAGGTGGTCCGGGCGGAGTCCTTCTCGCCGCCTCTGTTTGCCGCGCTGTGCAGCCCGAACCTCATCGTGGCCGCGCAGCGCATCGCCAGATACAAGGCGCTCGTCGCGCCGATCCGGCTCGATGTCCTCGAAAAGGGTGACGTCACCACCATGGAATTCACCTGGCTCGACGCGCCGCTGATACCACCGGTCTCGCTGGTGGTGATGGAGCTGCTGTTCTGCGTGGCATTGGTGCGCATGGGCACCCGCGAAGCCATCCGGCCACTCGGTGTTTCGACCACCGTGCTGCCGTCACCGCTCGCACCCTATGAAGCGTTCCTCGGGGTCGGCATGAAACGCGGCGCCGGCCATGCCGTGACCTTTGCGACGGCGGATGCCAAGCGCCCCTTCCTCACCTCGAACGAACAATTGTGGGCGGCTTTCGAGCCGGAGCTGCGCCGGCGCCTGTCCGATCTCGACATGCCTGTGACGACGGCCAGGCGTGTTCGCTCCGCCCTGCTCGAAGGGCTGCCCAGCGGTCTCGTCTCGATGGAGGCGATCGGCCGCAAGCTTGCCATGAGCAAGCGCACGCTGCAGCGCCGGGTCGAGGCGGAAGGCACCAGCTACCAGCAGATCCTCAACGAAACGCGCGAGGCGCTGGCACGCCACTATCTCGAAAAGACCACGCTCCCGGCCGCCGAGATCGCCTTCCTGCTCGGCTTCGACGAGCCGAATTCCTTCTACCGCGCCTTCAGGAGCTGGACCGGTACGACGCCCGAGCGCGTCAGGCAGGAAGGTCCGGCCTGATTGGCGATACGCTATGGAATGTCAAACCTCACGTTGCGTCCTTCGCGTGTCAGTTCGTCGGCATAGTCTTTCATGGCTTGCGGAAAGATCTGTGCAAACTGCTGATCGGTATCGCCATCACCCAGGTTGAGATAGATCGTGCGCTGACCCTCCTGTCGAAGGCGCAGCATGTGGCTGACGGTGTTCTTGTGACGCTTCATGCGATACGTGGTCGTCATTTCGGACCGGTCGAAGACTGTCAGAAACGGGCGAACATAGCGGCAACCACGAACTTCTATGCGATCTGGATGGGCGATCAGCGATGTATTTGATATGCCCGCTGCGAATGCGGCCGCGAACACGCACAGCAGCGCTACTGCTAGTCCAATAAGACAGCAGACTATGGGTCGATCCAGTTGTTCGGCTTGGGGTTCCGGCGCCGGCGCATTCCAGATCGAATGCACAGGCAGAACGAGTACCAAACTGCCGATGGCGGTTAAGAGGACGAACATACCGACGAATGCCCAGACAGTGCGTGCGCCGCACTCGTCCGTCGAGAAGATGATCTCGATCACCCCGTCCAATTGCCCCTCGGACTTTCCCTGCCGATCTCAAGATGGCGCCTGCGCCGCGCAATTTCAACGGATACGGGCTATTGGAAATCCGCGCGTGAGTGCCCAGATCCATTCGATGGTCGACCTTATCGGCATTCTGCTGGATTTCCTCGGCACGGTCTTCGGAGAGTGGATTAACAGACGAAACGGCTTGCGCATGATCGCCATTGCGCTGGTGATCTCCTATTACTCTTACAAGTTCTATCGGCTTGTCTGATCTTCTTCCAAAAACAGGAGAACCCTATCGTGTCCCCAACCCTGATCCGTGCCGAAGCGTTCGGTGCGCCGGTGGCGGTCAGCAGGCCGACGAGCGAGCCGGCTGCTCTTTTCAGGACAGCGGCCGATCAGGAGATACCGGTCGGCTCGACCGGTTTCTGGGAATGCACGCCGGGCCGCTTCCGTCGTCAGGTGCCGCAGGCAGAATACAGCTATTTCATCTCGGGCCACGGCAGCTTCACCCCGGACGGCGGCGAGCCGATCACCTTCCGTGCCGGCGACGCGATCTATTTCGCTGCCAACACGGAAGGCGAATGGAACATCGTCGAGACGGTTCGCAAGACCTATCTGATCTTCCCCTGAGGGCCGCCAGGAGCCCTGTCGCCTCCGGCTTGTCGATCGGCCATCCGATCCTTGTGTGAATGGCTGGGCAAGACGCCAATCGTTTGGTCCACGGCGCAATGCCGGGCAAGGTGCCGCAAAAAAGCCCAAGCTGGGGCGAACACGAATTCCGGCAGGTCGCGCATGCTGGGGAAGGGCGCCGCAACATCTGCAGCAATGGGAGGCGAAGGGGAGCCGTGGCGTGTTATCAGGGCCCGGCTGGAAAGGAACGAAGATGCGCATAGTCACCACGATCGGGCTGCTGCTTGCCATGAGCGCCGTCGCCCAGGCCGAAACGATTTTCTACGGCTCACGCGCCGGCGAGGAAGTGACGATAACCGACAAGTCGAACATCGACTCTGCCGACGCCAGGATCGCCGCCAGACTCACCAAGGCCAACGCCATCGCCTACTGCCGCGAATATGTGCAGAAGGTCACGCGCAAATGCGTGTCCGACACCATGAAGACCGAACTGCAGCCGGAAATCACCGCCAATTGCGAAACCGGCGCGTTCAAGACCTTCTATGGCCAGGACTATCGGTTCCAGGGCAGGAACCCGGACTATGACGCGGCCGGAACCGCGACAGAATTCCTGCTGGTCGAGGCCGACGGGAAGGAGCCGTTGGACGGTTCCAGCGCGTCCGGTTACGACGTTGCACTCGGGCAGTTCAAGGCGCTGTGTCCCGACCGGGTGAATTGACGCAACAGGCGCGAAGGCCAGCTGATTCCGGCAGGACGTTGGTCGGCAGACGGCCGATCACCACCGCGAGCATTCTCACGTCACGGCCGAACGTGCCGTCATGATCTGTGCCGGCCATGACATCTGCTGGCTGCCGGCAGCCAGCGTGCAGTCCTGCGTTCCGATCATCGCGAACATGA
>VFQQ010003036.1_pt1 | contig 17199 bp, 22 predicted proteins | sample 3512341 | NCBI WGS metagenome assembly VFQQ01 (sample SAMN10412373, study PRJNA504923) | tailings metagenome | isolation source: Relicate 2 Philex TSF1 revegetated site | place: Philippines: Tuba, Benguet | collected 2017-08-29 | reverse complement strand
CCGCACGCCGCTGCAGGTAGCCGGCACGCTGACACACCAGGCTCACAGCACCGGGGACCTTGGTCAGCAGGGCCGCCACAGTGCGCTGCGCCGCCGGCACCTTGGGCGCTGGGCCGCCCAGGCTGCTGTCCCGGTCCTCGCTGTGTGCCAGGATAGCCGCCAGCTCGGCAAGGCCGGGGGCAAACGTGGTGCAACTTGCTGCATCCATGAACGTTGCAAAGCCTTTGCGGCACTGTGCTGCATCCGCCGCCACCAGCCCAGCCCCCAGCAGCTGGCCAAACAGCACCGCCGCCCGCTGCTCTGGCGGCCAGCTGAACAGCTCGGGGCAGCATTCCAGCAGCTGCCCCGCCTGCTGCGCCGTCAGGCCCACGGCCGGGCTGAGCAGGTGCGCTGTAACCCCTGCCGCATTGTCGAGCACGCCCTGCTGCCGAATGCCCGGCAGCTTGCGCAGATTGCGGAGCAGCGCTGCTGGGTCGGCTGTGCCGCTGAGGCCCAGGCTGTGCAGCAGCTGCTCTGCATCCACGTCTGGCACGGGTCTGGGTGGCAGGCCGCCCCTCTTTCGGGGCACTACAGCAGCGCTGTTGCTGCTGCTGCTGTTGCTGCTGCTGCTGCTGCTGCTGCAGCTGCTGTCGGGTGTGGCGTGTGGCACGAGGGCCGGTGTGGCAGGCCGCAGCTGCAGGCAAATGCATCGATCGGGACTCTGTCAGGTCCATGGACAATAAATCAGAACGCAACAATCGACCAGCTGTCTTGTCGGAAAGCTAGGAACGCAACAAAGCACATCACACCTGCAGCCGACTGCCGAGGCGTTCACCGCTCGCCGCCCGGCTGGTGCCGCCGCCGGACGGTGCCCACCGGCCGGCACCATGGCCGCTGCTGAGTTGCGCTCCTGCGAACCGTTGCGTCGCAAAGTGGCCTGAACGCGGCTGCAGGGCGGCGCTGGGCCGCACGAGGCACGCCATCGCCGCGGATGCGGCCTGCTGGGGGCTGCGCGGGCAAGCTAACTAGACTGGAACGTGATGTGTGAGGCGCAGTGCGATCGGCAGCCCAGCCGGCCCAGCGACGGTGGTGGGCAGCGCCGCTGCCACTGGCTCGCCGCACCCAGCATGGCGCCTGCCAGCACTGCTAGACGAATGCCCTGACTGGGAAATGCAAGCTGCTGTTTGCAGAGTCAATGGCAGCTTTTATTTTAGATGATCTGTCAACTCTGCACAGTGAGTTGCTTGTCATTGGCGGCTCGGCACAACCCAGCAGTCCCCAAACCGTGCCGGCTTAGCTGCGTTTGCAGCCACACGGGCAGTGCAGTTTGCACTCCTCGAACACTCCTCCAAAGCTCTACACTGCCCCTCCGGTTATGGCACGCCACCCAACTTGCCAGCAATGTTACATCGGATGCATCAATACCGTGATGGCAACGGGCGGGTCTAACCAAGGGTCCGGCATGCAGCAACAATCATGAATGGAAGGGTCCAACCAGCATGAAAACAGGTATAGATAAACAGTTGGTTCGAGGCGCCAGCAGGGCCAGTCAAATCGTGCAGCAATCAGTGAATGCCTGTTGTAAGGGCGTGCAGGAAACAGTAGTCATCGAAGCCATCGAAGTGTTGGGTTCTGGGCAAGCAGGCCGCTCACGCAGCGGCCTGGGCAAGTGCTACGGTCGCTGGCTATGCATGTGATGCAGCCGCAGCTGTTGTGTATTAGTGTGAGTCGGGCCAGCAGGCAGGACAGTCCCTGAGCGGCGCTGCGCCTGCTGCGCCTGCTGTGCCTGCTGGCCAGCACATGCTGTGCGTGCTGTGGTCACTGCGGCACCGCCCAGGCGTGCACGTACTGCACAGCCATCTGGGCTGGGAAAGGGGTGGTGCCATCGGGAGGGCCGGGCCAGGTGCCCCCCACCGCCAAGTTGCTGCATGGGGCGAATGTGGGAATGACAGGGTGGAGGCTTGAGGTCATAAGTCGCTGAAGCGCAGGTGGCGCACGGCGTGCACTATGCAGGGCCGCCTGTCACCCGCTGCATGGCTGATCGGAAAGGATTGGATGGGTACAGACATTGGCGATGCCTGTGGTGGCGGCCGTGCGGCCCCTGCTCGCCAATCAACCACAACCCCAGCTGGCTCCCATCCAAACTTGCAGCATTGCTCTCGCCACCAAAACCACTCACAGACGCATTGTTCCTGCCACCAAAACCACTCACAGGACGCATTGTTCCTGCCACCAAAACCACTCACAGGACGCATTGTTCCTGCCACCAAAACCACTCACAGGACGCATTGTTCCTGCCACCAAAACCACTCACAGGACGCATTGTTCCTGCCACCAAAACCACTCACAGGACGCATTGTTCCTGCCACCAAAACCACTCACAGGACGACGGAGAAGGGCTTGTCAAAGGGCGCTTGGGTTGCGGCGTTGCCTGCGCTGTACCAGCCGTTGGCTGGGTCGGTTGCGCGGGGGACAAAGCGGGCCGTCTCACGGCCATCCACGTACACTGCACAACACAGATGGTGGGGGGAGGGGAAGGGCTGTTCAGAGGCTTGTGGGCGCAGCAGGGCAGAAAGGGGAGTGGCTCTTTTGCGGACGTGCTGTAAAGCTTGTGAACGCACACAAGCCGGGATAACATGGCAGTCCAGTGGTAGCTGCTGAGCAGAGTGGAGCAAGCCAGGCAGCCGCCCCCACAAGCCGATGACAAACGGTCGCAAAGGCACCGCCAGCATTGAAGGCTGTAAGCTCACTGATGATAGTGTCCACGGTCCAGTCAACTGCATAAGTGTGGAAGTCGCCCAGGAAAGGGGCGACGTCGGCGGTGGTCACCTCCGCTTTCGAGTTGGCCGGCCCTGCAGCACAGAGGGGGAGCAGCGCGCGAGCAAGACAGGTTTATAGGTAGGGGAGGCTGGGACGTCAATGTCGGGAGCTTGTGCCCAGACCAATCCTTGATGTGCTGGTGCAGGACTTGTGCCGCCGCGAGGCTGGCAAGAGCAGGGGTGAGTGCGGAGGTGGTGGGCCCAAAAGCTGAGCCATAAACAGTGTCCACATGGGAAAATGCCTGACTGGACAGCCTGGCTGGCCTGCCAAACGCTTGACAATGCTAGAAACAAAGCAGCCACAGCACTTACATGGGCTGCCAAATTGGATGGCCTGGCTGGACTCCCACACTTGTAAGCTTGAAAAACTGCTAGACAATCACCAACACCGACTCACAAGGGCTGCCGAACTGGATGGCCTGGGTGACGCTGCTCATGTTGTTGCGCGCCTGCATCACGTCGATCTGCGCAACGCAAGGAATACACCACAGGCAAGGACAGTTGGAAGAGGGGGAACACACGCTGCTCATGCTCCTGTTTGTTGCGTGCCTGCATCACGTCAAGCTGCACAGGGCAAGAGAGAACCACGCTAAGAGGTCGCCTGTGAAGAGCCCATGGTCTAGAATATAAAACATACTTTCAACACACACAAACACAAACAGAATCCCAGATGGTTCAGGCAGGCGATTGACCAGCACGTCTAGGCCTGCGCTACGCACCTCCCCTGATGCCGGCCACGCGCCGTACGCGTCTTCCAGGGGCGCCAGCCAGAACTGGGGCCACAGGCCCTGGCCGGCGGTGGGCACCTGCACCAACAGGTGGAGTGAGAGTGGGAGGCAGCCGGTTTGCCTGCCGTGTGCAACTGCCATGTGCAGCGCAGATAGGTTGTGTGCGGCTGCGATGATCCAAGCCATCGGCAACGGCAGGCACATTGTCGCCTCGAAACTTGCAAGCTTGCCAACTGCAAATAAAAAGTGCAGCCACAGCGGCAACAGTTTCCCACCTGAATGCTCGCTTCCACGTGCACGCTGGCCGCGGTGCGGCCGTCCGGCAGGGCGCCGCCCGGGTACCACCCGCCGTTGGGCCGGCTGTTGAGGCGGCCGCTGGTGTACGTGCCATCCTGTGTGGGTTGGGGTGGGGGACAAGTGCGGCAGCGGTGTGATTGGTGCCAGGGAGGCAGGCAGGCAGCTGGCGGTGCAATTGCAGCAACGCATTTTCAGACCAGACCTCCGCTTTCAAGTGCGGGATGTCACCGTCCGATGCGCAAGCGCCACAGCACCAACCGGTTCAAAAAAGTCACCATCAGCTGACGATCTCCACCCAAAGACACCCTGATCAGTGGTGCCACTCACCGGCAGCTTTTGAGCCTTGATGTACAGAATGTCGTCAACAACCGCAATGTTGTCCAGGCTGCTGGTGTACGTCTGCGGCAGTGCAGTGGCAGGGAGCCTGAGTGAGCACAGGCAAGCACGAAACGGGGACGTGCAGCACACACAAGTCTCCAAGCTGCTGGTATAGGTCTGCGGCAGCAAAGCGGGGAACCAAGGCAGGCAGGAAATGGGCATGCGCGGTTGATTGGTCAGATCGCAGCTGCACCAAAATGCAATCCGGACAGCAGCAGCAGTGCCTTGCCCAGCATACCGGCAGCAGCCCCTGCTCCCCGCAACACCCAGCAGCCCCTGCCCCCAGGCACCTGCAGCTGGTTGGCGTCCCTGCCCTGCACGGGCGGGTCGGTTTCGTAGCCCCAGACAAGCTGTTCAAAACCAGTAGCAGCCTCTGATAATGATAAGCAGCAAACCCCACCTGCAGCTGGTTGGCGTCCCTGCCCTGCACCGGTGGATCCGTTTCGTAGTCCCACACAAACGCATCCAGCGAGTTGCCGCTAAAGCCATCCTCCAAAAGCGCCACTCCCCCGGCGGGCAGCCAGGCGGGGCCTGGAGCCGCAGGCGGCGGCGTGGCGGCGGGCGGAGGGGGCGGGGAGGTGCCGGGGGGCGGCGGCGGCGGCGGTGAGACGACGGGTGGGGAGAGAACAGGTGGTGGCGGGGGCGAGTTGACGGGTGGTGGCGGGGGCGGTGAGTTGACGGGTGGCGGCGGTGAGAGGACAGGGGGTGGGGAGGCCGCCAGCAGCGGAGAGGGTGGGGGAGGGCTGGGAGAGACAAACGGAGAGGGGGACAGCAGCACCACAGGGGCTGGGGGCGGCGGAGAGGGCGGGCTAAGCGCCTGCGGCTGCTCTGCTGGCTCGCCGCTGACGTTGGCGCTGCCGTCGCTGCTGCTGCTGCTGCTGCTCTTGGTGGCTTGCGAGACACCCACACCAGTGCCCACAGCGGCTGCCACAACCAACAGCAGCAGGGCCGCCACTGTGACCTTCCGCCGCCCGCTCCACTTGCCGCCGGCCGCCGCACTGCCGCCTGGTGGCTTGCCGCCGCCTGCCGCTGCGCCGGCCACACCAAAGGCAGCTGCATGGCTGCGGCCGCCGCTGCCGCCGCTGCCTGGCGGCTTGCCGCCGTCGTTGCCGTCTTCTGCAAACAGCCGCACAGCAACCGAGCCCTCGAGCGGCGGCTTGCTCGCGGCCACAACAGGCGAAGCCGCTGCTGCCCCAGCCGCCGCCGGTGGCACCGCCGCCTGCTGCGCAGTGGCCGCTGGCGCTGCCGCTTGCCGCGCCGCCGCTGCATGCTGCGCTGCCGCTGCAGGCTGAGCTGCAGCTGCCGCTGCTGCCGCCGCGGCCGCCTCTGCGGCGGTGGCTGCCTCTACTGCCTCGATCAATTCGTTTCCGAGGTACAGACTGTCTGAAGCTGCCAGTGCCGCTGCTGCCGCGCTGCCCGCCGTGCTGCCTGCCACGCTGCTGCCTGGGGGCGAGGCTGAGGGTGGGGGCGAGTGCAGGCCAGGCTGGGTGGGTGCTGCCGCTGGCTGCGGTGTGGTGGGCATGCCGGCTGTGCCTGCCTCCAGGGCCGCTGCCGCAGCTGCCACCTGCGCCTGCTCATCGGCAACTGCTTTGCTTCGGTCGGGGGAGAGCCTCTGCAGTGGCAGGCCCGGCAGCAGCGGCCGCAGCAGCGTAGCGGCTGCTTCGACCGCTGCCGCTACGGCGCCGCCGCCCGAGCCGCCGTCGGCGCTCATGGCCTGGTTCGCGCCGCCTGGCTGGTCCAGGGGCTGCGCTCAGCCGCCTCTGCGCCTCAGGGGCCTCGCAGAGCCAGAGGCACAGGGGGCGTGCTCGAGCAAGCTGTGCAGCAGGGGCTGCTCCTCAGCCCGACCGCGCCACTATCAATCAGGAACCGGCTTGCTGGGCCAATTGAGCCAGCCCACAGGCCAGGTTGCCTCGCCGCGTCAGGGGCGGGGGGAGGGCTGGCGCACCCGAGGCCAAGCTGACGGCTAATTTGCAGCCGCGCAGGCGATCTCTGCCTTGTGGCTGGTGCCACCGCCCCACCAGTCGTGCAACCTGGGTACCTGCATGCGCGCTGACCTGGCGGCGGTGCGGGAGCCTGCTGCCACCGGCGGCAGATCCGCTTCCAATGCGCTCTGAACGCTTTGGCTATGGAGCTCCACGGGTGTGGCATTCAATCATGCCAGTGCTTGTTTCCCGCAGGGCAGCGAACCGATGGCAGTGGCTGTGCCGCTGCGGCGGATCAGCCCGAGCACGCCGCAAGATGGCGAAGATGGCCATCAGTGGGTTCAATTTTGTTTTAGAGTGAGGAAACACTTCCAGATCAGCTGTTTGATAGATTCAGCCGATTTGTTCAACTGTTTTGCCAGGGACGCAAGCGCGTTCTGCTCACAAACCGACAACAGGGAGGCGCTGGGCCGCCGACGCGAACAATCGGGGCACGACAACCATCTCGAGGCATATGCAGCCCCAGATCGAAGGAGAGGAACCACAGACTGCCCCAGCAGGCTTCCCGAGCCAGGGCAACTCGGACCAAGGCTCACAGGAGCAGCTGCTGGCTGCTGTACAGGACAGCAGGCAAGCTTGGCATGGCCCGTGCATGGCGGGCAAACGTCATTTGAATCGATGCATGCCCCTCGTGCCGCAGGCGGCACGGCCCAGCGGTTGGGCTGCGGGACCACAGACATGGCCACATGCAATGCTGGCAGGCAGCAGAGGATGCCAGCAGCCAGCGAGGCAGCATGCTCAAATTTGGTTGGCGGGCATCTGGCCAGGTGGCGCGTGCGGCGGCAGCGGCAGCGGGGCAGCTATGCCGTAAGGGTGCGCAAGGCCCCTCTGCATGTTCCACTCCCAGCCTGCATGCTCACGGGGGCGCACACTTGCAAGAGGTCCTCGTAAGGCAGCTGTGCTCCTTGGCCCTGACAGAGAGCCCACCTGCTGCGTGGAGCGGCAATCGAACCTGCGTTCCTGTCCCATCACTGTATTACACCCGACAGCAGCCATGGCAGCTGACTTCCGTGACTTGCTCGCGCCCGTGGGCTCGGGCGAAGGCCTGCAGCTGCCGCTGGACCCCCTCGTCCTTGATCCGGCCTGGTCCTTCCTGCCCAGCGACCCTGTCGTGCGCCTGCCCGGCGAGAGCCCGCACGTTGGCGGCAGCAGCGGCGGCGAGGTGCCGCCGCTGCCCGCCCAGGCTCCCGCCGGCCTGGGCATGCTAGAGAGCAGTCTCCAAGCGGCAGCAGCAGCAGCTCGAGGCGGCGCCCCCACTCAGAACTGGGCGCTGGGGCCTGCGCCAGCGGCAGCGCCCCCGCTGTTTGTGGGCGCAGCGCCGCTGCTGCCGCTCGGTGCCAGCCCATTTGGCGCTGCGGGCCCCGCAGCCCTGCCGCTGCACATGCCTGCAGCCGCCCTGCCAGCCGGCGGCGGCGCCGCACTGCCAGGCTTGGCAGCAGGAGCAGCGGCAGCTCCGCTGGGCGGCGGCGGCGGCGGCATAGCCGCTACCGGGCAGTTTGAGTTTGCAGCAGCTGCCCTGCCAATGGTCGGCCCATCCGCCGGTGGCATGCACTCACATGCTCCCAGCCCAGCAGCAGAGCCTGTGGCCGTCACAGTTGCACAGCCAGCTGTGGTGGTTGTCGGCAGCGCTGCACTACCCGAGCAGCAGCAGCAGCAGCAGGCGGAGCCTGAGCGAGCAGCCCGGCGCAGCGGCGGCGGCAGCCGCGGCGCCGTGGCGCCGCGCTCTCGCAGCCGCGGCGCGGCAGCGCCGCGCTCCCGCAGCCGCGGGGGCCGCGGCAGCGGCCGCGGCCGCGCAGCGGCTGCCAGCGACAGCGACTACGAGGCTGAGAGCGCGCCGTCCAGCGATGGGGAGGCGGGGGATGAGAGTGAGGAGGAGCGTGCGGCGGCGGAGGCGCGGCGCAAGGAGCGGCTGCGCGCCAAGAACCGGCGGGCCCAGGCTCGCTACCGCTTGAAGCAGAAGGCGAGCGGGGTCCAGCTTGTTCGGTTGGGAGTGAGGAGGGTCTGCTGCTGCTCATGTGGGCGTGTGGTGTGTTGAAGCATTCAGCGACTGGCCGCTACTTCGTTCAGTGCACAACGATTGCTCACAGCCTCTCACCCACCCTGCCCTGACCACAGGCGATGTACGAGCAGCAGGAGGCGGCGGTGGAGGCGGCAGCTGCGGATCTCGAGCGCCAGCGCCTGGCAAACGAAGCGCTGAGGGAGCGGGGGGCTGCCCTGGAAAAGTGGGTGCCTTTGTGCCCACTGCATGCGTTTGTTGGCTGCTCGGCATTGTGCTGCACGCCAGCGGCTGGCAAATAAAGCATGGAGGGAGCAGAAGGTGCTGAACTGCTGCAGCGTGCTTGCCATTGGCAGCTGCTGGCTGCGTTTGCAAGCATTGCCCCTACGCTTGCTTCCAACCGTCCGCCCTGCAGGATTGCTTCTTTCAAGGACCTCTCTCTGCAGGCGCTGCAGGCTGCCGGCGGCCAGGCAGCAGCTGCCACAGGCGCCAGCCATTTCAACGCATTAGCGCCTCCTCCAACCCTCAAAGAGCTGCGCAGCGGGGACAGTGGCAGCGGCGCAGCCACTGGCGCGGCGGCACCCGCCGTCAGCAGCGCCGCTAGCAGCGGCGTGCAGCAGCAGCAGGCGGGCGCTGGAGGCCTGCCAACTGCTGATGCGCAGCCGGTTGCCGCCAGCAGCGCCAGCACGGGTGCAGGCAGCAGCGAGGGCGGCGTTCGCACCAGCAGCGGCGGCGGCCTGCGGCGGCGGCCGTTTGAGCAGCGGGCTGAGGAGCTGACAGCACTGGCCAACAGGTGGGTTATTGCGCTGCTTGTTGGTCGAGGCTCTGCTGTGTTGAGTGCTGGGGGGCAGAATGCACACAGTACAGCCTGGCTTGGCTTGGCTTTGCATCGGCAGGGAGCAGGGGGCAGCCCCAATGTAGCTGTGCAGCGTGCGAGAAAGAGTGCCTGCCTGCGCTGGGCTTGCGACTTCTGTGTTGTGCCCTGAGTGCCAGCTCACACACCGTTTTGGAATTCAACTGCTGCTACTCACTGTTGCAAAGCATCTCTGCTGCTGCGCCCCGCAGGGAGCAGGGCGGCGGGCTGGCTGCACCCAGCACAACACCCATGCAGCAGCTGCGGGACGAAGTCCTGAGCATGGCAGCCGATGACTTCCTGCAGGCGCATCTTTTGTGCTGTGCTGACAGTTTTGCACACGCAGCGCTGAGATTGGCCCTGTTGTGAGCTGCCAGGAACAGCCAACGACTGGCGACCTGGTGCCTATGGGCAGGCGCTTGTAAGCTGTAAACACTCCCCTCTTGGGCGTAAACTCCTCTGCTCTACTCATTGCTGCTGCCCCTGCCCCGCTGCCCCCACAGGACTGGGCCGATTTTGGCGCCCTCGCGGCCCAAACACTGGCCGAGCTGGACGCAGGGCGGATCAGTGAGCAGCAGGCGGCGGCGCGGCTGGCCCCCGCAGTGCAGTACCGGGTAAGCTCTTGAGCTTCGGTGCTGCTGCTGCTGCTGCCCTGCGCGCTGAGCTGTACCCAGCAGCGCATCGACAACCAGCCCAGACAGCTGCCGCCCAGTGTTTCAACCCCGCAGTCGCTGCTGCACACGGCCATGCTGCACTACAAGCCCGAGGTCTACAAGCAGCTGCTCGCTCACACACACTTCCCAGAGGAAGGCGCAGAGGCGGCGGCGCAGCGCTGGCGCACCGTGGCGGTGCGTTGGGAGCAAGGGGCTGCTGTGTGGCGTGGTTGGGCGGCTTGAGGATATGAGTGGGGTGCAGTGGGTGGGACAGGGTGAATGTGCCGGGTTGGGCTGGGGAACAGCATGGACCCAGAGAGATGCACTATTTGTTGGGCGGCTTGGACGACCTTTTGCGGTAGTTGCTGGGCCTACGTTGCCTGCAGGCAGTTCAAATGCAACCCTTGCCAGTTGTAAACTTCCTGGAGGCTCACCCACCCACAACGTGCTTGTTCCTTCCTTTGCAGCTGGCCATGGGCTGCACTCGGGCACAGGCGCTGCAGCTGTGTGAGCAGTATCAGGTGGGTGTTGTAGAGCAAAGAAAGTTACCCTGAGGGCGTCGGTGGAAGGCAGGGTGGTGGCCTGGCGGCAGCCCCCTGCCTGCCGCCGCCCTGCTGTGCACAGCAATGCCTGCCCTTTTGGCTGTATATACGTCCTGGCTGCTAATTGGCCTGCTATCTCCTTCACAACCGCAGGCCTACTGCTCGCGGCTGCGCCAGCTGTCGGCCGACTCAGCGGCATGCATGCGCCAGCTCACCTCGCTTGCACAGGTGCGCTGCGGTGTGCTTTGCTGCGGTATGCTGTGGGCATGCATGCGCCAGCTCAGGGCATTGGTGCGGCAATGCGCTGCGCCGCGCTGCGATGTGCAAACGGCTCGCCACCTGCTGAACGCACAAACAGCCACCCTTCGCGCTTCCCGCCATTTAAGTCGCCCACCCCATCTGCTTGCTGCCCTCCCTGATCAACTAAGCAGGAGCAGCTTGGGCCGGGGCCGGGGCCAGGTCCGGTTGGCGGCATGGATGGCGAGGGCGAGGAAGGCAGCTTTCTGGCGGGACGCAGCCTGCGCTCAATGATGGCCAGCTACCTACAGGTCAGCTCAGCTTGCTGTGCTGTTGTTGTTACGGCTATGTGAGTGTTTTGAGCAAGCAAAGGCAGCTTTCTGGCGGGGTGCAGCCTGCGCTCGATGATGGCCAGCTACCTCCAGGTCAGCAGCTGGCTGCCTTGCCTTGTGTTTGGTAGGTTGGTTTGCATGAGGAAGGAAAGGTAGTTTCCTAGCGGGGGCGCAGCCTGTGGTCCATGATGGCCAGCTACCTCCAGGTCAGCAGCTGGCTCCCTTGCTTGTGCTTCAGTTTGCCTGGTGTGCTGGGGGACTCAAAGGCAGCACCTGCCCAGGCCAGAGCGCCGCCTGTGCTCCCCATGCAACCGCACAGCAAGCAGGAGCGTCCTCTGGTATCCACTCTGCCTAATGCAACCCTCTCCTGCCCAAACCCAAAACAGCTGTTTGAGGCGGCGCAGCGGCTGGCGCGGCAGCCTGATGCGGCGCTGGTGGCGCTTCTCGAGTTCCACACTGCCACCGGTGAGCAGCTGGGTGTTGCTGAATCGAGGCAGCTGGATTGAGCGGCTTGCTAAATCAGCTGGACATGTTTGCGAGTAGCACAAACGGTGCCGCAAAAGCCGTTCCTTCCGTTTGCCAACGTCCGTCAACGCCGATTTATGTTTGTTGACCCACTCGTGCAGGCTCGGTGATCAGCGGCATGCATAAGCCGTTCCTTCCGTTTGCCAACGTCCGTTTGCCAACGCCGATTTATGTTTCTTGACCCACTCTTGCAGGCTCGGTGATCAGCGGCATGCAAAAGGCGCGGTGCGCGGCGCTCTACAAGCCGCTGTTCCCCGACATTGTGGTGAGCTTGGGTCGGCTGCTTGTGTGGTGTGGTGCGGTGCGGTCCTCCCAAATTTCAGCGGTGCTGCTGGCTGGCTGCCTGGTCCATCCTTCCAGGCTGCCCTGCAATGTGCTGTTGGTTTGGTACGCATGGCCAGCTGCCCACCTGCTTGCTGGCAGCCAAGCCTTCCTCGGCGGGCCAGCCCCTGTGCCGGCCGGTACTGCTGGCTGCTGCGCTGCATTCATTTCAATCAGCGCTTTCACGCACCCGCCTATCACCCTGCAGGCAATCGTCAGGGCGTGCCTGGAGCAGCACGGGCTGCTGCCGCCTGACGCCGGCACCGGCCGAGCTGTGGCATCCGCGGCAGCAGCACCGTACACGGCGGCTTGACCGTTGGGTCCACCTGTGCCTGTGTGCCAGGGTGGCAGCAAGCCTGAGGGCTGGTCCTCACGCCCCCACTTACCACGCCTCCTGCCCTGCCGCAGCCCCGAACGAGCTCTGGGGCGCTGCCTCGTGCAGCAAGGGGCTTGCTGCCTTTGCTTCCATTTCGTTCAATCGTTTCCTTCGGCCCTGTCAGCCTCCCCGTCAGCCTTTCATTGGACCTCCACTCTACGCTCCATCCATGCCAGACCAAGACTTGCGTTTTCCAACTGCCCTTCAACCAGGAGCCGTGCCAGCGGCACGGCCGTCCGAGATTTGTGTGTGCGCCCATGCTGCCGTAGTAGCGGGCTGCGTGCGCACCCCACCTGTACCATGCAACTAATTCGTAACAAAGCGAGTGGGAGATCCCGCAGGCTGCTCATCAGCACCGCGCATGATGCTTGCTCGTAGAAACCAGGCCTGCGAAGGAGGCAGGTCCGGCAGACTGCATGTTTGCTGCACCGGTGCCTGGCAGGCCAACCTTCTCAAGGCTGCCGCACGCTTTCCAAAGCACCAGCTCGCCGTCTGCACATGGCTGGTTGGTTTCTGACCTCTTACGTGCCTTGCCCGGCCATCGCCTGGCAAGCGTCGGCTCCCCCAGAAGGAGCAGGCACACTGTGGCTGAAGGACCGCAGGCGAAGCGGAGCAGGTTTTCATGTCGGATCGCTGATCGGACCTTCCCTGACCTGTGTGCTGCTGCCGTGCAACGGTGCGGTGGGCGATCTGCTTGCTAAGGAAGGTGGGGGTGCCTGCGAGGGCAGGATCACTCGCATGCGCCCCACCCGGCGGCACGCTGTCCTGCTGCGCTCTCAGCATCCCGCCCCAAACCTCGCCCCCGGCTCCGTCCGGGCACAGATCTCCACCATGCGACACCCCTCGCACCACCATGTACAGCCAGCAACAGTCTAGCAGCGACGAGCTCCAGCTCCGCCCCTGCGCCGTGGAGCTGCACGGCCTGGACGCGGGCGTCTCCCTGCACCAGCTGCGGCAGCTGTGCTCGCAGGCGGGCCCGTGCCTGCAGGTTTTGGCGGCCCTGGAGGGGGGCGAGGCGGGCTCGGGCCTGGCGCTCGCCGTCTTCGCGTCGGAGGCGGCCGCCGCGCAGGCGTGCGAACTGCTGAACAACTACCCGCTGGGCACCTCCTTCCTCCGCGTCCGGCGGGCCGACTCCCTGCCCGGCCAGCTCATCGACCTGCTCTGGAGCGTGCTCGAGGTGAGAACCCGGGCCGGCACGCCCCCGCGCCTGCAATCACGGTGGCGAAGGGCCGGCAGGCCCCCCACCGACCGCCGTCGCCGACCGCGGCGTCGCTCGCCGCTGCTGCCGGAAGCGCGCCCCGCGCCGTGCGTGGCTGCTGCACAGGCCGTGGCCCAGCCCCACCTGGCCATGTGGTGCAAACCCTGTGGGCCAGGCGCGACCCCCCACTGATCCGCTGCCGCGCCCAACACCCCCCTCCCTGATCCGCTGCTGCGCAGCCCTCGTCGGCTCAGGCGCAGGCGCAGGCGCAGGCGGCCGCAGATGCGCAGGCCTCCGCGGCGGCAGCCCAAACGGCCGCCTACCTGCGGGAGCAGCAGCAGCAGTTCCTGGAGGAGCAGCGCCAGGTGGCGGCGCAGCGCCAGGCGTGGCAGGAGCAGGTGTGGGGCGGCGGCAGCGGCGGGCAGCGCAGCAACAACAGCGGCAGCCCGCCGCCCAACGAGCTCGCTGCCAACCACGGCAACAACCACAGCAACAACAACAGCAACAACAACAACAACAAGATCAACGTGGCCATGTTTGCGGCGCAGCAGCAGCAGCTGGCTGTCCAGCAGCAGCAGCTGGCTGAGCTGCAGGTGGGCGGCAGGGGGTCGTGGGGTGCTGTCGGCCAACGCCATGTCGCTGTCTGACCAGCGGCCCTGAACCACGCAGCACCACTGCATGCAAGGCTGGCGCAGCGCGCTCTTGTACCAGCAGCCAGCATGTCCCCTGCCCCAGCTCTCCATGCCGCTGCTCCTTGCCCACCACACGCCTCCTGCACTTCCACCCACCCACCTACCCGCAGTCCGACCTGCGGCACATGCAGCTGGACCAGCAGCGGCACGCAACCCAGCTGACCGGGCAGCAGCGCCAGCTGAGCATGCAGGCTGCCGCGCAGGCGGGGCAGCAGCGCCAGCTGACCGGCCAGCAGCAGCAGCTGCACCAGGCGGCGGCGCGGCAGGTGGGGCCGCAGAGCTGGGCCAGCGCGGCGGCGCAGCCGCCCTCGCTGGCTGCACTGGCCGACCGCCCCGCCAACAGCATCGCCGCCAACCTGGCTGCGGGTCCTGGCTACCACAGCGGCAGCAACGACAGCGACGAGTGGCAGGCGGCGGTGGCCAGCCACGCGCAGGCGGGCCGCCGCCACGCCGCCACCACGGGTGCACGCACCAGCGGCTCGGGCGGCAACGGCGGCGGCTCCTCGGTGTCTTCCGGCTCGCCGCACCACACGCCGCCAGACTCCCTGTGAGCTCGGTTTACCACGCGAGATGTGCATGCAAGCGCCGACGCGCCCGCCGACAGCTCGCAGCCTCACACTCACAGCTCGCCCGAGGGCAGCCCTGCCGGCTTGTGGGCCGGGCTGAGCTGCTCCACGCTTGCCCACGCTGCTGCACCCACTTGTCCCTGGAGCGGCTTGCGTGCAGTGGCTGTGCGGCTTGATCTGTTGGTCCACTCCTGCACCTGTCGCTGCCCGGCCTGCTCCCTCGTGCACTCGCCTGCAGCCCGCTCTGCTGCTCTGATTCAGGTTGTACTCATTCCACCCCCTCCTGCTGCAGCGGCCGGCGCAGCGACGACAAGCTGCCGCGGCCGGGCGGGCAGGACGGCGCCAGCGCTGAGCCAACCACCAAGCTGTGGATGGGCGGCATTGATGGTGCAGCCAGCGCCGAGACCGTGCGCTCTGTGTTTGGCCGGTGCGTGGAATGGGGTGGGGTGTGCTTGGCCGGTGCGTGTGGCTGGCGGGCGGGGGGCGTTGTCGGGCGGTGCAGTGAATGCTGCAGGTGGACTGCCGGTGCGCAAACTTGCTTCTTCAGGTGCCTGCATCTCTCCACCCACCCAGCTCCTGTTATTGCCCAGCTCATGTTAGTGCTCCTTCCCTGCCGCAGGTACGGCCCCATCTACGACTACGACCTGCAGCATTGCTGCTATCTCTTCCCACCTGACCGACGGTTGTTTTTTTTCCGTTGCATTCCTGCCGCAGGTACGGCCCCATCTACGACTACGAGCTGCAGCCGGCCACGCACGAGAAGGGGCGCACCGACCAGTGGGGGTGCGTGCTGCCACGGACTGCTGCCTGTGACGGTTTGGCATGCGGTCAAGGAGGTGCCAGTGCCGTGTGGTGGACGTAGCCCAATGCCAAAGGTGTTCCAACATGTTGGTGCATGGCACAGCGCTGTACGACTGCTCGCCTGCTGGCCGCTGCTGAGCCTTGCCTTTACCATGGTCCTGCTGCTTCCCTCCCTGCTGCAGCTTTGTGAACTTCAAGAAGCTGGCGGACGCCACCCGCGCGTACGAGCAGCTTGTGGGCGAGGTGAGGGGGCCTGCTGTGTCTTAAATCAGGGGCGTGGTGTGGGAAATGCTGTGCAGGCTTGTTGAGCCGAGCGCATGTGTGCCGTGGGCGCGGCAGGCCACAACGGCAGGGCGTGCTCATGCCTGCTGGGGGGAGGCTGCAGAGGCCAGCTGCGCCCCAACCCATTTCCACTCCCCTTCTTGAATGTTTGCCTTTCTTCCAAACCGCAGGTAATCCCCGAGCTGACAGGCACCCTTCGCTCTCGCTCCATCCGCCCTCACTCCCACTCACCCCTTCTCACTCCACCCACCTACCTTCTCACCGCTCCACCCTCAGGTCATTCCCAACCTCGCCGGCACCCTCCCTCGCACTCACCCTCTCATCCTTCTCACCCTGCCTCACTCCACACCCGTCTCCCTTGTCCTATCCTGGTTCCACCTACAGGTCATCCCCGACCTCACCGGCACCCGCAAGCTGAAGCTGCAGTTCCGCCCCGTGGACAGCCGCCGCAGCAACACCCGCCGCTGAATAATAACCCCAGAAACATTTGGGCGCACGGCGCCGCCGCCGCCGCCGGCTCCCGCGGCTGTATTGGCCCCCTGAGCCGCTGGCTGGCGGATGCGCGTTGGCGCCGACCAAAACACCACTTGCAACCGGCGCGGCGGCAGGCGCACCCTGCCGGGCCCGCCGCACTGATGGCAGCCTGCGGCGCGCGGCTCCTCCGCCGCCGCGCCGGCTGCACCCCCTGCCACACCCAGTGTTTATCCAGGCTTGTGTGATCTTATTGGCCCTAGCGCCGGCGGCGCAGCAGGCCCGCCGCTGCAACCTCGCGGCGGCGCCTGCGCCCCGCCGGCCGGGCACCGCTACTGTGCCTTGTCTCTCCCCCCGATCGTGCCCGATCCCTCCTTTCTGTAGCGTGTGTGATGATTGTGCCTTGCCGCTGCTCTTTGGTTTTGCCCATACCCCCTTTGCCGCACCGCACCCCCCACCCACCGCATGCGCTGTCCACTCGGCACCTCGCCCTAACAACCGACCCCCTGGCAACGAACCACAGCCCCACTGCGTGCCTCTCCTCCAAATTCGCTTTGCTCGATCACGGATTCCTCTCTCGCAGCGCCCCCCTCTAGCTGCCCTTTCCAAGTCCAAGGCCAGCCACCGCACAGCACCCACCCACCTGAGCCTTGTGCCCCAGGCACCCCTCCCCACCGTCCTGGGTTTCGATCTTTGCTGGGCTTCCCCGCCCTCACTGGGGAAACCCTGCCCTTGCAGGCTGCCGCCCCTCCGCGCTCTGAACCCAGCGGAGGCGCGGCGCCCGCCCACCGCCCTCACCCAAAGAGCCTCGGCTCTTCTCCTCTTCTTCCCTTGGCAACCCTTTCCTCGTATCCCTGTTTGCGTACCCGCCTGCCGCACCCCACCCCCGCGTGTGTGTGCGCCACCCCGAACAGTGCTTGCGCCCCACCCAGCCGCACCCTGCTTGCAGCCACACAACACAGCCCCAACCCCACTTGCAGCCGCATCCCCACTTTTTCTTGGCAAACCACCCCCTTGTGTGCGAATCGGCAGCCGCTCACTTGACACACACCGCTCGTCCACCGTTGCTTGGCGAAGCGGCACCTGCGATTCTGCGATAGTATGGCTGCCCTGTTTCAAGTGTTGTGTAATGGATCACGATCAAGGTGGTGGTGGATGGAATGCATCGGGA
>VFQQ010003035.1_pt1 | contig 17212 bp, 30 predicted proteins | sample 3512341 | NCBI WGS metagenome assembly VFQQ01 (sample SAMN10412373, study PRJNA504923) | tailings metagenome | isolation source: Relicate 2 Philex TSF1 revegetated site | place: Philippines: Tuba, Benguet | collected 2017-08-29 | reverse complement strand
GCTGGGGGGGGGGGGGGGGGTGGCAGGCGGGGCATGGCAGGGCGGGGAGGAGCAAGGCAGAGCATTCGTGAGCTGTCCGGTTGCAGGCATCGCCACGCAGGACACAGCGCTGGCCGGCCATGTGGCAATTCGGGCCCATTTACAGCAAGGCGGGACGGCTTGATCTGATCCGCAGCAGCTTGATCTGACCCGCACCAGGGCCCCGCTGCATCCAAGAATGCCCTCTACAGCAACTCACATCAATTGCGGCGCCATGCAGCTCCGGAATGACCTCGGCCTTGCACAGCTCGTCCCAGTCACGGGCCACCTGCATTTCATAAGGAGTCAGGACGAGCTACGCTTTGGTAAGAGATGCCTTGACTTGGCAGGAGGCGAGGAACACGACACTGGGCCTCCCACCGTGGCACGCAGCAGGACATGGCACCCCAGATTCCAGCTTCTTCAAGTGTACAATTCCAGGGCCCACAGCCAGCCGCCGCACCTGGCGCTTGATCAGGGGCACGCCCACCAGACCAGCAACCAGGGCACCGCCGGCGGCTGCAGAGCAACCAGTTGCGGGTGGGTCAGTGAGCATGCACCAAGAGCACGAATCCCGTACTGGGCGGCAGCCGAGCAATGAGCAGGCCGCGAGTGGAAAACAGCAATTGTTGAAGCAGGATGCACACAACGGAAGCCGCCCTGGCAACCCAATCGAGCCCAGTTGGGCTTTACATTGTACACTGTACATTGAAATGAGCTCACCGAAGCAGGCGGAGATCCAAGCATTGGTGCTGTCGCTGACTTTGTCCGACAGCTTGGGGCCCTTCTGGATAACGCTGCAAGAAGAGGGCAGGGCGAGCGGTTGAGGCGGGCGGTTAGCACATCCCAAGGTGGTGGGTAGCTGGTAACATCGTCCGACAGCTTGGGGCCCTTCTGGATGATGCTGCGGGAAGGGAGGCACGCAAGGCGAGGTCGGACAGTGTTGAACAGCGGAGAAGGTGGTATGGACCAGCCGGCAGACGACTGAGGTCGGGCGGCGCGTGGAGCAGCAGCGCAGGCAGCTGCCACATATGCGCACTGAACGGGCCCCCAGCTGCACTCCCAGCCGTGTGGTGCAAGCCCGGCCGACCTCTGCTGCACTCACTAGTAGCAGCCGATGTAGACAGTGATGAATGCAAACAGGGGCAGCATCCACAGGGAGAGCTTATAGCTGTTCTTGCGGCGCAGCACTGCACGCAGAAAGGGGCACAGATGGAGCTGTGGGTCAGCATGCCAGCACATCCCGGCACTGCAGGCAGCCGGGGGGGTAATTGCAACGGCAGGGTGCGCCTACAACCGGAGGCGCGGTTGTGCTGCGCATGCGGCAAGGCACCACCAGCGCGCGGGTTGTAAACACTAATGCCAACCTCCTGGCTGGCTGCTGCATACTGCGCAAGAGCGTACTGTGGCAAGCAATGCTCTGCTCACTGCGGCTTACCGGCATGACGGGTGAACAGGAACAGAGCAGCACCACCGATGCCAGACAGCAGGGGCGAGGTGAACCAGGAAATGATGATCACCGACACGCCCTGCATGAGGAAGTGCGTGGCGGGGGGCGGTGGGAAGTTGGGTGGATGGGCCACTGCCAAGCTCGCAGCTGGAGTGCAGCGAGAGGCCCGCTGGAATGCGTGGCACTGCTGAGACTGCACACGGCAGCTGGTGCATAGGTGTGTCCAAATTGCATATGCCGCAGCCGGACCCAGCCCAGGGCAGCGCACCTCCAGGAATGGGAAGCTGTCCTTGTGCTTGGACCACACCACTGTCGAGGGATGGGGTACGAGGGCAGCATTGCGTTGCAGTCAGGGCACCGATTTCTTGGTCAGAGCGCTGGTTGCAATGCCCAACTAGGCTTGGCGGCAGCAGGCATGAGCTGGTGCTAATGTTGGCTGGCGCCCCGCCTTGCCGCCCTTCGCATAGGCATCCCCGCCAGCTCAGCTCACCAGAGTCGGGGCCGGCGGCAATCATGGACATTCCGATCACAGCACCCACAATGGAGTGGGTGGTGGACACGGGCAGCTGCAGAGGAATAGACGGGCAAAGAGCAAGGTGAGCTCGAAAGCAGTGAAGCAGGCTGGGGCCAATGCGGAGGCCAATCGGCGAGCTAAGTCCCCTCGCCTGCCTGCCTTAGAAGCAGCTCGACTTAGCAGCATGTACGTGTGTACCTCACCTCAAAGTAGGTGGCCACGATGAGCCAGATGCCGGTGGCCAGCATAGCGCACAGCATGCCGTACATGTAGAGGTCGGGCTTGTTCTGCGAGGAGGCAGGAGGGGGGAGCATGGCCATGGGCATTGGTCGCCAGCCGCTGAGGGCGCTGTTGCTCATGCTTTTGCATGGCGCGCTGTCCCTCCTGGTTTCAGGCACCCAGTGACGCCCGACTGGCGCACCTTGTAATCGTTCAGGTCGGCAATGTTGCTTCGAATGGTGCTCGTCACTCCTGCTCCCTGCGAAAACGAGGCGCGGCATAGGTCGGGCATGAGGGTTGCTTACTGCGGCCTGAGCAAATGAGCAACAACGCGTGCACTGCAATGCATGTATGCAGTGCCAAATGGCATGGCTTGTGCAGGCAGTGCGCGCAGGAAACACAGCGTGCCGCAGCAGGTGACTCACTAACAGCACCGCGCCTCCAAACTCGCAGACGGCTGCTATCACGATGGCTTGTTTCATGGTCAGCGCCTTGGCGCCTGTGTAGGGTGTGTATAGGGGAGGGGGAAGATGCTAAGCAGGTGCCGTTGAGGCCGCACATCCGTTTCTCTCGCTCTCGCTGTACATTGCGTTGTGGGCCTCCTGGGTTGGCAGTGCTGGGAAGGCGGGCAACGGGATGGCAGCCGGCGGCAGCCATAGCACGCACCGACGCTGGAGCCGAACGCATTGGCCACGTCATTTGCACCAATGCCGTAGGCGACGAACAGCGCCAGGACAATGGAGCAGACGAAGATCTGCGATGGATGGGAGCCGTATTTGATCGATTGAGGGAGTGGCAACCTGGGGTGATGGTTGCGTAACACAGTGCCGTCCCCCTCCTGGGAGATTCTGGCTGGGTTGATTTCACACCACACGTTGAGGACGGGATGCATGCAGAGGCGGGCTTCTCACCCATGTGAACTCTCTGCACACACGGGTCGTATGCATGCGCAGGGGATGGCGAGCAGGGGAGTGTCAGTGCAAGAAGGAGCTCGCGAGGGCGGGACGCCGGGCGTCCGACCCGCCGCCGGCGGCACAGCGCCCACACAGCAGGTGGCGGCGGCGCCAGCACCAACGAGCGGCGGCAGCGGCTGGCGCGCGCGTAAAAGCATCGCCGCCGAGCCACAATTCACAGCGCACGCAGCGATTGGCGCGGCGGCATTGGCGCAGCGCTGCGCTGCCAGCGCTCGGGCAAGGGATGGGCAGCAACGCAGGCTCACGCGTAGACCATGGCGCCTGGTCTCCAGCAAGGTTTCAGCAATCGATTGTGGGGACGGTGCACAATGGGACCCGAGTGCACAACTGAGGGCAAAGGTGCCGCAATATGCGCCGATGCCCTGATACTTGGAATAAACACCTGCATGGACGGTGTGCACCTGCCTGTTTTCCTCTTAAATGCACCGGCGTAACGCGCGCCGCCTCGCGGTGCAAGTTGCGCGAGGGGCGGCGGCCGCCGCCGGGCGGCGCCCTGCACGTGTGGTGGCGGCGGAGGCATGCGAGCAACCAGGTCCTGCTCCCTTGGTACCTGCTGGTAAGCGGCCCACTAGGACGGTGTAAGCTGCTGGTTTGCATGCTTTCCCTGGCGTTTCAACCCACATGGACGCACCGTTTCGGTTGCCGGTCATCCTGGCCTAGCGACATGCACCGGCACCGCCGGGCAGGCGGCCTGGAGAAGAGCTGGGGATACCACAGCGAACTGCGCATACGTTCATACAGGTGTGGGTTTTCATGTTTGGCCAGGTGTCGGAAGCGTTTGCGCAGTGAGCAAACGAACGGCACATGTACAGGTGACCTTGGACCAAAAACAGCGGGCGGATGCGGCGGCGTGCATTGCTTGTGGGCGGCAGGAGCACAGGAGAGCGGCATGCCAGCTGGGAAAAATGCAACTACATGTGCCAACTAAAACGTACAATGCCGCTCACGAAGAGCTCAAAGGCAGGGCCGTACAGAAGAGTAACAATTCACAGCGGCGCGGTGTGCGCATTTCGGAGCGGTGTGGCGCGTTGGGGTGCGGCTCACCATGGAGACAAGTTGCCGTCGCGCACCGGCGGCAAACTACCTGGCCCCTCTTGCGGCCTGCAACACCAAGGACGGAGCGGCAGCAGCGGCATGCACTTTTAGGCGGGGTTTCGGTCTGCATGATATCGTCAGCAACAAGGCCAGTAGCAGCAACGATGTCCAGTGGACACTCCGCTGCTTGCGCAAATGGCATGCCTGCATGTATGCTTTGCGGCTGCAGCGGCGGCAACTGCTCCCAGCCGCACCAGATCCCCCTGTGAGTGGCGCCCCAAAATATCACTGCTAGGCACAAGCTCCCTCAAAACAAAATGGGAGAAAATTAGGGCAGGCGCACCTAAATATCCACCACCTCGCCCTCCATGGTCATCAGCTCCCCGAGTTCCTCGGTAAAGAAGGTGGCGGTCCTCATCGTCCATGGGCGTCTCGCCCTCCCACTCCTAGTGCGCCAGCAGCTTCTCTCCAGCCGCCACGGGCTGCGCTGTAATCACGTAGAGCGCGCTGCCGTGCTCCTGGAGCTGCACGTTTTGCTCCCAGGACTGGTGCGCGCTGCGGCGGAAGTTTGGAGAGGTGCGGGAGGGTTGCTGGGTTGGTCAACATGCACCCGCTGTGCATGCCACAAGGCACTGTCTCGCACTCGTGCAAGCGCCCACTCAATGCATCCATGCCTGCGCAGCAGCAGCAGCACCAGCAGCGGCGGCACCAGCAGTGGCGGCAGCAGCGACGGCGGCAGCAGTGCATCAATGCCGGCAGCAGCAACACCAGCCGCAGCGGCGGCAGAAGCAGCAACAGCAGCGGCAGCAGCACTCCTGCCCATGCTGCGGCCGCTCACCGCTTGATGTAGCGCAGCATGCAGGACCGTGCTGGGTCGCTTGCGTCCAGGACGTCGCCGTTCTTCAGCGAGTGGTGGAGGTCCTGCACCTCCTACGGCACCGCATGCTCGTCGTAGTCCTTGCCGCGGATTGTGTAGCCAACCACCTTGAACACCTGCATGGGGCAGCACCCAAAGCTGGGGGCATACTGGGTGCTCGTGCCTCGCCATCCTGCCCCACACCGCCTGTGGTGGGTGCATGCTGCGTGGCGGCACCGCTCCCAGCACCCAGCAACGGGTGCTAGCTCGCTGCGCTCATCAACAGCGCCGTGTGCACCACCCAGCTCCGCACACGGCTCTCTTCTCACCGAGCACTTGGGCAGGCGCTCAGTGGCCACCACCACGGTGTGCTGCCGGCCGCGAGCATCCGTCTGCTGCTCCACCTTTAGCTTCTCGCTCTTGAGCGCCCCCGCCTCGAGCTTGAGGAAGCTGCCGCTGGCCACGCGGGCGCGCAGCTGGGCGGTGTAGTTCCCGCGGGCCGCCTGCAGAGGGTGGGAGGGGCCTGGCGGACGGCACGTCTGCAGGCAGCGGCGGCGGCAGCGGCGAGCGGGTGCCGCATAGGCATGGCGGCTGCATCTCATTGTCACAGGCAAATGCTCCACGATCTACGAAAAGGCCGCACTTGCCTTGGCGCGCGCCTGCCACTTTTTGAACTTCGCCCGGTCGGCCTGCGCCTTTTTCTTGTCGCCTACAAAGGCATCAACGGCCTGCGCGTTGCGGTTGCCGCGTGAGCGCCTGGACTGCGCCTGAGTGGGCGCCGCCCTCGGCTCTTCCTTGATGCGAGTCATGGCCGTGCGAGCAGTTGTGGGGCAGCAGGAGACGAGGACAGGGCGAGAAAAGCCAGCAGGCGCCCAATTGAGGTGCAGCAGCTTGTCGCCGGCGGATGCATTCAGGTACTGCCGCTCCTCAGGCTGCCACACAATCGAAGCGATGTGGCGCGCTCTTGGCACTGCTGCTTCAGTGTTGCACCGAATTACACTCGCATCGCGACAATGTACAGTTGTCAGTGGCAGTGAAGAAATGAACAGGCGACAGAACGACAACTGTACAAGCGTTGCAGACAGGTGGTAGCGGAGGAGTGGCGCAAGTGCCAGGGCGGTGAAACAACAAAATTGACTGAGCGGCTTGGGCAACGAAATCTCATGTTGCAGCAAAGAATATGTACAGGTACGGCGGGACTACAGGCCGGTGGCAGGGCAGCTGCCGAATTGCGCCATGTGCAAGGAGGCGGCAGCGAGCATGCTCACTCGCTGGGCGCCACTGGAATGAAGGGGTGACAATCGTGCTCTCGCCAAGCTGGTAATGAAACACCTATCACTCATGGGTAAAAGGTGCAGCAGCCGCTGCTGAGGGCGCTATGAATTGGTTTCCTCTTATTCATGGCAACGAATGAACGTCGGTGTGCTGCCATTGCTGCAATGTGTGGCGGCCAGCAAAGACCGCCTGCCAACAAGTGAAGATTGTTCAGTTGGCATCAAGTGCGGCGGTTGGCTGGCCCTCCTCACTTTGTGGTGATCAGTGTGGGCTTGTAGAAATCGGGGGCCTGCACAAGCGAGCCAGTAACGCACTAGCAACGCTCTGCACCGGAGGGTGGCACAGATGCGAGCTGGACCGGCCAGCCTGCAACCGCCTCAGCACAACTGCTGCCGATAGCAAGCAGAGCAACACATGCGACTGCATGCATCTGCGGCCGGGACCCACCTGGAATCCCAGCAGGTTGAGGAAGGTGGCTGTAACGTTGGCCAGCCCCGCCTGCGGCAGGTCGTCCCTGCACGGGGAGCAGGCAGGCAGGTAGGAGGCAGGCAGGTGAAACCAGAGCAGCTGGAGGCATGATGGTGGCAATGCGATTTTGGTGCCACACGGCGCGGCACGTGACACCCCAACCGGACCAGTGGCAACGCCTCCTTCCGGTACAGCACCGCCGGCATTGCTGTGCATCCCCGCCTAGATTAGCCAGCTTGACCACTTCCCAAGCTCACCTGAAGTGCACGCGGTCCGGCATGCTGGGCCCGCCGATGGCGCACGGCACTGCAGTGTGGGCAGGAAAAAGCCGCATGATGTGCAACATGAGGAGGCTCACAGGCAAGCGCATCATGCATGCGCATGCATGATGCATCTACCATGTGCATGCAGGCTGCAACCGGAGCAGCAGCCTGCGGCGGCCCGGAGCAGCAGCCTGCAGCGGCCCCGTGCAGCAGGAGCAGCGGCGGCGGTGCATGCAGTGCCGTGCCTCGCAACTCTTCCGAACCAAGCGTGCAGCTGCCCAGCATGTGAATGGCCGTGCCAGCGCTGCCCAGCGACAGATCGACAACATTCCCAGCTCACACCAGGGTGTCACTTCGTCAACCAATCAACGCACCAGGGTTGAGCGTGTGGCTGGTCAGCTCCACCGGCTTTCCATCCTTGAACACAGGCTCGCCGGTCTTGGTGCGCTGCAACAAGTGAGGAATGAACCTGATTGGGTGTTGGGCATGGCATGTATTCAGCATGGCCTAACGCCGTTCACCACAGGCTCTCCGATCTTGGTGCGCTGCAAACAACAAGCGACCAGGAGTGCCGCAGTTGAAGGCATGGGCCAGACATGGAGCCGCCCAGTCCTCAGCAGCTGCCGCGCTGTGCAATGCACAGGGGCTCAATGGACAAGAATAGCAAGCCGCTGCTCAACAGCCGCCACCAACATGCAGCATGGCCCTTGGCACTGCGGCCATGTTTGAGCAGAAGCTTACACTCTCCACATGCAGTGAGATGTCAGCGAGCATTGCAACCGGCAAATCACTCACCTGCACCATGTCTTAGGCAGTGTGACCAGGAGCTCAAATTTGCCAAACACACAGTCAGCAACTGCTTGCCTGCACCATGTCCTCCGCACTGCCGTGGTCGGCGGTGGCTGGGTGCACTACCAGCTAATGCAAGTAATGTAAGCAGAACCTAACGACAAACAACAAAACCCACCTGCACCATGTCCTCTGCATTGCCGTGGTCGGCGGTGAGCAGGAAGCGGCCGCCGCACTGCTCCACCGCGTCCAGCAACTCCTGCGCATTCATGAAAAGAAAACAGGATCCATCGTCCTTTAGTCGGGAGCACAAGGCGGCCGCCGCACCGCTGCACCGCGTCCAGCAGCTCCTGTTGGCGCATTTTGAAAGAAAGACTGCAGACTTTAAATACAGCATACAATGAGCCAGCAAGGAAGCGTCCGCCGCACTGCTGCACTGCGTCCAGCAACTCCTGCAAACACATTGAGATGGAGGAATGGGACAGCAGTTGACCGGTAAACACAGAGTCAGCAGCCGCACTGCTGGGGCCAACAGCCCTGACTGCAACCCTGCAGGCATGCAGCAGGCGCACCTTGACGCACTCATCCGTCACGGTCACTGCCTCAATGGCGGCCTGCAGGTTGCCGGTATGGCCCACCATGTCTGCAGGGGGGCAGGGCAGATTCAACGTTTGCTAACGAAGAACAAAGCTGCAGGCTGCCGGAATTGCCCAGCATGCCTTGTGGGGAGGCGCAGGCCCCCCCAGCCGGGCTGCAATATCAAGCATTTTGCGTGCATTGAACTAGCTGCCCAGCTGCCGGCATGCATGATGTCTGCCCACACACAGGTGGGCTCTGCTACTACAAAGATTGCAGCCTACTGAGCGCACAAACTTAGCCGCGCACCCGGGTTGGCAAAGTTGCAGCGTACAAACTCGTACTGCCCGCTCAGCAGCGCCTGCTTGGTGGTCCTTGCAATCTCGCGGGCCTGGCGATAGTGGTATAGGCACAGGTACAGCATGAGCACGGCATGGGCACGGCATGGGGATAAACAGAGTGCTCTAGCTGCTACCAGTGCATGGGTGCGAGCGCAGCAGTAGCGCAGCATGAACTGGGTACCGCATGAGCATGGCAGGGGCACGGCATGGGGATGAGTAGAACAGTGCATGGGTGCGAACGCAGCATGAGCGCAGCATGAAACTGGGTACCGTGGGAGCATGCGAATGGGCACAGCATGCGCATCATTTGCGACAGCAGCTGCCGCGTTGTGCGCACCTGCATGGCTGGGGCCTTGTCGAACGAAATGCCCTGGTCAGATGGGATCTGCAGGAAGCGGGGCAGCGAGCATGGCAGCATTGCTTTTGCAAGATGGCCGTGGAACTTTAGGGAGCAACAGTGGCAGCGACAAGTGCAGGAGACGGCAGGTGGGTTGCAATAATGTGCATTGCCTGCAAAGTTCATGTTGAAAAAACAAAAACACGTTGCTATGAAGACCACTGTTCTGGAAGCCCACCCACCTCCTCAAACTTCTCCAGCTTGGGGTCCAGGTACCCGCTGCGGTTGCCGTTCCAGAAGAAGGTGACGTGGCCTGGGCGGCGATTGAAGCAGGGGACGGCAGGGTCGCAGCATGCATGCAGGGGGGCGAGCCCTCCATCAACTCCAAGGCCCGCAGAACCTGCAGAGCCCCAGCACCCGCCGGTCTACTGGCTCTTGCTGCACGCAAACACGTGCAGGGCAGTGCAGCAGCACTTCAGCTGGCTGACGCAACAATGTGCAAAAAATCCCATGCACCCACCGATCTTCTGGCTCTTGCTGCACGCAAACATGTGCAGGCAGCTGTGGCAGTGACTGTTGGACAACGTCCAAAAGCACATGCACCCACCAATTTTCTGGCTCTCGCTGCACGCAAACACGTGCAGGCCGGTGCCCACCACGTACTGCTCGCTGGCGCACTCAATCAGCGGGGGCGGCACCTGCAGGTACACGTGAGGCAGGGGCAGTGCAATTGCAGTTGGTAGGAGCGACGCGAGGGGGAGGGCAGTGACACGCACCGTTGCAGGAGTGGCAGCACCTGAGTGAGGCATTAAGTGTGACCGGGAGCAGCTCCTGCCATTTTCCCAAGCGTAAACACGCAGTTGAATGTACTAATCCAGCGTAAAGTGAGACTGCTCGGCGCACCAGGAAGTGCTTGGGCAGGTGCAGCTCTCCATCGTACTGCATCATGCCGGCGAAGCGAAACTGTGGGAGGGCAGCAGCGTGTGGAGGGCATTGAGTGAGTGGCGGCAGAGAAAGTCTGACCAGTGAAATGCTGGGCGCGCAAGCTGGTGTGGGCAGGGGCGCAAGCAAGCATGCGCCGCCGCTGCTGCCTCTCACATCCGGCCAGCGCTTGCGGTCGAACTTGTGAAAGTGCTTGTACTCTAGAGCCTGGATGGAGAAAGTAATCCCTCGTGGCATAGTAAACGCAAGCGCCCGCGGCAAGGCTTCTCTTGCCAAGGCAGGGAACCCCGGCGGCGCATGCACGACATGCACGACAGACCTGTGCGTTGACATCCAAGCCCACCACCTGCGACAGCTCCACCATTCGGTCGGGCAGGCCACCACAGCCACCAGTGCAACGGCAAAGCAGTTCAACAAGCGCACGCTGCCTGCGCGTACCTGCGACAGCTCCACCATTCGGTCGGCGCGGAAGTTGAAGGTAACCACAGCGTCCCCATCGTGCACCTCCCCCACTGCGGCATGCCAAGCAAACCGGACCATGTGAAAGGTGGAAAGATCAGGAACGAAGTGTTTTGACAGGAGCGCAGTGGCCTTCCACACCGGGCTACTGTGGGCGCAGCAGGCTGCAACAGGTGCGCGCTGCAGCCACGCCCCAGCCGTGTGTGTTACCTGGCTTGGCTGCATCGTCCACAATCACCCAGGGGTCCACGTACTGGTCTGCAGGGCAGGGCAGGGTACAGGGACTTGGGCTCATTGCGAGTTAGCCTGTCTACCCCTATCCTGTCTAGCCTGCCCTCACCAGACACGCTGTTGCCCCTCTTCAGCGTGCAGACCACCTTTTCCGGCCCAACAGGCATTAAGGCCCCTCATTTAGACCCCTCATTCAGACCGCTCACCCGACACGCTGTTGCCCTTCTTCAGCGTGCGAACCGCCTCCACTGGGTCCTGAAAGTAGTGGGGCGCCTCGCCCAGCACATGGGCATAGTAGCCGCGCTGCACCACGCGCCAGTCGGACTGCAACGGTCGGAGGAGCGGGGAGGGGTGGAGCTGGTGGGTGGGTTGGCGATTTGGATGGTTGGAGGCAGGTGTTGTGAGGGCCAATACAGCTGCTGGTTGCGCGCCTGCCGTGTGCATGCCGGCCTGCACGCAGCTTCGCCACTGCGGGCGCATGCAATGCCTCTTGCTTGCATGTGCGCAGCCGTTGCCGCAGAACCACTGGGTCGGCAAGCTGGCATTACAGGGACATGGCATGTCGCCCAGCCACCGGCCTGCTGCCAATGAGCGAGCAGCAAGAAAGTAAAGTAATCCTCAGACCCACCTCGTATCGGTCCATGGTCACCGCCATGCGGCCGCCGCCCGAGGCGATGCGCACCTGCAGGGCAGCACAGCACAACACAGCGCAGCGCAGCTCAGTGCAGCATAGAGTGCATGATGTCGGCAGCAGGGCAGGCACAGGCGCCGCCCCTCGCACCTGCAGCGCAGCACATCAAGCAAATCACCCAATCTCCGGCTCCTGGCCCTGAGCCAGCAGCCCAGCTCATGGGCTGAGCAAGCAACCGTTGCTCACATCCACGGTGTGCTGCGCCGACAGCTTGCCGCAGTCGCCGTGCAGGCGCTTCACCCAAGCCACCGCTGTGTCATCATTCACGTCCCGCCCATCTGTGGCACGAGGAAAAGAGCGCTGGGCGGAATGTTGCCGGGCAGTGGCTGCACAGTGCCTGTCCTGCTGCCTTGGCTGTGGGCTGTGGTGCAATGCGGAAGGCCTGACACTTCCCAATGCCTTCTAGCCGCTTCACCAGACAGCACGTGCAGGCAGATGCGGTTCACTCCCTGCGTGCAAGCATTCCTGCCGATCCTGGCTGCTGAACCAGTCCCCCTGCTTACCTGACAGCACGTGCAGGCGGATGCGCTTCACGCCATGCTTGATAGCTCCCTCCATCAGCAGCACCAGCTGGTCGTACCTGCGACGAGGCAAGTGATGCACACAAGATGCGACACATCATATACCTCAAAATAGATAGCGCACAACCCATACGGTACTGTGCCCAGCATGTGCACGCTGCCGCAGGCTGCTGGGCAGCGTGCACTGGTAGGTATCTGTGCAGCAGTGCAAGCACCGGGCACGTAGCTGTGCTTGGCCAGCAACCTACTGGCTTGCATTTGCCCACCCACCGCGAGTGCACGCCTCCGTCGGACAGCAGGCCGATGAGGTGCAGGGTGCCTGCCTGGGCGTTGCCCTGGATGTACTTCCAGCCATCCAGCGTGAACAGCTCGCCTGTACATAGGCATGGAGAAGGGGGCACTTGGGGTCATGTGAAACGCCAGGCTGCCATGCAATGCACGATGCTGGCATCATGTGACGGCCCCACCAGGTATGCCTTGCTTTGCTTCAAAAGCTGCAGGTGCCCCAAAAAGCCTCTGCACGTGCCCACACCGCTTGCATTCACATGCCACCCAGTGTGAAGTTCATGTGCCGCGTCGCTGCGATGCGATACAAAATGCGGCGCGCCCCCACCTGATGCCAGGGCGTTGTCCACGCACTTGGCCCCCTGATCCACCACTTGGCCCGCACCCAGCGCATTGTGCCCCACCTGCAGGCAAGGCAACACATTGTGCACATGAAACAGATGGAGGGCTCGCCCCTGACGCGGTGTGCCCCACCTGCAGGCAGGGCAGAACTGCACGCGTTCGAAAACACGGCATTTGATCAGGGACACGGCAGCAATTGGCCAGGGAGAAAACGCGTGTCGCCCAGACAGCACTGGCCCAGCACCCACCTCGGAGTTGCCCATGTCAGCATCCGAGGGCAGGCCCACCGCAGTTCCATGCACAAGGGTACGACAACCTCCATACCGCATCGACGGCCTGCTGACAAATGTGCACCCTTCCCTCGCCAGCTCGCCAGCACCCACCTTGGAGTTGGCCATGGCGGCATCTGAGGGCAGGCCTGCGGCAGCCCCATGCGGCCACATTGTGTATCATCAAGTAGGGCTGGCCAGCAAATGCCCTGCTGCCAGCACCCACCTCGGAGTTGCCCATATCTGCATCCGAGGGCAGGCCCACCGCGGTGCCGTGCGCGCGCAGCGTGCGCCAGCGCCGCGGCGCCTGCGCCTTCAGGCCGTCCAGGGTGGGCGAATTGGCGCAGTGCACCGCATTGTACTGGTCGTGGTACCTGCAAAACCACGAAAGCAACGGTAACGGTGCCATGGGGTTGCAGCCTTGGGCAGCTTGCTGGGGTTGCAGCCTTGGGCAGCTTGCTAACTGAGGGTCACATGGCAGTTCCGTGCGGTCCATGCCCCATCAGTCCACGCTTGTCGCTGTGCGTGCGCAGCTACGCTGCACTGCCTCGCCCTGCCGCTCACTTGCTCTCTCCCAGGCCTGCAAGGGGCAGCAGATGGCCGGGTACGTTGGGTGAGATCAGCAGGAAAGACGAAAAGCAAGGCCTTCTGATGCTGCAGCACCCTGGCATTGCAGTGCTGCCATCGTAGAGGCGGCAGCTGAAGCAGCACATGGCGGCGGCAAGCCGAGCAGCAACAGCACTTGCCATCAAGCACGATGACGAGCAGGGGCTTGTTTGTGGACACCCGGGGGATGTCTGGGTGCGGCTGCAGCTTGAAATCGCCTGGGCAAGGTGTGGAGGCATGCAACGGGGCAGACGCCAGCTCAGCACATAGTGCAAACATGGAGGGCAAGCACCCGCTTGGTGCGGCGGCAGCTTGAAGTTGGCTGCTGCTTCAAGAGGGCAAGTGAGCGGGGCAGGCATGGGCGGGTCGCGCAGACCAGGCACCAACCCTAAGCCGTTGCTGCGCCCATGACGCAGACGCAACGCAACTCTGCTTCACATATGCACAGTGCGCGTGCGCTGCATGCGGCAGCGCATTCGCAACTTGCAACAGCTCTTGCTCTCAACGAGCAAAGCCTACCGTACCTGCGGCTGCTTCCGCTCGCAGAGCGTCCTCGCTGTGCTCAGCATGGCCCTGTCCAAACTGCTGGTCGGTCAGCGTGGATCGGTGCGCTTCGCTCGACATGGCTGGGCCAGAGCTGCAGATGGAGGGTGGGTGGAGTGGTGAACAGAAGGCCGCGGCCGAGGCAGCAGTGGCGGCGGCGGCGGCGGGTTGGTGGCGGCTTGGGAAGCGGCGCTGGCGAGCACAGGGCAGCGTGCGAGCGATCCTGCGCATCACCCGCACCTTGCAAGACTGCCGACCACCTCGTAGCGGCCGCTGGGCCGCTTCTGCGGGCGTCAGGGTTTCCTCCGACCTGCCAGCCCGGGCGGGTGTGCTACACGCTGATCCAGCCTCTACAAGAGCAGGGTTTGCGCTCCGCTGCGTGCCCTTCGCACCAGCTGCTAGCGGCAGCGTCGCCGCCCGGCCCATGCTGACCGGGCTGCTCCAGCTGGCTGAAAGGTAGGTTGTGAGGGGATGCAAGCTCAATCAAGTTTGAAGAGACACACAGGTAGGCTAGGAGGCTTATGTGCAGCTGTGGATGGCTTTGCTTGCGCTGGGGTGTGGTTGATTGTTCATGCAACTCGGCCGGCAGCCATCCAGCCCATGCGCCTCTGGCACCCCTTGCTTCAAGCTGCCTCATGCCTCTCTTGCCTGCCATTACAAACAGAGAGATTGGTGTCTCATGATATCAAGCCGTTTTCATGCAATATTATGTAACTCATTTGATGAAGAAAGCACGCAGTTCCAAATGGGGCGAGACACACGTTTACAGCAGTCCCAATGTTTGCAGCGCCACAGCCACCTCCCACAGGATGACGAGCAGCAGCGCGCCCCACAGGCAGGCGGCTCTTCCGGACGGCAGCAGCTCTGCAGCAGCGTACACGTGGTCATGCCAGCTGCACTCCAGCGGCAGGCCGTGCTGCGCACGCTGCCACTGGTGCAGCTCAAACAACCGCAGCTCTTCATGAGCCTTGTACAGCGCAGGCAGCAGGCATGAGCCCAGCTGCAGCAGCACCAGCAGCGAGACACAGTCAGCCGTGCCGCTGTGGCTGCGCGGCCCGTGCTGGGGCAGCAACGGGTGCAGCACCAGCGCCGCAGTGTCCATCGCACGGGCTGCAGCGCGAAGCAGCGGCCGCAGCTGGGGCGGCTGCGCGCCGGGGTGGCTGCACACGCTGCCAGCGTAGCGTGCACACCCAAGGCATGTGAGCACCAGCTGCAGCGGGAGCGCGTAGCTGCGGCAGGGGAAGGGTAGACAGCATGCAACGGTTAAGAGTCATGCAAGGCAGCGGCATCAGGTGGTGGGCTGCGGCTGCAGCGTGAGCTGCTGAGATGGGCGCTGCATCAGACGCGCAGTGCACAAGCCTTCCCACTGGGAGGCATCTCCCGCCCGCCTGCCCTGCCCACTCACCCAATGCGCAGCGGCTTGAACGCCAGCATAATCAGCCCGGGTGCTGCGCTGAGGTTGATGTAATCCAACGCCGCCACTGCCGGGTGTGCATTGCGGTCCATGCGCGCTCTGCCCGCTGCGCCACGCTCCGCTGCAAACATGCGGAGCACCATCCTCCAGGTGACGCCCGTGCAGGCAAAGGCGCGCACGAGGGCGCACAGCGCCTCGCGCCAGCGGCCCCAGCTGCCGCCGTCCTCGGGGCAGGACTTGGCGCAGCGCCGCCGCCAGGTAATGTTGGCCAGCGGCAGCGCAAAGTTGAGCGCCATCCAAGCCGTGGCCGCAGGGCAGAGGTAGGGCCGGAAGCGCATGCAGCCCAGAGCCGTGAACACCTGCGGCAGGGTTGTGTGTGATGGCATGGACTGGAAGCGCTGCGGCCAAACCGTTTTAAGAAGGCATCCTTGCGGTGCAAGCGCATGGCAATGCCGCACATGGTGCCATCGGTCACAAAGGGGCAGCACCCACCAGCGCTAGATAGTCCAGCAGGGCATCAGTCCGTATGAAGGTCAGGTTATACTGCGAAATGAGGCCGAGAAAAAATTCCAAGCTGTTATATCCGCGGCAGGCAGGGCGGGATGCTGTTCCAGGCTGCGTGCGAGCGGCGGCCTCGCGGCCGCCCAGCCTCTGGCTGCGCAAACTTGCGCCTGGTCACACATCCATGAATTGGTGCTGTGCTCACTCACCCGTACCGCGAACGGCTGCTCTGGCCTTCCAAGGAGAGGAACTGCACACCGGGGCGGGTGCGGCACGGGAGGAGGGTGCGGCCCGGCGCCGCCAACGTCACCAGGCTGCTGCATCATGTCCATCAAACGCCTTGAAGCCACGAAGCAAAGGCGGCCCGCGGAGCAAACTTGCAAGCTGACTCGCTCGCAGCACGGAGAGGGTTGGGCAGGTGATGAGAGACTCAGAAGGAAGAGAGTGGGCTCAGGAAGAAGGAAACCGTCAAATCACAGGTGCAGGGTAGTCCGGGACGGCGCTCACGCCGCAGCGCAGCGAGGCAGGAGATGAATGTGATTTTTGGCATCTATCTGCTCATTTGCATGCTGATCCTAACTGACTGATGGCACATGTCCTGAGTCCTTGGGCTGGTCTTTGCATTGACCGCATGCTTCCCAAAGCGAGGGCGCCGCCCGCCCAAGCTTGCGCGCACTGCAGGCAGCGGCAAACGAGGCACACCTCATGCAGTGCCCATGGTGAGGCGGCTGCAGGTGGCGGGCCGCGGCAGCCCTCCAGATGCGCCGGCTTGTCCTGTGGGATGCAGCTGGACAGCGGCAGCGGCCAGGTGGACAGCGAGCCTGCTCCAGCTGCTTGAAGGCCCAGCATCACCCACCGCCGACGGCGGTGCTGTGGGCGGCGGCGCTGTGCCACTCTCTTTCTGTCGGGGATGTCCCCAAGAGAGTCTTTTGGTCCAATGGCAAAGCCCCGTGGAGCTCACTCCCCGCAGCTACCTCCCAGCCGCGCCGCATGTATCGCCGCTGCAGGCTGGGCGCGTCAGTGCGGCAGCAGACGGGCCGCCAAGCCCTGCGACGGCTGTCGCTCGGCAGCACCGCCGCTCGGCAGCGGCGCGTGTACCCAGCTTCAGCGCAGCCCGGCAGGCAAGCTGCATGCAGTGTTCCTGGGGTTCCGTTTGTAGCATTTTCCCCTGATGCTGCCTCTCTGTTGCCCGTGACTGGGCATCCTGCACGCTCGATACTCTGCAGTGTCTGCCTGCTAGCGCACCTTTCAAAGCACAGCCGTCCTTGGTTTTCCCCTCCCAATAACGCAGCC
>VFQQ010003034.1_pt1 | contig 17213 bp, 30 predicted proteins | sample 3512341 | NCBI WGS metagenome assembly VFQQ01 (sample SAMN10412373, study PRJNA504923) | tailings metagenome | isolation source: Relicate 2 Philex TSF1 revegetated site | place: Philippines: Tuba, Benguet | collected 2017-08-29 | reverse complement strand
GCAAGTTGCTGCACATGGCATGGCTGGCTAGCAGCGCTGCACCGGGATGTCCAGTTGCTTGAGCCACCCTGCCGTGCCCCATGCCAAGCACAAGCATGCGCCACATTCCTAGTGGCACAGTCCCCCTCTCGCCGCTGCCCACATCACGCCGCCCTCTGCTGCCAAACCCCCTCTCCTCCCCTGCCAGAAAATCGGCGCCAAGATGGGTGATGTGATGGAGGCCCCACCCGCTGCCGCTGCCGCGCCGCCGCCGCCGATGGAGGTCAACAACATCCTGGATGCGGTCAAGTGAGGGCGCTGCTGCTGCTGCATGGGGAGCTGAACCTTGCAAAGGGTGCATGACAACGCCGCAGGTTTTTGCTGCTGGCGCAGCACCGCGAGGGCTGCCAGGCGGGCACGGTTTCAGTGCAGCAATGCACACCCGCTCGTGCCCATGCCCACGCTCATGCTCATGAACACGCTGCCTGTCATTGCTGCAGGGCTGGTGACCTGGAGGCGATTGAGGACTACATGGCTGTGGGCAAGGGAGATATGAAGGACGGCGAGGGGCGCAGCGCGCTGCACTATGCGGTGCGTGGCAGGCTGTGCTAGTTGAACATGCGCACAGGAGCTGGCTTGGAGGGAGGGCTTGGCACATGCAGCAAGTGACTGAGGCTGCGGCCGCACCTGTGGCCGAGGGTGCTGGGCATGGCACTGCAAGCCTTGCAGCAGGACTGTCTGCGTGCCTGGGTGGCAGCAAGCTTCCCGTGCCTACTGGGGTCGTTCTGCACTTTTAGCCGGAGAGTTGCTCACGGCTCACCCCCGCTCATTTTGCACACACATGCCTGCAGGTGGCGTACAATCAGGTGCCAGCGGTGCAGACGCTGCTGGACAATGGGGCGGACACGTCGGCGCGGGACAACAGCGGCAACCCGCCACTGCACTACGCTGCCGGGTGCGGAATAGCTAGGGTGGGGTGCACGGCGTGGGCTGGGGCAGGACTAGGAAAGACTTGGAAGATGCTGGCTTGGAGTGGAGGACTGTGCAGGGTGTGTGGTGCCTGCAGCAGAGACACGGGCAGGCAGTGGCCTGCCACGCTGCTTCCCACTCCAATTCATCGCAGCTACTAAGCAGCTAATAGGCAAGTCCCTTCATCTGCCTGTGCAGCTATGGGCGCGAGGAGTGTGTGCGGCTGCTGCTGGCGGCGGGCGCTGATGTGGCGGCCAAGAACGACAAGGGGCAGACGGCGGCAGAGGTGCGTGCCTTGCGCAGCAGGGGGAGGTCTAGTTTGGATGCCGAGAGAGCAGGCGCCATGACTTCAGCTCGGGGGCAGGCAGCCCATTCCTGCACCCGGCTTTGGCGCTGGCTTGCGGAACAGTCATAAGATGGGCACTCTTGCAGATGGGGCTGTCACTGCCACCATGTCTATTCCCGCGAACAATGGCCCAGCTCGTGCACCCATCCGCTCACTGTGCCACCTGCTTGCCCACCCGCAGGTGGTGCGTGGCGAGTCGCGCAACCCTCTGAATCAGTCAGAGGAGCTGATGAAGGTGCTGGACGGCACCGCAGCAGCCGCCACGCTGGGCTGAGCACGCCAGTGCGGTGCAATACACCTTGTCCCAGCTCCCGTGCGGCTGAGCGCATTGGCTCGCTGCGCAGGCGGCTCACAGCACTTGACCTGCTTCCTGTTGATTGTCCCAGCATTTGATTACAATGAACCACTGTGGTTGGCCGAGATTGCAAAACGCACTGCCGTGGTTTGGCCGATATGAAAACACAAGTGAACCTTCCTGCACAGCAACGGCACAGCTTAACAGTATTCTGAACAAGCAGTATAGTCATGTGTTGGCTCCTGGAGCCAGGCAAAAAGGGAAAGCAGTACATTTATGTGTTGGCTGCTTAAGCCAGGCAAAAAGGAAAAGCAGTAAAACCATGCGTTGGCTGCTCAAGCCAGAGCAAGTTGGGTGAAACATCAAACAGTGCAGCAGCCGGCGTGTGAAAACACGTCACTGCTCCTGCTACAGGGAAAGCATTTGCGGTGGTACTAAACCGGAAGCATTTCGCTACGTAGTCTCCAGCAGGCTGTGCAGGTACCGTACTCAGCAGGTGCAGGTCACTCCTCTGGCTCCAGCAGGCTGTGGTGGTACAGAATCTCCCTAGTGATGGCAACCAGGTCTGGATAGACGGTGGTGCGCTGGCCGCTGCTGCCTGCGTCGCTCATGCAGCAGCGCACCGCACGCGCCTTCTGGAGCGCCGTAAGCACCCGCCCTGCATCGTGCAAGAGACAGCGCATAGTCAGGCAGGGGAACGATGTTTGCTATGCAGTTTGGGACCGGGCAATCCACCTGCAGTGCGCGAGGCAGTAATGGCAGCCCACACCATGCCAAATGCTGCCAGCCAGCCAGCCACCTCCCACACACACACAGAAGTGCGCCTGGTTGCACTCCCCTCCTCTCACCGCTGGTACACATGAAGTCGTGGAGAATGAAAGTGGCGGAGCGCATCTGGTGCTCAACCGCCCCGCCCGCCTCAAACAGAGCGATGTACTCTGACGCAATGCCGCTGCACACGCGGGGCATAACAGGGGGACCAGGTTGGGAAAGGCCATAGGCGGCAGCGTGACATGGCAGTGGTGCACATGATGCAACGCAGACGTCTGCTGTGGTGCGCAGCACCTCTGGCGCCAAGTTTCAGCTGCCACAGCACAGCGCTGCTCACCTCAGGGTGCCGTGCAGCGGCTCCTGCTTGGCAGCAAGCTCCTGCAAAGAAGAGGCAGCACGGCAGCTAGCAACATGAGTGCAAATGTCGCCAGGGCGCTTTTGTGCTTTGGCAGCTGATGACCTGACCAGCAGGCACGTCTCAGTGTGCACTGCGTCTCGCGCACAGGCCGCCCCGCCGCCCTCCCCACCACCCCACCATGCCCACGGCTTGCCTGCTGCGCCAGCTGGAGCGCCTCCATGCCTCCCACCAGCTCAGCACCCAGCTCTGCCTGGCGCTTCAGGTACAGCTGGTAGTGCGGCAGCATGCTCTCCGCCTGCTCCCGTGTGACACGCATAGCCAGCTGCAGGGTGGTGGGGGCAGCAAGCGGGGTGAGCAAAGTTGTGTGACTGCGATCGCAGCCAAACCCACACTTCACCAAAGGCTGTGCATGCATGTCCATATGGCTTCCCAACAACGCTGAACAAGCGGTGCAGCTGCTCATACTTGACAGCCAGGGCTCACCGCCGCCTGCCGCCAGCGGGCCCGTGCAGCATCCTCCGACTCCCCGGGCAGCCGCGTGCTCAGCAGCAGTTGGCGATACGTGTCGCACTTGTGCAAGTGCATCAGATGCTTCATCACAGCCTGCAGGCGCAGGGCGGTGCAGCAGCAGTGGCTTGGTTAATGCCCTTGACCCGCCCTGCTGGGCTGCGGGCGCTGGCAGAGCAGGGCAGCCAGCGGGCGCGACGGGAACACCACCCTGCATGGCATCGCATGGCATGCCAGCTTGCATGGTGCACCAGCCCGCATGCTTGTTGTTTACTAGCTGCGCAACAAGTGCAATCGGCTCACAATATACTCCAGTGCCGACTGAACGCGCTCCTCGCCCTCCGATTCCTGCAGCTGCCCGCTGTCCACAGCGCTCGCCACCTCAGTGGCAAACTCGCAGAAGGCCGACCACTCCTGCGGCAAGCCCAGCCGAGCAGACGGATGGCTACAGTCGCGCACCGCATCAAGCTGTTGCACTGCCTCTTGCTGTCCGCATGCAACTCTGTTCGAGCGGCAGGCCTGGCTGTCGGCACATGCCCTGCCGGCTGTTCAGTGCACCCCAAACCTCGCCCTGGCGGCCCACCTGCATCATGTGAGCCACAGTGGTGGCCTGCACCAGCCGGATCACTTCTGGCACGCACGGCGTGATGCACTGGCCTTGGCTTGTGCTGCAGTCATGGGGCAGACATGCAGCGGGGTGAGTAGCAGTGGGCAAGGCCGGCACCAGCTGGAAAGGGTGTCCGGCGTGTGAAGCAGGCCAGAGCTGCGAGAAGGCAGCCTCTCAACCCAGGCAGCAGCCCTGCACCTTTGCATATGCTCAACACCAGCTGCCCAGTCGGGGAGGGCAGCGACGCGCACCTGGGCTCCAGGCTGCACGAGTCCGGGGCGCCGCCGCACTGGTCCAGCAGCTGCCGCATCGGCTCGCACTTGCGCCCCATGCTGCTGTACATCTGCACGCGCAGGGAGAACGGCTGCCGCTCCCAGCAGGCTGCCGCGCCCTCCACACCGCAGCTGCAGGCGTCGCTGCACGAGTGCTGAGGGCCTGCCGCTGCCGGCTGCTGGCCGGCGGCCGCCTGAAGAATGGTTTCAACCACTTCCCGGTTGATCTTTACCGCCTCCTGCACCGCCACTGCCGTCCGCAGCTCAGCATTCAGCTGCCGAGCCTCCTCCAGCTCCGCAGCAATGCCGGCGTACTGCAGCTCAAACTGCTGCTGTTTGGCCTGCAGGGAAGAGGAATAGGGGGAGCAAGGAGCAGGTTGGACAGCAGCGGTGGCGATCACGGCCAGGACATATGCAGTGGCCTGCCTTACCCCGTTGGCCTTGCCATGCCGGCTACTGTAGTTGCTTTCCTTAAGGAAGGCTTGCATGTGACACCTGGACACTACCACTGCTGCACACCCCAAAAACCTCAAAACCGAACCCACCTTCTGCTTCTCTCTGTAACGGGCTTGGGCCCGCCTATTCTTGGCCCTCATGCGCTCCATTCGCTCCTCCAGCTTGGCTGACCGGTCAGAGCCGCTGCTGGGCAGCAGCTGTGAGGCTGTGGCGGCGGGAGCCACAAACGAGAGCAGCTGCTCGTCCACGGCCGGAAGTGGCGGCAGCGGCAGGGAGTCCACCGTTGGGAGCAGCGGCAGGGCGGCCATCGCTTCGTCAAAGGGCGAGAGCGGGCGCCATTCGGCCTGATCGTGCGGTAGCTCGACGATTGGCAGCCCGGGTTGCAGGTCGCAAGGGCTGCAAGGCGGCAGGGGGCTGAGTGGCGCCCAGGGCTGCGCGCTGCACACCATGTCGCAGCTGGCGGCCATCGTGAGTGAGAAACAAGCAATCTCACCGGGCGCGTTCGATTCCCACCGAGGGGTTGAGGTAAGCCTCACGGCACCGAGCCTGTGGCTCGCAGTGCACCAGAGCCCCAAAGGGGGCTCCTAGGCATCCATGGCAAACTGCCATTAAAGCAACTCATGCTGTTGTTTCCCGATTGGACTTTGGGCTTGCCTGCTTGCAGGCCGGTGGGAAGGCGGCCAACCACCACTCAACTGCACCACGTGATTGCCCTCCCCTGCACCACATGCTTGCCCTGTTGCAATTCATCTCAGCCTCCAGATTCTGATTCCTCGGTCTGCCTTGCGGCGTCGCACAGCCGGAGTATGCATTGTTGGCCGTGTGATGCACACCATGTGGGTGCCAGCAGCGGCCGGTTGCCTGCAACATGGTGGGGGTCCCACGCACCCCCGACTGATGTGGCAAGCCCATGCTTGCAATGGTGTGTGCATGGCGGACCTGAAAAGAGTGTTGCGATGCATGGTGTGCATGTTTGTGGATGCTTGCGTAGCTGGAGATAACTTGGACCCGTGATTGTCGAGCGCAAGTCAAGCACAGGAGAGCAACAGTGAACTGCGCGGCACCTCTGGGCATCACCGCAGCAGACATCATTGAGAGGGGGCATGCTGCATGCTGCTAGCAGCACAACAGGTGTGCGCTCAGCTGCTGCCTTGCCTTTGCGCCACTAAGCCTGGCGCATGCATCGGTGTCATACCTGTGGTGCTCGAGATGGCTGAAGGGAGCGGCGGCCGGCGGCGCCAGCCGGGCGGCACCCCATCCTGCCCATCATGCATGCGGCCGTTTGTCCGCGCACCAAGGTCGCACCTGGTCTGCCAACACATCAACGGTGCAGCAGGAGCAGTGCAGCGGGTGAAGCAAAGAGCCGAGCGGGGTTGCGAGTGACCAGCCGACCTAGGCGCCCCACAGCGGCAGCGATGGCCCTGCAGGAGCATGACGAGCAGCTGGAGGGGGTGGAGGAGTACGAGAGCGACGGCGACTACGTCGAGGAGGAACTAGCGGGCGATGAGGACCTCCTGGAGGCTGCTGCGGACCAGGAGGTATACACCGATGAGGATGGCGAGGAGATAGAGGGCGATGAAGGTGCGCTGGGGGCCGCAGGCCACCATGCCGCCCCTGCCCGAAGCCTGCAGGCCTGCCCGGCCGCCACCGCATCGCACATTGCGGTCCCTGAAATCTGTGGCGAACTTCCACCGTGCCGCAGCCGACGATGAGGAGGACCAACCAGGCGGCGGCGGCGCTGCCGGCGGCGGCGGCCCCGGCGGCCAGGGCCAAATGCTCTACATCCCGGGCCTTGGCTACATCCCGCTGGCCAACTTCCCGGGCCTGGGCGGAGCCGGCGGCGCACGCGGCCCTGCTGCGCCGCAGCAGCAGCCCGAGGGCGAGCGCGAGTGGAGCACGCTGCAGGTGGGCGGGCGCTGGGTTGGACATGCCCAGCTGAGCTGCATAGGGCCTGTGGCCTTGCACATGCGTGAGCAGGTTTGCACGTATGTTCATGGATGTACCACTTCATGCGCCGCTCGGCCTGCAGGAGATGCCGGCGGCGACGCAGGACGGGCTGCTGAACGCGCTCAACGCGCTGCGTGACGACGGCCGCTCCGAGCTGACGCTGCTGGTGCTGGGCAAGGGCGGCGTGGGCAAGAGCAGGTGCGCCGTGCACATGCTGCCACCTGCAAGCTGATGCAGGTGCAGCTGCTGCGAGGCTGGTGTGTCATGAGCCGCTGCATGGCATTGAGCGGGCAGTGTCTGGTCTGGGCAGGCGCACCCATGTATGGTGTGCATGTGCACTTGGAGCCGCGCAACCGCCCATGCACTAGCTGTTTTGCGTTTGCTGCCACAGCTGTTTGTGCTGCTGTGCCTTGGGCTGCTGCGCCTCACATCCCATGCTGCAACTCCCCCCTTTTGTCGCTGTGCAGCACCATCAACTCGCTGCTGAACGAGCGGGTGGCGCCTGTGACGGCGTTCCAGCAGGACACCGCCAAGCCCACGGTGTACAGGTGGGATGGCCAGGCTGGCAGGGGTGAACTGGCTGCAGTGAGGCTGTGAGGCTGCACAGCTGTGGGAGATGCAGTGATGTGCTGCAGTCCTTGCGTATTGGCGTGGTCTTGGCCCAGTGTGCATGCATCTGCCACATGCATCTGTCACCCAACCCACCTGGTCCCTCTGCTGCTGCCTGGTTGCTCGCAGTCGGCGGGCAGGCGGCTTCACGCTGCACTGCATCGACACGCCCTCGCTGCTGGACCAGGACAACGTGTCGGACGCGGTGCGTGCGGGCTGGCAGTTAGAAGAGGCGAATCACTCTTGGCTGCAGCTGCAGCTCACGTTGTTTGGGGGCTGCTGAAGGGTTCAGTAGACCGTCGGCCCTAGCTGCTGGCTTGGAGGGAATGCCCGGCCTCCCCTGTGCACGCCATGCTGCCCGCCTCCCGTCTCACAATGCCCCTGCCCCTGCCTCCGCCCCTGCCCTCCTGCTGCGCTGCGGCAGAAGCTGGAGGCGATTGGCAAGGCGGTGCGGGACCGCGACGTGGACGCCGTCCTGTTCCTGGACCGCCTGGACACGTACAAGGTGGACACGCTGGACCGCAAGGTGAGGAGCGCTGCTGGGTTTCTTTGGTTGTAGTGGTGCCGTGGCAAGTGCACTGCTGCCTGTAGGGCCGCCCAGTGCACTGCGCTTTTGCTGGAACATTGCTGGAGTGCTGCGCTGTGGCCGCACATGGCTACCGCCGAGCCTGCTTGGCAGCTTGTTTGGCAGCCTGCTTGCTGCATGCTGCTTCAAGTGAGTTGTAACATGCGCCGCTGCCCCGTCTCACCTGCTGTCCCTCCCCAGGTGATTGAGGGCATCTCCCGCGTGCTGGGCCCCCGCGTCTGGGACAACGTGGTGCTCGGCTTCACCCGCGCATCCGAGTCCAGCGCGCCCGCAGGTGCGCACGCGCAGCCTGGGGCGTCTCACGGGGCAGTGGCACTAGGGCTGTACCAACTTGGGCTTGGGAGCTGCCAAGGGTGGCATGCCGGGGGGTGTGATGCTGAAGGCTGGCATGGGCCTCTAGCCCAAAAGCGTTGAGCTCATCGCCCCATCCCACACCTCCCGCATTCCTGTGCCCGCAGGCGTGTCCTTCCAGCAGCATGTGGAGCAGCGCGCGGACGCGGTGCGGGCAGCCATCCGCAAGGTGAGACCTCTGCTTTAGGGCTGTGCATGCTTCTTCCGCCCAGCTTGCATTGTTGTTTGATGATGGCTGCTGCGCGGCTGCTGGTGCTTGGGGTGCTTGCACCCGCCTGCCGTGCAGCCTGCCGTGCAGCCTGCCATGCAGCAGGCCGCGCAGCGGCTGTTGCGCCTCCCTGCCTCCCACCTCACCTTCCAGCCTGCATCTCACTCCATCTCTCCCGCTGCCCACCCCCTGCCCCGCAGGCCGGCGGCGCCGCGGATGCGGAGCTGTCTGTGGCGCTCATTGAGAACAGCAGCCGGTGCCCCACCAACGAGGAGGGGGAGAAGGAGGTGCCGGGAGAGGTGCCCTGGATCGTGGACCTGGTTGACAAGGTGAGCAGTGGGGGCGGCGAGTGGATTGCACAGTGGTTGTGGCTGAGCTGTGAGCATGTGAGCAGCGGGGGCGGCGAGTGGAATGCACAGTGGTTGTGGCTGAGCTGATGGCGTTGCGGTTGCGGCCGCGGATGATGCTGGTGCTGCGGCTGTGCGGGAAGGAGGTTGAATCTACCATGCTGAGTTGCCGTGCGGCTGCCTGCTCCGCTGGTGCACCAACCTGGGCACAAGAGGCAGGGCTTGTGGCAGGCTACCTCCCAGGGCGCTCACCCAACCCGACCTGGCTCTCATGCGCGCGCGGCAGGTGGCTGAGGTGGCGCTCAACGTGCCTGCCTTTGAGTACGACCCCGCGGTGGCGGCCAAGGCCTCCAACCCTAACCGCCGCCGCAAGTGGCTCATCCCCGTGGTGCTGGCGGTGCAGGTGCGCGTGGCTGAGCGGCACGCCTTGCGCACTGCCCTCATGCGCAACAATTCCAGAGCGTGCAGCTACGTGAGGTAACAGTTGCAATCGCGCTCACATGCTGCCGCTCTCAGTCGCATTGTTCCGCTCTAACGGTGCCCACCACCGCTGCTGTGCTCCCACCCGGCTGCCGCCCCCTTCAGATCGCCCTCAAGCTGCTGCTGGACCGGGTGATGGACGAGGACGGCTGCCGCGGGGACTCCAATGGGCCCTTTGACGAGCAGACGGTCAAGGAGCGGCGCGCGGAGCTGAAGCGGGACAAGGTGCGTGGCAGAGCAACTGTGCATGGGCTGGCAGAGAGTTCTATAAGCAGGCGCAGTGCATGGGCAGGCGGGCGGTGGGGATGGGGGCGTGTCGCCGCATGCACTGCCTGCTGCAGCTTCAGGCAGTGGGCACTGTGGACCCAGCCGCCCAGCCGTGCCAGCGGCAGCTCATGCCGCTCTCTTGCCGTATCACAACCCCGCAGGAGGAGCGCAAGCGGCGTGCGGAGCGCAAGAAGGCTCGGGCCTCCGCTACCTCTTCTTCTTACTACCCGCCCGCGGAGACCGAGTCGGAGGAGGACGAGGACGACTTCTGAGCGCAGCGCTGCTGCACATTTGGCAGCCAGCCCAGCTGGCTTGTAGCCAGCCCGGCTGGCCATCCCTGCAGCCAGCCTGCTGCCCGCTGCTGAGCAGAGCGCCGCTGCCCGAGTGCAGCAGCACTGGACACTTGCAGTGCAACATGGCAGCAGGCGTTCTCAGCACCCTGCTGTGGCTGACTCGCAGGCAGCAGTGCTGGCGGCGAGTTGCAGCTAGCTGGCCGCTGATCCGTGAGCCGCCAGGCTGCTGCATTGTTGTGCAACCGCTCGTGCGATACCTCAACTGCCTGCCCAACGTGCCATTGCGTGTTGGCTGGGCATCATGCCTTCTTCTGCCCATTCTGCAGCACCGCCGTTCTCTCTGTTGCCACTCCCGTTTTCCCCCTACCTCCTTTTGCTGCTCCCCCTCCTGCCTTCTCAAGTGCACAATTGATATCACAAAACAATTCTGGCGCTGGCGCTGGCCAGCAGCTCAACGAATGCTACACAGCCTCTCCGACAGAAGGCAGGGAAGGGTACGCTAGACATGCATTAGCGGAGCCAAAATGGTGCACAGGGAGGTGGAGCAGTGCACTGCGGGTGTGGCGCGACGAAAGAAATGGGACTCTGAAGACTGAGGCGCAGCGCTAATGAGCGTCTGGGGTAAAATTGCGGGGAGCGTGAAAGGAGCAAGATCAAAACTGCAGCTGAGCGTTGAAAACAGCCATGCGGCCCCAGTGTTCTGACCACTGCCGGCCGCTCAATGCATGACATGCCGCAGCTGCAGGCCCAGCCGCGTGTGGAAGGCCAGCACCGCGGCACCTGCATCAGCAAAGCAGGGGGCAAATGTGATGGGCATAAGCAGCAATGGCTGGTGTTGCATGTGGCGTGATTCAGCTGCTGCCGGCCCACAAAGTGTGCTCTGCCACGCAGCAGCAGCACTGACCACAGAGACGCTAGCAGCCACGCACCAAAGCGAGCCATGGTCTCCATTTCCTCGGGGCTGCTCCACGGCCGCGGCATTTCTGCTGGCTCCTGCCCTTCCTGGCCCTCCTGCTGCCCGGCGGCTGGGCTGCCGTCCCCACTGACCACCACCGGCGGCTCGGCCGTGGGCAGCACGTTGGGGCTGCTTGCAGCCGCAGGCGCAGCTGCAGGGCCATCATCATCTTCGTCCGAGGAGTCGCTCGCACTGCCCTGCATGCCGCGCAGCAGCGGCTTGCCGGTATTGGTGACCAGCACCACCTGCATGAGGCGGTGGGGAGTAGAGAAGCAGTGCGGGCGGCGTGAACACACGCATGACCCACAGCTTTGACTGCGGACTGCAAACACCAGGCATGTGGCTGCAATGCACGTCCAACACAGAGCGTTTATGGCTGCCCATGCAGCCAACATGCTGTGCACCCGCATGCCTGCCATCCCATGCCACATGTGAACGCGTGCACCCGCAGCAGCGCCTCACGTTGTTGATGTTGCCGCGCGCGTCCGCCTCGGTGTGCGCCGCCAGGTCAATCACCCAGCAGCCGTCCACCAAGTACTTGAAGCGGTGGATGCCCGGCGGCAGGCCCTGCGCACACACGATGGGATGGGGATGCAGAGGGCAGGGGATGCAGTGAGTAAGGGATGGCGCGGCAGCAGCAGGACAGACTGCGGCCCGTGCCGGCACGTGCAAGGATGCCAACGAGGGCCCGGCAGAAGCCGCCGGCTGGTGCCAGGCAGCAGGCTGCACAGCAAGCAGTGCACAGCAAGCAGTGCACAGCAAGCAGTGCACAGCAAGCAGTGCGCACCCAGATCTGCAGCTTCCAGCGCTTGCGCTTCACGTCAAACACCATGGGGGCGCGCTGCTCCCAGCCGCCCACTGCAAGGGGGGAGACAGGCAACGGCATAAGCAAGCTGACACAAGCTGAGGGTGAACTTGCCACTCAGCCGGAGCTGAGACCAGCTCAAACAGGCAGGTTGTTCAGCGGAGGTCAACGCCCCAAAGCCAAACAGCCAGCCGCCTCCCCGCCACAACCAGTTCGCAGCGCGCACGCACCCGCCTCGCCCACAATCTCCACGTGGCCGCCGGCATAGGGCCAGGCCAGCGTGACGCGGCGGAACCAGCCATCCGCTAGCAGCGCCAGCTCCTCCAGGTATGACCGAAGCGTGGATTGCACAGGGGAGGAGCCGGTGGCGGCGCCCGCAGCCTGCAGGGGCAGCACGGGCGGGGAAGAGAGCGGGCAGAGTCAGCCAGCATGACAGGAAGCGAGCAACCAGCCAGTAGGGAAAATGCAGATTATGTCAGGCTATCGCCACCAATGATCCAAAAGCAGTCCACCAACCAACCAGCATGACGCTGTCAGTCACGGCATGCACTCGCGTGCAACCGCAAGCCTTGCCGCCTGCTGCCGCCCACCTCGGCCGCCTCCTGCCCGCTGACGCCATGGTAGACGTGCAGGTAGAGCGCCAGCGTTTCAGCCGCCAGCTGGCGCTGCTGTGGCGGGTAGGCCAGCACAACCTGCACACGGCAGGGGTGGCGGCCAGACATAAGGAGCTTGAAGGCCATGGTACGCTGCGCAGGCACCTGGTTCACCAGGCGGCAGCACGGGGCGGTGCATTGGCAAACCTGTAGGTCAAAAGCCCAGCTCACCGCCTTGCCGTCGATGTTGGGCAGCGCACCCAGTGCGCCACCCCGCCGCAGCTCCATGCGGCGCAGCGCGGCGGCCGCCGCCACGGCGGGGCTGGGCAGCGCCTGCGCACCCGCCCACCGCACGTGGCTGCCCCAGCCAGAGGCCCAGTGGCCGCCGGGTGCCGCCGAGGCGGCAGACAGGTAGCGCGACACATCCAGCAGCTGCAAGCTGCTCAGCGCCAGCTGGCTGGCCAGCGTCTCCATGGCTGACAGGTCCAGCCGCCCTTCAACAGAGAACAGCCAGGGCAGCACCTGTCGGGCTGCGTCGGCCCGCGCAGGCGCTGCCGCCGCCGCGCTGCCTGCTGCCGCCGAGCCGCTGCACGTGGACGCTGCTCCGGTGGTGAAGGGCACTGCGTTGGAGGCGCTGTGGGTCAGGTCCACGCCGCCATCTTCAGCTGTGCTGCCCAGCGCTTCCTCACCCGGCGGCGGCGGCAGCGGCAGCGCCGGCACGCGCCGCGCCGCCGCCAGCTCGCTGCGCAGCGTCTGCAGGCGCTGCCGCCGCAGCGCCTCGCGCGGGCTGGTGGGCGCCTCTGACAGCCAGGCGGGCATGACCCAGCTGGGAACCAGGCGGGGCACGTCGATGGAAGGCATGAACGAGCGTGGCGGCCGCACGGGGCAGCGCTGCCGCCGCGGGCACGGCCGCTGGGCCAGCTGCTGCCGGGCTGCTGCCACTGCGCTGCCTGGTGTGCATGGCCCCGCTGTCGCCTGCATACAGCGGAGGCCAGGTGGGCAATGGGTTCATGTGGGGTTCCAGAGCACGCGGCGCAAGGCGGCGGCAGCGGCGGCGGCCGGTGGGCGGCCCCAACGCGCCTGGGTGACGGCCCTGCTGGACGCCCCCGCTTGCGGCGCCGCCATGTTGACTGCAGCGAGAGGCGCGCAGGCCCTGGGTGGCGGCTGAGTAAACAGTGCGGTTGGAAGTGCTCCTACGCGCGGTTGCACCGCTTTCGACGCCCACACGGAGCTTCTGGGGCAATTTGCAGCGAGCGGCGTGCGCGCAATATCAGTGGGTGGCTGGTGCTCTGAGACCGGCGCTCGGAGCGCTCGAGGGTGAGCGCCGTGTAGATGGATGGTGCAGATGATGCATCAGCAAGGCGATATGCGACCGCGCCACCCGTCATGACCACCCCGCGGCGGCGAAGCGGCGTGCCGCGCCGGCGCTTGCGCCCGTGAGCAGCTGGGCACCTCACAGCCCCATGGGCCAGGCTGCCAATTACTGCTAAAGGAGGTATTATGAGGGCATCATGCGGTTTATGTTGGCGGCCTTTGGGCATTTACAAGTTGTGGTCAAGGTCGCATGATGCGACCGACGCATCATACCGACCAGTGGCAAGATTCACGGTCTGTTGAGCATCACGCAGCACTTGGCCAGGGCTGTTATGAGGGGGCCAGGGGGCAGGCTGAGGCAAGCAGTCATGCACTCTCATGTACCTGCATGTTTATCCGTTGCTTCCGTACAACCTGAAACAGCTCCCGCCTGCCCAATCTCTGGTCCTGGTTTACATATTAGTGGCTGCAAGCAATGTGGCTGAATCAGTGCGTGGCCGTTGTGGCAAGGCCGTTGGCCTGCGCGCGCTCCGTCACAGTCTGCTCATTGTAGAACAAAGTGAAGCACGGGCCAGGGTGCGGGCCATCGGTCAAGTAGTGGAGCAGGGGTTCCGATGAAATGTACTGTCGGCTGTTGTGGCGGCAGTGGCGGGCAACAGCAGCGGCCTGCTGGTAGGCAGGCGGAACAAAGTGCTGCACATTGCCCTTGGCGAGCTGGTGGCAGATGGTCAGCTGTGCAGTCTTCATGCGCACGTGGCCGATACGTGCATGGCGGAGGCACCAGGCATTGCCGCAAACAGACACAATCTGGTACCGGCACTGCGGCTGCACTGCAGCGCCGCCGCCGCCGCGGCTGTAGCCCTCGTCGTCCTCACTCTCGCCCTCGCTGCTGCCGCCGTCCTCTGGCTGCCCAAGCAGCAGCAGCGACTCTGGGTAAGAGTGCTGGCCGTCCAGCACAGCCAGCACCACTGCCGCTGCCGTCAGGTCGAACGGCTGTTGGCCGAAGTCGGGCAGCTGGACGGTGGGATGGCATTCGCCAGGAAACAGCAGGCGGCCGGTGGAGGTGATTGCCGCCTGGCAGTGGCCCCTGGCGGCGGCGGCGGGGGCAAAAGCTGCATCAGCCAGGTCGGCATCAGTGAGCTGGAAGCCGTTGGCTGCATCCAGCTGCTGCTGGAGCAGGCCTGCCCGGCGGGACGCCTCTGCCTGGTCGCCGCCGGCCAGCAGAAAGGCCACAATGCTGTGCAGGCCGCCAGCGGCCGGAGGCGGCAGCGTCAGCGCCGGCAGCGCCAGCGGCAGCGCAGGGTGGCGGCTGCGCGCGCGCTCGCACACAATGTTGGGGTGCAGCTGCGCCAGCCGCATCAGCGCTTGCTGGGGGTGGTCCACTGCCCACCGCCAGGCGCGCACCAGCCGGGCGATACCATCCGCCTGGCCAGCTGCCCGCATCAGCTGCCAGTCAGAATTGGCCTGCTGCGGCGCTGGCGGGTCAAGTGTCATGTCATCCTCTTGTGCATCGGCAGCCTGCGGCAGATGAAAGAGGGTCGCTAGGTCGGACAGCAGGCGCGCCCACTTCCCTCAAGTAGATGAGAAGGAGCTGCGCACCCATCACTCCAACCGTCCTCCCTCACCATTCATGCCGACTTGGCCCACCTGCATGGCGTGCGCCTTGCGTGCCGCCAGAGCCGCCTAGCAGCGCCACCAGGCCGGCAGCGGTGAGCAGCACGAGGCCTGCAAGCACGGGGAGGCAGGGGCGCTCATGTGGGACGGCCTTGTCTGGTAGGAAGGAAGGTGTGCAGGCACGGCTCGGCGCCCGCGGCGGCGGCGGCGGCGGCGGCCAGGGCACGCAATCCCAAGCTTGCCGCCACACCCAACGCATGATCGCCATCTGCTGAACAGTTTCACAGCAGCAGGCGCACCAAGCGTGGGCAGCAGCGCTAGGAAGGAGGGCTCCGCAGGCACCAACTTGGAGGCGGCGAAGCCTGCTGGCTGCACTTGGATGTGGATGGGGCAGCACTCACTAAATGAAGAGGTGATGCCTGTTTGGGGGCTGCTCCCTGCAGGAGAGCCGCTCCATCCTGCCCCTTGCTCAAGCCTGGCCGCGACAGAGCCCTATAACTGGCAGCAGGCAATGGGTCTGACTGCATCTCTCGAGGCAGCTGTGCAGGAATGGGAGGCACTGCAGGTGAGCGGCGAGCCCCAGCCAGCCGCCCCTGCAGGCGTGGCATGCTGCTCAGCAGCCTTGGACCACTCCCCCTTGCCGCAGGCAGGCAGCACAAGTGTAATGGCGCCACGAGGTGGCGGCGCCGCAGCCGCGCGCCCCAGCGGCAGCGCGCTCTGGCCGCCGCTCGCACGCATGCCGGGCATTGCAGCCGAGCACGGGGACTGCTGCCCTACCAGCTGGGGCACACTGCCAGCTGATGTGCTGAGGCAGATCTTCACGACACTCGCATCCACGGAACAGGCTGCCACGGCCGCCGGCAGCCCGCACTGGCTGTCCTTGCGGCAGGCGGCGCGCCTCATGGCGAGCTGCAGCCCGAACGCACACTGGCGCACTGTGGCACAGAGCGAGGTGCGAGATACCTGACAAGGGATGTTGTCTTCATTGGCGTGCAGCAAAAGGTCGCATCATGTTGCCTGGCTTGCTTAGACTGTCCTTTGTATGCAACTCCCCGGCAGGTGCGCTGCGCCATCCGCCTGGTCACGGTCGAAGAAGTGCGGCAGCTGGCCGGCATGGGCATCGCATGCAGCTATGTGCAGCTGCCGCCAGTAGAAGCTCCAGCTGCGTCAAGCCCAGGCAGGCCACTCAGCCTGCGGCAGCTGGCCACAGACCTGCTGACCCAGTTTTACACGCGCCCCACAGCAGCAGCACGGCTCCTCACCTCTCTATGCTTCGTGCGGCACAGCAGCAGCTGCCTTGAGGGGCTGGCCAACTGCCCGGCCAGCGCGGCAGCGGCTGCGGCGCGTGCAGGGGTGCTGCAACGCTGCGCTGCGCTGAGCATGCTATCCCTCAAGGAGTTCCACACCCCCATATTCCTGCTGCGGCCCGGAGGTTACCTCGACCAAGCGCTGGACGGCTGCCCTCCATCGCTGCGAGAGCTTGAGATCACCCTGCCCGACCTACTCCTCAGCCACGAGTGCTACAACCTGCCGGCCCACCTGCAGCGCCTCATCCTGACAGTCTCAAAGTATCGCGGCTTCGGACACGGCATGCACCTGTCGCCCTGCGACTGCGGCACATGCACTTCCGGCTTCTGGGGCACTGTCCAAACACTGCACCTCTCATCCAGCCTCCGCTGGCAGTCGCAGCAAGTGGTCTTGTGCTGTGAAAGCAGGGTGGGTAGATGGGCGGCCCAAGCTGCTCCGCCCATCCAGCATGCTGGTCTGGCTGGAGCACCTGCTGCCAGCCATGCGCAGCTGCACCAGCCTGGCGCTGACCTGCCCAACCGTGGTGCTGTGCTACAGCAGCGCAGGCGCACCTGCCGCAGTGGCCGCCCAGCCGGCGTTCCCGGTTGTGTTCCGCTTCCTGCGCCGCCTGGCCTGGCTGCTGGCTACCCGCACACAGCTGTGGGAGCTGAAACTGGAAGCCTATGAGGTGACTCTGGCCGCCGTGCCTGCGAACACCCGGCTGCGGCTTAAGCCCGCGCGAGTGCCGGTCGACAGCTTTCACTTTGATTGTGGCCACGGCTTCACAGCTGCCTACCAGCTCCTGGATGACAGCACCATGTGCCTGCACATGCAGCGGTCCAATGCGGCCTGACATCAGCTAGCTGCACAGCTGCCTGCCGCAGCATGCCATGTTTGTTTCATGCAGTTGCGCCCGACCTGCCATTCCATCTAGCGTGTAATGTTTGCACAGCTGTGGATTTACAGGGGTTCGTGATGGTACAAGGCGCACCACGGC